>Ga0210409_10001707_pt1 | contig 27797 bp, 32 predicted proteins | sample IncBWH17MmetaG_FD_161649 | JGI IMG/M metagenome (GOLD analysis project Ga0210409, IMG submission 161649) | Forest soil microbial communities from Barre Woods Harvard Forest LTER site, Petersham, Massachusetts, United States - Inc-BW-H-17-M | ecosystem: Environmental > Terrestrial > Soil >...
TTCTCGTCATCCAAAATCATGCCCATCTACCACAAGTATCGTGACGGATACTTCGTTTCCGTCAGCGACTCCGATCGAGCCACAGGACTCAACTACCTGGCGACCGTCTACAACGGTATTGATCTCTCGTTATACCCGCTTCAGGAACGCGGTGGGGATGACCTAATTTTTCTCGGTCGCATCCACCCAGATAAAGGTGTTCATCTGGCAATCGAAGTTGCGCGTCTGAGCGGTATGCGTTTGATCATCGCAGGTATCGTACAGGATGAGGCCTATTTCCGGGAGCAAATCAAACCCCATCTCGACAACCAAAGCATCCTCTATATCGGACCGGTAGACGTGAAGAGCAAAAACGAACTGTTTGCTCGAGCCCGAGCGTTACTGCACCTGAATACCATTCCAGAACGATTCGGACTTGTCCTGGTCGAAGCCAATGCTGCCGGCGTGCCCGTTATCGCAATGGACCTGGGGTCTTGCCGCGAGGTGATCAAGGATGGGGAGACCGGTTTTCTGGTTGACAACGTCGCTGGAGCAGCTCAGGCAATTGGCAGAATTCCTGAAATCGACCGTCGGGCTTGCCGCAAGCGTGTCCGACAACACTTTTCGATCGAAACCATGGTGGATGGATACGAGCGAGTTTACTCAACGATTTTTGATCTGGAGGCGCACAAACGATCATGAAGCCGGACATCGTTAGGCGGTACCGCCACAACCCCATCCTCACCAAGGCCGAGATCCCCTATCCCGTGGAGACCGTTCACAACGCGGCGGTCGTGAAGCACGGGAGCGAATACATTATGCTTTTCCGCTCCCATCTCCGCACTGGACGCTCGATCATTGGTTTGGCACGCAGTCCTGACGGATTCCGCTTCACCGCCGATCCCCAGCCTTTTCTGACTCCCGACCGGGACAGCTCTTTTGCAGCCTACGAAGAGTTCGGCGTGGAAGACCCGCGCGTGACCCGGGTGGAAGGTGAATACCTCATCACCTACAGCGCTTACTCACGAAATGGCGTGCGGATCGCCCTCGCCAGGACGAAGGACTTCAGTCAAGTAGAAAGGGTTTCCCTAATAACTGAGGCTGACTACCGGAACGTGGTGATCTTCCCAGAGAAATTTGATGGTCTTTATGCGCGCCTGGATCGGCCCCATTCGGAAATCTCCCCATGGTCCATCTGGATTTCCTATTCTCCGGATCTACGTTATTGGGGACAATCACAACTGATCATGAGGCCTGTGCAGTATCACTGGGATGAAATGAAGATCGGTCCTGGCGCGCCGCCCATCAAAACAGACCAGGGATGGCTTTCCATCTATCACGGAGTTTTCCAAACCATGGATGGCTCGGTCTATCGTTTGGGGGTTGCTCTTCATGACCTCGGAGATCCGGCAAAGATCATCGGAGTGGGCGACTCGTGGATTTTGCAGCCCCAGGATCCTTGGGAGATTACTGGTTACGTCCACAATGTGGTTTTTACCTGTGGCGCCGTTTTGGAGCCCGATGGAACCGTAAAAATCTACTGGGGTGGAGCAGACACGGTCATGTGTATGGGCGAAGCAAATGTCTCGGAACTGGTCGCGCTGTGCCTCAATAATGCCAGGCCGGCCAAGTGAGCATGGCATCACGTCACGAAGGTATCCGAGGGTGTCGTGTCTAAAAAGAGTTGCAAAACAACTTTTGAACAAGGTTCGCGAGAATGCTGGTATTCACGAGCACGCAGTGATCACAATCGAACATCTTGTTTTCGAGCACCCAGCTCATCATGTCGCCATGAAAACCAAGAAGGTACCAGCCTTGAAGGTTCGTTGCCCCACCTGTGGCGCTAAGCCAGGAGAGAAGTGTGAACTAAGTACTGGGCTACCTCGCACAGAGCCACATAGAGATCGACGCTTAGAGGCTTTACGGCCGGATCATGGCAGATCGCCAATTCCGCGAGTTTTCGATGCGTTGACTTCCAACAAGCTTGTACTGAGCCGCGCAGCGAATTCTTAGAATTTTTATCTAGCCTGCGACTGTTCAATGTTGACCAGTATTGAAGCAACAGATCTTCGATCATCATTGTGTTGGCGCTCATGAGGTTTCAAACATGGGCTGCTCGCAGCGTAATACAAGGTGAATGGCCAGCACGACGTCACGATTCAGATGCACGGCGAGGAGAATTCATGATGGCTACGAATCTTAGCAGGTGCCGTCCCGGCGTTGGCATAGAAGCATTAAATCGATTGCCCGGGTTAGCCGAACCTGTGCTGCAAATCGACTTAAACGAGAATTGCAGCAACTCCGCCAAGCAGACTCGTGGCAGCGGGAAACTGGGCGGAGTTCGAAAACGCTTGCGAAATACCCTGATTTCCGAATTGTTCTGATTCTGATGAAGGGCGGCTCTCGGATGAGCCAGCACAAAGCAGAAGGAAGGGTCTCCATCCAGCAATTGAAAGGGCGGGTCTGTTTACATTTAGTCGATCGAACGGCGAGTATCTCGGCCGGTGATTTGTTAGTGCTGGACTGCGGAGTATTGCACGACGTCGAAGCATTGGAAGAGAGTGCTTTATTGCTCACCATCTCTTGGCGAAGGCAGAAGAGCGACGCCTCAGAATCGTTTTCATCCACTCAGCGGCAGTTGGACGAAGAAGCCGTGTCGCGGATGGACGATGAAGGTGGTACCCCCGGAGCCCTCGTGAGCCGGCCCGGTGCGACCAGGAACGCCGCGTCGACGGCAACTAAAAGACTTTCATAAACGTCGTGTTGAGAGCCGGCAGGCCATGTAATGGACCAACCGATCCCCCTCGTGCCTAGTGGCTCAATCTGCTTGTGATCCCGAAATAAGGTGAGCAGTTTAGACCAGCTATTCCTGTCTATGTGGGCCAGCATAATCTTTAGAGACGAGCACTCCCTCTCTTTATTGCGGTGATCTACGTCAGAAGGGAACGATATGCGCTGCTTTTGGGAGCAAACAGGTGTCCTTGGTCCGATCTATCGCTCGTTGGCCAAGGGCTGAACGATAGCGAAATCGCAACGAAGCTAGGTGTCAGTGAAGTGAACGTACAGAACTGCATTGCCTGGGTCCTTCATTTCTTAAAGCTGAACGATCGCCAAGAGCTGGTTCTATACGCGTCAGACGGGACGTAACTTTGTCTGCTAGTTGGAAACTGAGAGCCGAGCGACCGCCGACTCTTGTGGCCTCGGAAAGAACATCAGGGCTGACTGTGCCTTCCTGCGGATGAGCAGTCCTGCTCAGACCAGAACCCACGCTAGCGCTAGACTGTGCCTTGGTTGAATGGCCGAGGACTGGAGACTCGCTTACCGCTTGCCGGAACGCGCCATTGCGAAGCGAATTCGCACCCATATGACTCATTTCCTCTGTCCTGCTACTCGATTGCGGAGCGCCGCGCCAGAGCGAACGTGCTTCAGAAGATCAGGCCAATCTCTTCTATCCATCCTTAGTTATTGGCGCTCGTTCTGTTGTATCGAAGGCAATTTGTCAAAATTGGGCGCGGACCCGAGGCGCCCCCAGGTTCGGAGGCGACACTCGGTCCGACCCGATTCTCAAGCAGCCTTGCTGTATGCATCTGAGCCGTGCTGCTTTACCATTTTGTTATAAACACCCAATAACAGAAATGCTGCCGGCCACTGTCCGACAAACAGCGCCCAGTCATCCTTGCCCACAATCTTCAGAATTGCTGAAGCGGCGATGGCACCAAATGCTGCCCCCAAGTAGCCGGAACTTGGGATCTTGGACGTTTGCGACTCAATGGCACCCGTGAAACGATCCTCTGAAACGCCACTGCGAACTTTGTCTTGCATGCGAACTCCTTTTCTCAATTAGCTGATCGTGAATTTTTAGGCCGACTTCTTTATTCTGGCCTTTCCCGTCTCTTGGCCCACGGGCTTGTGGTTCTTATCAATCGTCTTTCCGTTGTGCCCCTCGACTCCCTGCTCTAGTTCCGGAGACTCTACGATTTTCCATTTGCCGCCCGTGTTCCAGGGACCACGAGCGTCACTTTCTCCGTCATCACCCACTCCGGTGGAGTCGTTAAAATATTCGTCCACCAAGCCCGGAGTTGGGGAAATGTTTCCAATGGAAAACGGGTCTTTCCCCAAGCTTTCAAGCGCAGCGGAGAATGCCTTCATATGCGTAATTTCACGAGTCATAAGGAATTGAAGGGCGTCTTTGGTTCCGGGGTCATCACAGAAGTTGATCAGGCGCTCGTAAACGATTTTCGCCCGCGCTTCGGCAGCAATATTACTGCGCAGATCAACATCAAGTTCCCCGGTTATCTTCAAATAGTCCGCTGTCCAGGCGTCTCCCATGGAGTTGAACAAGCCAACTCCGCCTCCACCCGCGATTGCGATTAGGGGATCAGCCTCGGCGGAGTCCCGACTTTTCTTCATAGGCTTGAGGTGCATGCGTGCCAGCGTGCCCACAATTTCCAAATGGCTTAACTCTTCTGTTCCGATGTCCAGCAGCATGTCTTTGCGATCTGGATCATCACAATTAAGGCCTTGCATTGAGTACTGCATCGCAGCCGCAAGTTCGCCGTTAGCGCCGCCGAATTGCTCCAGCAACATGTTGCCAAAGCGAGGGTCGGGGTTTCCGACGTTCACCGTGTACATCAGTTTCTTTATGTGGTGGTACATCCGTATTTTCTCCTCGTCTTATCTGTTCTTCGTCGTCCTTCGAGAACGGATCACGCTGTGGCCGCGTTGACTAGGCGGCACGCTTAGCCGTCTTCCGTCCCGGCTTGGATGTGTCCTGCTGTTCTTCAGAACCTTCGTTGACTTGGGTATTGATCTCTCTTGCGAGTTTGGCTAGCTTTTCGTCGGTTTTGATCTCTTCGCCCAGTGTCTTTTCGAGCAGCGAAGCGTGTTTCGTTTGTCCCAGTGCCCTGGCGAATTCGCAGACCGTCTCGTACGCGGCCATCTCATAGTGCTCCACCCGTCTGGCCGCGCCGATCAACCCCGCGTCCAACACAGCATCCTCAAAGTCCTCTTCCATAACCTCGGACCCTTCTTTAACTAGACCCTCCATGCCCACACATTTCTTGCCCTTCGGGTTTTCGTCTAGAGATTGGAAGATCTCTTCAAGACGTTGAACGTGTCCCTTCGTTTGTTCCAAGTGCTTTTCGAAGCCGGTTCGGAGTTCTTCTGAGGTCGCGGCCTGGGCCATCTTGGGAAGCGCTTTCACCAACTGGTTCTCCGCACTGAACAGGTCTTTCAGTTCGTCGATGTAAAGTTGCTTCAAGCTTTCGTTTGCCATGTTTCCTCCGGAAACGACTAAAGTTCCAATGAATCCCGCATGAATAGAGGTCCCGGCCAATCTCGGCCGGGACCCGAATCAGACCTTCAGATTTAGGAAGCCCGACGCTGGCCGCCCTGGTCCTGTTGCCCCTGCTTGTTACCCGGCTCCCTATCGCTGTCCTTTAGAAGGGCCCTTTTTTGAAACGTCCTGCGGGTTTTTCTGTTGCTGTTTTCCGGATCGCCCCGGATTCTGGCCCTGATTCTTTTCTGCGTTATCGGTCATTTTGAGTTCTCCTTATTATTCCGCGTTATTCCGCGCTTGCGCGAAGTGACGGTTGTATAAGAGGTGCGGACCTTGGGTGCGCACAAGGCCCGCGGGTGGATCAAGCCACTTCGCCAATCCGGCTGTTATCACGCTTTTCAGAAGTGGCCTCGCCCGTTGACGAAACAGCTTGAGCACCAGTCCGTTCCAGAATTTCCTTCGCTTTCTGTGTCCACTGAGAATCGTCTGAGTGCACTGAGAGCAGTATGCCGCCATCCTTCACGCGACCTTCGTAGCGCTTGGCTTCGTACTCCGGGATTCCCATACCAACTAAAGCGCCCGTGAGCCCGCCGACCGCTCCGCCCACACCTGCTCCTGCGAGAGCCGCCATGATCGGACCTGCAGCAATGAATGGCCCCAGGCCTGGAATTGCTAGTGCACCGATGCCTGCGAGCCAGCCTAGTCCGCCGCCCAACAACGCTCCCGTTCCGGCGCCAGCAGTGGCGCCTTCCGGTGCCTTGGTGTTTTTCTCGTGGGCAAAATCCTTGGTTCCTGCGTTCTCGGGAAACAGGGCTGAGATATCTGAGTTTCGGAAATCTGCTGCCTTCAGAGCGTCGACCGCGCTCTCCACGCTTGTGCGATTAGGATAAATGCCAAATACCGCTGTATTCTTACCTGCCATGTTGATTCTCCTTTTGTTTTCCAAGCTTATTGCTGTGGTTTGATGTTTAGCTCGCTGGTGACCTTGCTCTCACCGGCGACTTCAGTAGCCTTGGCCTCGATCGCTCGCTTCTCATCCTCTGATCGCACGGGCCCCTTAAGCGTTACCTGACCGTTCTGCGTAACGATCTTGACGTTGTGCGCGTATGTGGAAAGCGATTTGTCTTTCACAATGGACTGTCGAATCTGCTGGGTGATGTCGCGGTCAGAACGGTTCTCCTTCTGCTGATCCGCGGTCGGCTGATTCTTGCCCTGATCCCGTTCATTAACTTTGGTGTTGTCGGCTGCCGGGGAAGCCGGCTGACTAGTTGGTTCTTGCGCGCGTGCCATTACTCCTTGACCGAGTAGCAAACCGGTACACAAGAGACTGCGAACAACATTTCTGTAATCAACTTTCATCGTCATTCCTCCTGAATAGAGATACCGAGCGTTCGAGCGCTAACGGTTACCTCGAACGCTCCGGATAGTTCAATTGTTAGGGAGTCTGAATGGTTAAATGGTCTTGGACTTCCCGACCACCGGAGTACGATCTGGCGATCCGAACTGCCTTACCACGGTCATCAGTGCTAATGACAGATCCGGATAATTTCACCGCCTCGGCCGTCAAAGTCACTTGGATGTCTTTGCTTTCTAGACCGGGCTCGATTTGGAGCCTCTCCTCAATTGCGCCCTTAGCTTCCCTGGAACTCAAAGCCACATTCTTTGCGTCCTTCTTCGGTGCCTCGGCGCGGGCGGACGCTTCGCTAACACTTGCCTCAGTTCCATACTTCTTCACTGCCGCCATGAATTTGTGCGAACCTTCGGGAGCTTTCACTTGTCCCTTTAGAATTCGGGCTGAAGGAATCATCCGGCCGTAGAGAATGCGCGTTCCATCTTTGTCCTGAGTGATCGAGGCGCCGTTCACAGTAACGCCAGCAAAAGCGCCGCGAGCACGGGAATAGGTGAGCACTTCAGCACGCATCTTCCAATCTGTTTCGCCTTCGACGTGCCGGCCGACCGGACCCGCCGCTGCCGAAACGTCGGCACCAATCTTGAACTTGCTGGAAAGCATCTTTTCCATACCGTTGTCGTTCATGACCAGCATGACTACGTCGATTGCTTCTCCGCCGATTTGCAGTCCCCGCTCCCTCCGGTCACCGAAAAAAGTGCGGGAGCGCTCCATCCGGAACTGGTGCGGCAGGTCGCGATTCCTCTTCCGTGCCTCCCTCCGAAGACAAAACCGATTTTGATCATCGAGGGTATGATTGCTACGCACTTCGCAGAATCGAGGAGTTCTTCGGGAATTCCTTTCTCCGGCGTCCCCATGATTTCGTCCAAGACTGTTGCAGCGTCGTCCATTCGTTTAACTTGCTCCGATGGTTCTTCCGCCGCGATTGCCATCGTGCTGGCCAAAATGGTCGCTGCCAGCACCGCTAGTATTCCTACTTTGAATCTCATCAAACACATCCCTCTGCGCGAATCCGCGCGATTCTGAAGCAAATGGGGCTAAGCTCAGTGCCCCGGTTACTTTTCTTTGGATTGGAGAGTTGCAGATCGCCAACCGACGTCGGTGTCGATTCCTGCCCAAAGCAGAAATGATAAGGAGGCCGTAATCGACAATAGTGCAGAGGCCCGTGAAATGCCATCGACAACAGGGTGTATGTATCGCATCCGCTTCGCTGTAGAGAGTTCTTACCTTTCAACGCGGAGGGACTAAAGCTTCGTGGGTGCCAGAAAAGCGCTCCCGTTCGCGACCATTCCTTGCGAAACTATCCCAGGTATACAGACTGAACCGTATGTCCCGACCCGCTCGGAAAGGAATAGATTCTTCGGACGGGTTAAGAAGTGAGAAGCCTTGTGATGATCGTCGATGATCACGCGGTCATCAGGCGCATGGTGCGCGTAATGTTCGAAGCTGAAGACTTGGAAGTCTTTGACGCGGTAGATGGAGCTGAGGGCGTCCAGAAGGCCCAAGCGGTAAAACCCGGCCTCATAATTCTCGATCTGTCCATGCCGGTGATGAATGGACTGGATGCAGCACGCCAATTGAAGGTGCTCATGCCGCACGTCCCCTTGTTGATGTTTACGAACAACGCTGGCGGGATTCTGGAGAAGGAGGCTCGCTCTGCGGGCATTGTTGCGGTCATTTCCAAATCTGACGTTGACGGCCTGAAGCAACTGCTGGCCCGCGCGAAAGCACTTCTTGGTCTGGACGGAGCAGGTGCTCAACGCGCTTCTTGACGGAGCAACATACCCGACAGCGAAAGACATAAAATATGCTGATGCCGCGCCCAAAGGATAATTTCGACGTCAAGACGTTCCTTGCCGACATCGGTCAGGGCAGGAAAATTGTGCACGTTCGAAAGAAAAACGGGGTGTACGCGCAATGCGATCCCTGCGATGCGGTCTTTTACATCAAGAAGGGCAGGATAGGACTGACAGTCTTGCCTAAAATGGTAGAGAGGCCACGATCGCCATACTGACAGGTAATTCCCAAGATCAGTCAGGAAACCCTTGCCGAAATGGTAGCCACGACGCGCTCCTGTATCAGCTTCTTTATGAATCGATTCAGAAAGTTGGGCTTCATTCACTACAATGGTGAACTGGAAATACACAGTTCCTTGCTGACTGTCGTTCTTCACGACTCGTCTCAACGATCCGCGTGATAGACTTTTAACAGGGGCGGTTCGCACCTTCTCCTCTTTCAGGTTCTCTGAACTAAGCAGTCCATCTGAAGTTTTCCCTCCTTAGCCTCCGCAGAAAGAGGCAGAACCATGGCTTTTGAAGCGATTTTGGCCGAAGTTGAGCAACTGAATTTGTCAGGAGATCGTATTGAGGGACTCGCGGAATATCATCCGCCCGTATCGGAAGCACTGGTATCGATCGCTGGAAATGTTCGTACTACTGCGACCGTACTGGCGGTGCTAGTTGAGACAAAGCTGCGCGGCGGTGATGGACCGCTTAACTGAGAAGCCGATCTAATAGCTGTTCGTTGTGCCACGTCGATCCAGCCATTCAAGCGCTTCTTTGCGTAAGACTTTCAGACCGTGAATCGCAGCGTCAATCGCTTCCCTTTCCGCGGCCGTACCGCCGTGATCTTCGGACAGCACACGTTGCCTTTGGTTGATGGTTGATTCTGCCACCTGAATTCGCTGCCGCATCTTCGTCCACTCGGTTTCAAACAAAGCCGCCCTGTAAGATTCGTGCCAGGAATTGTTGATTCTGCACATGCCCGTGTTCCCCAAAAAGATTTTACGTGTGGCTTTTCTGATGGTGGCTATAACGGCCAGTGTCGCTGACGGAACCCACACCCATACTGCCTCGGGCGTAACTGTGGGCAGCGTTACCTTTCCAGTCCCCGTGCCAGCAGTTCACGTGGTGCGGTAGAGTCAGCTATCGACATCTCCAGGGGGGATAACCAAGCCACAGGGGAAGAATCCGTGGAGAAGTCACTACATCGCGTAAGCCGATGGGGATCCGAATCAGAACAAGAAGCAGCCACGCAAAAGAAATAATGACCTACGGATTAACAGTTTTTAACCCCATCCGCTCCGATGGCTGGGGGTGACCTTTTTCATCACACGAATTCGCCAAACGGATCTAGGTCTTAGCTGTTCGATTCGGTCACAAGGATCGCCCAGAATCGCGTGCCAGAACTTTTCCGGCCTCTACTATGGCCACGGCTGTGATCGTTAAATAGGGCGAAATGCACGCGTGGCTTGAATCCAATCAGTGGAGCCATGCGCCCGTTGCGCGAGGCGCGAATTATGGGCGGGATTCAATATCATCGTAACAGTCATCTCGATCTGTACACCTATGGCGGTGACGAGTACACGGGCCGCCACGCGGGTCCCGGACCAGGGATCAGTTCGACGTGCTCACGTTTTACAGAGATCTCAAAGCTTCGTAACAAATTTCGTAACAACCATGCCTGAATCTGCCTATTTATGCTCACGAAACTGGTTGGGAAACCGTTGAAACCATTGATTTGTGGCTTGTTGATTCGGAAATCAGTAGGTTGAAGGTTCGATTCCTTCCGCGCTCACCATTTTTCCCCGGGATTCATCGTTATTTTCAAACCTTTTTCAGAGTGCGCGTCTGCTTCCTTGCGCAGTCGCCACAGTGTGTTCCACAGGTGTGCGTGCTATTTTCGGGAACGCCTCCAAAGTGCGGATTCGGATCTACGATCTGCATATCTCGGGTCTAGAAGAGAAGTGTTCGGGCGACTGCTGGCTGATGCGTACACAACGCTGGCGGTGAGGTCTAAAATCCTCAGGTTTAAGCTCAACCCGATCTTGACGAAATTAGCTTTACCGAGGGACGGCAGGTCGGGGAACATTCTGGCAACTGTTGAGTCTTGATCGGAGGTCAAGGGTGAAAACAATCAAGGGTCCCGCTATTTTTCTCGCGCAGTTTGCGAGTGACCTAGCCCCGTTTAATAATTTCGATGAAATTTGCCGCTGGGCGGCCGCACTTGGCTATAAGGGTGTGCAGATTCCCACCTGGGACACTCGTCTCTTCAACCTGAAACGCGCTGCGGAGAGTCGCACGTACTGCGATGAAATTCGAGGCGTGCTCGCAACTCACGGCGTCCAAGCGACGGAACTCTCGACGCACCTTCAAGGGCAACTCGTGGCGGTTCATCCCGCCTACGACCAGGCGTTTGACGGCTTCGCTCCAGAGTCTCTTCGAGGACAACCGTCAGCTCGCCAGGCATGGGCAGTCGAACAACTTCGCCTTGCAGCCAAAGCTTCCGCCAACCTCGGTCTCAACGCACACGTGACTTTCTCCGGAGGATTGGCTTGGCCCTACGTCTATCCCTGGCCGCAACGTCTCCCCGGTTTGATTGAAACCGCATTCGACGAACTGGCAAAGCGATGGAAGCCGATCCTCGACGCATTTGACGAAGTTGGCGTCAATCTCTGTTTCGAAGTGCACCCGGGAGAAGATCTTCACGATGGCATAACGTTTGAGATGTTTCTGGAGCGTGTCGGAGGGCATCGCCGCTGCAATATGCTGTTCGACCCGAGTCACTTCGTTCTTCAGCAACTCGACTATCTCGCATTCCTTGACTTGTATCATCCAAGAATCAAAATGTTTCATGTGAAGGACGCGGAGTTCCGGCCCAGTGGACGGCAGGGAGTGTACGGTGGATACCAGCCCTGGATATCGCGCGCCGGACGTTTCAGGTCTCCAGGTGACGGTCAGGTAGACTTCGCTGCTATCTTCTCAAAGCTCGCCCAGTACGACTTCGAGGGATGGGCTGTGCTCGAATGGGAGTGCTGCATCAAGAGCAGTGAACAGGGAGCAAAGGAGGGCGCGCCTTTTATTGCCCGTCACATCATTCAAACTGCAGAGCGCGCCTTTGACGATTTCGCAAAGTCAGGTTCGGATGCTGATGCGAACCGCAGGATGCTTGGTCTCACAGATCGATAGGAACAGCAGATGCCCATTGAATCAACGACTCGGAACACCACTCAGCGGCTGCGCCTCGGCATGGTGGGAGGCGGACCCGGTGCCTTTATCGGCGCAGTTCATCGCATTGCCGCTCGGCTGGATGACCGCTACGAACTTGTAGCAGCCGCTTTAAGTTCGAACGCGGAACGAAGCCTCACTGGCGCACAAGAGCTACACATTGCGCGTCCCTACCGCAGCTTTCAGGAAATGGCCGCGGGCGAGTCGAAAAGGCCGGATGGCATCGACGTAGTTTCGATCGTCACTCCGAACCACTTGCACCACGCGCCTGCGAAAGCTTTTCTCGAAGCCGGCATTCACGTGATCTGTGACAAGCCGTTAACCACAAAGCTCGAGGATGCGCTGGATCTCGCCGACACGGTAAAACGAACTGGCCTGGTGTTTGGCCTGACGCACAATTACACCGGTCATCCGATGGTCCGCCAGGCTCGCGAGATGGTGCTCGCGGGCGAACTCGGGCCGATTCGCATCGTGCAAGTCGAGTATCCACAAGACTGGTTGTCTACTCCAGTCGAAACGACTGGCCACAAGCAGGCGGAATGGCGCACCGATCCCGCACGTAGCGGGCCCGGTGGTTCGCTCGGCGATATTGGCACACACGCCTTTAATCTCGCGTGCTTCGTGACCGGATTAGCTTGCGAAGAATTGTCGGCCGATGTGACCACCTTCGTGCCCGGAAGGCGGGTTGACGATAACGTCCACGTGATGTTGCGATTCTCGAAAGGGGCCAAAGGTGCGCTTTGGGCGAGCCAAGTTGCGCCGGGAAACGAAAACAATTTGGGCTTGCGTGTCTATGGGGAAAAGGCCGGGCTCGAGTGGCGGCAGGAGGATCCGAACGAAATCAGCCTCACTCCGCTCGGCGAACCGCGCCGCACAATCCGACGTGGCAGTGCAGGTACCGGGCCCGCCGCCGCTCACGCAACTCGCGTGCCTAGCGGGCATCCAGAGGGGTATCTGGAAGCTTTCGCCCAACTGTACACCGACATTTCGGAGCAGATCATTGCCAAACGGGAAAATCGAGCGCCTGATCCAAATTCGCTGCTGGTCCCAGGGGTTTCAGACGGCGTGGATGGAGTCAGGTTTATCCAGACGGTACTGGAATCGTCGCGGAACGGATCGGCTTGGACGCGAATGTCGGATTCGCGACGAGTTTGACACTGTGAAATTGGGACGAATTTCTTGCTTTACCCGATTGAGAAACCACGGCTACGAGCATTATTATGCTGAGCAATGCTCATAAACCCCGAAGCGAGCAAGCCAACGCATGCAACGTCGTCGTCCTCCCCGCTGTTCAGTCGTCGTGATCTGATTCGGGCGGCATTGTTTGCCGCAGTCGCTTCCGCACTTGGGCCCACGTTTTCGTTCGCGCAGGCGGTCCATTCGGACCTTACAGCAGCGGCACGTGGCGAAGATGGCGCGAAGTTCCTTTCCGATCCTAACTGGAAAGCCGCTTTCCTCAGCGATCACCAGGATAAAACCTTGATTGCACTGAGCGACGTGATCATTCCTGCCACAAATAGTCCGGGAGCGAAAGAAGCGTTGGTCAACCGTTATCTCGATCTTCTGCTTTCGGTGCAACCGGTGGAATTTCAACAGAAGTTTGTCGATGCGCTCGCGTTCATCGATGCCGAAAGCCAGAAACAGTTTGGCAACGAGTTTCTCGCTCTTACTCCCGACGACCAGATTTCGCTGCTGACCCCATGGGCGTACTCTCGCCAAGCCAGCCATTGGACCGAGCGGGAAGAGACGCGAGAAGCAGAGCCCGAGTCTGGACAAGAGCATTTTGGACGCCTCAAGGCTCTGATTGCGATGGCGTACTACGGATCAGAAATCGGCCAGAAAGAGCTTGGCTGGGACGGCGCTTTCATGAACGGCCCCTACAAGGGATGCGAGCATCCAGCCACGAACCACGCATAAACAATCATGCCAGAAGACCCCCTTCAAAAAACATACGACGCAATTGTGGTTGGCTCCGGCGCAACCGGAGGCTGGGTAGCGAAGCGACTCTCCGAAGCGGGATTGCAGGTTGCTTTGTTGGAGGCGGGTCGCGCCGTCACGCCGGAAGAATTCACCGAACACATGCCGTCTTTTCAGCTTAAGTATCGTAACCATTCGCCGGAAGTGCTGAGGACTCGACCTATCCAGAAGGCGTGTTACGCATGCATGGAGTACAACTACGAGTGGTTCGTAAACGATCTGGAGAATCCGTACAGCACACCCGCCGACAAGCCATTCACATGGCAACGCCTGCGCGTCCTCGGGGGCAGGTCTCTAGTCTGGGGACGACAAAGCTACCGCTTGAGCGATGTGGATTTCAAAGCCGCGAGCCGCGACGGGTACGACGTCGATTGGCCAATCTCTTACCGAGATTTGGCGCCCTTTTACGACATCGTTGAACGATATGTCGGCATCAGCGGTGCCGCAGAGAATAACGAGATGTTGCCCGATGGACAATTTCTTCCCCCGATGAAAATGAGCTGTGGAGAAGTGCGGCTCCGCGAAGCGGTGAAGAAGAAATTTGGGAGAACGCTAACAATCGGCAGGACCGCGATTTTGACGCAACCTCATAACGGTCGTGCCGCATGTCACTATTGTGGTCCTTGCGAGCGCGGCTGTGGTACGTTTTCGTACTTCAGTAGCCCGTTCACCACCGTTCAAGATGCCTTGAATTCCGGAAACTGCACTTTGATCACGGACGCGATCGTGAGCCATGTCGAAATGGACGCGAACAGCAACAAGGCAAAGGGCGTCAATTTCGTACATCGTGCTACGAAAGAAAGCAAACAGGTCCGCGGCAAGTCTGTCATCTTGTGTGCGCAGTCCATGGAGTCTACGCGGATTCTCCTGAACTCCTCCACTAGCGACTATCCCAAAGGCTTGGCAAATTCCAGCGGATTGCTCGGGCACTACCTGATGGATCACGTTGTGGGTGGAGGTGCCAGCGGGACCTTCGATGACTTGCACATCCCGCCATCGGCGAATGCCCCTCATCGCGCAAACGGCATTTACCTTGTGCGTTTTCGCAACACCCCTGCGACTGGCAAGCACCCTCACTTCATCCGTGGCTATGGATATCAGGGACGCTCGATGCCTGAATTTAGCCTCGACTCGCCTGGCATTGGTGTCGATTACAAGAGGGCAGTGAAGGTCGGCAGGTATGAGGTTTCCCTCGGCGCTTTCGGCGAATCTCTCGCCAACTTCGATAATTTTTGTGAGATCGACCCGAATCTCAAAGACGCATGGGACATTCCTGCCCTGCGCATAAGCATGGCCCACGGCAAGAACGAGGCCGCTCTGATGCATGATGCCGGCGTGAGTGCTGCGGAAATGCTTGAAGCGGCGGGCGCCAAAAATATCCGTGTCCGCACTGGCGTTGAAATGCCAGGAATGGCGATCCACGAGGTCGGCACCGCGCGTATGGGAAACGATCCCAAGAAATCGGTGCTCAACACTTTTTGCCAGTCCCACGATGTGCCCAATCTGCTGGTAGCCGACGGTTCCTGTTTTGTGTCCTCGGCGTGCCAGAATCCTACGCTTACGATGATGGCCCTCACCGTCAGGGCCTCGGATCATTTGATCGAGCGCTTTCGACGGAACGAAATTTAGTCAGCCTTGCAGAGAGAAAGGCTTTTCATGAGCGACATGAACCGCCGTCACTTCTTGCAAACCGGGGCACTGGCGGGAGCAAGCCTGTTGCTACTCAACGACGTCTTTGCTGAAAAGAAAAAGTCTGTTCTCGTTTTTACGAAGTCTTCCGGCTTCGAACACCAGGTGGTGAAAAACGTGGATGGCAAACCCAGCATTCTCGAAAACGCCATAACCACCCTTGGTGCGAAACACGGCTTCGACGTGACCGCAACCAAGGACGGCTCAGTCTTCGATTCCAACGATTTCCGTAATTATGCCGCGGTACTTTTCTTTACCACGGGAGACTTGACCACTGTAGGCACGGACAAGAATCCGGCCATGTCACCGCAAGGCAAGCAATCCCTTCTCGATGCTATTCAGGCAGGGCTTGGATTCGTCGGTATTCATGCTGCAAGTGACACCTTTCACACGCCGCCCGATACGCCAGACAACGCAAACCGCTACATCGCTCACGGGGAACAGTCTGACCCTTATATAAGGATGTTGGGCGGCGAGTTCATCACTCACGGCAGCACCCCACGCCTGCAGACGACAAACATCATCGTCAATGACCCGAAGTTCCCCGGCCTAAAGGGAGTCTCCTCACCAGTGCCCCTCAACGATGAGTGGTATTCATTGAAAGACTTCAGAACCGACCTCCACGTAATTTTGACACTCGACACGAAAGGCATGACGGGAGAGCCTTACCAGCGTGCGCCTTACCCCATGACTTGGGCAAGGATGCAAGGTAAAGGACGGGTGTTCTATACCGCGATCGGGGACCGCCCGGAAAACTGGACGAACACATTCTTCTTAAATGTTCTGGCCGGCGGTATTCGATGGACCGTCGGCGATGCCCAAGCGTCGCTCAATCAAAATCTAAAGCGGATCGCGCCCGGTTACGCGGAAATACCGCCCAAGCCTGATTCGAAGCGCTAAAGCTTTTGCCATCGAGTTTTGAAGTCGCTGCGCTCGAGATATGCGTCATTGCATGATCTGCTGACGCCGCCTGGTTCTTGCGAGGCAGCGCACGGCCGATTAGGCCTCAAGAAACAATCTCCGCGGACGAAACGAGCTGGACTCAACCTTTGCTGTGCTGCAGATCGGCGCTTCTTTCGGCAGCTTCTTTCACAAGGAAACCCATTTTCGGATGCGACGGTTCCAGGTCAGGTGAAATTCCGTATTCACGGAGCGTCTCGGAGGTGACAGGGCCGATGGAGGCGACGACGGTTCGGCGCAATCCTTCTGCGACTTGCTGGTGTTGGGACATCTCGTCGGCGAAGCGGAACAGGTGATGCACCTGGACAGATGAAGTAAACAAGACGACGTCGAAATTTCCGAGAGCCAGCGAACGTACCGCTTCACGCAGGGGCGCCGTGTCCTCCGGCGGAGCCCACTTATAGACCGGCACAGGGAAAACTTCGGCTCCACGTTCCGAGAGGCCGGCGTACAGTTCACGGCTCGGCACCCCGTGCTCCTGCACCGCGATGCGCGCGCCTTTGAGAGGAATCGAGGCGGCATTCTGATCGAGCGCCTGGAGAATTTCTCGCCAGGTATTCGGTTCGGGGACAGTCAGAGTGACGGGAACACCGAATTCACGAAGAACGCCGACCGGCTTGGGTCCGCGTGCAACCACGGCGACGCGGCTGAGAGCCGCCACAAAAGTCTCGCGGGGACAACTCTGTTCAATCGCCTGTGCGAGGGCGCGGGTGCCAACGCCCGTCATGAAGATGACGATCTGGAACCTTCCTTGAACAAGTTGCTCGGCGAATGCAGACTCCTCGGCATTTGGTCCGGAGGGAACTTCGCGAGTGGAAGGAACGACAGTCGCTTGCCCGCCGTGATTGGCGATGAGCGAGCCCATTTCGCGGGAGCGTCGGCTCTCGAGAGAAAGCACACGACGGTTTCCGAAACCGGCGGCCGTCATACATGAATCTCTGAACTCGTGAAGGCTAGTGTAATCGGCCGTGCCATGGGGGGGAAAGCGGAGGAGTCATGCTGGAGTTCGCCAGACTGCGTCTCTGACGTTTTAAGCTCCCTCGGCCACAAGGTCTGCCGCAGGTTTGGATTCAAGGAGCACCGGTTCATGAGAGCTTTGCGACGGCGTGCCGTAAGTAAGGTAGAGCAGCGCACCGGTGAACAGGGCCCCTGAAACGATATTTCCCAGGGTGACGGGCACTTGATTCCACCACCACCACTTGCCAACGGAGACTGGGGCATGGAAGAACATGCCTGCGGGAATTACAAACATGTTCACGATGGAGTGTTCATATCCATGTGCGAAGAAGGTCATGATCGGTAGCCACATGGCCACGACCTTGCCGAAAGTGGAGCGGGAAACAAACGCCAACACCACGCCGAAAGTCACCATCCAATTGCAGAGTACGCCTTTGACGACGGCGGTCATCCAACCTCTGTAGCCAAGGGCAGCGTACGCCAGTGTCTTTTTCTGGGCAGCCTGGCGCAGCATCTCACCCAAGGTACCGCCATCAGAGGTCATGAAATTGGTAACAGCCAGATAGAAAAAGAAGGCATAGGCCACGCTGCCAATCAGGTTTCCCAGATACACCCAGCCCCAGTTGCGCAGCAATTCGCCGAACCGGACGTCGCGCGAGAGCAAGCCCGCGGGCAAAAGCGCGAAGTTCCCGGTAGCTAGTTCGAGACCGAGAAGCACGAGCATGACGAAGCCCACAGGGAACAGGATGGCCCCACGATCGCTGGCAGACCTTGGGAACTGACGACCATGACGAGCGAAGTGGCATAACCGAGGAAGACACCGGCGAGGATTCCGCGGATCATGAGATCGCGAACGGGCAGGGTGGCTTTCTTGCGTGCCGCCTCGAGTATCTCGACAACTAACTGCTTGGGGGCAACATAGTCCACTGGGAGTTCCTCCTGTTACTGCATCTCGGATCGCGGCGAGCCGACCGTTGGCTCGTCCGATGACGAACTCGTCGCGGGCACTCTCGAACCCACGTCCGAACGTGGATCGGGTCGCGCTCCCTCGCTCGGCACCAAGCATTGGATAAGTTTGGCGATGACCTCAGGCAATTTGTCGTCGAGCGGTACGAATTCCACGATTTCCTTTCCTTCGGCGGCATTGGGGCCAGTGCGGCCTCCGGTGTAAATGGCCACCGCGTCGACTGTTTTGCCATCAACACGCGCCTTGAAGCCGCGAAAACCAATATCGGCCGCCTGATGATTGCCGCAACCTGCGGGGCATCCGGACCAGTGCAGGCTGACCGCCGGCCCGCCAGTTCCAAGCCGTTGATCGAGGCGACGCGATAACTCGGCCGCGTGTCCCTTCGTGTCGATCTGTGCCAGATTGCAATAGTCAGTTCCGGTGCAGGCGACCATCTTGCGGCGAAAGGGACTCGGGGTCGGCGAAAGGTCAGCAAGCAAGCTTTCCTCGAGTAATGCGTCCAGACGATCGTCGTGCACGTTCGCCAGAATTGCGTTCTGGCCAGTGGTAAGGCGAACTTCGCCGTTGCCATACTCGTCCGCAAGGCGGGCGAGTTCATCCATCTGATCGGGAGAAAGTCGCCCCATCGGCACACACAGACCCAGCGAACGCAGGCCAGGCTGCTTTTGCGCGGTGATACCGAGATGATCGGAGTGATAGGGGCTGCGCACGTCGCGGCCTGCAGGCTCGAGGTAATGATCCACACGACGCGCGAGTTCTTCGCGTAAACGCGGCAAGCCCCACTCTTCAATCAGGAAGGCGAGTCGGCATTTCGAGCGAGCATCGCGAGGACCATGATCGCGGAAAATTCCAACCAACGCAGCCACAAGTTGCGCGGCCTTCGGAATCCACACAAAGACGTCGAGCGGAGCGGCGATGGTGAATCCACCGGATCCCATCTTACCGCCGACGAGTACGTTGAAGCCGACGTGATCACGCCGAACGGCTGGAATGAGAGCGACATCCTGCGATTCATCATGGGTGCAATTCTGCACGCACCCCGTAATCGTGACGTTGAACTTGCGTGGCAAATTGGTGAACTCGGCATTTCCGCTGGCACCGACCAGGATCGCGTCGAGTTCGCCGACAACCAAGGAAGCGTCGAACAACTCATTCAAGGTGAGTCCGGCCAATGCACAGCCGTTGATGTTGCGCACATTGTCCATGCCGGTCTGCAGAGAGTGAAGATCAACGCCGCGCAACTTGTCCCAGATTTGTGGGAGGCTGCCCAGTTCGAATCCGCGGAGCTGAATCTGCTGGCGGGTCGTGATATCGAGCACGCAATTGCCGAGACGGCGAGACAGGCCGGCAATGGTGTGCAGCTGGCGACTGGAGGTGAATCCATTGGGCATGCGGATCCGCATCATGAACTTGCCGGGCGTGGGCTTACGAAAGAAAACGCCGAGCCACTTCAGCAGATCCTTTTCCGAAGTCGTCAGCGACTCGTATCCTTGGCCGATCAGCCGCGGCAACTGCTCGCGGATCACAAGACCGTCTCCGCCCACGGAAGCCTTGGTCGCCTCAATTGCATTACTGCCGGTTCGCATGACTGAGCCCCTGTTTTCTGATCGCTGCTCTGGATGGCGGGTCTCCGCACGGCCCAAGCGGCTCTGTGCTCGACTCCCGCCAGCTAGACATAACGAAGGCCGGCCCGGAACGAAAACGCAAAATACTGATGAGTCCGATAAATGGAGAAGGCAGGTCGCGGAACATGCCGCAGAATGCGCCGTTTTGGCAGGATGTCGAATTTCTCTGATGCGGTAAATCGATTCTTTGCGGCTTGACTAGTGAGCAGATTTACTCAAGATGACGTCTACAATATGCGGTAGAGGGAGCCGGTAATCTTCTGAAATTTGTATCCTGCAATAGAATTGCGGGCAAAATCCCGTTTGAAGCATCTCGACTTTGGCTTTCCATTTGCCCCTGAGTTTTGCAACGCTTGTGTTCGGTCAGGTCCATGTGCCGGGCAAGCCACTTCGCTGACTCTTAAGAAAGATTGGTGCGAGAACAGCGATGGATTCCAAAACTTTGCTGGCAGGTCTGTTCGTCGTTTGTCTGGCTACTTTCAGCTTCGCGCAGGAAATCACCGGCGACATTCGTGGCATTGTTCGTGACCCCTCGGGAGCCGTCGTAAGCGGCGCCACGGTCGACGTCGTCAATACCGACCGAAATGCAGTCATCCGCAGTCTGACTACGGATGCCAACGGTGCGTACGTCGCGCCCCTGCTGCCCCTCGGCCACTACAAGCTCGCAGTCACTGCTTCCGGCTTCAAACAATACAACGCCACCGACATCGCCCTCAACGTGAACGATCGTCGCGTCATCGACATCACTCTCATTGTTGGCGCCAACACCCAGACCGTCGATGTCACTGAGGCCGCGGAGGCGATCAATCTGGAAACCGCCACCGCCTCCGGCCTGATGACCGGCAATGAAATCCGCGAACTCGGCAACGTCACCCGAAATTACGAACAACTCGTCTCCTTGCAACCTGGCATCTCGTCGAATGTGGCTTCCGATCAGCTCTTCATCGGTGTCAGCAACCCGGTAGGAACCTCGAACCAGATCAATTTCTCCATCAACGGCAACCGGCCAACTCAGAACAATTGGACCATCGATGGGGCCGACAACGTGGACCGTGGCGCCAACCCTGTTGGCCTATCCGAGCATTGACTCTATCGCCGAATTCAACGTCCTCCGTTCTAGCTATTTGCCCGAGCACGGCCGTAGTTCCGCCGGCGAAATCACCGTCATTACTCGCAGTGGCACCAGCCAGTTTCACGGTAGCGCTTACGACTTCTTCCGCAACGACATCCTGAACGCCAATAACTTCTTCGCCAATCGCGCGAACATTGCGCGCCCCGAATTGCGCTGGAACGATTTCGGATTCACCCTCGGCGGTCCCGTATACATTCCAGGCCTCTACAATAAGGATCGGAACAAGACATTCTTCTTTTACTCGCAGGAATGGCGCCGCATCATTACCTACAACACCTTTACCAGCGGCCAACTGCCAACAGCGGGCATGTTGCAAGGGACGTTTCCGGTAGCCGTTTGTACCGCCTTCGACGCAAGCGGAAACTGCACCAACCAGACCACGCAGATCAACACCATCGATCCAACTGCCCAGGCCTACATTAAGGACATCTATTCAAAAATTCCGCCCATCAATAACGTGGCCGATAGCACCTTGACTTGGGTCGGACGCAACATTTTCAATTACCGCGAAGAGAACGTCCGCATCGATCACAACTTCGGCTCAAAACTCAGCGTCTTTGGCCGGTTCCTCGACGATTCAATACCTACGCAGGAACCCGGCGGCCTCTTCACCGGACTAGGCATCCCCGGAGTCGCCAACACCAGCACCAATTCTCCTGGTCGCAACATCACCGTCACCCACCCTGCTGCTTGATGCCGGTTACGCCTATTCCTATGGCGCCGTGCTCAGCACTCCGCGCGGCCTCGATCTGGTCGCGAATTCGCCCGATATCCGCCCCACTTTGCCCTTCGGATTGTCGCCGCGCGTTCCCGATCTCGCTTTTGCCGACGGCGAGGCCATCTCCGGCTTCGGTCCTTACCGTGACTACAACCGCAATCACAATGCCTTCGCAAACCTAAGCAAGACAATGGGCCATCACTCGCTCAAGTTCGGTGCCAGCTTCAACTACTACACCAAAGATGAAAACGTGAACGGCTATAGCGTCAGCAATGGCTCGTACACGTTTTCTGATTCCGGTGGAGGCACGGTTTCTGCCGCGCCGTCTGATGGAACCTTTTATCAGGAGTGGGCCAACTTCCTCTCAGGCTTTGCCAACTTCGGCCAGACCAATATTGACTTCCGGGCGCTCGTTCATCAGAAACAGTACGAACTCTACGGTCAGGATGAGTGGCGCATCCGCCCGAACTTCGCGCTCAGCTTCGGCGCGCGCTATTCCCTGTTTCAAGCGCCCACGTACGGCAATGGCTTGTTGACCACCTTCGATCCCACCCGCTTCAATTCCAGCGCCGCGCCCGCCATCGATAGCAATGGCCTCTACGTCACTGCTCCGGCCACTCCTTACGTCAATGGCATCCTGATTGGCGGCAAAGGCTCTCCCTATGGCGACGCCGTTCAGAAAACCACCAAGAATGCCATCGCTCCCCGCATCGGCATAGCCTGGGATCCGCGCGGCAACGGTAAAACCTCAATCCGCAGCGGCTTCGGCATGTTCTACGACTCGCCCGCTGTCAACAGCATGGAGCAGTTTCAGCGGGTCAACCCGCCCTTCGTCCAGTCCACCTTCATCACGAATACGTCGGTCGATGATCCCGCCTCCGGCATCGCGAGCGTGAACCTCACCCCGCCCGACATTGGTGGCGTGCTCCCCAACTGGAAACAGCCCTACTCCATGATGTGGAGTCTCGATCTGCAGCAGCAACTCAGCCCCAAGACTATGTTTGGCGTTGGTTATTACGGCACCGCAGGTCGTCACCTTGTCGGAGTCCTCGACGTCAACCAGGCTCCGCCTGGAGCCTTTCAGTCCATCGGCCTCACATCGCCCGTCGGCGCCGGACTGCCCACTCAGAAACTCAACCAGGTCCGCCCCTTCCGCGGCTATGCCTCCATCGATCTCTTTAGCCCGGTCTTCGATTCCAACTACAACGGACTGCAAGCCCAGGTACGCCGCCAGTTTTCTTCCAACTCCACTGTCAGCGTCAACTACACCTGGTCGCACGCACCGGGAACGGCCACCAACGATTTCCGCGCGCCTCAGGCCAGCTACAACATCGCCGGGGATTACGGCAACCTCGATTACGATCGCCGCCATATCTTCTCCGCCACCTACGTTTACACTCTGCCCTTCCTCGCGAATCAACACGGACTCGCCGGACACGTGCTCGGCGGTTGGGAGGTTGCCGGCATTCTCTACGCCAGCACCGGCAGCCATCTGACCGCATCCCTCTCGCCTGATCCAGCGGGCCTCGGACTACGCGATCCCAACACCTTCGAGGGTGGACACCCCGACATCATCGGCGATCCAAACGTCAGTGCGCCCCACACCCTCACTCAATGGTTCAACCCCTCCGCCTTTGCAGCCGTTCCCGCGGGAGAGATCCGCCCCGGCAACGAAGGGCGCGGCACCATCGTCGGCCCTGGCTATTTCCGCTGGGACGCCTCGCTCTACAAGAACACCCACATCACGGAGCGCGTGAACGTCCAGTTCCGTGCCGAAGCTTTCAACGTGCTCAACCACACCAACTGGAATAATCCTGCCTCTACTTCGCTCACTAGTGGCGTCTACAACAAGATCACCACCGCGCGCGATCCGCGGCAACTCCAGTTAGCACTGAAGCTGATCTTCTAACTTCGCCCCGGGCCGGACTCCCCGTTCGGCGCCTACTTTTCAGAGCGTCATTCGACGCTTACGCGGTTGAGTTTGCGTAAACGCATCCATTCGATCGCATGCCTGACATCTTTGGGGTCAACAAACAGGACATAGGCCGACAGAATGTCCCATTGAAAGAGTGGTACGTTCAACGAGTATTCGAGCCATAGATGAAACAACGCTCCCAGCGCCAAAAGCGGGTACCGCAATCGCTTCACCCAAATCAATACACCGAGAGAGAACTCTAGCGCCAATGCCGACCAGCTTCCGATTTTTAGCACCCAGGCATGAAACATCCACGAAGGCAAAGGAAAGCGCCTGAGTTCGTCGAGATGATAGACATAGAACGGCGCCGTGCCCTGAACCCAAGACGCGCCCTTCACCTTCCATAGGAAAGCTGAGAAATACATCACTGCTAATTGAACCTGAATCATCCGCTGAGCCCACGGCGCCTGCGGTTGAATGTTGACCGACTCCTTCCGGACCCGAACTCGGATCAACCGATCAATGGAAAACGCAGCTCCCGCGGGTGCAAACATCAGAAAGAATCCTGCCAGCCGCAAGAACGTGTCCCCGCCGTGTGTGATGAGAAGATTCCTTTGTTGAATTGACGCGAGACATACAAATACCAAAATTGCATTGATTCGCGTGAGCAAACCGACAGTCAGGAGCACGGCGGATCCAAGAAATACCCAAAAGAATGCCTCCATCCACCCATCGGTTTCCGGAAGAATGGAAAGCACGTTCAACCGTGCTCCTGGTTCAAGCCTTCTCACGGTAGAGAAAGTCACCCACGCATGCGGCCCATACCAATTCAACCAGTCTGGTCGAAGAAGTAGTAGAGTGGCGAGGACCATCAGGCCGTACAGAATACGAAACACCGCGATCGGTTCCGGGGATTGTGGCGCAAAGAAAAATTTATTCCAGCCGCTCACCAGCGACATCAATCTCATCTCAAGTCCTCACTGCGAACTCCGTATCCAAGCAACACATGCTGCTCCCACGGTCCCGGTTCGTAGGAACCATCGCTGCGAAGAACAATCGCTGACCAGTCTTGGACTAGGACAACCATCTTCACTGGTCTGCTGGGAGTGCTCTCGATGCGGGCGATGTGTCGAGCGACATCGGGTAAGAGTGGATCGTTCTCTTCGCGTTGGAGATTCTCAGCAAACTTGCGATAGCGCTCTTTGAAAAGCTTTTCACGAAACCCGAGTTGTTCCATTGTTGGAAACGTCCACAACTCAGTTGAGCCATCTTTGTATTCGACGATTGCCTCCACCCGGGTGTTCGCCACCTTTGGAATGGGTGCAAACATGTCCCACGATTGAAACAGCCCCGACCACCGGAAGTACGGCCGTACCACCGCTCTACACCCCAAGATTAATCGGTTGTCGATGGGCAGGCACCAGCAAGCAATCGCCACGAGGTGAAAAACAAGGAAAGCACTGATTGCCCACCACTTCGTTTTTGGCAGCCAGCCACCCATGGACCCACCCTCTAGGAATGATCGGTTGAGATCCCAGTTTACGTTGGCCTCCCAATGCATTCTCAGGAATTCTGTCATCCCGGCGCCTTCGAACAATTGAGATCGCCGCGCGGGATAATTCTTGCATGTTGAGTTTGCCGTGCACTTAGTGGAGTGGCTTTAGATAGACGAGCAGGCGACTGTCCGAGGCTGCGATCGTTCTGCACTCCGGGTCGCCGAGCTTGTGTGCCCCTGCTTCATTTGACTCGCTCGCTTCGTGACAGCTAGATTTATTGGCCAGCTTGAAAGACGTGCTAGAAGCTATTTCGCAAGCAACAATGGTCTCGTCGCGCGCCCAACTGAAAACTTACATGGATCCCGCAGATGCTCCCTCATAAATCCCGCATCGCGGGCGAATCGTCGGCAGGGATGGATACTTCCATTACCCGCCGGGACTTCCTCGGTACTACGCTCCTTGCTTCCGGAGCGGCTCTTCTCGGAGGCGCGAACCCTGTCGAACTGCTTCGCGACAACAGTGAGAGCAATAACGATGACTTCACAGGCTATGGTGGAGTCGGCGAGTACCGGACTTCCAACGGGAACACGCTCGATGTTCTCGAAGCTGGCCATGCCATCCGCGATGGTCTATACGATCCTCTCCCCAGTAGCGTCATCGATCTTCGCGAAACGTATGACTGCGTGATCGTCGGCGGTGGAATCAGCGGTCTGGCTGCTGCCTTGTTCTTTCAGCGCCAGGGGGGCCCCAGGATGAAATCCCTGGTTCTCGAAAACCACCCCATCTTCGGTGGTGAAGCGAAACAAAACGAATTTATCGTAGACGGCAAACGTCTCGTGGCACATCAAGGATCGGCGATTTATCAGATCCAATATCCGCACAGTTTTCTCGCCGGCTTTTACGACTCCATCGGACTGAAAACGCCCAAGCTGACGTACCAGAAATGGTCTGGGCCCGACCGAGAATTTCCCCTTTCCAAAACGCCTTACGAAGCCGTCGGCCTGCAAAAAGGACAGTACGGATTTTGGTTTGGCGTAAAGTTCGACCAGAAGCCCGGAATCTGGCTGACCGATCCAATAGGCAAGAACCTCGAGGGCGCTCCCATCCCACAGACAAGTCGCATCGAATGGTTGCGCTGGCTGAAGGGCGAACCGGTGGAAACCGCGAAGTTTCAGCATCCCCGGGTTGATGGCGATGCCATTTCCCGCTACCTCGATTCCATCACGCTCGAGCAACACTACATGGAGAGGTTCGGACTTTCGCGCGAGACCATTCGCGCCTTTCTTTCTCCCGTGGAGGGTGGAGGCTCCGGACTCGGTCCTGACGCTCTATCCGCCTATTCCGACTATGCCTTCGAAATGCTTCATCCCTTGCCGGAAGACAAAGGCGGCTGCGATCAGATGTTCCCTGGCGGCAACACTACGATTGCGCGATTGATGCTGAAGAGTCTGATCCCTGACGCCATCAACGGTTCGCACAGCGTCGAAGCTGTAAGCAGGAACGAAGTTAATCTTCCTGCTCTCGACGCTCCAGGCAATGCCTCGCGAGTTCGGTTGTCATCCACTGTCATTCACGTCGCCCATGATGATGACGTCGGCAAGGCAAGCTCAGTCATCGTGGTCTACCAAAAAGGGGGTAAGCTGTACCGGATCCGTGCGCGCTCCGTGGTTATGGCAGGCGGCTGCTGGACTACGAAGCACATTGTGAAAGACCTCCCCGATAGTCACCGCAACGCCTATTCCCAGTTCTATCGCTCTCCCTGCATGATGGCCAACGTCGCCGTCAGAAACTGGCGCTTTCTTTACAAGATGGGGATGAGCGGGTGTCGATGGTTTGAAGGCATCGCCAATTACATGGAGGTCCGAAAGCTCGCGCTAACCGGCCCGGGTGACACAACTATCAGCCCCGACTCACCGGTCGTGCTAAGCCTAAAAGTTCTTTATTCGTATCCGGGAGAGTCCACCGAAGCGCAGGGGAATCGCGGCCGGGCTGAGATGCTCATGACCTCCTTCCTCGACTACGAGAAGCGGATCCGCGAACAATTTACTGAAATGTTTTCTGCTGCGGGTTTCGATGCGAAGCGTGACATTGCCGGGATTATCCTCAATCGCTGGGGCCACGCTTATCTCAGTCCTCAACCCGGGTTCTTCTTCGGCAAAGATGGCAAACCCGCGCCTCGACAAATCCTGCGTGAGGTTCCCCTCGGCCGCATTGCCTTCGCGAACACGGATTTGGCTGGAGCCATGGACCATCGCTACTCCATTCTTGAAGCCCAACGCGCGGTGCAACAGCTCTTCGATCAGGTATTGACTCACTAGCAGCACTCCGGCCACCCTTTTGGCAAATCGATCGGCCGAAAAACTCCATCTAAGTTGAGCAGAATTCCCTGTTGACGTGGCCCGGTCTGCCCACTAGGATTGTCGCCGCCTTTGAGGCTGCAGCGTCCCATCTCAGGCGCCGTTAGAGCTCTGCCGGCGCACAACCCATACCCTCACTCCGTATCGGAGGGCCCTCCCATGAAGTTCGGTGTAAAGCCTCACTCACAAATAAAATTTTCGCTCAGTCTGGTTCTCCTCCTCCTTTGTTTGTGCCCCGCTTTCGCGCAGACAGATCCCACTATTCCCGCCGGTGAGGTTCGCATCCACTATTTCCGCCCCGATGGCAATTACAGCGGCTGGGCGCTCTACACG
>Ga0210409_10001708_pt1 | contig 27770 bp, 42 predicted proteins | sample IncBWH17MmetaG_FD_161649 | JGI IMG/M metagenome (GOLD analysis project Ga0210409, IMG submission 161649) | Forest soil microbial communities from Barre Woods Harvard Forest LTER site, Petersham, Massachusetts, United States - Inc-BW-H-17-M | ecosystem: Environmental > Terrestrial > Soil >...
GCCGCCGTGGCAAGGCCAGCGCGCACGCTGCTCGGAACCGTGACCTCCTGGCCTTCCAGGTAGAACGGATGCTCCGGCGAGCCGGCCTCCTGTACTGCCTCGCCGATCTTGCCTGCGGCCGCACCGATCCATTGGCCTGGCTTGGACAGGATCGCCGCGACGTCTTTGCCTTCCTGCGTCTTCGGCTCGTAGGTATAGTCGTTCTGGGCCGCGTGAATCGCGTTCACCGCGTCGTCCAGCGATGATCCGGTGGCGAGCATTCCGGCGCCCTTGAAGCCGCCGTAGACATTCGCCGCTGCGCCGGTCGCCAACTTGGCGAAGCCTTCCCAGCCGCCCCCGCCGAATGCGCTTTTCGATGCAGGTTCGACCGGTGCGGCGGCCGGCGGCTTTTTCGGCGCGGCCTCGTCATTTGCTGCCGTCGCATCCCGCGCCATTTGACTGCTTAGCGACGCACCGACGTCCTGCGCCATGCTGGCGCTGAGCGATTGCGGCGGTTGCTGCGGTACCGCAGATGCGCCCGCGTCAGCCGCCATCTGCTCTGCCAGGCTCACCGAAAAAATCCCATCTGCTCGAGCGCGCCGGCCTTGCGCACCAAGTCGGCCTTGTCAGGCTGTCGCGCGATAAAGGCGCGGGCCGCCGCCGGATTGCTCTTGGCAAGGTCCTGGTATTGCCAGATGCGCGGGTCAGCGCTGGCCTCGAACTGTTGCCGCCCTTCCTGATAGGCCTGCGGATCGCCCGCGCCGCGGTTCGACAGGCGCGTGGTCTGCAGGAAGTTGCGCTCCGCTTGGTTCATCATGACCTGACCGCGCAGTGTCCCGGCAGCCTCTTTGATGGCATCCGGATCCATGTGCGAGTTCGGCTGCCCAGCTTCGACCAGCGCGCGCGCGGCGTCCGTGCCGGCTGGCGTGGAAATGTTCAACTGCGCCATCGCCTTGTTCAACAGATTCGTATCGGTCTGCGCGTCGCCGGTCGCATTGATGTGGAAGCCCCGCAGGATGCCCGCCATGTACTGCTTCTTGTCGCCGCCCGGTCCGGTGAAAGCTGAAGGCGCCAGGCCCTCGATTGTCTTGGTCAGACCCGTCACGAGCGGCAGACTCTGCGCGCTGGCGTTCAGGCCCGTGAAATGGTCCGACATGTCCTTTGCCACTCCGCTTTGGGCTTGGACACCGGCCGGAGTCGGCCACGGCGAAGGAGCTGCACCACCCGCTGCCCCACCACCCAAGCCAGCGGCGCCACCGATATAGTGCGGCTGGCCCTGCAGGTCCATAACAATGCCGGGCGCTACGCCTGTCTTCACCTCAGGCCCAGTCGCACCCATCGGCAGCGGTGACAGCGGATTGAGCTGCACCGGCTGCGCGCCCCCGCCCGGCCCGGTGACGCTGCCGATCGCGGGCGCCTGCGTGCCAGCGACAGCGGCTGTCGGCTCGAACTGCTGGGCCAGATGCAGCAGGGAAGACTTGGTTTTCGCATCCGGAACGTGATCGCCCAGGTTTTGCAGCAGCGACTTCGAATAGCTCGCAGCCTGTGTGAGAGCGGCCGGTGCATTCGGCCCCTGCTGCTGCACGTATGCATCGATCTTCGACTGGATGACGCCAGGCGCGTCCGCAGGCGTGTTCTGATCGCCCATCGATGACCGGATGATGCCGGCCAGGTCGTTTTTATAGTTCTGGCCGAGCTGCCGCGCGCTGTCGGCGAGCTTGAGCCGCGTGTCCTGCGTCTTCACGATGTTCTGCACAACGTCCTGCCCGGTCATCGGCAGATATTTAGTTGCGAACTTCGTCAACGCAACCGGATCGGCGTCGCCATTCGCGCCCACCAGCGGATTGCCGTCTGGATCCTTGCCGTTCTGCATGGACGATTGCAGCAATTGCCGCTCGCCCATCGCCTGCTGATTCTGCTGAGCCTGGGCTTGCGCGCTCGCCTGAAGGGCTTGCCCGGTTTGAAGTGTCTGCTTCGCCTGTTGGATGCCGATCTGCTTCTGTTGCAACCCCATCAGATCCGATAGGGTCTGGACTCCCTTGCCCGTATCGACGTTCGTTGCTACTGGCGCCCCGCCGAAATCAGGCATCTAAGCTCCCGCGCCTGCGCCTGCGCTGAAAGCGGAAGAATCGATCGTCGGCGTGTTCAAGTAGCTCGGCGTTTGACCCTGGCCGCTCAGAAGATATGCGAGTGGCACGCCCGATTGGCCGATCGCATTGGTCCCGCCGACGATGCCACCAGCAGTCGATGCGGCCGCGCCGGCCTGCGATTGCGCGATCCCGGTGCCGAGCTGAGTGCCGGATGTTCCGACCTGTGTGGCTGCATTCTGACCGAGCCCGGCGATGCCGGAGAGGCGCGAGAAGATTGCATTGTTCTGCGTCTGAAAGCGATTGAACGCGTTCTGATAGCCGGTCGCCGCCATGTTCTGATTGAACGACATCAGATCCTTCAGCGCCGGCCCCGATAGAGCCCCGATCCCAGGCGTATCGGCATTGCGCAGCGCTTGGCCTCCAGTTTGCAGCTGGAATTGATAGCCGGGGTCGAGGTTGTTCAGGAAGTCCTGCGGTGAGAAGCTTCGATTGAGTTGCCCGCCCGGTGCGAGCATGCTGTTCAGTTGCGAGGTTGCGCCATAGCCGGCCTGGATGAACGGCTGCTCTTGGGCGTTGATCGTGTTGAACATGCCGAGCTGCGTGTTCGCAGCCTTAACTTGACCTCCGGCCTGTGTATTGGCGGCCATGTTAGAGCCGATAGCGCCGACGAGAGCAGCGCCACCGATGGCAACAGCAACAGCACTCATGCCGCCCTCTTAATCTGCAATTCTAGTGAGCGACAATAATCGATCGTGATTTCCTCGCCGTCATCACCGCCAACGCAACCGCGAATGTTGCGCAGGGCAACCAGATCGATATCACCATTGGCCCGCAAGACCATCAGCGCATTCGGATCTTTGGCGTGGTTGGTGTAGCGTCCCGCTGGTGTACGCTTTCCATCGACGCGTGCCGGCATGATCAACTCTCCTATCTCGATAGGTGCCGTGGCGATCAGCCCTCGGCCTTCGATGCAGGATGCGCCGACCTTGCACTTGTATCCGCCCAGCGGGATCTGATCGGATTCGTCTTCGCTCTGGGCTCGCGCTGTCTCGCCCGAAATGCCGAATTCCTTGAACACGACAAAGTAATCGGCGCGGTCTTCTTCCCGTTGCAATATCCTGCTCTGACGCGTGATGGCAGCGCGCTCTTCCCATCCGATGCTCTTATCCAGGAACATTGCCTCCAAGCGCTCTACGTCGTTCTCCTCAGTCGGATAGACATTGAGCCACACCATATCTTCATGGACCCAACCGACCTTACGGCCTGGCTTACCCGTGAAGATCATCGGCGCTATGAGCTCGGTCACGCTGCCGTTCTCATTGATGATCGATACGCGCCCGCGCAGGAAAATGTTCAGATGCTCGGCCCTTTGCCGATGCCCGATCGCGAGCGTTCCGGCCGGAATATGCACTTCTCGGATGTAGATTCCCGGGCTGAAGCGGTGGATCACCGGGCAATCGATTTGCGGCAGTTGCAGCATGCCGACCTCTGCGCGCTCCAGATTCGCCCAGACAGCCGCCAGTACGCCGTGAACGGCAGTAGCAAAAAGCTCGCTCATTGGATCAGCAACCCGGAGGCGGTGAACGTGATCGCCGCGGCGGCGGCGGCAAAGGCGTGGATCTGATGGCCGGCCGGCAGGACCTGGCCGGACAGCTCGGGCGAGACGTAGGACTCGCCCGGTGCGATGGTTCTGGCTGAAATCAAGGTCGTTCCCGGTCCGAGCGCTCCACCGGGAGTGATCCCGGCAGTTATCTGAATTGCGCCCGCCGTGGTGTTGGTGAACACCGCGCGGCCGACCTTGGCCGTAGTCTGCGTGGGGGCAGTATAGATCGCAACATCGGCGCTGCCAAGCTGCGCCGGAGCGACCAGAAGAACCTGCAGTACGGTGGTCACACTGGCAGCTCAGCCCATATCATTCCGAGATTGACCGCAGAAGCAGCCGAGGCGCCCCCCAGAGCGACGAAGGTAATGATGCCGCCCGGAGGCACCACCACCGAGCCCTCGAAGTCCTCGTAGAAGCCAAGATCTTCGCCGGTGGTCGCGATGGCCGCCGTGTTATGCATCACATCGAACATCGCCACCGGGGCCACCGCAACGGTCGCCACGGTGTACGCGATGCCCGCACCGGCCGCGCCTCCGAAATAATTGTTGCCATAGGATGAGGCTGCGGTAATGCTCGTCGGGGCCGTCGATTGCGCGATGCCGCGCGCCAGCGCGATCCCAGTCAGGCTGGCCGATGTGACGGCCACATTGCCGGACACTTTCAGAAGGTGCAGATCAACGCCATTGATGCCGCTCGAGCTGCTCGAATTCCAAACAATCAGCCCAGTCATGGCGGTTCCGGCCGCCGATAGCGTCTGCAATGCGCCCCGTGCCGTGTAGACGAATCCGGATTTCGCCATCGCCGAATAGCGCGGCATGACCTCGGAGACGCCGAATTCGCCCAACCACAACTGAAGGGCGTTCTGTGTACCGGTCAGTCGCGCTTTTGTGAGGGCTACAACTGTTTGACCTTGAACTAGCATGTCATCTCCTCACTGGGTTGAGAGATTCTCGTCCGCGCGAATATCTTCCGGATCTATCTCTGGATCGTTCAATAGCGCAATCGACGTGCTGATCACCTTGAGTTCATGCAGCGACGCCGCCATCAGATCGGCGATCTTCTGAAGCTGCCCGTTCATTTCCTGCGCAGCGTTCGGCGGCAGCACTGGCGTGGCGGCAGATTGGATCGGCGGAAAAATGGTGATCGGCATGTCAGACCGCCTGCGCTCCGCTCACGAAAATATTGCATCCCGCCGCGCTGGCCTGCGCCGCAATCGTGTCGCCTGCATTCAGGATCTGCGTGCCGGTCCATTGAAAGATGCTCGTCGCCGGAATCGATACGCCAGGGATCAATTGCGTCGATGCGCTAAGGCCAACGCCGGCCCACACGGTAACGGATACGGGAACCAGTGCGGTGTTCGAAATGTCGATGTCCTTCAGATACGCAACCATGTTGGTCGGCACCGTGTAAATCACGGTCTGCGCCACGCCGACCGCACCCTGCGCGAGCTTGGTGGGTGTGACGATCTGAAAGGCGGCCATCAGACATCCAGCCAGATCAGCGTGTTCGGCGTCACCGGATTCGGCGGCACGGTGTCATCCTCTGGAATCGAGAGGAACACGGCCGGCGGCACGATGATCGGCGTGCCGGGCCCGCTCAGAGTCTGCTTGCCGATGTTGTACAGGAACAGGTACCAGTTGACGCCAATGATGATCTTGCCGGTTGGCTTACCGGTTTGCGCGTCCATCTCAGCCACGCCGAACGGTTCGGTCTGAGGCGGGATGGTCTGAGGCAAGAGGCTCATGCGCTGAACGCCCGCAGAGTCACGCCGATCAGATCGCGCTTGACCGGATCGATCACTTCCAGATCCACAACGTTGTCACGTCCGAATGCGAGCTTGCGCCACATCGTGCGCGTTTTGTACTGGCCGATCTGCCCGATGGGGGCGGACCAGCGCTGCCCGAAGGTCTTGCCGCCGTCGCGCGAAATCGCAATGCTCGCCTGCGGATTCGAGCCGAGGCCGCTCGCATTGCCAACGCCAGGAACGAAATCGAGTTGCAGGTTCGCCATGAAGACGCGACCGCGCTGCCCTTTATCCCAGATGTGCGGCGAGCGGCGCTTGGCAAGGATCGGCCAGCCGGAATCGGTAAAGGCATTGCGCGTTAGCTGATAGATCGAACCGCATTGATAGTCCCCAACGATGCGCATGCCCTGAAAATTCATGAAGCAGTTAGAGCGGTGCCGGTGAAACTTTGCCAGATACGGATCGTAGGACAGGCGCTTGTGCAGAAGCTGAGACTGCGAGTCATAGCACCAAGTCACGTCCGCCGTCGGGAACGTGAGCACGTAGAACTCGTGCGTGTCCTCCTGGTAGGTGTAGCCGATCGCATCCGAGGTGATCGGATATTGCGCGAGCTCCGTGCTGAAAGCCGGAGTGGACACCACATTGACGCTGAACCCGCTCGACAGAAGGATCACATTTTCGCCGCGCTCAGAGCGGCCGAACCAGATCAAGCCTTCCGTGCCGAACCGTGCGACGGAGTGCTTTGCCTTGCAGCCGGCCTGAATCGGCGTGCCGACCAACCTCTGGAACGCGAAATATTGGCCGCCCGCGTCGTACCAGATTTCGGTCGTCTTGTCGCCGATGAGCCAGAGCTGCTCCTTGTTTTCCATGACCGCGACCAGATTGTCGGCCGAGCTGTCCTTGAGCGCGAAGTTGGTCGCGTTGAATGTGATCCCGTACTGCACGCCGTTCGTGTAGAAGGTCTGCGTCCCCGGCTGATTGAAGATCCACCAGCCATCGATGAAAGCAACGGTGTCGGCTCCAAGAAAGGCCGGATCAGTAATTTGCGAAAAAGCTTGCGTTGAGATGTTGTAGAGGTACCCGTATGGCCCATCGACGATCACCGCATAGCCACCGATGTTGTTGTCGCGGATGTGGACTGGCCCTAGATTGGTCAACAGTGTGCCGACCGATGTCAAGGCCAACGTCGGAAAAGACGTGGCAGTCGCCGGTGTCGCAACCGTCACCAGATAGCAGGTATTGCCGATCACCGCGAGGGCGGTCTGATCGTTCGGCAATTCCCACAGCCCGCGCACTGGCAAATTTAGCACCGAAGACGGCAGTGGCCATGTCGTAGCAACCGGCGATGAGAACGGCTGTGTTGGAGGCGTGAAATTGCTTGTGTATTGAGCGACGTTGCTGATCCGAATCTCGTCGATATATCCATCAAACTGTTGACCGAAGGCTTGTCCTATTGCACCGATTGCCAATCCTTGGGAATTATCGAGGGTACCAGACAAAGTGCCACTGCCGAATGAGACGCCATCGTAATAGCACGTGATCGTGCTGCCGCTACGAACCATTGCAAGGTGGTGCCAGATACCAGTCGAAACCACTGAACTACTGGTTACATGGAATCCATAGGTACCAGCAACCACACTGGCATAAAAGTCCAAGTGCCCTGACGCATCAAGTTGAAATAAGACCCACTTAGGCGCGACTGCTCCAGAGCCAACAAAAGCAGAATCTCCGAAACTAGTGGAAAGATTGTTCCAATATGCGAATAACTCAACCGTGAAATCTCCGGTAAACGCCCATTGAGTGGCAAATGGTGTCGTGATGTAGTGTGTAAGTTGAGTATCGAGCGATGCATTACCGAACTTGAAATGCGAAGTAGTCAGCGTCGCGCTGTTGACAGGGCTCCAAGTGCTGCCGCCCAAATCCGTGAAAACATTCGATCCATTGGGTCCGTCCAGATGCAGCAAAGCCAGCACGCCAGCAGATCCTCCGCCGCCTCCCCCACCGCTTCCGCCACCACCAGTGCCTCCGCTTACTGTTCCACCTGGGCTGCCACCGCCAGGCGCCGCCGCAAGTTGGAAAAGGCCAGGACAGCCAAGCAGCCCTACGACTTCCTTCGCGTTCTGCTTGTCGACCTCCACATACCAATTAATGCAGGTCTGATTGTTTTGCAGAGGGTTCGGAGCGGTGTCCTCGCCACCGACGAATCCAAAATCTCCGAAGAGCTGAAGAGGTGCAGACTCGCCGGCCATCAGAAGGTGAACGCCGACGATGGTGGCGTGAAGTTGGATGTATAGCGCGCCACGTTACTGATGCGAATCTCATCGACGTAACCATCGATGGCTTGGCCGTTGCCAGCAGCATCGCCACCGATGCTGAGAGCGCTGCTACTGTCAGTAGAAAGTGTCCCGGAAAGCGATGCGGTGCCAAATGACGTGCCATCCAGATATCCGGTACCAACGCCGCTAGATCGAACGAGTGCAAGATGATGCCATGCGCCGGTCGTGATAGCGGTTGCCTCGCTGATACTGAAACCCCAAGTGCCTCCAGAGGTTGAGTAGAGCATTGCAATGCCACCGGTCGTATTCAATTGAAAAAGAATCCAATGCGTGCTAAGGGCTCCCTTGGAGATGAGAGCATTGAAACCGCCCGTGGGATTTGTATTGAGATATAGCTGAAGCTCAACCGTGAAATCTCCCGTGAAATTCCAATTAGCGGCTTCCGGAGTCGTGATGTGCTTGTTGTTCGTGGTGGCAAGCGATGCCGTACCAAATTTGGCTTGGGTAGTGGATAGCACGGCGCTGTTCACGGCGCTCCACGTGTTGCCGTAGACGTCGGTAAACGTGCTCGATCCGTTCGTGCCATCAAGATGCAGCAGCGCGAGCGATGCCACGCCCCCAGCGCGATGCTTGGTTAGAGCCGATCTCACGTCATGTCCCCGCCCAGAACCCAGGTGGTGGTCGCAATCTTCTGCAGCACCAGGGTGGAGTTTTGCGCGCGCGCCGTGACCGAGCTTGGGTTCAACAGCGTATCGGTCGTGATCGCGATGGTGGTCTGTCCTGCGCCAAGCTGGATCACGGAGACGGTTGTTCCGACCGGAAAGGCAACGGTCGCATTGGCCGGAATCGTCAGCGTGTTGGCCGATGCATTGTTCATGGTCACGATGCCCTGATTCGCCGATGAGGCTGGCGCATCGGTCAGAGCGAGCGTATAAGTCGTGCCGGTCTGCGGATTAACGGGCGGAGGCGAGCTGCCACCGCTGGCCGCTGCCCACACGGGCACGCCACCAGATACCGTCAATACCTGCGTGGAGGTGCCGATCGCAAGGCGCTGCTCGACGCCCGCCGTACCGCCGATGATGATGTCGCCGGCCGTGGTCATCGGATTGACCGGCAACGCTATCGGGATACCACCGGCCCCGTATGCCTGAGCCAGAGTCCCGTCGGCGTTGAACGTGGCAAGAATCGGTATCGGAGTCGATGGCGTCTCGCTCGCAGGCCCGGGAGTCGAGCCGCTGCTTACATTTGGATTCGGGTAGGCCATTGTCAATCTCCGGTATTACATAAGCGGCTCATCTGTAGCCACCGTGGGTCACCCAACCTCCGTCCGGTCTGTTGCCGCGCACGAGCTCACGATCGTATCGGGCGACATTCGCCGGCTTCGCGTTGAGCGCCTTGACAAAGCTCAATGCCTCTTGAGCATTGATCTTGATCGCCTCCGAAAGCGGGAAACCGTATTCCGCGCACAATTCCTTCGCCAGCAGCCACTTGAGCATCCGCGAATAGCCCTGCGGCATGACGAGAACCTGATTCAACGTCAGGCTCGACAGGATCGTGTCGGTGAAAAGATGCAGCTCCGCATTGTTGCCGGGTGTCTGATACGCGTTGAGCAGTCCGTACGGGAACTGATTGTTGTACCACGCGACCGTCGGCCACGGACCCGGCTGCGCCTTGTACAGCAATTCCGTGTATTGCGATTCGGTATAGGCCACGTCGAGCGTGAAGTCGAGCGCATTAAAGCGTGTAAAGCCGTGCGTGATCCGCAGCGGTCGCGGGATCGGAAAATCCCCCGGCACCGTGTACGAGAAGCTGTCGGCACTGTTGGAATTCGCGGTCGCATTGGCCGACATGGTGACGGTGGTCGAACCGATCGCCAGGACCGTCGTGAGCGCCGGGATCAACCCCTGTACGTCCGTCAGGATCGAGCCGGAACCGCACACGTAGGCAGCGGCAGCGCCCGCGACCAGATTGGCCGGCATGTTCGTGATCGCGGTGATCGTGGGCGAGCCGCTCGTCAGCGTTCCGGTGAATGGACCGGAGCCCAGCAGCGTCATGATCGGATTGCCGACCGAGTACAAGCGCTTGCCTGCGGTCCAGGTCAGAATGTTCTCGTTGGAGCCGAACACGTACTGCTTGTCGATCGAGAGCGAATCGAGCAGATCGTTAAGGGTATCGAGGCAATCCGCCTCGTCGGGCGCGGCGATCTGCTCGCCCGACTGGTAGGAGTTGATCCGGCGCAGTGCACCCTGTATGAGGTTAAGGGCTGTGGTAACACCAATCGTCATGTGTTTCCTCCGCCCGCCGGATAGGCGACTCCGACCGGCAAGTTTGACACGGTCAGGGTCATCGGGGAATTGGCGAGCACGCCGGTCGTGCCACTGGCGGGCGACTGCGCTGTAACGAAGTTCGGCTTAGCCGCTGTCGTCTGCACCCAAATGATCGACACTGGATCGGCCTGAAAGTAGCCCAGCGGCAGCACGCGCACGCCAGCGGCTACGAGCGCGGTCAGAGCGGCCGGATATTCGAGCCCGACGACGTTTGGCATCGTAGGCATCGGCGCATCATTTGAAAGTCAGCTCAGCCCAGACCAGCGAAATGTCCGCGACCATCGTCGAAATCGTCGCCCCCGCCGCGACCGATACCCAATCGCCCGGGCTCGCGATGATCAAGCCATCCAGCGGCTCGATCAGGCCCCCGGTAATGCCAGCGGTCGCTGTCGCATCGACCTCGTGCGTCGCTAGGAACGCGACGCCGGCATTCGCAACGGTGCCCTTGTTGTAGACGTTGCAGGCCGGCGTCTGATTGAATCCGGGGCGCGTGCAGCCGACTCCGGTGATCGTGGTTGTAGAGGTCGGGGCCGATGTCTGCCCGGTTCCCCAGGTGATTCCGACCACGCCGGCCGCCCCTGGTGCCGTCGTCCAACCGAGCGAGACGCCCAGGATGATCGCCAAGACCTTACTGGTACCGCCGGCAGCTTGGCCGGTGTTATTCCACAGCAGTGGGCCGCCTGTGGCTGCTGCGGTACCGAAGGCCGTCATGCCGGTCAGGGCGGCGGTAGCGACGAACACCTGCCCGGCGCGCGCGAGCTGGTAGTAGCTGTCGGCCTCCGAGGAGTTGCGGCTGATGATCACGAGACGATCTGCGACAGAGCCGAATTGTTCGAGACCAGGTTTTCCGGGCGCGAGACCTCGATGTAGTACACCTCGTTCGCGGTGGGCGTGATGGTGGCGGCGGTGGCGTTGATGAAGGCGATAGCGAGCGTATTCGATGCCGAGACGCGCGTGTTGACGATGCCCAGGCCCGTCTGCGTGGTCGGCTTGCTGATGTCCACCATGTCGCCCAGCAGCAGCCCGTTGACGGTGAAGGTCTGCTCCACGGTCGTGTTTGGCGCCACCGAGGAAGGCGAGATCGTGATCGCCAGCACCCATTGCGCCTTGATGTTGCCGTAGGAGATCGTGCTCGGATTTGGCATGGCTTTCCCTCACGCCGCCTTTTGCAGCAGCCCGCTTGCGACGCAGTGATCGTAGAAGTTGCCGCGCCAGGCGCGCGAGCCGCGATGGGTGAAGCCGACATCGGCATCGACCCACAGGAAATTGCCGGTCTCGCACCAGCGCCGGCAAAACCAGATGTCCTCGCCATAGGCGCTCTCGTCCGCCTCGAGCCGGAAATAGGGCTTGGCGAGCTTCGCGAATGCCGAGCGCTTGATGCGCAGGAAGGCGGTCGGGATTTCGAGCGCCTGGAAAAGCCCGTCCTCGATGACGCCGGTCAGCGCGCCCTGGTGGTACTCGCTATTGCTCTCGGCGCTGCGCTTGGGCACGAGGCCGCCCACGACCTCCTGCCGATGCGACAGGATGCGCGGCAGCACGCGCGCATCGAAGCCGACATCGGCATCGACGAAAATCAGATCGTCGGCATCGCTCGCCAGGAAGGCATCGACGATCGTGTTGCGGATCCGGCCGAGACACGCGCCGGCGCCCGCATTGACGTTGCGCTGCAGGCGCACGCCCAGCCGCGTGAGGAGGATGGCGGCCTCTACCATCGAATGATCGTGATCGATAGAGACCGCCATGTCGAAGCACGGCGTGCCGAAGAATACCGTCTTCGGCAACGCCGGGGCGGCGAGTTCGGCCATGCTTACCAATCGATCTGGTTACCAGAGGCCGGAGCCGACCAGTTCGGCTGCACGCGCAGCACCGTCACCACGTAGACCTGGGCGGAGGTAGGCGTGATGGTCGCTGCCGTCACGTTGGCGAAGTTGATCGCCAGCGTATCGGCTGCGGAGACGCGCGTGCCGCCGATCACCAGGCCGGCCTGAGTGGTGGGCTTCTGCACCAACACGACATCGGTCGTCAGCAGACCGATCCCGGTGGTGGCGAAGGTCTGCTCAGCCGAGGTCGCGCCAGACACGGATGCGGGCGAGAGCGTGAGGTTGAAGATGCCGACCTTCCAGACATTGCCGACCGGCATCTGGACGGTATCGGGCAGGCTCGCACTTTGCGGGCCCGGGTTGGAGCCATCGACGTTGGTAACTGCGGGGAAGGCCATCGTCGCTCCTTAGCCCGAGACCCGCACGCCGAGCGGACGGTACAGGCTGGAGAACCCATACGCAATGTCCATCCGGGTCGGCTCGGCATCGTTGTTGATGGTGTACTGCGTGGCGATCCGGATCGAGATTCCGAGATCCTCGTCGTACGCGCGTGAGGCTTCCACCGCGGTTCTGGGGAGAGGGAGATCAACGAACGCAAGTGCGTACGCGTCGCGGTGGAAGTACAGGTTTTCGGTCGAAGCCGTGGCCGAAGCCGCGCCACCGTTGACCGTGATCGTGTAGGGCGACACCGGCGCCGCAGATGAGTTCTGGAACTGGCCGCCGGAGATCAGGCACTCGCCCACCGTCACCGTCAGCAGGCCGCCGGCCGTGCAGGTATACAGGCCCGTTGCTGCATTGAAGGTGCCGTGGTTGAGCGTAGCGGTGGCGAACTGCGGGCCGCCCGGGCCTGCCGTGCCGGTCATCTGCGCATAGCCGCCCGGCGGCAGCACCACGAACTGCTTCAGCGTGTTGCCGTACCGGCCGCGGTTCTGCGGGTTCACCGGGTACACACCCTTGACCTGGAGCGTATCGCCGACATAGACCTGGGCGGTCGCGTTGCCGAGCCCGGAAATCTCGAACGTGCCGGTCTGCGCCCAGCCGGAGGTCAGCAGCGCCGTCCCGCCCGTGGGCGAGGTGGCCCCGGCCAGCACCGGCGTTCCATCCAGCGTGCCGGTCGTGTAGTTGGCGATGTTGGCGTCTTCGAACCAGTCGGCGCCGGCCGTCTTGGCCGCGACCATGCCGGTTTCGAAGAGGTCGCTGATCTTCGCCTGCGGGTTGAAGAGGCCCTTCAAACTGTCCGCCATGCTCGAGGACGCCAGCGGGTGCAGCACCGCGGTCGGCATCATCCCCTTCGGCATGCCCTCGGAGACCAGAATCGCGCGCGCATCCGAGAACGACTTGAAGGCCGTCGGCGTCGTGCCGGGCGTGCCGAGCCGGTTTGCGGTGTTCTGCAGCGCGAAATAGGCCCCGTCGTTATCGACCCGGTTCGCCGTGGCGATGCAGGCCGGGTGGATGAAGCGCTCCTCGAACTCATCGATGTCGAGCAGCATGTTGATCGTGTTGAACTGGATATCGACGTGGAACTGGTACAGGATGTTCACCGGCACATAGTTTTCCGTGCTCGGCTCCACGTTCAGCGCCGGGCCGAAGGTGCCCAGGTACCGAGGCGGCAGGCGGACGTTGCAGGTCGCGCCGATCTTGCGGCCTTTCTGCCCGAATTCCTTGTCGTATTGCCGGTTGAACTTGTCGGTGAGCACGCACATGTTCGCGAGCACCGGCAATGCCCGGTTCGTGATCATGCTGATCGTCAGGAGCTGGTTTGCCACGAGCGATGCACCTCAGCGCCCACGCAGGGCGCGAACGGAAACGAAATCCGCGAATCAGTGTCGCTTGCGTAGGGCCAGATTGGCGTGATTGCGCCGCTCGTAGTCTCGGATCGTCTCGCGGATGTTCATATCTTCCGGAGCGACCTCTGAGGGAGAGGCACCACTGCCGTTCAATGGCCTGATCACAGGCGCCGTATCGCGGGCCCGGCCCGGGACAATGCCCGTCTCGTCTTCGCTCGGTGCGGCTTTGGGCCGCGTGCCGTTGGTGCTTGGTTTGCTGCTCGGCGTTGCGCCGTCTTCATCCTTCGATGCCGGCTTTTTGGCCTCGAATGGTTTAAGGGTACTCTCGATTTTGCCGATTGTCACCAGTTGCTCATCCGGCGGCAGTTTGGCGATCTTGGTGAGCAGTTCCGGATGCTTCGCCAGGTGGTAGCCGAGTTCGGCGAACATCTCTGATTTCTGCATGTAGCCGGCCACCACCGGGGGCACCTCGACATCGACGGCGCCGGTTACCTCGGCGTAGTCAGGCACCAGCTCGATCGCCTTGGCGATGCGCCCCCTGGCTGTTTCCAAGACCTCAGCCTGACGCCGCTCGTTGTCCGCCGCTGCGCGTTCTGCCTCATTCGCGCGCAGTTTCTCGTCCACCCGCCAGTCGGTCATCGCCTCCCAATAGGCGACCTCGCCCGCCGCGTCGGCCGGGAATTTGTCGCGCTGAGGCTTGCCAGCATCCGGCTTAGCGGCGGTCTCCACTGGTTGCGCCTTGGCTTTCAGATCGGCCAGCTCGCGTTCTGCTGCGGCCGCGCGCGACTCCGCCAGCCTGCGTTCGCTGTACTGCGCGGCCGCGAACTCCTCGGCCGCCTTGCGCTGGGCGACCCGCTTGCCGATGACACGTTTGACCGAATCGGGCAACTCTTTGCGGCCCACCGCCAGCAGATCGTGGCGCTCGCGCGAGGTCAGGCCATCCTCGCCCTCGGTCTCTTCGGTGTCTTCGGCTGCAACTTCGCCGGCCGGTTTCGCCGCTGCTTCATCGGTCGGCGCCGCTTTGGACTCCGGGATCTTGCCATCCTGGAGCGCCTGGGCCACGTCCAGATCGGCTCGGATCTGCTCCAGTTCGGCTTTGCTGTCGATCGTGACTACGGCCATCAGATACCCCCGTTTGGTTTGTTCTCGGCGCTCAGCCCGGCCTGCACCATTCGATCGGCAGCAGCCGCGTCGTGCCCGGCTTGGGCGTGTGTGTCCAGGATCTTTCCGCCGGCGCGGATCTCTTCGACCGCCAAAGCGGTATGTGCGCGCGTCTCGGTGTCGTGGATTTTGGCCTGCGCCATGACATTGGTGTCGTGCGCCTTCACGGTCGCGGCCAGATGCGCCTTGGTGATGCCGGCCTTCGCGTCCTGCTGCGCAGCCTGCAATTGCTGCTGCAGCGATTGCACTTGGTTGGCGAGCGACTGCACGATGCTGCGGGCGCGGCTCGATAGTCCTTCCATGATCTTCTGCAGCCCTTCCGGGTTGGCCGCCATGAGGCGATCGGCCAGCTCCTGCATGTACGGGTGGTCAATCGAGCGGAACACCAAGTCCGCGCCCTGCTTGGCGATAACCTCGGCCAGCGGGCCGACCTTCAGCAGATCCACCAGATTCTCGGCGCCTTCCTCGCGTTTGGTCTCGTAGCCCGGCCCGGTGTCCATTACCACGTCGTAGCGGCCAACCGATAGATCATTTTTGATGCGCTCGATCGCCTGGCCGTCCGCTCCTTGCTCCTGCGTCTTCTCGTTGAGCTTCACCATCGTGGGCGTGGAGTCCTCCCCGATGATGCGCTGCATCCGGCCCGGCTCCGGGAAATAGAACGGGATCCACTCGACCATCACGCGCCAAAGCTGGGCGATGCCGAGCGTCAGGTTGTCGTAGTACTGGAAATGCGACTGATCGGAGAGCCACTGCCGGCGCTTGATCGCGCGGCCTGAGACAACAACGCCCTTTTCATCCTGCCCCGGCTCGTTCGGCATGCCCGCCACGGCCATGAGATTCGAGCGCATGCCCTGCACGAACTCGGCAAAGCCCTGCTCGATCCCGGCGGGTGGCTGGCGCGTCGGCAGCGGAAGCAGTTGATCGCCCTGCGCGGTCGGGATGACGACGGCTTTGCCGACCAGGATCGAATAGCTCTTCTGATTCGCATCATCCCATTCCGGATGGCCGTCGGTGACGCCTTCATAGGCGGTCCACGGCGCTTTCGGGGCGAGGCCAAGCCGCTTGATCTTGGCAACCTCGCCGTAGTTCACCATGCGCTGCGCGTCCATCATGGCCTCGACCATGCCACGGCGGCGCACCTTGCCGTCGATGTCGCGCACATTGCCTTCGACGCGGAAGATCGGGATGTACTGGCCCGGGATCTGCTGGCGGTCGATCACGATCAGGCCGTTCAGGCGGAACCACTCGACTTGCCGCTTGACCGAATCGCGCGAGCCTTCGATGCGGGCGCCGGCTTTCTTGAAGCGTTCGGCCACGTCGTCCAGATCGACGATCATCGCGCCGTCGCTCTCCCGCCTGCGGCGCGGCAGCTCGGAGCGATAGCGCGTCATCTCGGAGCCGTCAGCGGCGCGGATCGAATAGAGCTTTTCTTCGCGATCGCGGATGCGGAAATACTCGGCGAGGCGCAGGTCTTCCTTGTCTTCCCAGTTCGTGCGCTCCTCGTCGCGCCCGATGTCGGTCCATTGGATGTTTCGAGCGTTCGGATAGCGGCGCTTGTACTCCTGCCGCTTCATCTTCATCGAGACGAGGCACCACGTCTGATCTGCGCCGCTGGGCATGATGGCGCTTGGATCCATCGCCACCGTGAAGGTGTTGCGGATCGGCAGGATGCGCAGGTCCTTCTGAAACGAGCGCGCATCGATGTACTCGGCGATCAACCGGAAGTAGCCCACGCCCCCGGTGATCGCGCAATCGGCCGCCGTGTCGTAAGCCACCGACGCCTCGGAACGCGTTTCAATGTGTCGGCCGATGCCGTTGTAAATCTCGGCGATCTCGATGTCGGCGCCTTCGCCCACTGGGTGACACCGTCCCCGCGGGCGCTGCTGCTTGATATTGTTGAGCACGCGCGTCACCATCGCGCCGGTCAGGTTGATGGTGAGCTCCGGCTCATCCTGTGAGGCCGTCGTCGTGACATCGTGATCCCACTGATCGCCTTCGACGAAAAGGGCTGCGGCTTTGGCGCGCTTGTGGTTGTCGCTCTCGTGCTCGTTGAAGATGTTCAGGCGGTCTTTGGCCTCAGACCATATATCTGCGTCTGATATGGCGGCAAATTCCCTGTCTTCTTCGGTTCGTGCCGCAGCTGTGTATGGGTCGCTCATGCGGCGCGCCTTTCTTTACTGCGACGCCCAGCCTCTGCTCGACAAATCTTACAGCCCCTCCAGATGTTGTCGATAGTGAGCATCAGACTGTTTTCATCCAAGCATTCGGACCGCGCGTCCGGTTGATATGCACGCCGTTCGTGTTCGCCTGCGGCAGCTTCGGCGCATTGGCGAACTCAAGTCCGCGGCCGATCAAGCTCAACACATCCACGCCATCGTCGTACTTGCCGGCCGGAAAGCGCATGAGCTGCGAAAAAAGGTCCGCCTTCCACGGCGCCGACTTCGGCAGATAGACCTTGCCCATCGCACAGCGGGCCTGGATCGCTCGAGCCCGCACCACCTTGTCGGAGATGCTCGGCAACCACTCAAGCCGGCACAGCGTCTCGCGCTCCTGCATGCGCTTGCGCAGGAAGGGCTCAATGGCCCGCTTGATCGGCCCGGACTCGCCGAACCAGATGAGCGGTTTATAGCGCGCGATCAGGTCGCATTGCCGCTCAATCCAGACATCGCTCTTGGCTTGCTCGCGCCACCAGTCGATCGCGTACAGGTCGCCGTTGAAGTCGAGTCCGAAAATGCCATGCTCGGTGAAGTCGCCCTCGCCTTCGCTCACGGCGTAGTCCGAGGCGCCGTAATAATGCAGCTGCTTTGGCAACTCAAGATAATCGTTGAAGTCGTCGCGCTGGAAAAAGTCGCCCTCTTCCGGCGCCGGGTCCTGCTGATACAGCGCATTCCACGCGCGCGGGTCGAGCTTGGCCTGCTCGACCATTTCCTCGGTGAACCATTCTGGCCATAACCGCTCGCCGGGGGCGCGGTCAAGGGGATCGGAGGCGCGCGCGACCATGGGCAGCTTCACAATAGTCCAGCGAGCGGCTTCCCGGTCCAGGATCCGCCCCCCAAGATCGTCTTCGTGCCATCGAGTTTGTATGAGGATCTGGCGCGCGCCAGGCTTGAGCCGGGGCAGGAAGTCGTTGACGTACCAGTCCCACTGCTTCTGCCGGAACCGATCGCTGTCGGCTTCCTCGCGCGACTTGACCGGATCATCGATCAGTCCCAGGTCAGCACGCCGGCCTGCGATGCCGGTACCGACGCCCGCAGCGAAGAACTCGGCTCCGGAGCCGGTTTCCCAGTTGCTGGAGGATTGCGCGAACTCCGACAGGCCAAAGCCGAAGACGTTGCGGTATCGCTGGCTGTCAACGATGTTGCGGGCCCGCCGGCTGAAGCGCTCGGCCAGGTCCGACGTGTTGGAACAACCGAGCACCGCGGCTTGCGGCTCGCATCCGAGGAACCAGGGCGGAAACAGTACAGAAGCATACGTGCTCTTGGCGCTGCCCGGCGGCATCAGCACCATCAACCTTTCAATGTCGCCGCGCTCAACCGCCTCCAGGTGCTCGATCAACAGCAGATGATGCTTGGCCGGCGCGAATCCAAGGTCAAGATACTCAATGAAGCTCGTGAGGCTCCGCTTCGCCTGCCTGCGCGCCATCAGCTCCGCGGCTGCTTGGGCCGGTGATAATGCTGACGAGCTCCCCATCGGTTAACTCGCTTGCGTCTCGGACATTAACGGTCGCCTGCACATAGTTCGGGATCAGGCGCGCGTACAGCTTGTAGAACTCGCCCTTGTTGCGGCGCGCCCAGGTCGCCATCGCCTTGATGCCACCGATGGCATCGAAGACGGCAATGATGTTCTCCTTGCATTGGCGACCGATCTTGTCTTTCGAGCCTTTCGGACGGCCCGGGCCAGGCTTGGCAGGTGGCGGCGCTCGACCGCCTGAATTCCAGTTGCCGGCCATCAGCGCGCCCTCGGATCGTGCGACTCGCGGGCGTACCAGCGCGAAATGAAGTCTTGGCACAGCGGCGTATTGGTGAACCGCAGCGCCCCGCTCGGCGCTGGCTTCAATGGCGGCTCGTCTTCCTCGCCCAGCAGCGTCAGCACGTAGAACTCGCCACGGTTGCGCACGTTCAGAAGCTGACCCTTTGTCCAGGACGGAGGGACAACCGGGACGGAGGGATCTTGGATTGCGATCCACGACTCCGAACCATTTTCCTCAATGATCCGCACCGCACGCTGCGGCTCGGTCGCGGCCGGTATCGGCAGCACGACAGCATTCTTGGAGCGCAGGCCGATAGTGCCGTTCATGCGCGAACCTCTGCAGGCTCATCGAACCGGGCCAGATCCGGTGCATCCAGCACCTCCGTGTCGTCCTCGTCAGGATCGACCACACCAGACACGTCCAGTTCCCGGCAGATCAGATGCAGCACGTCGCCCCACAGGAACGTCTGAAACGCATACCCGTCGTACTCATAGCCGCCCAGCTCCACGACATCGCCGACCTTGACCTGCGTCGGCAAGAAAGTCTTGCTGTCCCAGGTCTTGGTGCGCCGGTGCTTGTCCGGGTGGTCGTAGCGCTTCGGATAGCAGCCTGGCCCGACCGCCTTCACGATCCCGCGCAGCGGCTTGGTGTGCTCGATGACCTCGAAACTGACGCGGTGATCCACTTTCAGCGGCTCGACGATCAGGTAGTCGCGCCGGCAGCGGATCGCGTAATCGGCCGGGATGCGCGTGACCGAATCCCAGGACAGCTCTGCGGAACGCCCTCCGCTCGACTTGACAGTCACTTGCGTCGGTCTCCCATCGAAGCGCGAAACTCGCCCTCGATCTTCGTATCCAAGGCAGCAGCCTCCTGCGCGGCCGGGGCCGCTTCCAGGGCGAAGCGCAGTTTCTCCCATGCGGCGGTGCAGCGAGCGCAATGGTGGTTCAGGTGCTCTCCGTAGCTGTCGCAGAATGCTTCGGCTGCCGCTCGCAGGTCCATGGCTCATCCCAAGTGCGGTTTGTAGTGCAGCGCACCAGTGCCGATGCCGAGAAAGGACAGCAGGCACAAGATCACCACCACCGCAAACGCCACGGTCAGCGCGGTCTTTCCGGCCGGCGGCATCGGAACATGGTGGCTGATCACGTACCAGACCGCACCCATGACGCAAATGACGATGATCAGTTGCAGGAGGTCCATCGGTGTCAGAACCTGCTCGTTCGTCCCCAAGTGATTGAAATATCGTGCGTTCTCCGAAGGTGCGGACGGCGCTGTGAAACGCAAAGTTTCACAAGGGCCAAGACCTCGCGGACCTCAGCTGGCTTCAGTGCGCGCTTCGGCTTGCGGAAGGCGACGGCCATCATTCGGTCCACTCGAATTCGGTATCGGAAGAAATGTCGTAGCTCCTATCCCCCGGCTTCGCCTGCAGAACCGCGATAAACCCCCTGAGAACCAGCACTTGATCGGCTGGTGATTTGGCCCAGAAGCTGCCATCCGGCGCAAGACGCGTGGCGTACAGCTTTCGCACTTCGGCAATCGATGTGATCGCCATCAGTCCAGCTCCCCAATGCCCAGGAATGCCACGCAGAGCCTTCCCTGGGCGGTTTTTAGCCGCGATCGCCGCGAGTCGATGTCTGGAGTCATTCCTTCTGCGTCCCCGGTTTTAAACGCTTCTGGGACGGCTTTAATGCCGTTTCCGGCCATAACTCGCGCCGGCCTTCTCCGTCACCTTACCAGCGCTTTCCGTCTTTCCGCTGCCGGCTTGGTCCTCGGATTTCATCCAATCGGCCTTGTGGGTAAGGCCCAGGTGCTTCTCGATCGTGTCCAGCCGGTCGCGGTGCTCGGAGCAGTGCGGGCAATGGGCGGCGGTCGCCGTCGAATCCGGGGCCACCTTGCCGGCGGCCGGCAACTTGACAGTTTCCTGCGGCCGGCCGGCCTGATCGCGAGCCATCAGCTTTTCTCCTTCGGCATGGACGATTCGCCGCCTTCTGGCCGCGGGCCTTGGTAGGCATCAGGGGAGCGCCGCACGCAGCCGGTTTGCGCCCCTTCGCTCAGGCCGTCCGAGTCGAAGTGGCCTTTCGGCAACCGCTGGTTCGGCTGGGCGCGCGACTCGCCGCGCTCGTCACGCTTGCTCATGCTCGACGCTCCTTCTTCGCTGCACTGCGGGCCTCGCTGTAGCCGACCGCGAGGCGCTGCTTGATATCGGGGAACTGCTTGCGCTCGCGCTTGCTGCCGACAAAGCGGCCGATGAACTTCGAAAGCGGTTCGCCCCGATGACGTTCTGGCATTTGGCTTAAGGAAAATTTCAGCGGTAGGCGCGAAGCCTATGCCCAATGGCTCGGACGCGCAAGTGGTCACTCTTCGTCGTCGTCATGTTCCCAGATCCGGCGAAGGAATGGCGGCAGCCAGATCGCAACGAGCACGATGACGGCGATGCCGAACACGGCGATGGCCCCGACCGTGAGGGCGATGACGATCTCATCGGCTGCCATTGCGCGGTCGCATGCGCCAGGCGTGGTTGCCGGGCGTCTGGTTCATGCCGAGGGCGCGCATTTCCTCGGGGGTGCGGCAGCGCTTCGGTGCATCGCGCTCCGGTCGGCGCTTGCCGGTGGCGTGCAGGTCGAAGGCTTCGCCGGATGCGAAGTGCTCGCCGCAGCCGATGCAGCGCAGGCTCATCAGGGCTCGCGGTAGGTGAAAAGCAGCGACTTGCGCCGCGGCCCGCGCAGCAGGAACTCGGCGATCTGGCGCTCTGTCATGTCGGCGATTTCGGCGTCGAGGATTTCGATGCGGTAGACCTTGACCAGGGAGCTGTCCTTGGACGGCGTGCGGACGCGGAAGATGAATTCGCGCGAGGAGAACGGCCTGTGTGTCGTGGTGTGGTCGATGATGACAGCGATTTCGCCGAACGTGTGCAGCGGGGCCGGTGGCGCAGTCACGGGCGGAAATGATACCGCCTGTGCGTTACGGCTTCGGCGATTTCGCCAGGCCGACGGCGGTGAAGGCCTCATCGACGGATCGCACGACGTGCACTTTCGCGTTCCAGGCGTTGATCCATGCGATTTGGGATGCGGCCAGCTCGCTGTCGGCTTTGAGCTCGAGGAGCCACATTTGCCCGGCGCGGGCTACGAGCAGGTCCGGGCAGCCGTTGCCGATGGTCGTGAGCGACTGCGTGGTGCAGCCGGCGCGCTGCAGGGCCTCCACGATGACGGCTTGGTTGGCGTCGATGCGGTGGGTATGCCTCACGGGCCGGCTTCGGCCTGGATGGCTTCGCGCTCAAGGCGGGCTTCGACATCGGGTGGGGTCCAGTCGGCGGGTCGGCCGGCGTTGACCCACGCTTGCGTGACCATGGTTTGCTGGATCAGCAGCAACCGCTCGCCGTCGCGCCACCGAGCAATGAGCCGATGCCACCAATCATCGGACGGTGGCTCCAAGTCGATCTTTCCGGTTTCGATGAATCGCTTCACGGCAGCTTTTGCCGCGGCGATTTGCTCGTCGGTGTACGGGCCTGGGCTCGGTTCCCAGCGCGGCTGCGGCTCGGGCAGGCCAGCGTGCCTGCGGCAATACCACGTCGGGCCATGCACCATCGGGGACCACACGCCGATCTCGTTGCAATCGGCCACGGCGCAGGCGTACTGCGAATCGGGTTTGATGAACGGGTTGTGCGGAGTCTGCCGTTTGCGCGTGGTCATGCGTACTTTCCCTCGGCGATTTGATCGAGCTGCTGTTCGCTGCGAAACACGGTGTCGATGCCGATCCGGAAGGGCCGTCCGTCACGGCCGGGCACTTTGCCGGTGCAGAACTTCGAAGCGGCCACATGATCGCGAAACAGCGCCTCGAACCACGCCAGGCCCTCCTCGACCGATTCCGGGCCGACCTCGCGCCAGCGCCGCACGATGAGTTCGCGCCGGGCCTTGGACAAGTTCATGGCTGTTTGTCCGCCGGCGGCTGCGACGATCGAGTTCCACAGGCCCCGAATCTTTTCGACTGGGCAGGCGGCCCCGACGCTTGGCGTCGGAACTGTATCCACGGAGGAAGATGATGAAGAGATCTCCTTCTTTTTCCCTTCTTCCCTATTCCCTTCTTCCTTACTCCCTTCGTGACCCAGGTCATCCCTGGGTACACCCTGGGGTATTCCTTTTATATCCAAGTGTCTGAGTAATAAGGAAGCTGCTTCTCTGACCCGCTGATTTTTGAAGCCATAAGGCATACGAATATGGCCTAAACCGAAGCTCGGAATCGGGTGCTTAGGCTTGACAGAACGCATGAAACACTGCCATTTGTCCACTGCACAGTAACTTTTCGCATGGACACGATATGGAAGTAAGACCTCACTATCGAACATTTCCCCGAGCATCTTTTGGACCTCTTCCGGACTCCAGCGGGTCAACGGCGCAGCGCGGGAAATCTCGCCGAAACCGGTGTCGACCAGGCCGTAATCGTCGGCTGCATTGATCAGGCAGACGTACAAGCGGAAAGTCTTGTCGTGCAACCGGCCGATCGGTTCCGACGTCCACAGGTCATCGCGCAGGACGCGGCTGCTCACTCCGCCACTCCGAGCCGCTGCGCCATTCTCGCCCGCACGTTGGCCCGCTGGCGCAGCCCCGCGGCAGGATGGGCGTCGTCCCACAGGAACATCGCCACGCGCAGCAGGTGCCGCGCCCGGGCCCGATCGCACGGCATCGTGTACGGCCGGCCTGGAATGAAAACCGGGAGGGAAAGGTTGCCCATCTGCGACCCCCTGAAAGTCGAAAGGCAGCGGTGAAGCAGGTAAGGACCGTTCAGGGCAGTCCGACGGCGGCCGGCCGGATGTCCCTGCGTTCCCCGCTACCCGGGATTATGCGCGGTAAGTGTCCGCCTTGACAACGGGGACAGTCAACCGGTTTACGCTACGCGCTCGCTTTCCAGATCGAAAAGCTCCTGCATGGCGTCGGCCTTGCCCTCATAGGCGATCTGCACGTTCTTCACAGCCTGGCGGTAGTACGATGCCTTGAGTTCGACCCCGAACGCCTTGCGCCCGGCCACCACGGCACCATAGACCTCGGAGCCGACGCCCATGAACGGCGTCAGCACCGTTTCGCCGGGATTGCTCCACAGCGTCAAAATGCGATCGATCACGTCGAGTTGCAGCGGATGGACATGCTTTTCGTCCTCTGTATCGCGCGCCTGCCGAAAAGGCAGCACGCGGTTCATGCGCACGTCGTCCCAAAACGCGCTTGCGTACTGTCTCCAAATCCAATGCGAATAGCGATTCTCCGTCTGCTTGCCGGTCCAGCCTCGGTACTTGAGTACATCAACCGGAGGGCGCCGCTCGCCCGCGTACTCAAGCAGTCCGTGCGGATGGGTGATCGGGCGCTTATTTTCGCCTGCGCGCCGGAATACCAGCAGGTAATCGGCATTGGCGACGCTGCAGCGCGATGAGTCATCGACAATCGTCTTGTGCGCCAAGCTCTTTTGCAGCGTGCGATTGCGCACCGCGAGCGGCTCTTTCCACACGGCATAGCGCGCCACATACGCGAAGCCTTCCTTCTGGTGCAGACGAATGATATCGCCTGGGAAATCTACTAGCGCATCGACGCCGCTGTTGCCGGTCGGAACGTCCATGCAATGCACGGCCGTCATACGGCCTGGCATGGTCAAGCGCGCGATTTCTTGCACGACGAACGCATAGTGATCGAAAAATTCCGCATAGCTGCCCGCGTTGGACAGGTCGCGGTCGTTCGAACTGTAGTGGTACAAGCCACCGAACGGTGGAGAATAGATCGACAGCGCAATCGATTCGGCCGGCAGCGACTGCATGACCTCGATGCAATCCGCTTGATAGATAGCGAACCGATCGGTAATCAACTGTTCGTTGACAGCCATGCGGGCATCTCCTGCTGCTTTTCGAATGTGGTTGAGCGGCCGATATGCATGGCGCCGTTCATTTCGGCGACCAGATGTGAAAACATCCGATCGGCCTGGGCGGCCTTGCGCTGCAGATTCTTGAGCACGCCGATCTCGCCCTCGGTGGTCACGATATCGACCGTGACCTCGTTCACTTGACCGAAACGCCAGCAGCGCCGCACCGCCTGGTAATACTGCTCGAACGAATGCGACGGGAACACCGTCACCCGATGGCAGCGCTGAAAGTTCAGGCCCCAGGCGGCGATTTTTGGCTTTGTCACGAGTACGCGCGCCTGCCCATACGCGAAGGCCATGAGCTTGGCCTCCTTCTCGTCGTCCCGATCGTCGCCCGCGACCTGCAGGCAATCCGGGATGGCCTCCTGCAGCGCATCGCCCTCATCATTCAAGTGGCACCACACGAGCGCTTGGGCGGGCTTGCCGTTGACCAGCTCGGCGACTTTCGCCACGCGATCGTCGATCGTGCGACGCCGCTCCTCGCGCTGCTCCTTCAGCCCTACTGCTGGCAGCGCGAACAGCATCCCGTCGGCCAGTGTGCTCGCCTCCACCAGATGTTCCCGTTCAGTGAGCGGCGGCAGAATGAAATCCTCATCCGAGAATCCGAGGTCAGACGGCCGGCGCATGGCGCGCGCCCAGGAGCACACCCAGCGCCAGAACGGCAATTCGGCGTGTCCCTTGAAGCGCCATTTCACGACCTCGCCGCGCGTGCGCCCGGTCGCGCTATTGTTCAGGTCGTTCTTAAAGAACCGATTCAGCATATCCATGTGGCCCAAGTAGCCGAGGGCCTCACTCGAAGTGCCCAGCTCGATGTAATCGTTCGGCGCCGCAGTCGCAGTCGCCAGCAGGCGATACGGGATCTTGCGCAGGAACACCGTGACGGCGCCACGCGTAGCGCCGTCGAATGACTTCAGGATCGAGGATTCGTCGCAGATGACGCCAGCGAAATCCTCCGGCCTAAACTTGTGGAGCTGCTCGTAATTTGAAATGTTGATGCCAGGCCGCACCGAACCGTCGCGCGAGCGGTGAATCTGAATGCCGAACTTATCGGCCTCTAGGACCATCTGAGCGCCTACCGCTGGCGGGGTCAGCAGGAGCACCCTGCCCGTCGTCTTACGGACCACGTTCTCGGCCCACACAAGCTCCATCGGTGTTTTGCCTAGGCCGCAATCGGCAAAGATGGCCGCCCGCCCCTTGCGCAGCGACCAATCGACGAGCTCGCCCTGAAAATCGAACAGGAATTCAGGCAGCCAGAGTGGCGCGAAACCGAACGAATTGTCCGAATGCGCCTTACGGTGCAGGAATTCCTCGTAAGCGGTCACTTCGGCCGCCCGTTCTTCCTGCCGAGCGCCTGCCCGACCCACTCTCGGCTCTTGCCGACGCGCCGGGCGATCTCGGCGTCGGATATGCCAAGCTCTCGCCAGCGCAGCATTTTTCGCTTAAGGTCCTCGGTCATCTTCAGTGCCATAGGCTGAAATGGTAGGCAATCATTCGACAATTGTCAATTGACAAACGTCAAGTCTGCGGATAGGATGCCGAAACAGTAGCAGGACCACACAGGAGAAGCCGCCATGACCCTCTATCAGATCGTCTCCCTCGCCCGCAGCATGATGACCACGCTGCGCAACGGCTGCACTCGAGCGATCCACTACCTGCGCAGCCTCGGTCACGGCACCGAGTTCATTCGCTGGGCGCTGCTGGGGCGGTGAGCATGACAACGCTCAACGCGTGGAAAGCCGAAGTACTCCGCCGATTCCCGAAAGCGGAGTTCATCGAAGAGTGCGACGGGATGACGGCGCGCTGCGATGATGCTGACTGCGGTTGGTGGCTCGCCAGTTCGTACGACAGCTCGGAGCCCGATTGCTGGGTTGCCAGATCTCATGCGGAGACGCTGTCGTGAGCCCAGAGTCCGGTTCTCCCGAGGGCTTCCAATATCCACCCTCCCCGATGCACGCAAGCGCACCTCCCGGACACAAATGCGCTGACTGCGAAATGGAGAAAGAGCCATGTCCAACTTGCTATCACGCGTGGTGGACGAAGCGTCACCCGAATACCGTGCTTGTGGGCGGATGGCAGCCATGACCCCCGCCCTCATCGCCGACGGCTCAATCGTCCAGCACGAAGGACATGCGTACAAGGTCCGCCTGCACACGACGCTGCCCGACTGGTCGGCCCGCGTTCAAGTCGAAGTCACTGTCACCGCGCTCGATGACGACGGCTCAGACCTCGGCTACTTCGATGACGGCCACGCCGACGACTACCCGGAAGCCATCGAGGACCGCACATGGACGCTCATCTTCGACCTCGCCGCGAAGTGCTGGCCCGAGCACGAACGGCTTGAGCGCGAGCGGGCGGAGGTAAGGCTACAGCGGGAGATCAATCGCGGGCTGGACTATTCCGATTTCGATCTGAGAAGGTGAGCGCATGAAATTCGAGATCAAGAACCGATTCACGGGTGCCGTTCAGTTGACAGCCGAGATTGACTGCGCCGAGGACGAGAGCGTTTCGATCAAGCTCGGGCTGGCGGTCAAATGGGCGATCAGCGCTGACGCCAACCTCGCTGGCGCCAACCTCGCTGGCGCCAACCTCGCTGGCGCCGACCTCGCTGGCGCCAACCTCGCTGACGCCAACCTCGCTGGCGCCGACCTCGCTGGCGCCGACCTCGCTGGCGCCAACCTCGCTGGCGCCAACCTCGCTGGCGCCTACCTCGCTCGCGCCTACCTCGCTGGCGCCAACCTCGCTGACGCCAACCTCGCTGGCGCCTACCTCGCTGGCGCCTACCTCGCTGACGCCAACCTCGCTGGCGCCAACCTCGCTGGCGCCGACCTCGCTGGCGCCAACCTCGCTGACGCCGACCTCGCTGGCGCCGACCTCGCTGGCGCCTTGAAAATCGATCCGAGCGAGATCCCGGTCATTCCCAACATCGACGACACGATTCTGGCCGCGATCGAATCCGGCGGCGTGCTCGACATGAGCGCTTGGCACGGCGATGGCGGATGGTGTGGCACGACCCACTGCCGCGCCGGCTGGGCGATCCATTTTGGCGGCGAGAAGGGCAAGGCGCTACAGGATAAGCTCGGGCCGAATGTGGCCGGCACGCTGATCTATGAGGCATCCC
>Ga0210409_10001709_pt1 | contig 27768 bp, 26 predicted proteins | sample IncBWH17MmetaG_FD_161649 | JGI IMG/M metagenome (GOLD analysis project Ga0210409, IMG submission 161649) | Forest soil microbial communities from Barre Woods Harvard Forest LTER site, Petersham, Massachusetts, United States - Inc-BW-H-17-M | ecosystem: Environmental > Terrestrial > Soil >...
CATGAGGTGTCTTGCGTCGCTTCGCCGGGCCTGGGGTACCTCTCCTCTGACATGCCACTGGCCCTCGCCCGCAAATACCGACCGAAGACATTCGCCTCGGTCGCCGTCCAATCGCACGTCTCGAACACGCTGAAAGGCGCCATCGCGCGGGGCCGCGTCGCGCATGGCTATCTCTTCTGTGGCCCCCGTGGAACCGGCAAGACCACGCTCGCGCGCGTGCTCGCCATGGCGCTCAATTGCGAGCGCCGCCACCTACGCGACGATGGCGAGCCCTGCGGCGAATGCACTTCGTGCACCCGCATTTGGAGCGGCTCGGCGAGTCTCGATGTCGTCGAGATCGACGCGGCATCCAACCGGGGCGTGGATGATGCCCGCGAGCTGCGCGAGCGCGCGATGTATGCGCCATCGGGCGCCGACCGCTACAAGGTCTATATCGTCGATGAAGCGCATATGCTCACGCGCGAAGCGTGGAATGCGCTGCTGAAAATTTTGGAAGAGCCACCGCCGCGGGTGGTATTCGTTTTCGCCACGACTGAGCCACAGAAAATTGCCCAGGCCGCGGCCCCGGTCCTCTCACGGCTGCAGCGTTTCGACCTCAAGCGCATCCCTTCGTCGGAGATCCGCGCGCGACTGGCGGCGGTGTTCGACGCCGAAGGGCTCGAGGCCAATGCTGATGCGCTCGCCCTCTTGGCCCGCGCGGCCGATGGCTCTATGCGCGATGCGCTGAGTCTGACGGACCAGGTTCTCGCGCTCGATCCCGACGCCAAGGTGACCGCCGACCGCGTCCGCGATGCGCTGGGCCTCGTGGCCGAGGACGAATACCTCGTGATCCTCGATCTCATCGCTGCTCGAAAGGCAGGCGAGGTCTTCGCTGCTGTGGCACGTCTCGCGGACCTCGGCATCGACTTCGGCCTCTTTCTCTCCGGGATCGCGGATACGATTCGCGCGCAGCTCGCTATCGTGCTCGGCGCCACGCCGCCCGACATCTCGGCGTCCTTGCGCGCGGCGTTGACCGAGCGCCGCTCGGCGTGGTCCTCGGGCGACCTGCTCCGCATGCTCCACGCGATCACGGATCTCGAGCAGCAATTTCGCAAAAGCGTGCAGCAGCAGCTTCTGGTCGAGACGCTGCTCCTTCGCTTCGCGTTGCTCGATCGCTCCGTTGAGCTGGAAACCGTGCTCCGGCAGCTCGGCGGCCAACGGCCTCCCGATGGCGGCGGTGGCGCGCCGGCAAGACCTCCGGCGCCGAGACCAACATCCACTGGCGGCCTCCAGGCCCAGTGGGGCGACGTTGTCGCTCGACTCAAAGGTGGGTCGCCGATGCTCGCGGCGGCACTCGACCATGCGAAGCCGGTCGCCATGTCCGCGGAAGGTGACCTCACCATCCGACTTGAAGAACCAAATGAGGTGTTTCAGCGGAAGATCGACGGTGGCCGCGACCAGATCCTGGGCGCTGTCAGGGAGGTCTTCGGCGGCGGGAAGAGCGTCCGGCTAGTGCAGGGGTCGCAGGGGACCGAACCGCCGCCGACCCCTAAGCGCCTGACCCAGGAGACGCTCAAGACCGAGGAAGTCGCCCGGCTGCGCCGGAGCGATTCCTTATTGGGCGCAGCAATCGACGCGCTGGACCTGGAGTTGATGGATGAGTAGTTAGATTTCGAACATGGCCGATATAATGAAACTGCTACAGCAGGCCCAGCAGATGCAGGGCCGGCTCCAGCAGATCCAGGATGAATTGCAGCAACGAACCGTATCGGCTTCGGCCGGCGGTGGGATGGTCACGGTCAACGCCGACGGGAAGGGCCAGATCCGTTCGATCAAGATCGACCCGAGTGTTGTCAATCCAAGCGACGTGGAGATGCTCGAGGATCTGATCCTGGTGGCGCTCACCGACGTCCAACGCCGAGCCACGGCGCTGGCGCAGGAAGAAATGGGCAAGCTCACTGGCGGACTCGGGCTGCCGTTCCAGCTGCCGTTGTAAGTGCCCGCGATCGACGACCTGACGCTCGAGCTGGCCAAGCTCCCTGGCATTGGCCGCAAGACGGCGCTCCGGCTGACGTACCACCTGCTGAAGCGCCCGGCCGACCAGAGCCGCCGACTGGCCGAGGCCTTGTTGACGCTCGCCGAACGGGTCCGCCAGTGCGACCGGTGTCACAACCTGACCGAGGACACCGTGTGCGCCATCTGTCTCGACCCTCGCCGGGACGCGGCCATGATCTGTGTGGTCGAGGAAGCGGCCGACATCGGGGCTATCGAGCGCTCGGGCGACTACCGTGGCACGTATCATGTCCTGGGTGGTCGGTTGTCACCACTTGATGGAGTAGGTCCAGACGACCTGACCATAGCCGCGCTCGCGAAGCGGGTCGCGGCGGGGGGCATAAGAGAGGTGATCGTGGCGACCAATCCCAGCCTGGAGGGCGAGGCGACCGCCCTGTACCTCCAGCGCCAACTCGTCCCACTCGGGGTAACCGTGTCCCGGATTGCTCGCGGACTGCCGGTCGGCGGTGACCTAGAGTACGCTGACGGCGTCACTATCGCGCAGGCTCTCTCAGCACGCCGGGAGATGCCGTGAAGGCACGTAAGGTCGTTCGGAGGGGCGGGACCCGGGCCGCAAGGCTAGTCGCGACCGGGTTTCTGGGAGGGCTCGCGGTAGGTGTCCTGTTTTGGAGCCGGCAGCAACACCGGCACCGGCGGGACCTCTTCAGCAAGCACTCGCTGAGGCGGTTGGCGGCACTCGGATATCTGTCCGGTACTCCGAGCGTTGATACCGCCAGGCTCCTCAGGGACTACATCCAGTGGGAACCTCGATCGGTCCTCCGCAAGCGCGGCCGCAAGGTGCTGCGCCAGATGGAGGCGTCACTCGACTAGGGTTAGGTCATGGCCGTCGGCTCAGCGAGCTGGTCGTTCACGGAAGACGACTATGGGGCGATTACTCAAGCCCTCCATCGCTTCCTCTACGAGAGCAACGCTCGCTGCGCTCTCTTGGTCGATCGCACCGGCCAGCTGGTGACGACCGTCGGCGAGCAACCAACGTTCGATCCGACTGCGTTCGCGACCCTGACGGCCGCGGACTTCAGCGCCAATGACCAGTTGGCGCGGTTGATCGGCGAGACCGACTTCAATACGCTGTTTCACCAGGGCGAGAAGGAGTCGATGTATCTCGCCGATGTCGCCCGGCGCGTGATTCTCGTCGTGCTGTTCGACAACCGCACCACCCTGGGACTCGTGCGATTGAAGATGAAGATGGCCGTCGACGACCTCACGAAGCTGTTCGAGCAGGTCTTCGCGCGCGGCCAGGGCGCCGAGGGGGTGGAGCAACCCAACATCCTCTCGGGCGCGGATGACGAGATCGACAGACTGTTCCAGTAGAGGACGACAGTCATGTCGATGATCAACTACGCCTCGCGCGAGATCAACTGCAAAATAGTCTATTACGGCCCGGGACTCGGTGGCAAAACGTCGAACCTGGAGCACGTGTACGCGAAAGTCCAACCGGAAACCCGTGGGAAGCTGATCTCGCTCGCCACGGAAACCGAACGCACCCTGTTCTTCGATTTCTTGCCGGTGGACCTCGGCACCATCCGGGGTTTCAAGACCCGCTTCCATTTGTACACGGTTCCCGGCCAGGTCTACTACAACGCCAGCCGCAAACTGATTCTCAAGGGAGTGGACGGCATAGTCTTCGTGGCGGACTCCCAGATCGAAAGAATGGAAGCGAATCAGGAGGCCATGCAGAACCTGTACGACAACATGGCCGAGTACGGATATGACCTCCGGAGAATGCCGTTTATCGTGCAGTACAATAAACGGGACCTCCCGAATGCCGCGGCGATCTGTGACCTGCAAGCGTCGTTGAACCCGGGCTGGGAGGTCGATGATCCGGCCCGCCAGCGTGTAACGCCCGATACCGCCCATCCGGGCGAGAATCTGATCGAGCAACTCCCCACTGGGGAATGGGTCGAGCGCGCGCCATATTTCGAGGCCGTCGCCGTCAGTGGCGATGGCGTATTCGATACGCTCAAGGCGGTGAGCAAGCTCGTGCTCAAGTCGCTCGCGTAGCTCGAGCGAGCCGCCGCCGCAACCGGGGTGGCGTCTTGAACCTTCCGAACGCGATCACTGTCGGGCGCATCGTGGCCGCGCCCGCGATCGCGTTGCTGGCCCTCCTCCCGACCTGGCCGGCGCGTCTCGCGGCGTTCGTGGTGTTCATCGTCGCCGCCGTCACCGACTACGTCGATGGGAAGCTCGCGCGCGAGCGTAACCTCGTCACGGACTTGGGGCGCCTGCTCGACCCGCTCGCCGACAAGCTGCTGCTCGCGATGACGGTCGCGCCGATCTACATCCTGCAAGCTCCCCCTCATGATGTACTGGGGTCATATACCGCCAGCGCGGGCTTTCTGGGCCTGATCGCGCTCCCGTTCCGCACGCCACTGGGTCCCGTGCCGCTCCCGTTCTGGGTCGTCGCAATCGTCCTCGGTCGCGAGATCGTGATGACGGTATTTCGACAGGCCGCGCTCCGGCGTGGCACCGTCATCGCCGCGATTGGGCCGGCGAAGTGGAAGACCGGCTTTCAATGGACCTGGATTGGCACGGCCCTCTTCTGGTTCTTCGCCACGAGCGCCTTCACCGCGGCGTCGCTGACACCATCGTTCGTAACGCCCGCGTCACTCTTCATCGGCATCGTCGGGACCGGGAGCCTCGTCGGCGCGATTGTCCTTTCGCTCTACTCGTTGGGTCTCTACCTCGGGCGCTATAGCGCCGTTGTTCTGAGACCCAACCCAAGAGCGAGGCAATCGCCCTAGTGCGCTATCTACCGCTGTTCGCAGTCATCGCAACATTGCCGTTGTAGGCGGCGTCGCATTCTCCACTCTACCGATACGGGTCAACGGCTTTGGCACGCAGTAGATTGGTGCGTGCGACTCGAACTGGTCACGATCGGTGACGAGCTGCTGCTCGGATTCACCATCGATACGAATGCGGCGTACATAGCGCGTGAGCTCGCCGGCATCGGGGTCGAGATCGTGCGCCGCGCCACGTGTGGCGACGAGCCGGAGGCCATCGCCGAGGCCGTAGGTGACGCCGTGAGACGTACGGGCGCCGTCATCACGACGGGGGGCCTCGGACCGACGAGCGACGACCGAACCAAAGACTCGATCGCGGCGCTGTTCGGCCGTGGTATGCGACTCGATGAGGATATCCTGCGACGCCTCGAAGCCCGATGGGCGGAGCGGTTCAAGCAACCACTGCCTGCGCCGAACCGGCAGCAGGCCATGATCCCCGAGGGCGCCGAGATTCTCACCAATCGCCACGGCAGCGCGCCCGGTATCTGGCTCGAGGACGACGCCGGTCGGTGGGTCGCGATGCTTCCGGGAGTTCCGCGAGAGATGCGCGGCATGCTCGGCGACGAGTTGATCCCGCGCCTCCGGACGCGCCTCGGCAACGCGGCCGTCGTGCGCTCGGCCACGCTGCGCACGACCGGCATTGCCGAATCCCTGTTGGCGGAGCAACTCGGGGACGTTGCGCGCGGGGTAGATGGGTTGCCGCTCGCGTACCTCCCCGGGGCAGACGGCGTTGACCTTCGCCTCACCGCGCGCGGGATGTCGCCCGAAGCCGCTGAGCGAGCGCTCGACGCGGGCGTGGCGGCGCTCCGCGAGAAGACCGGGCGGTTTGCCTACGCCACCGGGTCTCAAGACCTGGCCGAGGTCGTGCTCGGCCTTTGTCGGGCAAAGGGCCTTACCATTGCCGTCGGCGAGAGCTGTACCGGGGGGATGCTCGGGGAGCGGCTGACGGCGATCCCTGGATCCAGCGACGTGGTCGTGGGCGGTGTCATCGCCTATTCGAATGCGATCAAGACCGCTATGCTCGGCGTATCCGCGGAGTTGATCGACAGCCATGGGGCGGTGAGCGAGCCCGTTGCGCGCGCGATGGCCGAGGGTGCGCGCGACCGGCTGAGGGCTTCGATCGGCGTTGGGATCACCGGGATCGCGGGACCAGGCGGCGCGACGCCAGGCAAGCCCGTAGGGACCGTTGACCTCGCCATTGCGGGCCCGTGGCCGACGGAAGCTCGCCGGGTGCAACTCATTGGCGATCGCGAGGAGATCCGGTACCGCGCCAGTCAGGGGGCGCTGAACATGATCAGGCTGCGACTGACCTGATTAGATTTGAGGGATTATGTCATACTCTGACCAAGCAGACGGCGCACCAGACGAGACGCCTCTGCCGGCCGAGGTCGCGGAAATAGAAGAGCAGAAGGACAAGTACCTGCGTCTCGCCGCCGAATATGATAACTACCGAAAGCGCACCCAACGCGAGCGCCAGGAAGAGCGGGCGCGCGCGCAAGGTGAGCTGGTCAAGCAACTCGTCGATGGCCTCGAGGATCTCGCGCGGGTCGCGCACGTCGACCCGGCGACGGTCGATGTTGCTACGCTGATCCACGGCGCCGATATCGCCGAGCGCAAGCTCCTCAAGGCCCTGCAAAACGCCGGACTGGTGATCATCAACCCCATTGACCAAGCGTTCGACCCGGCGCTCCACGAAGCTGTCGGGACAGAGCCTGCCTTGTCTCGCGAGGACGACCACGTCGTTGCCCGGGTCTACCAGCCGGGCTATCTGTTCAACTCCCAACTCCTGCGCCCCGCCCGGGTCGTCGTGAAGCAGTGGAACGGTTGATCTGACCATGGCGTCACAGACCAAGGACTTCTACGCGGTCCTGGGTGTGCCAGCATCGGCAAGCCAAGACGAGATCAAGAAGCAGTATCGGAAGCTCGCCAAGAGAAACCACCCGGACTCGAACCAGAGCGATCCCAAGGCCGCTGAGCGCTTCAAGGAGATCTCGGAGGCCTATAACGTCCTGGGTGATGCCGAGAAGCGGAAGCAATACGACGAGATGCGGCGGCTCGGCGCGTTCGGCGGCTTCGGCGACGCGGCTCACGGCGCGCGGGGCGGCACGCGTCCGCGCCCCGGCCCGCAGCCACCGCCGGGCGGGACCTCGTATCGCTTCGAGGATTTCGACGTCGGTGGATTCGGCGGCCTCGGCGACTTGTTCAGCTCCATGTTCGGCAGCAATGGCGAGCGTGGCAGCCAGCGGGGACCTGAACGGGGTCAGACCGTCGAGACCACACTCGAGATTCCGTTCCGCACTGCCGCACTTGGCGGCAAGGTGCCGATCGAGCTCGAGGTCAACGAACCGTGTCCAACGTGCCACGGCAGCGGCGGCGCGCCTGGCGCGACGTTCAAGACCTGCCCCGAGTGCAACGGTCGCGGGACGGTGTCTTTCGGCCAAGGCGGGTTCGCGGTCAATCGGCCGTGCCCCATGTGCCTCGGCCGCGGGCAGGTGCCGAGTCAGCGCTGCCCGACCTGCAACGGCGTCGGCGAAGTCCGGAGCGTGAAGAAGGTCCTGATCACGGTGCCATCGGGCGTGGATACCGGGACCAAGATGCGGTTACGCGGGCAGGGCGGCGGCGGCGCTCAGGGCGGGCAACCCGGCGACTTGGTCATCACGTTCCAGGTCAAGCCCGATCGGTTCTTCCGCCGTGATGGGCTCGACGTCATTGCGACGGTGCCGCTCAACATCGCGCAAGCGACCCTGGGATCCAAAATCAGCGTGCGCACCCTCGACGGGAAGAAAGTCGCGATTCGCATTCCTCCCGGCACGCCAGCCGGAAAGCGCTTCCGCGTGCCCGGTCAGGGCATCGTGAAGGACAGCGCGAAAGGCGATCTCATCGTCGAGGTCACCATCAACGTTCCTGAGAAGTTGACAGAAGAGCAGGAGCGGATGATGAAAGAGTTCGCAGAATCGGGAGGCCTGAAATACTGAACGCCGCGAGAATCCATAAAGCACCTCGCAACGTCAGCCAATAGCGCATCCCCGCGGGGCCGATCGCCAGCAGGGCCAGCGTGACCAGGCACATTCCCGCAAAAACGATCGCAACTGGCGAGCGCGCGAAGCGCGCGAGGCCGACTCCTGCCAGAATAAGCAGCAACGCATTATCGAGCATCGCCGCGAGATTTCGCGGCGCAGTCAGCGGCAGATCCGGGTGAATGCTGGCGATAGACACACCGATCTTGGCGACGGCCGTGCGAGCGACGTCCAGAGGGTGCGACGCCATGTACCGCACCGCCTCCCGCCGAAAGAACGCGTCCGCGCCGACCTCGTCGAGGTCTCTGGTCTGAGCGAAAATCGGCCCCATAACGCTCTTGTTGAGCGAGATGATGTCAACTTGCCCAAGCGACAGCGACGTGAGCGCGAACGGCCCGTTCGACTCCCACAGCGTGATGCCGTCGTGCGTAGAGCCGATCATGAAGTGGTGTAGCACGCGCTGATTGCGAAGACCCCACGCCGACAAGGCCACCACAACGCCGGCGACCGCGATGGTGGCCGCCCGCCGAACGGGTCTCAACGCGAGGAGCGGTACGATCAGTACGACCGCCTCGAGACGCGTGATCGCGGCTGCTCCCGCCGCGACGAAGAGCGCCACGTCGCCGAGCCCGCGCCATCGGAGCGCCATGATAGCGAACACAGCCCACAGGAGCGCCGACGCCAGGACCGCGTCGTCGCGGTTGGAGGCGTGCAACAGCGTCACCGGATCCATTGCCGCGACGAGCCCGGCGATGAGCGCCAGAGTGGGGCCGCCAAGCGTTAGCGCGACGGCCGAGACGGAGACGATCAGCAACGCCGCGACCGGGACGTTCCAGTAGTCCCAGACATCGAGGCCCGTCCGTGTGCCCGCGGCGATCCATAACGGCTCGCCAGGCAACTCGAACGCGCGGAGGGGCGGGTCGCTCGGACGGGTCTCGCCTTTCAACCGGCCCCATTCGGTCAGCTCGAGCCGGCCGGTCGCCGCCAGCATCCGGCCAAGGTAGGGGGCGGCATTGGGCTCGACGTAATGGCCGACCAGCCAGCGCGCGCTCGCCGTCTGCGTGACGAGCGCGAACAGCCAGACAGTGAGCAGCGGTCGGCGGAGCAGGGTTACGCGGCGAGAATGGGAAGATGCGCGCGGGCGGCCTCGATCACGCCGCCGCCGAGCACCGCATCGCCATCGTAGAGCACGAGCGACTGACCCGGCGCGATCGCGGCGATCGGCGCATCGAGCGCGAGCTCGATCTCGTCGTCGTCGACCCGGACGATGTCGGCCGCGACTGGCATAGCCCGATGTCGAATCTGCACCAGGACGCTATCGCCGAGCCTCCGCGGGGGAGCGATCCAATTCAGCTCACGCGCGATCACACCGCGGCCCAGCAGCTCGGCGCGAGGGCCAATGACAACGGCGCGCTCGGTAGGCCGGATCGCCGTCACGTACATAGGCTCACGGAACCCACCCGGCACTCCCCGCCTTTGTCCCACGGTAAATCTCGCGTAGCCCTCGTGCCAACCCGCCACGGTCCCGTCGGACATAACGAACGGCCCCCGCGCGAGCGCCGGCGCGTCAGCGCCGAGGCGCTTCGCAATGATTTTGGTGTGATCGCCATCCGGCACGAAGCAGATATCCTGGCTCTCAACCTTCTCGGCCACGACATCGAGACCAAGTTGCCGCGCCCACGCACGGGTCTCTGCCTTGGTCAGGTCTCCAACTGGCAGCAACAATTTCCGCACGACCGCCGGGTCCAGCCCCCAGAGGAAGTAAGACTGATCCTTTCGATCATCCAGTCCCCGCCGCAGCACCCCATTGTCGGCTCTGGCATAATGACCGGTCGCGATCCATTTCGCGTCCAGCGCATCGGCCTTGGCGAGCAAATCGCGAAATTTGGTAAACGTATTGCACCGAACGCAGGGGATGGGCGTGCGCCCGCGAGAATATTCCGACACAAAATCAGCGACGACGTCGCGCCCAAAAGAGTCTTCGAGGTTGAGCACGTAGTGCGGCACTCCAAGGCGGGCACACACGCGTCGCGCATCGTCGATCGAGTCAAGCGAGCAGCAAGGCCGATCGGGCGTGTCGTCTCCATAGCAGAAGAGCTTCATCGTGACACCGATGACGTCGTATCCCCGCTCGGCAAGCAAAGCCGCCGCGACGGAAGAATCGACGCCACCCGACATGGCCACGACCACGCGCTCGCCGGTCATGACTAGTGCCCCGCGGCAGAGAGTCGCCGCGCCTTCTCGACGAGCGCCGGAAAGATCTCGCCAACGCGATCGATGTTCGCTTCGGTCGAGAGCGCGCCGAGGCTGAGTCTCACGGCCGAATTGGCCATGTCGAGCGGACACCTGAGCGCGGTCAACACGTGCGAGGGATCGGTATTGCCGCTCTGACACGCGGACCCCGCCGAGGCCGCGACCCCGGCGAGATCGAGCGCCATTAGCATGGACTCGCTGTCCGTGCCGGGCACAGAGACCATGGCGATATGCGGCGCGCGGGTCGCCTTTTGTGCGTGAACCACGAGATCGGGAATGCGAGCCTTGAGCGTCGCCTCCAATCGGTCGCGCAGCCGCGCGAGTCGCTCGCGCTCGGCCGCCCGCTCCTCGACCACGAGTTCGGCGGCGCGCGCGAATCCTACGGCAAACGCTACGTTCTCGGTGCCGGGTCGGCGCCCGCGATCCTGCGACCCACCATGGAGCAACGGCTCGATCGCCGTCCCGCGCCGAATAAAGAGCGCGCCGACACCCTTGGGTGCGCCGATCTTGTGTCCCGAGATCGTCAGGAGATCGAACGGCTGGCTCTTCGCGTCGATGGACACCGTGCAGAACGCCTGCACGGCGTCGGTGTGGAACACCACGCCACGCTCGCGCGCTGTCGCGGCGAATGCTGGGATCGGCTGCATCGTGCCGACCTCGTTGTTCACCCACATGACGGAGCAGACCGCCACGTCGGGTCGCATCTGAGCCGCGAAATCGTCGCCGCTCACGACACCGTCGCGGTCCACGACGAGGAAGCGTTCGGTCGCCCCTTCGCGGGCCGCCTGGTGAACGGCGGCCAAGATAGCCTTGTGCTCGATCGGCGTCGTGACAACAGCAGTTCGCGACACGCGGGCGCGCCAGGCGCCGAGGATCGCGAGATTGTCGCCCTCCGTCCCGCCGGAGACGAAGGAGATCTCGTCAGGATGTGCTCCTAGACATCGGGCGACCCGGTCGCGGGCCTCGTCGAGGGCTACTCGCGCCTCGCGTCCCCAACGATGGACACTCGACGGATTCCCGAATCGAGGGCCAAAGAAGGGGAGCATGGCATCGAGGACCTCCTGACGCACCGGAGTCGTCGCCGCATGGTCCAGATAGATGGGATCAGGCATGACCTTGCAATATAATTCAGCCGGTGTTCGACCACTTCCTGCGCGCACAAAAAGACCGGCTGCTCGCGCCGATCGCGCGACGGGTCGGCCGGCGGCTTTCGCCTACTGCTATCACCGTTCTGGCGTTCGTGGCCGGCATAGGCGCGGCCTACGGCGGCGCGCGGCGCGCGTACGGCGTCGCCTTGGGTCTCTGGTGGGTGAACCGCTTCCTCGACGGCTTCGATGGAACGCTCGCGCGCGTGAACGGGACGGCGAGTGAATTCGGCGCCTACCTCGACATCGTGCTCGATTTCGTGGTCTACGCGGCGATCCCGCTTGGTCTCGTACTCAATGTCCCGGACCCCCACGCACCTATGGCCGCCGCGTTGCTGCTGGCGACCTTCTACGTGAATGCCGCAACGTGGATGGCCCTCGCGGCCACGCCCGACCAGAGCCCGCCCGGCCTCATCGCCGGAGCTGAAACGGTCGTGTTCTATTCGTTGTTTCTGGCGCTACCCGGCGAGATCGTGCTGCTGTTCCGAATCATGACGGTCCTGGTGGCACTGACCGCGCTTCAGCGCATCGTGTGGGCCGTGCGTCATCTGCCGAGATGATACTCCTATTTATCGGTGCGGTTGCGACGATCACTGGGACTGTCCGTCCTGCTGGAGCCAGCGTCCGATTCCTGCCGACAGGCGTTGAGACCACGGCCGATTCGGTCGGCGCATTTCGACTGGAAGTGCCCGCGCTCACAGCGGGGCACCTCATTGTCGAAGCCCCCAACTACGTGCCGGATACGGTCGCGATCCCACCGCTCGCGGCGGGGTCCACACGGCGCGTGGCCCTCGCACTCCGACTGCTGCCTACGCTGCGGAGCATCGCGATCCGAGCGAATGCGAACCGACCGCTCCTAGACGTAACCGATGCCGCGGTCGTCGGTGCGGTCGATCGCACGGACCTGGGCAACCTCTCGACGGATGCGCGCGACCCGACCGACGTCGCGCTGGCGATCCCGGGTGTCACGCGAGGCGTCGGATTTTTCGACTTCGCGCCCAAGATCGATGTCGACGGCGCGAATTCGCTGTACACGCCATATCGCATCGATGGCTTGGACAACAGCGAGAACTACCTCGGCGGCCCGAGGATTCTGCTGCCGCTCGACGCGGTCCAAGTGGTCGATGTCGCCTCCAGCACCTACGGCGCCGAGATCGGCAACAGCGCGAACGGTGTCGTGAACTTCGAGACGCGCCGCGGCGGCGAGAATTGGACGGGAAGCGCAAACGTCACCGGGCGGCCGGATGCGGGATTTCGGCGATTACAAGGGGCGGCCGCCGGCGGCGGACCACTCGTGGCCGGTGCTACCTATGCGTTCGGCGCGGCGGACTTCGCCGTCGCCGACTCATCGATCGCGTATGCATTCGGCGATCCTCGCTTTGGATCCGGAGCAGGGAACAGCCACCGAACGACACTCAGGCTCTTTGGCCGCCTCGACCAGCAATGGAACGCGACTCAAGCGACGACGCTCGACCTCGCCTACAGCGCCATCGGTCTGGTGGGCCAGGGCGGTGGTGTCGTGACGCGCGAGGCCGACCAGACGCAGAATCGCGTCGCCTTTCTCGCGTCGCTCCGCCACGAAAGCGATTGGGGCGGTTGGACGAATACCGCGGCAGCCGAGGTCTCGACGTATCACTACTCTTATCCGCCAAGCGCGACCCCGTTTTCGGTGCCGCAAGTGAACATCGTCGCCCCCGGCGGCCTCACCACGGCCGCGACAGTCGGATCCGCGGGGTTTTTGTTCGATGAGCAGGAGATCGAGGTCCAGCTGAGCAACACGATGCGCCGAACCATCGGCGACCACGCCATCCAATTTGGCGCCGAGGTACAGCGCGACCAGTTCTCGCTGGCGGCGAACAACACCAACCCCGCCGGCACGTACACCATTGCTGACAGCGGCATCACCGTGCACGGTGGCATGGTGTCGGTCGCCGATATCCCGCCGAACGATCCGGCGCTCTTCTACACGATCGACGGCAATCCACAAGACATTCACGGCATGAACGTGCTCGTCGGCGCGTTTGCCGAAGATGCGTGGTCGGTGTCGCCGCGCCTGACGATCACGTATGGCCTTCGTTGGGACTATGATGATCTCACCGCCAGGGGCCGGGGGAAGCCGCAACTCGATAACTTTCAGCCGCGCGCGTCGTTCAACTTTCACCCGACATCGGACGACGTCATTCGCGGAGGGGCCGGCATCTACGTCGGCCATATCCCGTTCACGACATACACCGACGCGCGCCAGTTCGCCCGGAACGGCGACAACCTCGTCACATTCTCCAGCGTCGCCTTCGGTCACGGCCCCACTCCGGCCCAGGTGCAAGCCGCGACCACGACCGAGCCGGCGCGTGAGATTCGCGAGTTGTATTACTTCGGCGCCAAGGACCCGCAAAGCTATCAGACCTCACTCGGCTACCAACGGCGCCTCGGCGACTGGGGATTTTCGCTCGACGGAATCGTCGTGGGCACGAAGTATCTCCCGCGCATTTGGGACCTCAATGCGCCGCCGTGCCTTCCTCCGTGTGCGCCGGCCCAGATGCAGCGCCCGGATGGCGCACAACCCGGCTCGTATAGTTTTCACACGACGACCGATTTCGGTGGCCAGAGTATCTATTGGGCCGCGATCGCGACGGTCCGGCATCAGTTCGCGGCAAACTGGACGGCCGATCTGAGTTACACATTGTCCCGCAGTCGCGATAACACCGAGGACATCAATTTCGCGGCGGAGTACGCGAACGACTTTCATAACGAATGGGCCGACGCGGTGAACGATCGACGGCATCACGTACAGGCGCGAACCGTTTACACGATCGCTGATCGATTGAGATTATCGACCATTGTTGATTTCGCGACCGGTGCGCCACAGAATGTCGTCGACACGATCGGGAAAGATCTCACGGGGAGCCAGAACTATCTCCTGACCGCGAACTCGTTCGACTATAACTATCAGCGCGTGCCCGGCACGCCGCGGGATAGTCGGCGGCTGCCGAGCGAGTTCGACCAAAGCATCGGCGTGCAGTATGTGTTGCCCATGGGAATGGCGATTCGAGCGGACGTTTTCAACGTCTGGAACGAAACGCTGGTCTCGGGTTTCGTAAACAATGTCCCTGGCGGAGGCCCACGAACGCTGATCCTTGGCACCCCGATCTCCGCCGTCTCCGGCATTCGCCGGGCATTCCAATTCGGCGCCACGTACTCGTTCTAATCGCGGTTGCCCTCGCCTGCCGACAGGGAACGACGGCAAGCGAGCGGCGCCGACTGGCGACCGCCCCGTGGGACACCGTGCTCGCGCGCGCCCGCGGCACGACGGTCACGTGGGCGCTGTGGAGAGGCGACCCGTCGATCAACCGATACGTCGACGACTGGGTCGCACCCCGGCTGCGGCAGGGTTTCGGGATCACGCTCAATGCCATACCGGGCCAAGGTGCGGAGCTCGTCAACGCGCTCGTGGTCGAGCGCGATGCGCACCGCGCGACCGGCACCGTGGATCTCGTGTGGATCAACGGCGAGACGTTCTTCAATCTGAGGCGTGAAGGGCTGCTCTATGGCCCGTGGTCGGGGCGTCTCCCAAACGCAGCGAACGTCGACAGCGCCTCGCCGATCATCTCACGGGACTTCGAGCAGATCCCCGAGGGGTATGAGTCGCCCTGGGGCACCGTACAGTTCGCGTTGATCTATGACTCGGCGCGTACACCACACCCGCCCGAGACGTACGAGGCGCTCCGCGCATGGATTCACACACACCCTGGTCGTTTCACCTATGACCAGCAATTCACCGGACTGACTTTCCTGAAGGGTCTCATGTACGCGCAGGGCGGCGGCGTGGAACGGTTCCAGGGGGGATTCGACTCGCTGCGATACGCCGAGGCGCGAGACCGCACGTTCGCCTGGCTCGCGAATGCCACACCGAGCCTGTGGCGTGGCGGCGCCACATACCCACAGGACGTCGCCCAACTCGACCGGCTGTTCGCCAATGGCGAGGTGGACTTCGCCATGTCCAACAACCAAAATGACGTAGTGACCAAAACAAAACGGGGCGTCTTTCCTGCATCGGCGCGAGCGTACGTCTTGCGCGATGGAACCATTGCTAACACGCACTTCGTCGCGATCCCGTTCAACGCGTCGAGTCCCGCCGGCGCGATGGTCGTCGCGAATTTCCTCCTGTCGCCGGAAGCGCAAGCCGAGAAGGCCAAGCCCGATATCTGGGGCGACGGCAGTGTGCTGAAAGGCGACACTGTCGCGCGCCGGTATGCCGTACCGGAAGTCGCGCCCGAATACAGCATTCGCTTGCAGGACGACTGGCGCGCACGGATTAGACGATGAGGCTCGCCGCATTGGTCGCGGCGCCGGTGCTCATTGGCGTGCTCTACGCGGTCCTTGGAGCGCTGGGGCTCGTCGGCCTCGATGCCCACGGATATACGACGGAGCACGTGACGCGCATCTTGGGCGCGGGGTCTACGTGGCGTGGCATCGGTTGGTCTCTGGCGACCGCCACGGTCGCCACGGCGGCCGCGACGATCACCGGTGGGGCGGTGGCGATCGCGTTCCGCGGCACGCGATTGGGCGATCGCGTTGCCCGGGCGTTGGTGGCCGTGCCCCTGCCGATGCCGCACATCGTCGCCGCGACCTTATCGCTCGTGGTGCTCGCCCAGAGCGGGCTCATCGCGCGGCTCCTCTACGCGCTCGGCGCGATCCATTCCGCCGCGCAAATGCCCCCGTTGATACTCGACGGTCTCGGCATCGGATACATGGCGACCATGGCGTGGAAGGAGGTGCCATTTTTGAGCGTCGTGGCGATATCCGTTCTGGCGACGCGCGGGCCACGCCTCGAAGAGGTCGCCCGAACGCTCGGCGCGACGCCGCGCGCGACGCTGTGGCGCGTGACGGTGCCCGTGCTGTGGCGCGGCCTCGCACCGGCGGCGATCGCGGTCGCAATCGTCATCGCCGGTAGCTTCGAAGGCGCGTACTTGCTGGCACCGAGCAACCCGTTGGCGCTGCCACTGCTGACCTACGAACGGTATCGCACCATCGATGCGGCGCGCCGGGCCGACGCGTACGTGCTCGTCCTGATGGGGTTGATGCTCGCGGTTATCGCGGTCGTGGCACTCGAGTGGGTGAGGGCACGGTGGGACGCCGAGTAACGCTCGCGGCGCTCGTGATCTCAGCAGTGGCGCCATTGATGCTGCTCGGCCTCTGGTCCGTAGGCGACCGCTGGTTCTTCCCGGCGCTCATCCCGCCGACATTCACGACCGATAGCTGGCGCGCCATGCTCACAGGGCAACTCGGAGCGGCAGCCGTTGTCAGCGGCGTGGTCGCGTTAGCGACCGCCGTTCTTAGTTGCGCCCTCGCGATGCCCATTGGCCACGCGGTGGCGCGACTCAGTGGGTGGCGCCGACACATGGCCTCCGCCCTCGCGTTCTTGCCCGTCGCCGCGCCACCCATCGCGCTCGGCCTCGGGCTGCAGTACACCTTTGTCGCCCTAGATGTGAGTGGGACGATCGTCGGCGTGATCGCGGCGCATGTAGTACCCGCGACGGGCTTTCTCGCGATCTATTTCTCGGGGGTGTTCACCGCGCTCGATCCTCGGATAGAAGACGAAGCCCGATCCCTCGGTGCGACGCCGATCCAAGTCTGGACGCGGATCACGATCCCGATCGTGCGGCGGCACATCGGTGACGCGCTCGCGTTGGGATTCCTCGTGTCGTGGGCGCAAGTGCCGCTGACCCTGGTGATCGGCGGCGGGATCGTTCGCACGTTGCCGCTCGCGGTCTACGATTACCTGCGCGCGGGTGAGACGCGCTACGCCGCGACGGGAGCGCTTCTCCTCACGGTGCCGCCTATACTCGCACTGTTGGCCGCCCGCCGCGAGCGCGTGGCGCCCTTGTAATGGAACCGGCGCTCCTGGTGCAGGGACTGGCGGTGCCGTTCGGCTCCGGGCCTGGATTGCGCGAGGTGACGTTCGACGTCGCCGCCGGCGAGCGCTTCGTGGTCCTCGGCGCCTCGGGCGCCGGGAAAACGTCGCTGCTCCGTGCGCTCGCCGGCCTGTCGCCGGTCACCGATGGCACCATCGCCGTCGCTGGACCGGCGATTTATCTCCACCAGACGCCGGTGCTGTTCCCTCATCTCACGGTCTACGAAAACGTGGCGTTCCCCTTGCGCATCCGGGGTCGACCCCAGGCCGAGATCGACGGCCGCGTGCGCGCGGCACTCGCCTCCGTGCACATGGGTGGCTTCGCGCCGCGCATGCCGCGGACGCTGAGCGGCGGACAGACGCACCGCGTCGCGCTCGCCCGGGCGGTGGTCGCGCGGCCGGCGCTCCTGCTGCTCGACGAGCCGCTGGCATCGCTCGATCCCACCCTACGGGAGGACATGCGGCGAACGATTCTCGGTCTGCAGGCGGATTGGGATGGCGCGATGGTGATCGTCACTCACGACCTCGACGAGATGAGCGCGCTCGCCGACCGCGTGGCGGTGCTGCTCGACCGGCGCATCGCCCAGATCGCTTCGCCGGCCGAGCTGCTGTCGCGGCCGGCGTCGCTCGCCGTCGCGCGATTTCTCGGGCATATGAATGAGATGCGGGTGTCCGGCGACGCCGTGGCCGTTTTTCCTCCGACCGCGGTCCGCCCCCAAGCGAACGGATTCCACGCTCGCGTCAGTGGTCTGCGCGTTCGGGTGAGGGGCACCACCGCGGTCCTCGCCGTCGAGGGTGCCGAGATCGAGATGAGTGTCGATCCGTTTCAGCCGCCCGAGATTGGCGACGAGCTCACCGTCGGTCTGGACCCTCGGGGCGTCGTGACGTTTCGCGATGCTCAGAACGTCGAGACGCCGAGCGTCCCGATATCGTCGACGCGCATCGTCTCGTAAGTAAAATACGGCTCGCCGTAGCGGGTTCGGATCATGGATCCATAGTGCGCGGCGTGATGGCGTACGACGTCGAACAATGGCTCGCCGTTTGGATACACCTCGCCCGCCTGCGTCACGCCCTCAAACTGTGACGCATAACACCGAATCGCCTCGAGTTTCTTCTCGAATACATCGCTGACATCCACGACGAACGTGGGCTTCGAGAAGTCTTCTCGATAGGTGACACAGTGAATGACCTTGAGCGGACGGTGACGAGGTGTCGACGGATCCAGCTTCGCCAGACCAGCGACGAAGCAGGCATCCCGAACGAGCATGGCGGTCTCGCGGTGATCCGGGTGGCGTCCCATCAGCGCCGGCGCGATGACGATGCGAGGCTTCAGTCGCCGAATGACACGAGCCACCAGCAGGCGGGTCTCCGGGGTGTTCACGATACCGGCGTCGGGAAGCCCCAGGTTCTCTCGTACGCTCACGCCGAGCACGTCAGCCGCCCGCGCCGCCTCTTCCGCGCGAAGCTCGGCCGAGCCGCGCGTGCCCATCTCACCCTCGGTGAGATCGAGAATGCCCGTCGCGTGTCCGGCCGCGGCGGCGCGCAGCAAAGTCCCGCCGCACGTGAGCTCGACGTCGTCGCGGTGCGCGGCGACGGCGAGAATGGTGATCATGCCGGCAGCGTCGCCGTGATGGCCCGCCCTTCGGCGGCGCTCTGGATGCGGTTCACGGGATGGCGCGCGAGGCAGCGCTTGACGAGCGCATCGAGGGCATCCGGCACATCCGGTCGAACCGCCTTGGGAGATGGCGGCGGCTCGCTCAGCTTGCGCGAGAGGACCCCCTGGGCGGTCGCCGCGCGGAACGGCGCCTCGCCGACCAGCGTCTCGTATACAATGCAGCCATAGCTGTAGAGATCGCTTCGCTCGTCGGCCGGCGATTCCCCGGAGAGCTGCTCAGGGCTGAGATAGGCCGGGGCGCCGAAGCTCGCCACCGTCGAGCCGGCGTCCGAACCCGGCTTGGGGCGCAGGGCGTCGGTAAGGGCCCAGGACGTGACGACCGCCGTCGAGCCCTTGAGCACGACGTGCTTTGGCCGCAGGTCGCCGTGCCGAACGCCACGGCTGTGCGCATGGGCGAGCGCCGTCATCATGTCGTCGGCGATGCGCACGCAATCGGCGATCGGCAGCGGGCGCTCGCGGGCCAAGCGATCCTTGAGCGTCAGGCCGTCGGCGGGGTCAGTCGTGTAGTAGACCACGTCGCCAGAGACGCCGAAGTCGAGAATGGGCATCACGTGCTGATCCTCGAGCGTCGTCACGCGCTCGAAGACGTGGACCATGCGCTCACCGTCGGCCAAAGCGGCGAATCCTGGTGCGACCACATGAATGTGGACAGGCCGCGCTCGCCGGCGGTCCTTCGCGCCGAAGGTCACCAAGACCGTAGAAATCGAAACTGTTCTATCTATCGCATACCGATCGCCAAGGACCCGCGTTACGCGATCCCTGTACTGGTCGGCGGTGACAGCCTCGGGCAGCGATGCGGCGAGAGCGATCGATGGCGCGACTGGTGGCTGGCCGATCTTTCGTTCTGTCCGCACCGGCACGGCGACACGACCAGCCTTCAGCCGTTGGATCCATCCAGCAACCTCAGGATCAGTCTCCGAGTCCAGCTCCTGTCGGACCAGCTCCTCATGGACCAGAGCCGAGCGCAGGGCGCCGGCTTGGTCCCCAGCGGCGATCATTGCCTCGATCAGACCGACGGCGAACCGGGAGCTCAGTGGCTCGACCGAGGCCAGCTTGCGGCGCCATTGCACGGCGACCGTGTGTTCATTCCGGTCGGCCGCGGCGTCAGCCAGAACCTCGAGGGCCTTCTCGTAGTCGCGCTGCAGCCGCGCGCGTTCCTCATCGATCCACCGGTCGTATGCCGGCGCTCCGTCGATCGAGAAGCCATCGAGAAACGGCCCTTGATAGAGGGCGACAGCGCGATAGGCCGCATGCTGCGCGACCGCGTCCTCGAACTCCGCGACATCGCAGCTGAAAATCGTTGGATTGAGCTGGAGCGTGCCGGTGCCGACGAACAGCGCCTCGACATTCAATGCACGGCGGATGGCCGACAACGCTTGTTCCAGCGCATGACGCGCCTGCTCCGGCGCGCCGCCGGGCCACAGTGTCGCGACCAACAGGTCGCGCGTGACGCCGCGCTTGCCAGTCGTGGCAATGCGCGCCAGGAGTGCGAGCCGCCGCCGCTGGCTGGCTGGCCCCTGGTGCGGCTGGCCGTCCTGCAACAGTGTGAGACCGCCAAGCGCCGTCAGCCGGAGCATGCGCAGAATCTATCTGTGCCGGCGCTTCGTCGCGACTGTGGCGAGCGCCCGCGCGAATTCGTCGGCGGTCTGGAACCGCTCGTTCGGCATGGGTAACGTCGCTCGGAGAATCGCCGCCTCGACGTGCTCGGGCACGTCCTTTCGCTGCGGCCGGATGGGCGCGGCGGGACCGAAATAGCGCGTGGTGCCGCCGTCGGCGGCCCGGTTAGGCGGGGCGCCAGTCAGCGCTTCATACAGAACGCAGCCCAAGGAATAGATGTCGCTCCGGCCGTCGACGGGGTCGCCGTAGGCTTGCTCGGGACTCATGTATCCGGGTGTGCCGAGGATGACGCCGGTCGTGGTCAGCCGCGAGCCACCGGCGCCGTGGGCGATGCCGAAATCGGCGAGCAGCGCACGGTCGCCGCCGTCTTGAACGAGCACGTTCTGCGGCTTGATATCCCGATGGATCACGCCCCGCGCGTGCGCAAAGGCCAGTGCTGAGGCGAGTTGTTGGGCGAGGCGGACCACGGCCTCGATCGCAAGCCGTTTGTCCCGATCCATCCAGGCGCGGAGCGACCCGCCCGAGACGAACGGCATGACGAAATACAAGCTGCCGTCGCCGTCCTGTCCCGAATCGAACAAAGGGAGAATATGCGGGTGCGCGAGCTGCGCGAGCGTGACGATCTCGCGAGCGAAGCGCGTGACCGCGACCGGGTCGGCCTTCGGGGCCTCCAAAAACTTGATCGCGACTGGCCGGGTCTGGCGGCCATCCCATGCGTGGTAGACAGTGGCCATGCCACCACCTTGGCCAAGCTCTTGTTCGATGACGTACCGGCCCGCTACGACGGCGCCTACGGCGCGGCTCACGATCGGTTGGGGCGCATGGCAGCTAGTTTAACGTTCATCATGTCCCTGGTGAAACGGTGCCTGCCGCTCGTTCTTCTCACCGCCTGCGTATCGCATCGGCCACGCCCCGTCACGATCGCCGCGCCGGTGGATAGCGTGCCGGCCCGCTATATGGCGCCGAGCGCCACGTATGTGTGCCAATCGATGCTGCTGTACGAGACGTCGGGGCCAAAAGTCCAGAGCTGCGCCCGGCAGGGTAGTGATACGACGTGGCTCGTGGACCGGGATAAAGACGGCCACGTGCTGGCCGCTGGATGGGAGGCGATGGTGCCGCTCGACGAGCTGGCTGAGGTCACCGAGGCTCTCGAGGACGCACTGACCCGGCAGTACGGCCCACCGGACTCGTGCGTCTCGCGTACCGGTACGCTCAAACAGTGGCGGTGGTGGCCGGCCGGACGCTACACCGTACAGGCCCGGCTCGTCGATCCCTCGCCGCTCTACGCGGTGCGCCGTGGGCGTCTCGAGGTCCAAGCGATCCCCTCGGAGGCCATCGTCTGCCTCACGTGGGTCCACACGCCAGCCGACCTACTCGTACCGTAGAGCCGTTACGGGGTCCAGGCGCGAGGCCCGTATCGCCGGGAATACGCCGAACAGGATGCCGGTGATGATACTGGTAACGATCGCCAGCGCGACGGCGAGCGGCGGCACAGACGCGGGAATAGCGGGGAAGGCCATGCGCGTGGCGATCGCCGCCAACCATCCCCCGACGAACCCGATAGCCACGCCGATGCTCGTCAGCGTCACAGCCTCGACGAGGAACTGAAAGAGAATCACGAATCGCGTCGCGCCGAGCGCCTTGCGCACCCCGATCTCGCGCGTTCGCTCGGTCACGCTGATCATCATGATCCCGATGACGCCGACGCCACCGACGATGAGACCGACCCCCGACAGCACCAACGTCACGAGGCCGATGACGCCGATCGTCTTGTTGTACGCCTGAAAGAGGCGATCCTGCGTGATGATCTCGAAGTTGTTCTTGACGGCCGGTCGCAAGCCGCGGGCCCCGCGGAGGAACGCGACGACATCATCGATCGCCTGATCGCGAGGCACGTCGGCAGCCGGTCTGACCGAGACCCATATGTCCTTCACGTTGACCTTGTAGTGCCGGATCATCGTCTCGATCGGGATAATCCCAATGGCGTGCTCGCCGCCGGCGAAAAAGCTCGGGTGGTAGTGATAGTAGCCGATGACTTCGTACGGGCTGTTGTCGATCGTGATCGACCGTCCAACGGGATCGGTGGCGCTGTCCCCGAACAAGCCCTTGACCGCGATGTCGTTGAGCATCACGACGCGCGCGGCGCTCGCGTTCTCCTGAATGGTGAAGGAACGGCCTGGCGCGATATCACCCCCGGCCATCTGCTCCCACCCGGGTGTATACGCCGTCAGCTGGGCGCTCGACAGCGCATGGTCACCGTTCTTGAACGACCCGTTGAAATCGATTTCGCCGCTGACCGCCTGTACGGAGGGCAGGCGCCCGATCGCCGTGAGCTCGGCGAATGACGTCCCGGGGTTGTGTCGCCAGGGGCAACCCTCGTCCGTCCCGTCGCAGCTGGCGAAGATGGGCCAGCGGGTGACGAAGAACGTCGTCGCGCCCGCCGACTCGATGTCTTTGGCAAACCCCTGGTTGAATCCGTAAATGGCCGCCGCCATCGCGGTGACGGAGAAGACACCGATCGCGATGCCGAGGATCGTCAGCCCCGCGCGGACCTTGTTGGCGCGGATCGCGTCCAGCGCGATCTCCACGCCCTCCAACATGGCTCCAATCCGTGCCGAGAGCGCCATCGGCTACTCCTGGCGCAGCGCGGTGATCGGATCCAGGCGCGCGGCCCGCATGGCGGGATACACACCGGACACGACGCCCACCCCGGCGCCGAGGATGACCGCGAGCACGATCGACCATGGTACGATGTTCACCGGCATCGGCGAGAACTTCGTGATCAGGAGCGCCAGCACGGCGCCCGCGACGATCCCGATCCCCGCGCCGATCAAGCTCAAGGTCGATGACTCGAAGAGGAACTGCGCCAGGATATCGCGGCGGCGCGCGCCGAGCGACTTCCGTACGCCGATCTCCCGCGTCCGCTCGGCCACCGCCACCAACATGATGTTCATGATCACGATCGCACCGACGACGAGGCCGATCGTCGGCAGCAGCACGCCGGCGATGCGGAGCGCCGCCTTGATCTTTTGCCAGAAGACGAGCGACGACTCGGGCGTCGTCAGCGCGAAATTGTCGGGCTGTCCGGGATGCAGGTGGTGTCGCACGCGCATCACTTGCCGCACGCGCTCCAGGGCGTCCGTCCGGATCGTCGCGTTCGTGGCCTGGACCACGATCCCGTCGATGACGCCCCGATCGCGGTTCAGCAGTCGATGGACCGGCGAGCGATACGGGGCGTCGACGAACTTGTCCCACGAGAACCCGAACGTACTCCCCTGCGGCTCGGCGACGCCGACGACGGTATACGGGATCCCGCCGATCTTGACCCAGTGCCCCAGCGGACTGACGGTCGGGAAGAAGTGCTTCTTGACGTCCTGGCCGATCACCACGACGAGCGCGCCCGTCTCGAGCTCTTGCGGCGTGAAGACGCGGCCCTCGGTGACGCCGAGCTGCTTGATGGCGAAATACTCGCCGGTGACGGCATCGATCATCGCCGTCTGCGGACGCGAGTACTGCGACTGAACCTGGAGGTTGTCCTCGCTCTGCATGTACCAGCTCGTACCGGGCGGGAGCGCATCAACGACCGGATGGAGGTCGTCCTCCTTGATGCGCGGGCGGCGGTTCCACTCGACCCATTGCGCCTCGGTGACGTCGCCCGCGCCGAAATACGGGTGATGCCGCAGCTCGAACGAGTTCACCGCGACGAGCTTGCCGACGAAATCGTGCTCCATGTAGCGATTCATCCCCTCGACCACGGAGATGATCGCGATCAGGAACATCACGCCGATCGTCACGCCAATGAGCGTGAAGAAGCTCTTGAGCTTCTGCACCCGGATCTGACCCAGGGCGAGCCGAATGGCGTCGGTAAACCTCATTTCCGACGGTCGTCGGTCTCGATCAGCCCGTCTCTGAGGACAATGACCCGTCCCGCGTGCGCGGCGATGTCGGGCTCGTGGGTGACCATGATGACCGTCTGGCCCTGACTCGATAGCTCCTCGAACACGCGCATGATCTCCTCGGACGTCGCCGAATCCAGATTACCGGTTGGCTCGTCGGCGAGCAAGATCGATGGCGTGTTCACCAGAGCCCGGGCAATCGCCACGCGCTGTCTCTGCCCACCGGACAGCTCATTCGGCTTATGCAAGATCCGATCACCCAGCTGCACCCGCTCCAACGCTTCGGTCGCGCGTCGCTTGCGTTCCGTCGAGGGCACGCCGGCGTACACCAGCGGCAGCTCGACGTTGTGCAGTGCCGTCGCTCGCGGGAGCAGGTTGAACGTCTGGAACACAAAGCCAATTTCGCGATTTCTCACACGGGCGAGCTGATCATCGGACATCTCGGACACGAGCGTCCCATTGAGCCAATACTCGCCATCGCTGGGCGTGTCGAGACAGCCGATCAGGTTCATGAGCGTGGATTTGCCCGACCCGGACGGTCCCATGATCGCCACGTACTCGTTGCGATGAATGCCCACGTCGACCCCACGGAGGGCGCGAACGATCTCGCCTCCCATGTCGTAATCGCGCTTGAGTCCACGCGTCACGATGATCCAATCGGTCGGCGGCTCTTGGCCAGCCTGCGCTATGACCGCCCGCCGTTCGGCGGTGATCGTGAGGGAGGTCATCGTCACGACTTGGCCTGCGCGGTTTGCGTGACGGGCTTCTGGTCGGCGGCCTTCTTGTCCGGCTTCGCCTCGCGGACGAGCGCGCCATCCTTGAGATCGCGAATCGCCTGATACGTGCCGCCGACAATGCGCTCGTTCGCCTGCACGCCGTTCACGACCTCGAAGTACTTGTCGCCGGCGATCCCGACCTTCACGGGGCGGAACGTGACCTTGTTGTCCTTCCCGACGACGAACACGCCTTCTACATCGCGCTTGCCCACCTGCTTCGTCGGTTGGGCGCGGCCGATCGTCACGGCCGAGTCGTTGTTGGGCATCGTCTCGTTCTCGCGCACCGTGAGCGCTATGATCGGAATCGACAGCACGTGCTGCCGCGTGTCCGTGACGACCTTGGCGGTAGCCGAGAAGTCGGGACGCGTGTCCGTTGGCGGGTTGAGCAGCTTGATCGTGACCTCGTAGTCCACGGCCTGGTCGGTCGAGGTCGTGTTCGTCGTCGCCCCGGCGGCCTTCACCGAGCTGTTGGCGATCTTCGTCACGCGGCCGCTGAACGTCGTATCCGGGAACGCGTCGAGTTGGATCTGCGCCGAGTCACCGACCTGAATGTGCGAGACGTCGGTCTCGTCGACTTTGACGCGCGTCTCGAGGTAGCTCATGTCGCTGATCGTGAGCAGCGTCGCGGCGTCCTTGTTCAGCGTGCCCTGGATCGCCGTCTCACCTTGCTCGACGTCGAGGCGCGTGACCTTGCCGCTCATCGGCGCCAAGACGGTCGTCTTGTCCAAGGCGCTCTGCGAGTTCTGCAGGCTCGCCTGCGCTTGCTCAACCTGAAAATCGGCCGCCTCCTTGGTCGCCTTGGCCACGTCGAGCGCGGTCTTGAGCTGCTCGAGCTGCTCCACGGAGATCAACGCGGGGTTCGTCTTCTTGATCTCGGCCGACCGGTCGTAGTTGTGCTGTGCCTGGCCGAGACTGGCGTTCGATTGCACGGCCGCGGCTTTCGCGCCCGCGAGTGCCGCCTTGTCGTGCTCGACCTGCGCCTGATACAGGGCCGGATCGATCTGCAGCAGCAACTGGCCCTTTTTCACCACGTCGCCGTCCTTGACCAGCAGGCTGATGATGCGGCCAGAGATATCGGTGCTCACGTCGACTTTGGTGTGTGGTACGACCTGTCCGCTGGCCGTTACCGACGCGACCAAGTCACGGTACGCGACCGGCTCGATGCGCACCTCGGTGGATTTCTTGCCGCTCGTGGCAGCGATCGTGATACCGGCGATCGCGCCGACGACCACGATGGTGACGATGGTCCACTTGGCAGGGGAGCTCATAATAGTCAGCGAAGAGGGCGGCCCACCGCGGCTTCGAGCGCGGCGAACGCGGTTTGATAAGAATACACGGCGTTGATACGGTCCGTTTCGGCCCGCTCAAAAGAGGCCACCGCGTCCGTCACATCTAGTGACGAGGCTGCTCCTACTTGGTACCGGGCTTGTGCGAGCTGTAGCTCCTCGCGCGCCTTGGCGGCGTTTTCCTGCTGCAAGGCGGCGGTTTTCGCTTGTGTCGTTAGGGTGAGATACGCGCTCGTAACGTTGGCAACGAGCGCCAGCTCCTGGGCGCGCCGGTTGTACTGCGCATCCTGCCGCGCGGCGGACGCTTGTTCGACGCGCTGCTCACGTTGAAATCCGTCGAATATGGGCAACGACAGCGTGGCGTAGATCTGACGTGGGTTGTTGATGAACCCGAACGGGAATCCGTTGTTTTGGTTGCGGATCGACTGGATCTGACCGGGCGTGAGCGTAGGTGACCCGCACGTCGCGGGCGTTCCGCCCGCCGCAATGCATATCTCGTACTGGAGCTGCGTGTTCTGCGCCACCGATGCGACCAGGCTGTTCGAGTTCGTGTACGAGAACGTATAGCCGCTGAGGCCGGTCTGTATTTGCAGCGTAGGTGTGTACAGCCCACGCTGGCGACTCACGTCGACGTCGGCCGCGTGCTCGCGCGCCTGGAGCGCCACGAGCTGGGGGTTGGATTGGCGCGCAATGGCCTGCAAGCTGTCGAGCGTATACTGGACCGCCACGACCTGGAACGTGTCACGCACCTGCACGCCTTTTGGCTGCGTCACGCCGAGCGTCTGAAAGAGCTGCAACTTCGTGACGTCGACCTGATTGTGCGCCTGCACCGCCTGCACCCTCTGCTGGCCGAGCGTGACCTCGGCGCGCTGCACGTCGAGCGGTGTCGCCGCGCCCGCGGCCACCCGTGCCTGGGACAGCGCCAACTGCGCCTCGTCGTCGGCAACGAGCGTATCCTGAAGATTGGCCTGCGCGACCGCCGTCAGGACCGCGATGTACGTGGTGGCGACGTTATTCCGCAGCGTCGCGGTGGCGCTGCCAATGTCGGCCTCCGCGGCATCGCGGTTCGCGCGATTGTACGCCGGTGAAATGAGGACGTTCGCGTTCAGCGTATACGTCAGATTGAGCTGCCACTGCGACTGCTCGTAGTTCGAGGTCGCACCAAGCTGCGATCCGTTGGCGATCTGCGTGCCCGACTGCGAATACTGGGCTTGCAGGTTGGCTGCCAGCTGCGGTAGCAGCTGACCATATGACGCCCGCAAGTTCGCGCTCGCCGAGCGGCGGGCGACGATGTTCTGGAGATAGATCGGGTTGTTGTGCTTGGCGATTTGCTGCGCGTCAGCCAAGGTAAGGAGTGGTC
>Ga0210409_10001710_pt1 | contig 27765 bp, 27 predicted proteins | sample IncBWH17MmetaG_FD_161649 | JGI IMG/M metagenome (GOLD analysis project Ga0210409, IMG submission 161649) | Forest soil microbial communities from Barre Woods Harvard Forest LTER site, Petersham, Massachusetts, United States - Inc-BW-H-17-M | ecosystem: Environmental > Terrestrial > Soil >...
AACCATTGTTGGAGAAGGCAGACGATTGATGGAGGGCGTCAGCCTGCCCGAGAAATTGCAATTGAAACTGATTGAGTCAAAGCCATTTAAATCAGGATGTGTTGCGCTTCGTTACTTGAAACAGTGATAGAGAACTCTGCAAGGCTCTGCCGGCACTTGGACCAACCAGCGAGTTTGGCTGGAGGACCCAATGCGCGATACGGGTCGACAATTCGTCGCCAGAGTTCTCCCTGAAGACCGCGAGGCGTATGCCACTCCAGAGACCGGGCTTTCTCCAGAAAATCCGATCTATCAGACAAGCTATCGGGTGTTACGTCCCGACGGTAGTGTGATTTGGCTGGAGGCAAACGGTCGCGTCTTGTTCGACGGTCAAGGCAAGATGCTGCGGATCATAGGCTTGGTGGCGGATGTTACCGAACGCAGGTTTGCGGAAGAGGCCCTCTCCAGTGTGAGCCGCAGGTTGATTGAGGCACAGGAACAGGAACGAGCCCGCATTGCCCGAGAGTTACACGACGATTTGAGTCAACGGATGGCGCTCGGTTAGCCTCGCGCAATTCGAACAGAATCTGCCTGATCTTTCGTCCAAGACCCGACAACAAGCGCACAACATTAAGGAAGTAGTGAAGGAAGTGTCGTCCAGCATCCACAATTTGTCCCACCAGCTTCACCCATCCAAGCTGGACACTCTGGGTCTGGTGGCTGCCGTGGGGGGCTTCTGCAGAGAACTCTCCGATCAGCACGAACTGCAAGTTCTATTTGTCCATCGTAACACGCCCGGACAAATTCCAAAGGATGTGACTCTATGCCTCTTTCGGATCGTGCAGGAGAGTTTGCGAAACATCGTGAAGCACAGCGGGGCCGCGGAGGCCAAGGTTGAACTGTCTGGTCATGACGATCAAATCGATCTTTGCATCTCCGACTCCGGCGCAGGATTCAGCCCTGAGTCTGCGAACGGAGACGCAGGTCTTGGTTTAATCAGCATGCGCGAGCGGGTGCGATTGGTTAGGGGACACTTTTCTGTTGAATCGGAGCTATCCCATGGGACGCGAATCCGCGTCCGCGTTCCGTTGTTCACGACAAGGGAAGGAGTCACCAGCGAGGAGAAGGCACACAAGGCAGGGGCATGAGCGTATTTGGCCATGAATCATTGAGGATGCTGTGAAACTTCCGCGAGAAAAGACTTCGCGGAGCGTCTTTCATTCCTGATCCTCCACCTAAGAAGCGATGCGGACGGCATCACACTCCGACGCCTCGTCAGCGAGATCTTGGCCGAAGGCAAATCAATGAAGCAGGCGGCGGATGTTCTCAAGGTGAGCATCCGAACTGTAGCATTCCACAAGTACCAAATCATGCGAGAGATGGAATTCAAAACGAATGCCGATCTCATTCAGTTTGCCATCAGGAAAAGTATCGTCGCGATCTAATGCTCCTGACGAGTGTCACCCTCGCTCTATCGGGTGATGACAGAAAAGTGGAAACGATTGACGCCACAGCTATGGGTACCAGCACCCAGTTGGGAGAGAACGTCGGCACAAAATTGACAATTTACGAGTATCAACCCCTACCTAAGTGTCACAATCACCTTTCGATTCTGCCGACAAAAGTGGCCTCCTGCCTGTCATATTTGACAGTAGACGTAAAAACACGACCTCTCTAGCATTCCCGTCGTGGGAAAAATGACGTTTACTCGTCCCACAGACTGAGCTGGAGCGTTAGAGAAATTAATTCTCGCGGTCTCGCTCTTGGATGCCAGAGTTAATCTTGCCGGTCCCACTCATCCCCAGGTGGCTCCTGCAAGTGGATCACGCCCGACAATGAGGTGTCTTCCGATTTCGACCAGGCTCTGCATGCTTGCGACTCCAGCTTCGCGGACTCGCTAGAACACTTAGCTATGCTCCCTAGATACGATCAAGGAGACGCGATGAAAGCCACACAACTGCTTCACAACTTGGGCCAGAGCCTTTGGCTCGACAATATCACTCGCGACTTGCTGCTCAGTGGAACACTTGATCGCTACATTGCCGAACTGTCGGTCACGGGGCTCACTTCCAACCCGACGATCTTTGACAACGCCATCAAGAACAGCACGGCCTATGACAGCTCGATCCGCGAAAAAGTTGAGAAGGGTTTGTCAGGCGAAAAATTGTTCTTCGAACTAGCGATGGAAGATCTCACTGCTGCTGCCGATTTATTTCGGCCAATTTACGATCGGACAAACGGCGTGGATGGTTGGGTGTCGCTCGAAGTCTCTCCTCTTCTGGCCTACGACACAGCGAGCACACTCGCTGCCGCCAAAGATCTGCATGCCAGGGCTGCGAGACCAAATCTGTTCATCAAAATACCTGGCACCAAAGAAGGCCTCCCCGCGATCGAGGAGGCGATCTTTGCAGGTGTGCCTGTCAATGTGACGCTCTTGTTCTCACGTGAGCATTACGTCGCGGCTGCCGAGGCGTTCCTTCGCGGAATAGAGCGGCGCATTGAGGCCGGGCTTAAGCCCAATGTCGGCTCCGTAGCCTCCGTGTTTGTCAGCCGCTGGGACGGCGCAGTGAAAGGCAAAGTCCCCGCCGAACTCAACAATCGCCTCGGCATCGCTATCGCTGAACGAACCTACAGGGCTTGCCGTGAACTGTTGGGCTCCACGCGCTGGCAACGTGTCTACAATGCGGGGGCCTACCCGCAGCGACTATTGTGGGCCAGCACGGGTGCCAAGGATCCCGCGGCTTCCGACATCCTTTATGTAAAGGCTCTCGCTGCGCCTTTCACAGTCAACACGATGCCCGAGAGTACTTTGAAAGCATTGGCGAATCATGCAGAGCTCGGGTCGATCTTGGCGGCCGACGGCGGGGACTCCGAAGAAGTCTTAGCGCAGTTCGCCAAGGCGGGCATAGACGTCGATGCCTTGGCTGGTCAGCTTCAGGACGAAGGTGCGAAGTCATTCGTCAAATCCTGGAATGAGTTGATGGCCGTGACGTCGTCCAAGACTGCCGTGCTCAAGAAGGCCGCAAGCCATTGAACCTTGCGATGGTAGCCGCAAGAGAAATGAAATACGAAACTACGGAGTTCTTAATGAATCGAGAAATCACGGCATGAACGAGCTGGTCGTAGATGTTGGAGGGACCAACGTCAAGGTTCTTGCCACCAGGCAAACGGAGCCCCGGAAGTTCCCGTCGGGACGGAAAATGACCCCCAAACAGATGGTTGCAGGGGTCAAGCAGATCACCGGTGATTGGAAGTATGAGGTCGTGGCAATCGGCTATCCAGGTTGGTTCACAATGGCAAGCCCGCAGCCGAGCCACATAACCTGGGACGCGCTTGGGTCGGTTTTGATTTCAAATCCGCCTTCGGATGTCCTGTGAAGATCATCAATGATGCGGCCATGCAGGCGCTTGGGAGTTACAAGAAGGGATTGATGCTCTTCCTGGGTTTTGGAACCGGTCTGGGCGCCGCTCTTGTCGATCAAGGCATTGTGGTGCCGATGGAACTTGGCCGCCTTTCGTACAAGAATGGAACTTACGAAGACTACTTAGGCCTCCGTGGGTTGAAGCGCATCGGCAAGAAAAAATGGAAGCGCTATGTGGCGTACGGCGTAGCCCGTCTGGTTGACGCCCTGCATCCTGATGACACAGTTCTCGGAGGAGGCAACGTCAAGAGGCTGAAACATCTTCCTCCGGGTTGCCGCAAAGGAGACAACGCCAACGCATTCCTCGGCGGTTTTCGCCTGTGGGAAGACGCAAATGTTGGCCGGAATTCAGGTCGCGGTAGAGCCGAGCTACATAGCATTTGGGAAACAGAGGGAGTACCAATATGGCAACAGGCTCAACACCTCCCATGAAACGTCAGGACACTGAACCTCTGACCCAACGGAAAGCATGGAGAGCTCTCCAAGCTCCCCACCAAAGTCAGAGAGTTGCACCTCTGGCAACTCTTTTCAGGAGACCCGAAGCGCGGCGAGCGCATGACAGCGGAAGCGCAGGGGCCCACGCCACGAAAGCGCGCGCGGCGTGAGGGGAGGAGCTTAACCGCCCGATTAGGTATCGAAGCAGGAGTCACCATTTTGGTCGCGGAATCGGCGATTTTCGCTGAAGGTGAGGGAGTGACTGCGGCGATGAACCGGCTGCGAACCAGGATTGCCTAGGAAATACAAACTCATGGAGTTTGGAAATCGAGAACAGCGAAGGGGGATATTTATGCAACTCGGAATGATTGGACTTGGAAGAATGGGAGCAAACATGGTTCGGCGGCTACTCAAAGCCGGCCACAACTGCGTGGTCTTCGACATGTCGCCGAAGGCTGTGAAGGAGCTCGTTGCGGAAAAGGCGGTGGGCGCTTCGTCACTCCTGGAGTTCGTCAAGAAACTCGAAAAGCCGCGTGCCATTTGGTTGATGGTGCCGGCGGCAGTCGTGGACAAAACTATTGCGGACATCCTGCCCCACTTAGAGGCAGACGATATCCTGATTGACGGTGGGAATTCCTGTTACGTGGATGACATTCGCCGTGCCAAAGAACTCGCAACCAAGAAGATCCACTACGTCGATGTGGGTACGAGTGGTGGGGTGTGGGGCTTGGAGCGCGGTTACTGCATGATGATTGGCGGGGAAACACAAGTCGTCAAGCACCTCGATCCCGTCTTCGCTACCCTCGCACCCGGTGTCGGCGACATTCAACGCACTCCGGGGCGCGAAAAAGCCGATGGGACGTCCGAGCAGGGTTACCTGCATTGCGGACCAAACGGCGCCGGCCATTTTGTGAAGATGGTTCACAACGGCATTGAGTACGGGGTCATGGCTGCGTACGCCGAGGGGTTGGGCATCCTCCGTTCGGCCAACGTCGGAAAGCATACTCACGAAATCGACGCCGAGACGACGCCCTTGCGTAATCCCGAACACTACCAGTACGACCTTCAATTGGCCGACATCGCCGAGGTTTGGCGACGCGGCAGTGTCATCGCCTCCTGGCTCCTGGATTTGACGGCCTCTGCCCTCTTTGAGGACCCTGCCCTCGCGAAGTTCGCTGGCCGCGTCTCCGACTCGGGCGAGGGCCGGTGGACAATTAATGCCGCCATCGATGAGGCCGTGCCCGCGCATGTTCTGACTGCAGCGCTTTACGAGCGTTTCAGTTCTCGCGGCGAAGCCGACTTCGCGAATAAGCTCCTGTCGGCGATGCGTTATGAATTCGGCGGTCATCTTGAGAAAACTACCACCAAAGGCCACGCGGCTTGAAGGAGACAACCATGGGAAATCTCAATTCGGACGCTCTTGTCTTCTTCGGTGCCACCGGCGATCTGGCGTACAAGAAAATCTTTCCGGCGCTACAAGCCATGATTAAACGTGGCCACCTCAATTTACCCGTCATCGGTATCGCAAAGGCTGGTTGGAACGTGGATCAGCTTCGGGCTCGGGCAAAAGACAGCCTCGAGAAACACGGGGGACTCGACTCCCCAGCTTTCGAAAAACTGAGCCGTCTGCTGCGTTATGTTGATGGCGACTACGCTGATCCGGTGACCTTCCAGGTGCTGCGCAAAGAACTGAAAGAATCTCAGCACCCTGCACACTATCTGGCGATCCCGCCCGCACTCTTCGGACCGGTCGTGGAGCATCTTGAAACATCAGGCTGCGCAAAGGGTGCCCGCGTCATCGTCGAAAAACCTTTTGGGAGTGACCTTGAGTCGGCACGGAGTCTGAACCAAATCCTTCTCGGCACCTTCGATGAGAAGGATGTCTTTCGCATCGACCATTATCTTGGGAAACGACCCGTACACAACATGGTTATCTTCCGCTTCGCCAACGCCTTCATGGAGTCGTTTTGGAACCGCAATCACATTGAGAGCGTGCAGATCACCATGGCAGAAAACTTCGGCATTCAGGGTCGGGGTGCCTTTTATGATCAGACCGGCACCATCCGCGATGTGATCCAGAATCATCTTTTTCAGGTCCTCTGCAACCTGGCCATGGAACCTCCCGTCAGGACGGACAGCGAATCCATTCGCGACGAAAAGGTTAAGGTCCTAAAAGCCATCCTTCCAGTGGAAGATAAAGACCTTGTCCGCGGTCAGTTCCGGGGCTATCGGAAGGAGAAGGGAGTGGCGCAGGACTCAAAAGTTGAGACGTTTGCCGCGCTTCGGCTCTACGTCAATTCGTGGCGTTGGAAAGGCGTCCCTTTCTTCATTCGAGCAGGGAAGTCCCTTCCAGTGACCTGCACAGAGGTAGTCGCCCGTTTGCGTTTGCCTCCTTCGGTGATACGTGAGAGCGCTTTGACGCAAAATCACTTGCGGTTCCGTATCAGCCCGGAAGTGGCCATCGCCCTGGGCATGACAGTAATGGCTCCTGGGGAGGAGATGATAGGCCAATCTGTAGAGATGCTGGCAAGTCGTCACCCCCAGCCGGATGAGATGGATGCATACGAACGAGTACTGGGAGACGCGATGGCCGGCGATGCCACATTGTTTGCCCGTCAGGATTATGTGGAAGAGGCGTGGCGAATTGTCGATCCGATTTTGAAAAAGGTCACGCCCGTCTACGAATATGAGCCAGCCACCTGGGGACCAATTGAAGTCGACGCAAAAGTTGCGCCTGAGGCCGGTTGGAGCAACCCGACAATTGCCGCGGAGGCGCCGGTCGCCACTGCGGTGCGCGCTGCGTGATCAACGGGCCTGCCGCCGTCAGCTGATTTTTAAGACTCGCATCACGAGCGGTGGAAATGAATTTAAACGCGAGATCGGAATGGGAGACCTGCCTTGAAAGTTGAAGTACTCGCTGATGCCGAATCGGTTGCGCGAAGGGCTGCGGCTCTCATCGCTGCGGACGCGCGTTCGGCGACCGCACTGCGGGGCCGCTTCGTCATGGCCGTAAGTGGCGGGCACACTCCGTGGATCATGTTGCGTGCGCTGGCAAGCGAAACGGTTCCCTGGCAGGCTGTGCATATAGTTCAAGTAGACGAGCGGGTGGCTCCTGCGGGCGATCCGGATAGAAATCTCACTCATTTGCAAGCCAGCCTGCTTGATACCGTCCCTCTTCGGCCTCAGCAGATTCACGCCATGCACGTGGAATCATCGGATCTGGAGGCCGCCGCCAAGCAGTACGCACAGACTCTTAACGAGATCGCCGGCTCGCCCGCGGTCCTCGATCTGGTTCATTTAGGACTTGGCCCCGACGGTCACACCGCGTCGCTGGTTCCCGGGGATCCAGTCCTCGAGATAACTAACTCAGATGTCGCGTTGACCGGGATCTACCAAGGAAGACGCCGCATGACATTGACGTATCCCGTTATCAATCGTGCTCGACGTATTCTTTGGGTGGTGACCGGAGCTGAAAAGGCAGAGATGCTTACGCGGCTTGGCAATTTCGATGCTTCGATTCCAGCAGGGCGAATTTGTTCGCAAGCCGCCATGGTGCTGGCCGACAGCGCGGCGGCAGGAGTACAGGGTGCAACGAAAGACAAAAGTAGCGCGGCCAGGCAAGCAACGTAAGAATCTTCGCGGGCGCGGGACTTTATTTCGGTGCTTTTTGATCGCAAGCAATCGCTTCTGGAGAAGAGTTGGGAGACGCCATGAAGTCATCGAGACGCAGGTTGGCAAGCCACGGTTGAACGAATGAGTGCATAAAACGAGATCTTCTGTTGAGTCTGGTAAGAGGAGAAAGCATGCGGGTTGGGATCGCCACGGATCACGGGGGATTCGGTTTGAAAGAGGAATTTGTTGCACAGCTTCGAGGGGCGGGGCATGAAGTCGTCGATTTCGGTGCGCACAGCCTGAACCCGAGTGACGACTATCCGGACTTCGTTATCGCTCTTGCCAAGGCGGTAGTGGCGGGCAATGTCGAGCGTGGCGTTGCCATCTGCGGCAGCGGTGTCGGCGCTTCCGTTTGTGCCAACAAAATTGTGGGCGCTCGCGCGGGACTGCTGCATGACCATTTCTCTGCTAAACAAGGTGTCGAGGACGACATGAACATTATCTGTATGGGTGGAAGAACGGTGGACCGTCCGTCGCTTGGGACCTTGTCCAAACGTTTCTTGCGGCCGAGTACAGTCAAGCCGAGCGGCACCAGCGGCGCTTGGCAAAAGTGGCTTCACTGCAAGAGCAAGCTCCGTGCAAGACGCATCAATCGAGTGCGTCGACGTCAGAGTTTCGGTCAGCTTGACTCCCGCGCGTTCGCGCTTCCGGCCCGAGTACTTGAGTTCTAGAGGTCTAATTCCAAAGGGCAGAAGCAGTGATTCCGTTGATTGGACGGTGAGCAGATCACCAAAGACAGAGGAGGTATTCATGAGTTCTGTAACAGCCGCCAAAGCGACCACCGATGTAAACGTCGACCAATTGGCCATCAACACTATTCGGACTCTTTCGATGGACGCGGTCCAGCAGGCCAAATCAGGACACCCCGGCACTCCTATGGCGCTCGCGCCCCTGGTGTACACCCTATGGAACCGGGTTATGCGTTTCGATCCGCAGGATCCCATCTGGCCTAATCGCGATCGCTTCGTGCTCTCGAATGGCCATGCGTCGATGTTGCTCTGGTCCATTCTCCACCTCACGCAGACTCAAGCAGTGAACTCCGACTATGAAAAACTGGGACAGCCTTCCGTTACTCTCGATGACATCCGGCATTTCCGTCAGCTCGACAGCAAAGCTCCAGGGCACCCGGAGTACCGCTGGGTCTCGGGTGTTGAAACCACTAGTGGTCCTCTTGGGCAAGGTGTCGCCACAAGCGTCGGCATGGCCATTGCCCAGAAATGGCTCGCCAGCCACTACAATCGTTCAGGCTTCGAGATTTTCGACTACAACATTTATGCCGTTTGCGGCGATGGCTGCATGATGGAGGGCATTTCCTCCGAGGCAGCGTCCCTGGCCGGCCACCTGGGTCTCGACAATCTGTGTTGGATCTACGACAACAACCGCATCACCATCGAAGGGAACACGAACATCACCTTCACAGAGGATGTCGCGGCCAGATTCCTGGCGTACGGGTGGAACGTTTTGAGCGTGGGAGACGCAAACGACATCGATCGGATCGAGCATGCCTTTGATGTTTTCCAAAAAACCAAGGGCCGTCCCACTTTCATCGTCTTGGATAGTCACATTGGGTATGGTTCTCCGAACAAGCAGGACACTGCGTCGGCCCACGGTGAACCGCTTGGCGAAGAGGAGATCCGCCTCACCAAACGCAGATACGGCTGGCCGGAGGACGCTAAGTTCCTCGTCCCCGATGGCGTCTATGATCATTTTACGGCTGGCGTCGGCACTCGCGGCGCACACGCCCACCGTGAGTGGACCGAACTTTTCAATCAGTATCGCACCAATTTTCCTGAACTCGCCAATGAGGTTGAACTCATGCAACGGCGGGAGCTTCCAGCTGGGTGGGACCGCAACCTTCCCGTTTTTCCGGCAGACCCCAAGGGCATTGCGGGGCGAGATGCCTCAAGCAAAGTTCTGAACGTGCTCGCGCAAAGCATCCCCTGGTTTCTTGGAGGATCCGCGGATCTTGGGCCATCGAACAAAACCACTCTGACCTATGAGGGCGCGGAGAGTCTTCAGGCGGATACCCCGGGCGGCAAGAACTTGCATTTCGGCATTCGCGAGCATGCCATGGCAGCCATCGTGAACGGCCTTTCTCTTTCAAAGCTCAGAGCCTTCGGCGCGACGTTCTTTATCTTTAGCGATTACGCCCGGCCGGCGATTCGACTCTCGGCCCTCATGGAACTACCTACTATTTTTGTTTTCACTCATGAAGCAATGAGTGACGGCGAGGACGGTCCGACCCACCAGCCCGTGGAGCACCTTGCTTCTTTCCGTGCAATTCCCGGGCTGATCACCCTTCGACCCGCGGACGCCAATGAAGTTGTCGAAGCCTATCGTTACATTATGGAACTCCGCCACGAACCAGCCATCCTGGCACTGTCCCGGCAGCCGCTGCCAACTCTTGATCGGACAAAACATGCTTCCGCGTCCGGCCTTGCACGCGGTGCTTACGTTCTCGCGGACTCGCCGGGCAGAAATCCTGAAGTGATTTTGATTGCCTCTGGCAGTGAAGTCAGTCTCGCCTTGGAAGCCCACGAAAAGTTGCTTGCTGAGGGCATTCGTTCACGAGTGGTCTCTATGCCTTCCTGGGAAATTTTCGAGCATCAATCGCAGGAGTACCGAGACACCGTCCTGCCACCTGCCATCAAGGCGCGCGTGGCTGTGGAACAGGCCTCAAGTTTTGGATGGGAGCGTTACGCAGGCAGGCCAGGCCAGCTCAATTGCATGAAAACGTTTGGGGCTTCAGCGCCCCTTAAAGAACTGCAAAAGAAGTTTGGCTTCGAGCCCGACCAGGTAGTGACAGCCGCAAAGGCAGTGCTGGATGGCAAATGATCCGCACCTTACGAGTTCGTCCAAACCAACCGAGACTAAACGCCCTCTGAAGGCAAGTTCCTCAAAGTTGTCCGCAATGCGTTTACAAGAAGCTGGGGCAACGATACTCCACGAAGCTACTCCGAGGATCTCCAAATGAACATCTACGAGACGCGCGAAGGCGTTCGCTTGGCGATGATCAAAGGCAAAAAAGGTCACTGGAATCGTTGGGGTCCTTTTCTCTCCGAGCGTGCTTGGGGCACAGTGTGAGAGGATTACAGCGCTGACGGCACGGCTTGGAGCTACTTCCCTCATGACCACGCACGGTCACGTGCCTATCGATAGAACGAGGACGGTTTGGCTGGCATTTGTGACCGTCATCAGTATCTATGTTTTGCCCTGGCACTTTGGAACGGTCATGATCCGTTTCTGAAAGAACGGTTGTTTGGCCTAACGGGTCCCGAAGGCAACCACGGAGAAGACGTCAAGGAATACTATTCTTACCTGGATAGCACGCCGACCCATTCCTACATGAAGTATCTCTACAAGTATCCTCAGGCCGCTTACCCCTATGATCAGCTTCTTCATGGGAACCGACTGCGAACCAAGCTCGATGACGAATATGAGCTTGTAGACACCGGAATCTTTGACCAGGGCCGCTATTTTGACGTGGTGGTGGAATACGCCAAGGCCGATGGTGAAGACCTGTTGATTCGGATCCATGTCAGTAACCGTGGGCCGGAATCTGCGGAGATTCACGTAATACCGACGCTATGGTTTCGCAATACCTGGAGATGGGGCTACGATACTCGTCGTCCAACGATTGTATTGCGGACAAATGGCCGGCAACGTCAGGACAGGGTAAGCACACTGATTGCGACGCACTGGTATCTGGGCGAATATGCCCTGTACTGTTCCAACGCTGACGACGTGGTGTTCACCGAGAATGAAAGCAATAGCGAGCGACTGTGGGGAATTCCATCTCCGACGCCATATGTGAAGGACGCATTTAATCAGTATTTGGTGAAGGGCCAGCGGGAGGCTGTGAACCCCGCCGGTGTTGGCACGAAAGCGGCCGCGTGCTATACCCGCACGATCAATCCGGGCGAAACCGCTACCTTTGACTTACGCCTGGCGTCGACGCGCCAGGCCAATCCGCTCCAGGCGCCGTTTGCTGACTTCGGTTCTCTGCTGAAGGAGCGCCACAAAGAAGCGGATGACTTCTACGAAGTAGTTCTGCCTAAGAAACTCTCAAAGGATGCCACGCTCGTAGCGCGCCAGGCTTTCGCTGGAATGCTCTGGTCGAAGCAGTATTACCACTACGTTGTCAGCGACTGGTTGGAAGGAGATCCAGACAATTCGGTACCTCCGCAAGAGCGTTGGCACGGGCGCAATCACGATTGGAAACATCTTTTTACGCGTGATGTGATCTCCATGCCGGACAAATGGGAGTTTCCTTGGTTTGCTTCCTGGGATCTCGGATTCCATTGCGTGGCCCTGGCCCAAGTGGACCCGCGCACAACGATATCCATGAGCGGCCACACGCGCGCGGGTATCCGGCTTCCACGGCGGGATTAGTCCTGTGAAGTCGGCATCTCGTCAGGAAATCAAGCACTGACGAGATGCGCGTTTGTCGGTAGCAATCGGAGACCGACAACAAACAACCTGCAGAAACTCGTGACCTTGGGAGCACAGATTCCTGCTGAGCCAACTCTTCTATCGACAATTTTGTTGCGTTGCCGAACGATTAGCGAAAGACGGTGTGAACTGCCTATGCTCTCCGATGCGGCCAACCACTCCAATTCCTTTTGCGGCTGTCGTGGTCCCTGGGGTTGACAGGCGGATTCTGCCTTGCTCTTATCGTTTATCGTTAGCGAATTGTGGTACGGCTGTAGTTTCTTATGAGCGCAATCGTTTGTCTTTCCGAAAAAGATCGTACCCGTCGTAAGCTGGAGTCCTCATGAAGCTGAGAGTGGTCCTGTTTTTGTCTTGTACGCTGCTGTTTTCTTCCTTGTCGTCCTTGTCGTTGAACGCGCAGCGGGAGGGGGAGGCGCGGCTGTGGCTGACGACGGCTCTGCCGACACTTGCGGCGAAGGACGCGACACCGGAGTTCGGACCCAATGTAATGGTCTTCGATCCGTCGATGTCATCGCAGGCGATCCAGAAGCAGATCGATGCGGTGTATGCGACGCAGGTGCACAACGAGTTTGGACAGCAGCGGAACGCGCTGCTATTCCTGCCGGGAGACTATTCGGTGGACGTGCCGGTAGGCTTTTACACGGAAGTGATGGGGCTTGGGGCGTCGGCCGATGCAACACGGATTGCGGGCAACGTGCATGCGGATGCGAATCTTGCGCACAACAATGCGACGACCACCTTCTGGAGAGCTGCGGAAGGGCTCTCGATCAAGCCGGTCGGGGGCACGATGCAGTGGGCGGTTTCGCAGGCCGTGTCGCTGCGGCGCATGCATGTACGCGGCGACCTGGTGCTGCACCAGAATCGCGGCTGGGCAAGTGGAGGCTGGATGTCGGATTCGCTGGTGGACGGGAATGTCGACTCCGGCAGCCAGCAGCAGTGGATCTCGCGCAACTGCGAATGGAAGAGATGGACGGGTGCGAACTGGAACATGGTGTTTGTCGGTGTGGTGCATCCGCCGGAAGGAGCATGGCCCGCGCCGCCGTACACGAAGGTGGCGCATACGCCAGTGGTGCGCGAGAAACCGTTTCTGCAGGTGAATGCTGCGGGCGAGTTCAGCGTGCGGGTTCCGGGGCTGTACAGCGATAGTGCTGGGATTACCTGGCGCGGCGGGGAAACGCCGGGAGAAACAATTCCGATTACGCGGTTTTATATTGCGCGCCCGGATGTGGACACGGCGGAGACGATCAACGCGCAACTTGCCCAAGGCAAGAACCTGATTCTAACGCCGGGAATCTATGAACTGGCCGCTCCGATTCGCGTGACCCGGCCACATGCGGTGGTGCTGGGGCTGGGGTTTGCGACCCTACGTCCGATAAAGGGCACGGCGGCGATGACGACGACCGATGGAGACGGGATCGAGATTGCGGGGCTGCTCTTCGATGCGGGGCCAAGTGAGTCTCCGGTGCTGCTGGAGGTGGGGCCAGAGGGAAGCGGAGCGCGCCATGCGAACGACCCGATCGCGCTACACGATGTTTTCTTTCGCGTGGGTGGAGCGGGCGTGGGCCGGGCGAAGGTGAATTTGAGGATCAACAGCAACGACACCCTGGTGGACCATACGTGGATCTGGAGAGCGGACCACGGCGCGGGAGTGGGCTGGGAGCTGAATACCAGCGAGAACGGGCTAGTGGTGAATGGAAACCAGGTCACGATCTATGGCCTGTTTGTGGAGCATCACCAGCAATTCCAGGTTCTGTGGAAGGGCAATGGCGGGCGAACGTATTTTTATCAGTCCGAGATTCCTTACGATCCTCCGAACCAGGCGAGCTATACGAGTACACCGGGGGTTAACGGCTGGGCCTCGTACAAAGTGGCTGATGGAGTGACGACGCATGAAGCGTGGGGGCTGGGCGTATACAGCGTCTTCACCTATCCGAATGTCGGACTGACCCGGGCAATCGAGACGCCGAAGAGCCCGGAGGTACGGTTCCACGACATGATCACCGTGGCGCTCGGCGATCACGGCGCGATCAACCATGTGATCGACGACACCGGCGAGGCGACCGCGATGCATCCTCGCGTAACGCCGAGGATGACGGACTTCCCCTGAGTGGGTGCGCGCTGGCGCGCCATTCGCGGTGCGGGCAACGTCTGAGAAATGCAAGACCTCGAAACGGGCCGCGAGGATTCGGTAAAGTCGGTTTCTCTGCAGCGATTGATCGCTCACTGCTAGCGCGTTTGTCGGTACTAACTAATCCGACGACAAACCATTACCTCCAGGTTTGGTCGTCACTCGGGACGAAAGGACTTGCCTCGATTCGATTAGCAGGGACCAAAGGAAATTGACGGCGGGAACAATGGCGGCGTAGGCTTCACTGAGCAAAAACATCAGCGCATGTTACAAACCCACACTCTACATTGAAGTCTCGCTTGCGCAGTTCATCGCTGAGACTTCAGCAGAGAGATGGCGGAGCTGGATATGACGCTTATTACCCGAAGACAGTTCGTCCAGCAAACGACGTTTGCCGCAGCGGGACTTTACGGGTGCACGATTGAAGCGCTTGCCGGAGCGCCGTGGACCTTCGAAGCACGCGAACAGAGTGCGACTCAGCTCGATACGGGCGCGATCCGCAAGCTCGCTTCTGAAATTACTGGGCACATAATCACAACGGAGGCGTCCGACTATGAATCGTCGCGTCTGGTCTTCAATCGCGCCTTCGACCTGCGCCCGGCGCTGATTGTGCGCTGCGCTACCTCGTCCGACGTGGCGCGCGCGCTCGATTTTGCCCGGAGCAATAATTTGCGATTGGCAGTGCGTGCCGGAGGGCATAGCCGGCTCGGGTACGGGATGTGCGATGGCGGCGTGGTGATCGACCTCTCTGGAATGAAACGAGTTGAAGTCGACGCCGGCAAACGCGTGGCCCGCGCGGAGGCAGGCGCATTGGTGCGCGATCTGGACGAAGCGACGCAGCGCTTTGCGCTTGCCACCACATCTGGTGGCTGCCCGACGGTGGGAATTGCCGGCCTGACGCTCGGCGGGGGAGAAGGTCGCTTGATGGAGAAGTACGGCGCCGCGTGCGACAACCTGCTGTCGACGCAAGTGGTGACTGTGGATGGGAGACAAGTCGAGGCCAGCCAGAAGTCCAATCCGGATCTTTTTTGGGCGATTCGCGGAGGAGGCGGCAACTTCGGCGTTGTGACGTCGCTGGAGTACCATCTGCATCCGGTAGGCGAGGTTGTGTCGGGAGCGCTGCTATATCCGGCGGAACGCATTCCAGAACTTCTGCAGGCTTTCGTTAAGTTTCTTGCGGGAGCCCCAGATGAACTGGACGCGTTCGCCCAGCTGTTGCCGTCCGAACGAGGGCCAAGGCTCAAAATCGATGTTTGCTATTGCGGCGATCCTCGAACGGGGAATGACGTGGTCAGGCCGCTGCGTGCGCTCAAACCGCAGGTTGACAGTGTCAAGGTCATGTCCTATCTGGAAGCTCAGTCGGGAGGTGGATTTCTTCTAGCGCCGGTTGCGCACTTCCAAACGAACTTCTTTCTTCCAGAACTCAGCGAGGCCGCCATTGCGGCGATTACGACGGCAATCAACAATGCGCCAGCAACGTGCAAGGTGATCATTGTGCCGTTGCGCGGGGCTGTAAGCCGTGTCGGTTTGAGTGATACGGCGTTTGCTCTGCGGCAAACGGGTTTTGAGGTCGACATGGCGGGCGTCTGGAGCGCTCCCGCAGAGAAGGCCGAAGCCGTGCGGTGGGTGCAGGCTACGCGCGACAGTTTGCAGGCCTTTGCGAATGGAGTGTACGTCAACCAGCTGGGCGATACGAGTGACCAACTTGTCCGGGCGGCCTACGGGCCAAACTATGCTCGCCTCATGGAGATCAAGAAAAAGTACGACCCAGAGAACGTGCTGCGGCTTAATCAAAACATCAAGCCTGGATAGCCCCTCGAATAGTTAACAAGGTTAGGCAAGCGCGACGCGGGGGTCGAATCGTCGGCAGCGGAAGTAATCCGGAGCGAGACATGCGGATAGGTACCGGCAAGTCGGCTACTGTTTACCGATGAGGTGGCGCTTAGGCAATGTCGTTCCGGGTGGACGACGAGGTACCGGAAGCTATCCGGCAGCGAACTTAGTCCGAGCGTGCCGCGGCAGGACTGTTTGGCACGCTCGAGGTCGAAAGATGGTGGACGAGAGGGGATTCGAACCCCCGGCCTCCTCATTGCGAACGAGGAAAAATCTAAGCTAAGGCGCGGCGCCACAATCACTTAGGTTTTTTGAGGGGCTCTGAATTGCCCCACTCGCCCCACCGACCAATCACGTAGCTTTTATCGGTGTGGACATTGTCGGAGCGACGAGAGGAAGGCATCACGCCCAGGCGGAGCCGCGCCTAGTTCACTTCAACGAAAAGTCAACCATTCATCCACGTGGCAGCTAACGATAGCTTCAGTGTCGCCGGCTACTCGGGAGTTGACGCGATATTCGTAAACACAAGGGCGTTTCTCGGTACTAATCCGGCGGACGAACCGATAACTTCCGGGTTGCCCGTCCTCCGTCAAAAAAACTCGATCGGAGTCATCGCGCAAGGATTTCGGCGGGCGTATAATCGTGCGCATCACGGCAATTCTTAGGAGAGAGGGTGCCCGTTGGAGTTGCCAGATCACATTTGGCGCCCTGCAGATGCGCGCGGACCAAGCGATCCGCTGGGAAGAGTACTGGACCGAAAGAAGATCGGCTCGTTTGTTTTCGTAAGCCATCACTATCCGAAGCTTGAAGAAAGAGCCAGCCATTCACATCCGTGGTTACACCTGACACTGGTGGGCCGGGGACACTACTCTCGTAAGCTGGGGCGGCGAACCGCGCACTACCAAGCAGGATCTTTAAGCTTCCTCCAGACGAACGAAAGTCACACAGACTCCTATGCTCCAGGATCAAAATGCCTCCATGTGGTGATACCTGCCGAGGTGGAGCAAAGGCTGACGCGTTACTTCGGCGTGCAAGGCACCACCGGGGAAGTCCCTCCTAATTTAAGCGCACGTTTTTCGATCGCTCTTCAAAGCGAGTTTAGACGCGCGGATCGTGAGTCACCGCTGATCGTTGAAGCATTGTTGTGTGATCTCGTGAGCAGACATCTGAATATTATTCGCGACAGATCTTCTGCTCGCCCAAAATGGCTGGGCGCGCTTCTGGATTACCTGGACGACACGTTTGAGCAGGAATGGTCATTGGAGAACATGGCAGCGGAAATGGGCGTTCACCCGGTTTATCTGTGCCGGACTTTTCCCGAGCATTTCGACTGCACTCTAGGGGAATACATTCGGAAACAGCGTGTCCTGCGAGGGTGGCAGCTACTTGCAATCGGGGATAGCACTCTTGCCGAAATAGCATCGCAATCCGGGTTCGCCGACCAGAGCCACTTCACACGCGCGTTCAAGAATCACTTCGGCATCACGCCTGGAGAATGGCGCCGGCAGGGCTGCCCGACATGGCGCTCAAGAGGAAGGTCTTGTCCAAGCAAGAGTAGTTAATCCTGTTCAATACCTCTCGTTGCTGTATCTGGCATCGTCCCCCCTACCTAGACGTCCGGTCGATTGGAGGATTCTGTGAGGCGCGGATTGGTTGTCGGTCTACTCGGCTTTCTTTATTTAGTAGGGTTCTCTTCAGTCCCAGGGCGCGCGCAAGACACGTGGACCTGGCCGGAGAAGCCGAAGAACCTCCAAGTCTTGCCAAAGGACTGGCCGGGTTCGCGGCTGCGGCCGGTGATGGTCGGATTCACGAGAGCACTGGGGGTGCGATGCTCCTATTGCCACAATGGAGAGGAAGGCAAGCCGCTGAGCACGTACGACTTTGCCTCCGACGAGAATCCGAATAAGAACCGGGCTCGGGAAATGTACCGGATGTTGGGCGAAATCGACGACCACTTGAAGAAGATTGAGCCCAGCGGCGACAAGCGTGTGAACATGTGGTGTCACACCTGCCACCATGGCCGGCCGCGACCCATGACCCTCGACGAGGAACTAAGCGAACAGTATCGAAAAAAAGGGCTTCAAGCGGCGCTCGCCGACTACGCCGATCTCAAGAAAAAGTATTACGGACGGGCCGCCTTTGATTTTGGCGAAGGCTCGCTGAACGTTTTTGGTTATACCTTGTTGGAGGGCAATGACACCAAAGAGGCGATCCAAGTCTTCAAATTGAACGCCGAAGCGTTTCCTGACTCGGCGAACGTTTGGGACAGCCTGGCAGAGGGCTATCTGAAGGCAGGCGACGCGAGAAAAGCGCAGGAGAATTACGAGAAGGCTCTAAAGCTCGATCCCGCGAACCCGAGTGCCAAAGAAGGTTTGGGGAAAATCAAAGGCGCGCAACCAAATCCAAAACAGAAATGAACCGGCGGACCTGGGGCGTTCCCTGGAACAGCTAGTCCTAAAAACTCTGGTCGCGATTCCAGTCAGTGATACCAAATCTTTGTGTACGGTTCCGAGCGATTTGTCGGCAACCCCTACCTAATCGCGTTACGTCAGAGTTGCCCGTCAACTGTCCAGAATGCTTGTCGGGAGCTTCGGACCCGCTGCAGAGTTGTTGATACACCTCGAAGCAGCTCAGCGTTTGGCCTCTGGACGCTTGCCGACGGGCACCATGATGTGAACATAGGGTGTGCCCTTCCACATCACGAAGGGGCCACCGTTGTAGGGGTCAGTGGATATGCCCTGCAACGCCGCCGGGTCGGGAACGACCACCATAAGGTGCGGTCCGGGCTCCACCCATTGGTTGTTACTGGTTGGGGCATCGGCGTAAGGGTCGGTGTTGCTGCTTCCTACATCACCGGCCAGCATGTAGGCGATGCCAACTTCGTTGGCTTTGAAGGGCTTTTTGTTTTGCCAGGCATCTGCCCATGCTTGCCAAGTCTTATCCAGGCACATGGACATCTTGCCGCGCTTCTTCATCGAGTCTCGGGGGGGATAGCACGTGTAGGCACCGGTGCCCGGCTCGAGAACCGTACCGTCCCAGTTCTTCACGATGGCAGTTTTGGCCACCTCGGGCGGGGCGGCGCTCAGGGCCTCACGGATCAGTGCCTCCTTGTCCTGCGCGCCTGCTTGAAGAACGGTGACGAACAGAAGGGAGACTAGAACAATCGGCAGTCGCGCAACCCTAGGAAGGACTGATAGCCACGAATGCACTCGCCGAGGAATAAGCAGCGTTCTTTCCATTTTGACCTCCAACGCACAATCATACGCACTTGTGATCTCCATCAGCTCCATGCCGCGCTAATGCGGCAGATGACTTGTACGACTTAACCTCGGATGGGGTCAAGTCCCAGGATTCTCCGAGATGATGTGAAAGCAGGCCAGGCGCCAGTGCCCAAATTCTTGGGTTGTCGGCCATCCGGAAGTTATCCTCGCCCCTTGGTCACTTGGACGTGTAGTCAGATTAAACCGGACACCTGCTCCAACCGATCCCGCGGCCAATTCCACTTGGTTTCCGCGTTACTCAGGCATGTGGATTACTTCCGGTTTGCCCGTAATCCGTCCAGGATCAATGCCAAGCGTGGAGATCGCTTCCTACAGGCCGACTTCACAAGAACTAATGCCGCCATGCAAGCCGACTCACCGGGATTAGGTCGTTCGCCAGGCGAGTAGGCGTGAAGTCCCATTCAGTCAAATTGCCCGTTTAGCCAACGACTACGAGAACGCTTGTCTTATGTGGATGACGGGGGGGGAAATGAAGGTAAGAAATCGCTTGACATCCGGTGTAGTGTTATAGTTAGCTATAACAGTAAAGGACGCTGGGTACGTCCAGGCTGGTTGACAGAAGTAAGTGAGCCAGGGAATAACCCCGACCCGAGATCAGGAAGAAATGAATTTCTTAAGGAGAATAAAACATGAAATCCCTTCGTTTTGTGTTGTCCGGTGTTCTGGTGTCGCTCGCCACCGTGGCTTTCGCGCAATCCGACGCGCACAAGATGGCTGAGCCCAAGGCTCCCGCGCCGAAGTCCGAGGCGCAGACTTCCTTCGACGCAATGAAAACCCTCGCGGGGGATTGGGAAGGCCCCGTGAAGACCGACATGCCGGTAGAAGCGAAAGTGGACATTAAGCCGCTGCACGTCTCGATGCGCGTGACCTCGCGGGGAAACGTCCTGGTGCACGAGTTCCAGGAGGCAGGAACGCCGCTGGACCCCGCAAAATACGACCATCCCGTCACCATGCTGTACGTTGACGCCGACGCAGACCGGCTTACGCTGGTCCACTATTGCGACGCGGGGAACCGGCCACGCATGACCGGAAAAATATTGCCGGACGGAAAAACGCTGGAATTCGAATTTGCCGATCTTTCCGGCGGCAATAAGTACGGACACATGTACCACGCGGTGTTCACCATCATCGACGCGAACCATCACACCGAGGACTGGACTTACATAATGCCTGGGGACAAGCCGGTCCACGCACACGTCGACCTGCAGCGGACAAAATAACGGAGGCGTGTCTCCAGCAAGGGGTAACAGGAAAACCTGATGGACCGTGAGTGGAACGACAGCCAGCCGATTTACCGACAACTTCGCGACCGTGTCGTCGCGATGATACTCGACGGCGTGCTCAAGGAAGGTGATCCGCTGCCGTCGGTGCGCAATGTCGCTGCCGAATATCGTGTCAATCCGCTCACGGTTCTGAAGGGCTATCAACAATTAGTGGATGAGGGACTGGTTGAGAGTAAGCGAGGCCTCGGCATGTTCATCAATACGGGCGCACGCAATCTGTTGCTGCAGAGCGAACGGCAGAAGTTTCTAGGCGAAGAATGGCCGAGGGTCCGCGCGACTATCGAGCGGCTCGGCCTGAAGGCGGAAGAACTGATGAACGGCGCAACCCACGGGTCGTCTGCGGATGGCGCACAGGCGAAACCTGCCGAATCGAAACCGCCCAAGAAGGAGCGCTAAAGCCATGGCATGCATAGAAGTACGTGGTCTCCGGAAGGCGTTCGGAACAACGATCGCGGTGGACGGCATCGATTTGCGTGTGGAAGAGGGCCGCATCCTCGGACTCATTGGTCCCAACGGAGCGGGCAAGACCACCGCACTCAATGCGATTTTAGGCCTCATCTCCTATCAGGGTGAGCTGAGGGTGCTCGGACGCGACCCCTGGACGGAGCGCGAAAAGCTCATGCGCGATGCCTGCTTCATTGCCGATGTCGCCGTGCTGCCGCGCTGGATGAGGGTTTGGCAGGCTCTCGACTACTTCGCGGGCGTGCATCCGCGATTCGACCGCGCAAAGGCGGAAGGCTTTCTTGCGAAGACCACCATCGGGCGCGCCAGCAAGGTCCGGGAATTGTCGAAGGGCATGGTGGCGCAACTGCATCTCGCCCTGGTCATGGCCATTGACGCGAAATTGCTGGTGCTGGACGAGCCGACGCTTGGCCTGGATATTCTGTACCGCAAGCAGTTCTACGATTCGCTGCTGAATGACTACTTCGATCGAAGCCGCACCATCGTGGTGACCACCCATCAGGTGGAAGAGATTCAGGACGTCCTGACCGATGTCATGTTCATTAACCGCGGCCGCATCGTGTTCGTTTGCAGCATGGAAGAATTCGAGTCGCGCTATCTGGAAGTGATGGTGAATCCCGAGCAGATCGCCGCAGCACGGGCGCTGAAGCCGATTCACGAACGCCAAGTGTTCGGGCGCAGCATCCTGCTGTTCGATCGTGTCGAACGCCAGCAACTCGCCGCGCTTGGCGATGTGCGAACCCCGAGCATCGCCGACTTGTTTGTTGCCATGCTCAGCAATCAGAGCGGCGCGGCCCAAGGAGGGGCTCGATGAGTACTCCATCAAACACCGTGCCCGGGTCTCCCCTCGAATCGCAAGTGACCGCGCCTGCGGTCATCACCGCCAGCCGGCGGATGTACTGGTCGGTGCGGCGGGAATTGTGGGAGTACCGTTCGATCTATATCGCGCCGCTGGCCGTCGCCGCCATTTTTCTGCTCGCCTTCTTGATTGGGTTGACGATCAGCCCGAAGCACCGGCACGAACCGCTCGACGGACCGTACGAATTCGCGGCTGCTATGATCATGGGGACGGGTTTTATCGTCGGGATTTTCTACTCTCTCGACGCGCTGTACGGAGAGCGCCGCGATCGCAGCATCCTGTTCTGGAAGTCACTGCCAGTTTCCGACCTCACCACCGTGCTCTCGAAATTCGCCATTCCCCTCGTCATTTTGCCGCTGCTCAGCTTCGCCATCACTGTTGTCACGCAGTTCGTCATGATGCTGCTGAGCAGCGCAGTCCTGCTGGGCAGCGGCCTGAGTGCCGGGACGCTCGGGGCACGGATGTCGTTCTTCCACATGTCCCTGATGCTCCTGTACCACATTCTGACCGTTCATGGCCTGTGGTACGCGCCCATCTACGGCTGGCTGCTGCTGGTTTCGGCTTGGGCACCACGCGCGCCGTTTATATGGGCGTTCTTGCCTCCGTTCGTGATCTGGGGAGTCGAGAAGATTGCGTTCAGAACTTCCCATTTCCTCGCCATGCTGCAGTACCGCTTGGTCGGACCGGAGCCTTCCACCCCCGCGCGGAGCGGAAATCTGATGGAAGTGATATCAGGGCTCACTCCGGCGCAATTTTTCAGCACGCCGGGCCTGTGGATAGGGTTGGCAGTCGCTGCGATATTCCTCGCCGCAGCGGTGCGGCTGCGGCGGTACCGCGAACCAATCTGATTCGCGTGCGGTCTTGAAGCAATGCTCCGCGCGAGGAAAAGCGAGTGGGAACACGGCCGTAAAGTTTAATTATCTGTTCAGGAGGAAACATGGAACCGCTCATTGATGTTAACTGCTCAGCGATGGAATGTACTTCTCTTTCGACCAGTGCCCCGATTTGGCAGGACATCCTGGCACAGGCGATGACCGGGGAACTCCTCGCGGCGATGAACTACACCTCCTTATCGGAGATCTGTGACAATCCCGCGGAAGTAGCCGATGCCTTGGAACATGCGGAGTGCGAACGGGGCCATGCCGCTGCGTTCGGCGCCGAAGGACGGAAGATCGGAGTGGATGTCGCCAATAACGTCGACGCAAAACATTGGAAGCGGCTCCGTGAGGCATTCCTGCGCTGCATCGCAGAGCGTGATTTTATTGGCTGCCTGATCGTTCAGGAGATCATGCTGGAATCCTTCGCGGTCGCGAGCTATTCACGCGTCGGGAAGGTGGGACCTGGGAGTCTTGGCGAGACCTTTGCGCGCATCGCAGCAGAGGAAGGAGAGCACGTCGATCACGCTATGTCGATTCTCAGAGCGGAGCGAGTCCGTGACGCAAAGCGCTTCGACGACAAGGTCTACCGGCTGCATCTGGATGTGATGACCACGCTTGCGCAGATGCTGACGAAGGAATGCAAGGATGGACATTGCGAAGTGTGCCACGCCAGCTGTGTGAAGCCATCACTGTTCGAGGTCAGCTTGTCGGCAGCCGAGCTTCGCGGAGCGTCACTGCAACAGTATCTGAAGACGCTAGACATGCTGGGGATACCCGGGGAGGTAACACTCACATGGGTGACTCAGCTTCCGGTGTAGCTACGCGAACGCGGACGATCGACGCCGATTTCGCGCTGATCGGGCATCAGGAGAGTTGGCGCGCGGCTACGGACTTACTTGCTGTCCTTCGCGGACCCGAGCGTAGGCCTCTGCCGGACGACGAGATTAAGGATATCCTTCCATGGATTCCGCCCAGAGTGGTATGCCATGTCGACGTCGGATCGACCACCGGCGCGAAGGCGCGCGGTCTCTACATCGACTCTTTCATTCCTCCCGACCGTCTGGAAGCAGCCTACGTACACGAGAACATCGCCCGCGTTCGAAATGCGGCCGCCTGCGCGATCAAAGCAGGAGCGAAGATCGTGAGTCTCGGCGGATTCAGTTCCATTCTGATCGAGGGCAATTTCGATCAGCTTCCGGAAAGACACGATACGGTCTTCACGACAGGCAATACGTTGACAGTTGCTTTCATCGTTCAGGGTATCCAGAAGTTGTGCGCGCTGGAGGGCCGGAACCTCCGCAGATCAACGCTGCTCATCGTTGGAGCAACAGGAGATGTGGGTTCCGGCTGCGTCCGTTGTTTGGCGCCCCTCGTAAGACGCGTGCTGCTCAGCGCACGCAACGTGGAGCGACTACGCAGGCTCGCAGCGGAGTTGCAAGACGATGGAGTTCAGGTGGAGATCGCGACGGATCTCCAGCGATTCTCCGCAGAGGCCGACGTCGTGATCTGCGCGGCGAGTCTGACGTCCCCGTCGCTTCTGTTGGGGCGGATCGCGCCTAACGCAATTGTTTGCGATGCGGGCTACCCGAAGAACTTGTCCCCAACGGCGGAGATGCTTGACGCCAAAGTCTTCTTCGGAGGTCTGGGACAGATCACAGGCGGAATGAAATTCACGCCGGATTTTCATGGAATTCTGAATCGGCATCCGTTCCCCGATGTGGTTCATGGCTGTTTACTCGAAGGCATGGCTCTTGCTTTGGAGGGTCGCTTCGAACCCTTCTCTCAGGGACGAGGGTTTATCAGTCAGGAGCGGGCCGAGGAGATTGAGACGATTGCTGCGCGCCATGGGATCTGTCTCGCACCACTTTACAACGCCGATGGACCGTTGGAGGACCGACTTGATGCCAGATGGAATGGTCGAGAGGATGAGTCCATGCGCGCAAGACCAAGTCGAACTGTCGAATCTTCCTTTTGAGATAGGTTGGGAGGATTGAGCGTCGGACCAGCGGACACTGTCGATCCAGCTATGTGAGACCTGATCTTATGGAGCGGACTGTTGGCTCGGTACTCTTCTGATGCCAAGTCTCCGATTGAAGGGCCATGGACCTTTAGGAGCGCCAAAAAGATAGCGTTGATCAGCGTGGCGTGTTTTCGACCTTCTTAGGTTTGTGGGAGGTGTTCGTCGCATTATGGGCGAGCCACGGGCAACCCGGAAGTTAGCAGTTAGCCGGTCGAGTTAGTCCCGAGAAACGCCCTGGGATTGAGTGGTCCGACTAACTTCCAGGTGGTCGGCTAACCGGAGTGCGACCTGTAAAGCTGCTGAAGCAGATTGTTTGGAGAGGAGGAACTCGATCAGACCGTGCGTCCCATCGCACGTAGCCTACAAGGCAGAGCGGGGAGGCAACGAACTGTTCTGGAGCCCTTGGAAAAATGTACCCACGCTCGCAAGAGCGGCGCCGAAACCTTGAGGCAACGGTGTATCTGCCAGCATTAGGCGGAGACGGGCCTAGGCTTGATCGTACGGTCAGAATATACAAATGCTCGTAAGCGTCGTCAGCCGAAGAGAGCCTAAAATGCTGCGCGGCTCTTCTTGCAGTGAGTGCCGAGGCTTCCGGTTCCTCGGCCATGGGTAAACAACACTGCCGGCGTATAGAGCAGACCTAACCGATCGTGTCATTTCAGCGGAACAGGGTAAGCCCGTAGCGCTCCCCGCAAGGGGAAGGACCATCGCAAGATGAATCTGATGGCGATGCGGGTAACGGAAGTGGGAGAAAGCGAAGGCTGCCCTGTAACAGGGCAGATAGAGGTTGCGTCGCCAGTCTGGGACAAGATCACCTCGCCGGAAACGGAGCTGACTTCCTGTTGGTGCTCAGCTCGAGAACTCTTGAGGAACCGATGCATGAAGGAAAGCAAATGACGATGGCGTAAGCCATTGGTGCAGCTTCACACACGACCGGTGATTTCACCGCCGTGCGAATCGGCAGCAAGTCAGTATCGAGTAGGTCTGATTCGTTTCGTTTTGCATCAGGCCGCGTTCTCGTTTTTCATGGGGGCGTTTTTGGGTGCTCGAGCCGGATGAATGGGAAACCTTCAAGTCCGGTTCTTAGAGGGCTGGGCGCCAGCAATGGCGCCCGGCTACTCGACAGTAATCCAGACGAATCCTGTGGATAAGTACCCGGAAGTCGGCATCTCATCGGGAAATCAAGCACTGACGAGATGTGCCTATGAGTTCGGTAAACATTGGTCGCTGAGCGCATTGGCCTGAAGGCAACAGTTAAGCCAAGGGTCACTTAGCCGGAAATTTGACTATTCGGCCAAGCGACGAGAAGCCCGTTCTAACTAAGCCTCCGCCGCCAGCCTTAGCTGTATCTCGCGCAGGACGATCATCAAAACTTCAGCTTCTTATTTCGCCTGCGCTAGCCCCGCAACAACTGCGGCAACTTTATCGAGTATCTGATTCCAGCCCTCTAGTTGCCCGCTGTTTTTTGCGTTCTCCATGGTTTCATTTCCAATGAAGGTGAGTTTCGTCTGGCCGTTTCCAAAATCCTCAAAAATAACCACGTCGTGCGCATCGTCTATGGCCTCATGTTCTATTCCATAGTGCGCAGGCTCAACCTTGTTTCCCTTCGAATCTGAAAAGTACATGGAGGAAACGATCTTCTCGTGCAGAACAATCTCGTGGTATTCCCCAGCATTCCAGAACTCCTGCCCATCCGGCGTTCTCATGCAGCAGAGAAATTTTCCTCCTACGCGAAAATCCATCTCGCAAAAAGGCGCAGTAAAACCCTTCGGCCCCCACCACTGCATCACATATTTCGGGTTTGTCCACGCCTCCCAAACCAATGCGCGTGGGGCATCAAACACTCTAGTGACAACCATCCGCTCTTTCTCGTTAACCGTGTTTTTTGTCATCTCTGACCTCCGCTTTTTTCATTTGATTCACAACCACACTCAACTTGTCGAAACTCTCTTCCCAGAATTGGCGATAGCTAATCGCCCAGTCGCTGACTGTCTTTATCGCCTCTGGCCTAAGCGTGCACACGCTCTCTCTTCCACGCTTCGTCTTGATCACAATCCGAGCCCGCACCAGGTAGGCAATATGTTTTGAAATCATCTGCTGCGAAAGTGCGAACGGTTCCGTCAATCCATGCACAGAGGCAGGCCCATGGGAGAGTCGTTCGATCATCGCCCGCCGGGTTGGATCAGACAGAGCCGCAAATGTTGTATCCAACTTATCCACAACCATATGGTAGTGAATTATCCCTCGATGTCAAGTGTGGATTTTGGAGTTCCCGATTTCTGCGTGATCGTACGAAAGGATAGGTACCGACAAGTCGGTTTCTCGCCAGCGATTGGTCGGTCACTGCTGCCGCGTTTATCGGTACTTATCTCAATGCCCAGCGAGATTTTGTTTGACAGAACTACCATCGAGCTACCGCAGAGTTAAGAACGTTGGCTGGCAAATAGACGAATTACAAGCGGGAAACTATTCCATTTAATGGACACAAGCGCGTTCGGTACGAACCCAACGGACGACTGATAACTTCCGAGCCCGTGACTCGGCCGCAATTCTAAGAGGCGTCCGTAAAGGGGCCGTTCGGAGTCACTTCGACGAGTACCCGACTATTGATCCAGGTGGCAGCAAACGATAGTTTCCGGGTGGCCGATACTGGAACGGACCATTTCTGGTTTATTTTGGAAAATTCATCCGGTGCAACAGGTCTTGAAACCGCAGGTCGGAGCGGAGAGGGTCGATCCGCAAGTCAGCTTTAAGGAAATAGGCCAGGTCGGGGGATTTTTCTTTGTAAGCTTTTTCAAGAAATTCAAAAGCCTTATTTTTGTTTCCCAGCCCCGCATAGATCACCGCTATCATATACGGCGAGACGTACTGAGTTTTCGACTGGGTCTGTAACTCCCGAAGTATTTTCTCCGCCTCGATTCGTTTACCTGCGAGAGCGGAAGCGTGTGCTACTCCGGCTATTGGGTCAGTGTCGGCTTCCGATAACTCGACCCCTCGCCGGTATTCGGGAATGGCTTGCGCTGGCCGACCTGAACCTTCATAGCCCACCGCCAGAAAGTAGT
>Ga0210409_10001711_pt1 | contig 27755 bp, 26 predicted proteins | sample IncBWH17MmetaG_FD_161649 | JGI IMG/M metagenome (GOLD analysis project Ga0210409, IMG submission 161649) | Forest soil microbial communities from Barre Woods Harvard Forest LTER site, Petersham, Massachusetts, United States - Inc-BW-H-17-M | ecosystem: Environmental > Terrestrial > Soil >...
CGTCAGGTCTGTCGGTGAGGCTAACCGTGGCGCCGGTGATCGCAGTGTTTCCGGGACACTGGTGCGAAAATGAAAAACATGGACTCGGTGCTGCCGCATGGAGCCAAGGGCATTCAGGCAATCTGACATTCGTATTCTGAGCTCGTTGGCGGCAGTGGGTGAGCGTACGGCTTGGGTCGGCGCCGACGGGGTGTCGACGCGCTGTGCTATATTGTGCCTGAAACGAGCTTTGGGCCGCAGGATGGACAGCATGAATGGACAGCATGGGAAACGGGAGCTCCGGGCTGGTGTCCGGCCGGATTCTCAGGCTGGCGTGCTGTCTGTTTTGCTGTCCATTTTGGCATCCAAACGGGTAGTATCGGATAGACAGCATGGACGGAATAGACTGGAGCCCGGTCTAGGAAGTCCAACGGATTCAGCTAAATAGCTGATTTGACAGAAAGCGGGAGTAATTCAGTGGTAGAATGCCAGCTTCCCAAGCTGGACGTCGCGGGTTCGAGTCCCGTCTCCCGCTCCATCTTTTGAATAAGTTTTAGGGCGGCTGATCAGCTGACCGAAACCGTCACATCTTCACCTCCCGTTGCTAAACCTGTCGAACGGAACGGCGTCTTCAACGTGAATCCGGAACGAAAGAACGTTAGCTGGACCGCGGTCGCGATTGTAACCTGGGTTGATGACGTTCTGATAGTCAATCGCAACCGAGATTCACCACGAAGGCCGGCCCGGAGCGGCTACGGGATGACGTGATTGCCGAACTCCGCAAGGTGTTCCATAGCGATTGTTTCAAACGAGTCTGATGCGGACGAATTTCTGCGCGGGGGTGGGGAGATCTGGGTTAAAGGCTATACCAGCCTGAATCCGAGGTCGGGGAGATCCACCGCGAATGGAACACCGGTCTATGGCGGTTTTCTTTCCGTTGAGTTGAGAGGCCCAGAAGGCAAGACGCTGCGGTCAGACCTCTTGGACGCCTCCCGCAGGCTCCGAAGAGATATCGAGGGATCTGGCGAAACGCATCGTCAAACATGTCTCGGAGTCTGTGGGGGAAAACCTCTTGCCGAATCGCTCCGGGGGACGCAACCCACCAAAACACTGAAAGGCGCGGGCGCGACGTTTCCGAATCCAATATATGCAAAATGGATTAAACATTACCTGCGAATGAATCCTAATCTGGAAATTAATTACGAAGTCATTGGCTCTGAGGCCGGCGTTCAGAAGTTGTTCTTTGGGGGAAGTGGATTTCGGGGCCTCTGACAACCCGGAAGTGATTCGCGATCTTGCTCCCAGCGATGAAGGGAATTATCTGCTGTTCCCCGACCGTCGTGGGCGCCGTGGTTCCCATCGTCAACCTGCCGGGTCTGGTGGGCCAAGTCTCGTTCACGCCAGGGGCCCTGGCAGGCATCTACCTGGGGAAGATCAAGAAATGGAACGATCCGGTCTTGACCCGAGCGAACCGGAGCCTGCGCTTGCCGGATCTGGACATCGTCGTGGTTCATCGCTCGGATGGCAGCGGTACAACCTACGCCTGGACCGATTACCTGTCCCAAACCAGCCCCCACTGGAAGACCGAGATCGGCGCGCGATTGGCGCCGACGTGGCCCAAACGGTCAAGGAGCTGGGCGGATCTATCGGCTATGTCGAGTTCCTGTATCTGGAACTGCCCAAGAATCTGGTGACCAGAGAGCGTGCGGCGATCGCCGGCCTTAAGTGACGCAGCTTCCAGATCCTTCAAGTTCCTACGGCCCGGCGGCCCCAGGGGCCTCGCGGATTTTACGATCAGACTCGGCGTCCTGACGCTCCTTCATCTGCCTGCATTATCATAGTGTGGCTAGTCATTTTCGCGGGCGCGCAGGAAGGATAGTCCTCCAGCAAGACGGATATGGCAGTTCGTCGTTCGATTACGCTCCTCTGCTGCGTCGCATTCTGTGCCACTCTGTCCTCGGCTCAGATCGTCCTGAATGCGGCCTACACCACGACCGCGCCAACTTTCGGTTGTGGCTCCGGATCCCAGAGTTCCACGTTTCTCACGACCGATCTGAACGCGTGGTTGTATGTTTCGGTTTCCAGTAGCGCGATCGGCGACGTTCTGGAAGTGGATTATCTTCGCCCCGACGGTACGCTTTATACAACCATCGGGTCTAATCCTCTAACCCGGGCAGGTGACCAGTGCTTCGACCCGGGGCTGCCGATCAGCGGCACTATCGCCATGAATTATCTGGGAACCTGGACCATCCGCGGTTACTGGAACGGCTTGACGCTCTTTACCACGACGTTCACGCTCTCTCCGCCCCCCAACCCTGGCGGCGGAGGTCCGCCTACGGGTGTGAACCTGCTGAAAAACCCCGGCGGCGAGCAGACGGCCGGCGACCCCAACTGCGGGGCGGCTAGCTTCATTATTTCCTGGAGCATCGATAGCCCCGGAGCGAGCCTCTGCCAGTACGGCAACTTCGAGATCCACCCGGGCGATCCAGGTCCTTCGGACAGGGGAGCGAACTATTTCACGGGCGGACCGGCCAACTCGTTTTCCGAACTCTCCCAGCACCTCGACGTGAGTTCCTACGCGAGCTTAATCGACGGCGGATTCTTCCAGTACGTATTCTCAGGATGGCTGGGCGGATTCGACTCAGTGGATGACAGCGTAACGGCGACGGCTACCTTTCGTGACGCATCCACGAATATGACCGGCTATGCCCGTATAGGCCCGGTGCTGGCGGCGGACCGGAATAACATAACCGGTCTGATTCAGAAATCGGCCAATGGGATGGTCCCCAGAGCTACACGCATTGTTGACGTGGTGCTGCAGTTCACGAATGTGGCCGGCACCGGCTACAACCATGCAGCCGCCGACAGCATGTCGCTGGTCTTCGGGCAGCCCGGCGGAGGCGGGGGGCCCAATTGCATCTATAACGTCAATCCGCTGAGCAATTCCGTCGGCGCGTCCGGCGGATCCGAAACAGTGCTGGTCACCACCACTGCCGGATGCACTTGGACCGCCTCCACCACCACCAGTTGGATCACCATCGTTTCGGGAGCGTCCGGATCCGGCAACGGCTCCGTCAACTATCAGGTGGCCGTCAACGCGTCGACGAATTTGCGCACGGGGACCATTACCATCGCCGGACAAACCCACACCGTTACTCAGGCGCCCGGATGTGCGTATACCCTTTCCAGCGCCAGCGCCAATGCGCCCGCGGCAGGAGCCAGCGGACTCGTCTTGGTATTCTCCGCAAGTTTCTGCGCCTGGACCGCCACCAGCAACGCCAGCTGGATTACGGTGGCGCCGAGCGCGGGAGGAACCGGCTTCGGCGGCGTGAAATACACTGTAGCCGCCAACTCGGGAGGAGCGCGCTCCGGAACCCTGACCGCCGCCGGACAGACGTTCGCGGTCAGCCAGGCCGCTGCGCCCGGATTAACTCCCGCGATCGCCCCCGGCGGTATCGTGAATGCCGCCAGCTATCTGCCCGCGAACGTTTCGTCGGGCGCGACCAGCCTCGGCGGGGCCATCGCCCAAGGCTCCTTCTTCTCCATCTTCGGCTCCAATCTCGGACCGGCGCAATCCCAGTCGCAAGCGTCCTACCCGCTGCAGACGCTTTGGGGCGGAGTCAGCGTGACCGTCAGCCAGGGCAACACTAGCGTAAATGCCTACCCGGTGTTCGTCTCCGCCGGGCAAATCAACGCCATCATGCCGTCGAATGCGCCTCTCGGCGATGTCCAGGTCGCCGTGATTAATAACGGCGTCACTGAAACGCCGGTATCGATCACGATTTCCTCGGCCAATTTCGGAATCTTCACCACCGCGGCCGGCAAAGGCCCGGGGATCATTCAAAACTACGTTTCAGCCACCCAATTGCCGCTCAATACGCGGTCGGCGCCCGCGATGCCCGGTCAAACCGAGATCCTGCTCGGCACCGGACTGGGCGGCATCGGCGCTCCCGACAATCTGACCCCGCCGGTCGGCAGCCTGGCTGGAAGATTCAGCGTGACCGTAGGCGGCAAGACGGCCCCCTTACTCTACAGCGGCCGGCTGCCCGGAGCGGCCGGTGTGGATCAGATCAACTTCCAGGTTCCCACCGACGCACCCAGCGGATGCTACGTTCCGGTTCAGGTGCAAGCCGGCTCCGGCTATAGCAACATCGCCACCATGGCGATTTCAGCCGGCGGCGGGCCCTGCTCCGACCCCCAGAATCCGTTAAGCAGCGTGACCGCTAGCGGCGGCAAGACCGGCTCGGTGCTGCTGGCCCGCGCTGACGTGATTGCGCCTCTGCAACCCGGACAACCGAGTGTTCCATTGACCATCGACCTGGGCGCGGCAACGTTTGCCGATACCACCGGAACGGCCAGCCTTGGAAACATGTTCCTTGCCGCGCCTCCGGTGGGAACCTGTTCGGCGCTCTCGGGTGGTCTGGACCTGGCCTCGCTGCTCGGCGCTGGCGCTGGAAGCCCGCTTGGTACTCTAGGACGCAATCTGGATGCCGGACCATCGATCGGCGTCTCCGCCGGGCTCGCACTGAAACCTCTGGATGCGACCGTCCAATCCAGCCCGTACGCGGGCATCCTGGGTGGACCTGCGCCCGCGGGATTAACCGATTTGCCGTCCTTGCTCGACCCAGGCACGATTCAGATCAGCGGGTCCGGCGGTAAGGACGTCGGAGCATTCAAAGCCTCCGCCGCCATGGGAACCGGAGTCGCCTGGAGCAACCGGTCGCAGATTTCGCCAATCGACCGGTCCACGCCGTTGACCATCAAATGGTCGGGAGGCGACGCCTCCAAGCTGGTGCTCATCGCGGGCAGCAGCACCGACCTAACGATGAATACTTCAGTCGGATTCGTCTGCTTCGCCCCATCCGCGCCAGGCTCGTTCACCGTCCCGGTTTCGGCGCTGGCCAACCTTCCAGCCACGCTAGGCATCGCCAACACCGCGGGCATGCTGATGGTGGCCACTATCCCTGGCGGAAGCTATCCAACGTTCCAGGCCAGCGGTCTGGATGCCGGATTCATCTTCACGATGAATCTAGCGGAGTCGGCGGTCGACATTAAGTAACGCCAGGCGACGTTCATGACCGCCAAGAAGTCCACCAAAAGGAATGACGCCTTGGACCAACTCATTGACAAGTTCGTTGGCGGCGGTCCAGTACACCGGGCGATGTTGGATGAGGAAATCGTAAAAGTTGAAGCCGCTCAACTGGTCTACGACCTTCGCAAGAAAACGGGACTCAGTCAACGTGGTGCAAAGAAGGTGGGCACCACCGCGAGCGTGATTTGCCGGATGGAACAGGCGGACTATGAAGGCTCGCTTCCCATGTTGCGCAGGATTGCCGGTGCATTGAACCGGAGGCTGGAGCTTCGCGCAGCTCCGCGGCGTTAAAACCTGTGCCGTATCAGCAATGGCAAGTGGTACACCTGATCGCGCAAATCGGCGGGACCTGAAACCGACCAAAGTACGATGATCGCGTCAACAACAGGGCCGACCGGCGCAGTTTGGGACACGACTAACAGTCCGGGACTCGACTTCCCCGTCGACAGGCGATTTCGGAAGTGATTCAGCATGGTCCGCCGGTCATGCGTCACTACGACTCTTTCCGCGATAGCTGCTCGCTCCAAGATTTCCGGGTCGCTAATTGCCCGCAGTTGAGAATCGACAGCTGATGCGAAATCGATCGAGGGCTCTCGGCTGCGGACTGCCTTGACGATGTCGAAGTTAAGATCGGCGTCCGCCTGGAACCGAATGCTCAAGAGCGGCGTTCACCCGTTTTGGCCTTGGCCCCCTGAACCTTGGCCCACAACGCGGGGTTAGCTTGTTCCATGGGAATCCCGTTGATCTCGAACTCGCGTTGGGTGTCCTCTAGGTACCGGTCGATGTCGGGTTTGTGATCGAGATAAAACGCGATCGAGCCATACACTCTGGACAACCGGTCCAGGAGCGGGAACTGTTCCAAGATGCGCTCCGGCGAATCTCCACGGTTGAACGCATATACCACCGAGTCCAGAGAGATCCGCGTCCCGGCCACATAGCAGCCCCCGTCGCGTTGTTCGATGTACTCGTTGTGCATGGTCACTCGATTTCAGTATATGCGATGCAGCGATGAACCTATCTGAACCGGCCGACCAGGCTGTAGCGAAGGCATGGTAATCCGACGATTAACAACCCGAGCAGCGCCTCAAGCGTTTCTCGGCGAGTGCCGAAGCGCCATGACTTTCCGCTTAGGAGTTCGTCGATGAGGTAGGCCACGAACGCGAGAAATACAATGCCAGTAACGCCACGAGCGGCCCAGTTGAACCGCTGCGGGTCGTACAAGGCGACGACCAGAAGTAACACGGCGAGATCCAGACCCGAAACGAGGACGACCGGCGCGCTGAGCGTCCAACTGTCGACGGTCAAGGCCATAACCATGGCGAAAAGCAGCAGAAACGGAGCTAGTGCCAGAAGATGAATCGACTGCCACTAAAGAGAACTTTTCCGAATCCTCGCAAATGCATTCAACCCTCGATCTGCCGCTAGTCCCAGGTGGTGCTCAAACATTGAGTGCATCTCGACAAGAAAGGAGACCTTCGTGCCCGTTGACTTAATCTTACTTCTTCTCCACAATAAACCCGCTCCGCCCTAAAAACCCCGTGTCAATCCTCCCCGCCCCAAAATCCGGGTGCGCCAGAATCCGCCGGTGCAGCGGAATCGAAGTGTAAATTCCTTCCACCACGAACATATCCAGCGCCCGCCGCATGCGCGCGATCGCCTCCGCGCGCGTGGAGCCGTGCGCGATCAGCTTGGCCACCAGCGAATCGTAGTACGGCGGAATCACGCCATCGTGATACGCGGCGGTGTCGACGCGAATTCCCGCGCCTCCCGGAAGGTTCAATCCGGTAATGCGCCCCGGAGAGGGCGTGAACGTCTCCGGATGCTCGGCGTTGATGCGGCACTCGATCGCATGCCCGCGCATTTCGATCGACGCGGGAAGAATGTCGCTCAACCGCTCGCCCGCGGCCACCAGGATCTGCGACTTCACCAGGTCCACGCCGGTCACCATCTCCGTCACCGGATGCTCCACCTGAATGCGCGCATTCACTTCGATGAAATTCAGATTGCCTTCCGCATCCATCAGAAACTCGACCGTGCCCGCGTTGGTGTATCCGATGGCCTTCAGCGCCACCCGCAGGCTCTCTGAAATCCGCTCGCGCAGCTCCGCGCTCAACGCGGTCGATGGCGCTTCTTCGATCAGCTTCTGGTGCCTCCGCTGAATCGAGCATTCGCGCTCGCCCAGCACCTCCACATTGCCGTACGTATCGGCCAGCACCTGGAACTCGATGTGGCGCGGATTCTCCACCAGCTTCTCCAGGTACAAATCGCCGCACGAAAACGCCGCCGCCGCTTCGGCCTGGGCCTGCGCCATCAAGTTCGGTAGCTCTTCCTCTTTGCGAACCACTCGCATGCCGCGCCCGCCGCCTCCGGCCGACGCCTTCAGCATCACCGGATAACCCACCTCCGCCGCGATCTCCTGGGCTTCTTCCAGGCTGTTCAAGACGCCCTTGGAGCCCGGCAGAATCGGCACTCCGGCTTCGGCCATGCATGCGCGCGCCACCTGCTTCAGCCCCATGCGCCGGATCACATCTGGACGCGGCCCGATGAATCGCAGCCCGCTGGTCTCGCACACCTCCGCGAAATCCGCGTTCTCCGAAAGAAACCCGTACCCCGGATGCACCGCGTCGGCATTGGTAATTTCAGCCGCGCTGATCACCGCGGGAATATCCAGGTAGCTGCGGGCGCTCTTCGCCGGCCCGATGCAAATCGCTTCATCCGCGAACCGCGCGTGCAGGCTGTGACGATCGGCCTCCGAATACACCGCCACCGTGCGAACACCCAAGTCCCGGCAAGCGCAGATGATGCGGACAGCAATCTCGCCACGATTGGCGATCAGGATTTTCTCAAACATGTTTGTGTCTTGCAGACTTGGTTGCAGCTTGTGGGGCAGGATGCCATCCTGCGGCGGGTTGTCAACCCGCCCCCTCCCGCCCTACCGCGGCCGCACCGCCAGCAGCGCCTCGCCGTACTCCACCGGCCGGCCGTTCTCCACCAGCTTCGCCGCCACGACTCCGGCCACCTCGGCCTCGATTTCGTTCATCAGCTTCATGCTTTCGATAATGCACAGCACCTGGCCGGGTTCCACCGCGTCGCCGACCTTAACGAAAGGAGCCGACCCCGGCGCCGGAGCATCGTAGTACGTCCCAACAATCGGCGACTTCACCAGAATGTGCCCGGCATCGGCTTCCACCACCCGCGCCGTAGCCGGAGCCGAAGCAGCCGACATTCCGCCGCCCGATAACCCCGCAGACGCCGCTACCGGAGCAGAACCCACGTGCCCGCCGTGCCCGCCCGCGTGTGGCGCACCCGCACTCGCTCCGGCCATCGGAGTCACCACGTACTCGCGATCCATGCCCTGCCGCCGAATGCGCAGCCGATTCTCACCGCGCTGCAACTCCAGTTCGCCCACGCCGCTCTCGTTGAACAGCAGCAGCAACTCCTTAATCTCTTCAATGGTCATTACAGATTGACGAACTCCTTCGAAGTCGGCGTCAGCACTTCGCACCCATTGGCTGTCACCAGCACCGTATCCTCAATGCGCACCCCGCCGAATCCCTCGATGTAAGCGCCCGGCTCGATGGTGATCACCATTCCCGCCTTCAATTTGCTCTTGTCCTTTTTGGCCACCCGCGGACCCTCGTGAATCTCCAGCCCCAACCCGTGGCCCGTGGAATGCACGAACGCCGCCTCCAGCCCGTGGCCCTTCAGCACCGACCGAGCCGCGCCATCCACCTTAACCGTGGTCGCGCCCGACCGCACCGCGTCGATGGCGGCCAGTTGCGCCTCCGCCACCGCCCGATACAACTGCGTCACGCGCTTCGGCGGAGCACCGGCAAAGCACACTCGCGTCATATCGCTCATGTACCCATCCAGGCACGCGCCCATGTCGATTAATAATAGTTCATTTACCGCCAGCCGGTGCCCGGTCGGCTGAGCATGCGGAAGCGCCGTCCGCGCCCCCGCCGCCACGATGGTGTCGAACGCGGTCTTCTCCGCCCCCAGCCTGCGCATCTGAAAGCCTAGTTCCGCCGCGATCTCCCGCTCCCGCACTCCCGGGTGGACCCCCCGCATCGTCCGCGCGTACGCTTCCGAATTCAGCAAAACGCTGCGCCGGATGCGTTCGATCTCCTCCATCGACTTGACCTTGCGTAGCTCCTCGATCAGCCCGCCCGCCGCTACCAGCGATACCCCGCTCGGCAAATGCTCCTCCAGCCGCCGGTACTCGTCCACGCGCATCCAAGCCGGCTCGAAACCTATCTTCTTGAGCTTCTTGCGCTTGATCACCCCAGCCGCTTCGTCGAGCAGCGGCTTCTTGGCGACATGGACTTTGCACTGGATGTTCTGGGTCGCCTCCAGCCCGTAGCGCGGATCGGTGAAAAAGTGCGCCTCGGATTCGCCCAGCAGCACCAGCCCGTTCGAACCCGAGTATCCGGTCAGGTAGCGAACGCTCGCCAGGGAACTGACCAGAAGCGCCTGGACTTTCCGCGCCCCCAATCCGCCCGCCGCCGCCTTCCGGCGCTGTTCAAATTCAGTCAAACAAATAGTTTAACGTGGCTTGTGAGCCTTTACCAAACGAACCCAAGATCGTTGGCAGGTCCAATTCACGTTGATTCAGTCGATTGACGTTCATTCGGGCCAAAAAGCTGCCTTTCGCCACCCCTGCTAGTGCGAGTCACAACCCGTTCCACGAAATCCACCCCTTCCCCTCAGCGGTTTATCGAGCCCAGGTAGCGCCGGCCTTTCCAGCCCGTGGTAACTATAATTAGGTTCGTTAGGAGGGCCCTACTTGCATGCATACAAAACACTTGGCATCGAAATTGGCTTTGCTTGGTTAAAAACATTGCGCCGTCCTGTCATCCCGCTCGGGCTCTACCGAACGAACCCAAGCGTATTGCGACAGTGCGATTCCGGCGGCTATTATTGAAGGCAAGCACCGGGCGGTTAGCTCAGCTGGTTAGAGCGTCTGGTTTACACCCAGAAGGTCGCAGGTTCGAATCCTGCACCGCCCACCATTCGATCCGTGAATCGAGTAACCGCGCTTCCGAAAATAGCGCCCAGTCAACGGTGAAGCGTCGTTACGGCAAAGCTTCGTCGCTTGACTCCGCGCCTTAGGTCCGGTGAAATATATTATTCGTGCCTGTGAGCTCTGCCTGTGAGCTCTGCCTGTCAGCTTTGGATGAGGGGAGTGTGAACATGCGTTCCGGTAATATAGTGAGGCGAAACTTCGCCAACAGCGCCACTTGGCGGACTTTCGCCGCGGCCTTTGTGTTGGTGGTGTGTTTGGTCGTGTCCAGTACCGTTTCCAGCCGGGCGGCCGACACGGAACCCGGCGGAATCGACGTCGTAAAGGTCAGGCCGAACTTCTATATGATCGCCGGGGCCGGCGGAAACATCGGCGTCCAGATCGGCTCAGATGGAGTGGTGCTGGTCGATGCGGGCTCGTCCTCTGCTTCCTCCCAGGTTCTGGCCGCGCTCAGGAAACTAACCGAGCTGCCGGTCCGCTACATCATCAATACCAGCGCGGAACCCGACCATGTGAGCGGCAACGCCAATCTGGCCAAGGCCGGATACACCATTTTCACCAACGCGCTCGGCAACGCGGGCATGGCGAATGCGATGACCAACGGCGGCGTCGCCTCGATTCTGGCGCATGACAGCATCCTGCAGAGGATGAGCGCGCCCACCGGCAAGTCGGCTGCCTATCCCGTTGAGTCCTGGCCCACGGAAGCTTATTTCCAGAAGCGCAAGACCATCCGCATGAGCGGCGAGGGCATCGAAGTTCTGTACCAACCCGCGGCGCACAGCGGCGCCGATAGCTTCGTGTTCTTCCGCGGCTCCGACGTGGTTCTCGCCGGAGACGTCCTGGACTCCACCGCGTTCCCGGTGATCGATCTGGCCAACGGCGGCAGCATCCAGGGAGAAATCGATGCCCTGAACAAGCTGATCGAGCTGGCGATTCCACCCGTGCCTTTTATCTACGAAGGCGTCGGGACCTACGTGATCCCCGGGCACGGGCGGCTGTACGAGCAGATGGATGTCGTGGACTACCGCGACATGGTGGTGATCGTCCGCGACGCGATCTGGGACATGGTCAAGCAGGGCAAGACGCTGGATCAGATCAAGGCCGCGTCCCCGGCTAAGCCGTTTGAGACGCTCTATGGCTCACGGCCGGGGTCCACGAACACCTTCATCGAGTCCATCTATAAGAGCCTGACGGTCAAGAAATAGCACTAGCATGAGACACGCAATTTCAAAAACAGTTTTACCGCTAGCCATTGCGGTGGCCATTCCGCTGACTCTCTGTGTGCCAGCCCACGCACAAGGACGAGGCGGCGGGCGAGGCGGTGCTGCGCAGGCTCCCAAAGCCGCCGCGCCCATCGACCTAACTGGCTACTGGGTCTCCATAGTCACCGAGGACTGGCGCTATCGCATGGTCACGCCCGCGCCCGGCGATTTCCAGGGTGTTCCCATGACCGCCGCGGCCGTGAGAATCGCCAATGCCTGGGATCCCGCCAAGGATGAAGCCGCGGGCGAGCAGTGCAAGTCCTTCGGCGCACCGACGCTCCTGCGCGTCCCGGAACACCTGCACATTACCTGGCAGGACGACCAGACCCTGCGCATGGACGTCGACTCCGGAACCCAGACGCGCGTCTTTCACTTCGGCGATTGGAAAGCCCCGGAGGCGCCCGCCTCATGGCAGGGCGATTCGACCGCCCAGTGGGAAATGCAGCGAGCCGGAGGAACCGAACCCGGGCCGCATGGATCGCTGAAGGTCTCGACCACCCACCTGAAGGCCGGTTATCTGCGCAAGAACGGAGTTCCGTACAGCGAGAACGCGCAGCTCACGGAATATTACGACCTGGTGAAGGAGCGCAACGGGGACCAGCTGCTTGTGGTCACGATTGTCACGACCGATCCGACGTATTTGCGCGAGCCTTTCATCATCAGCTCGCATTTCAAGAAACAGGGCAGCGACGCCGGGTGGAAGCCCACGGCGTGCTCGTCGACATGGTAAAGACATGGTAAACCGCCCATCAGGAATCATGAGGACGAATTTTATGAGCCGCCATCAAACTCTCCGCCAAACTTTCAACGTCGCCCGCAGCCTGGGAATCTTGCTCTGTGTGGGACTCCCCGCCATGGCCCAGATCGATCTCTCGGGATCCTGGACTGCCAAGAATCACGAAGACGCGATGGAGCGAGGCGCTGGCCCCAACCCCGACGACTGGGCAGGGCTTCCGTTCAACGAATCCGGCCGCGCTAAGGCTCTGGCTTTTTCGCAATCCGTGATCTCCATGCCGGAGCGCATCTGCTGGTTTCAGACCCAGTGGCACATCGCGGCGGGTCCGTTCAGCCTCAAGATCTGGAGCGAAAACGATCCGGTGACGGGTAAGATCGTCGCATGGGTGGTCGGCGGATGGGAGACCCGCGCGCCCATGACCATCTGGATGGACGGGCGTCCGCACCCCTCGAAAAACGCCCCGCACGATCAGACCGGCTTCACCACGGGCACCTGGAATGGCGACGTGCTGACCGCCTACACCACGCACATCAAGAGCGGCTACATCCGCCGGAACGGAGCCGCCAGCAGCGACCAAGCCTCGATCACGACCACGTTTCTGCGCCACGGCGACATGATGACGCTGGCTCTGGTGATGGAGGACCCGGTCTATTTAACCGAGCCGTACATTCTGACGCGGTCCTATATGAACACTCCCACGCCCGTCGCCACCGCGGGCCCGCCCTGCATTCCGGGAGATGAAGGCGTGGAATCTGGAAGAGTCCCGTACTATCTTCCGGGGAAGAACCCTTTCATGGATGAGCTGACGAATCTCTACCACATCCCACGCGAAGCCGCGATGGGTGGAGCCGAAACCATGTACCCGGCCTTCCGCGACAAGATCAAGGACAAGTTCACCATTCCGCCCAAGTGCACGCGGAACTGCGGAGCCCCGAACGCCGCGCAGCAGAATTAGGCAAGATCACTTCACATACTTCTTCAAGTCCTTCGGCCCCACCTCGGCGCCGTAGACGTTGCCTTGGTGATCCACCGCGACACCCTCGGAAATGCTCGATCCGCCCGTTGGAGCCGGGTCTGGAATGTAAGCCGTGATCTTGGCGTCCGAAATCCTGCCGATCCGGATGCCGCGGTTGCACCCCGGGTTGTATCCGTAGCCCTGCTGTTCCCGGGATTCCGAATCGGTCACGTACAGGACGTCCTTGTCGATAAAGATCCCGCTCGGCCGGCCAAACTGCTTCCACGCGGTGATGAACGTCCCGTTCTGATCGAACACCGCCACGCGGTTGTTGGAGCGGTCGGCCACGAATAAGCGGCCCTTGGAATCGAAGGCCAGCGAGTGCGGCAGGTTCAACTCGCCGTCGCCGGAGCCTTTGGCCCCGAACTCTTTGATGAACTTCCCGTCCTTGGTGAATTTCACGATCCGCGACGGGCAGTTGCAGCCGTTGTGGGCGTCGGCGACAAAGATGTCTCCATTCGGAGCAGCGATGGCGTAGGTAGGCGCGCCAAAGGCGTCCGGCCCGCTTCCGGCGACTCCTTTCTTGCCGAGCGTCATCAGGACCTTGCCCTCGGGACTGAATTTGAAGACCTGGAGCCCTTTGCCGTCCTTGGCCTGGTCGTCGGTGACCCAGACGTTGCCGGCCTTATCGACCGACAGGCCGTGCGGCTGGACGAAGAGCCCCTTGCCAAAATGCCGCAGAAGCTTGCCGGAGGTGTCGAATTCGAGAATGGGATCGAGGTCCGAATCGGCGCAGGAATTCGCCCCGCAGCGGTCGTAGGCCCAGATGTTTCCATCGGGAGCGATGGCCACGCCCGCCGTCGATCCCCACTTGCGGCCATCGGGAAGCTGCGACCATCCGGTGACGGTGCGGTAGGGATTCGGCCCGGCATTGGGCGGTGCGTAACTGGGCTGGGAACGAGCAACCTGCGAGCCCGCGGCGACGATCGCCAGCGCGCCCAGGAATCGGAGAGTGTTACCGGCAGGGTAATTCATGCCGTGATTTTCTCATATAGTAGAGTGAGACGTGACCATAGATCGAAGAACGTGTTTCACTGTGCTGGCAGCGGCGATCGCCGCCGGCGTGGCCGTCGACGGAAAGGACATTGCCATGCTGAAATCGCTGCTTGAAGCCAGTAAGAATGAGAAGAAAGGCGTGACCCTGTGGGTGAAGGGCCAGTCCATCGGCGGCGCGGTCACCAACATGGACGGCGAGTGGGTCGAGTTGCGCAGCCGTGAGTACAGCCGCATCGTGGTGAAGCTCGAATCCATCGACGGCGCCGCGATGGCGTAACTGCGCCGTTTTACGCGATGCGCGGTATTACGCGATGCGCCGTCTTACGCGCTATGCACTTTGGCGGCTAGGATCTGATCCGCTGCCCCGCGCTGCCTGCCTGGAATCCGCGCCGTCCCACCCTCGGATGGTCCGCCCGATAGAACCGAGTTGGTGCCAATGATGACTAGCATGTCGCCGTCCCAGCGGTAGCGATCCACCTGCTGCCAAGTGAGGAAGTGCGCGTGTTGGCCGTTAGTCGCAGGGAACTGGACCCCGCCGTCGAAGAACTCGATCCGCGGGTGGAGTGCATAGGTCAGGACGCCCACCGCCCCTACCAGACCGATGGAATCGAAATTGCCTGTCTTCCACCATTTGGCGGCCGTCAACACCAAGACTAGCGCCAGCGAGGCCCAGATCAAAATCGTGCCCGGGACCCATTGGACCCAGGCCGCCAACAGCACGCTTCCGCGATCACTTCTCCTTGCCATCGCGCTTGCCCTCTCGGACGGGGCGTTCTTGTTTCTGGCCCCCGCCGCCCCCACCGCCCTGCCCGCCGCGGGGAGGTGGCGCTTCAGCAGCCGGTGGCCGACGCACCTCGGGCTGCGGATTTGCCGGGCGAGCTTCTGGTTGCGGGGTTACGGGACGGGCCTCGGGTTGCGACTGCGGGAAGCGTCGCTCCGGTTGCACTCGGCCCCCTCCTGGCTGTCCACCAGGTTGTCCGCCGGGTTGTCCGCCTGGCTGCCCACCTTGCTGGTCGGCACCCTGCCCGCGTGGCTGTCCCCGCTGAAACGTGCGACCACCACCCTGCGGAAGGGGTTGTCCGCCTCCGGGTTGGCCACCACCCTGCGTAACGGGTTGACCGCCCGGCTGGCCTCCGCCTGGTTGCCCGCCGCCGCGGTTAATGCCACGCACTGGTTCGGTCTGTTCGCGTGGAATCGGGCCGCCGCCACCCTGTGCGCCTCCGCCCTGCCCGCCTCCGCCCTGGGTCACCGGCTGGTTCCCTTGTCCTCGCACTGGCTGGCGTCCGACAAACCCGCCACCACCCTGGCCACCTGCTCCGGCCGGTCCGCCGGCTCCGGCTCCGCCCGCTTGCGGGACCGGGACCTGCCGCACCATGGGGCGCGCGACTGGAGCGTTCTGCTGGATCTGCTGCACCGAAGCGCGCGGCAACGGCTGGCCCGGATTCCTCTGCAAGGCCTGCTGCTGTTGCGCGAAAGGCACTGGGGCGGGCGGCGGGACATTCCGCGCGACCACCTGGCGGTTCATCACCGCCGGAGGCGGCGCAGCCACGGTGTAATTCCGTCCACCACCGGTCACTGCTTCGCGTTGCGGAGCAACCGCCGCGACGGGCGATACCTGGGCGCGGTCGACGGCGCCGCGCGGAACCGTGAGGGCAGCCTGCTGCACCGGCTGTCCGCGCGTCATCGCGGTTTGCGGCATCGCCGACACCGCGCCATTCACGTTCTGATTCACATACCGGGTGTTGTTGGTGACGTTCACATTCTTGTTCACATACACGTTGTTGTAGGTGTTATTGATGGTGACGTTGTTCACCACGGTGTTGCTGACGTTGACGCGATTGAAGTAGGCGGGGCTCGCGCGATACGAGGGCACCCACACTTCGCGCGGACCCAGCGGGAACCATCCCACTGCCACGCCGCCGCCTCCGCCGAATCCCACGCCCACGCCGATGCTCGCGCTGAAACCGCCTCCTCCGACCCAGGCCACCATCGCGGGCGCGTACACTGGCCGGACGCCGACCACGACCGGCCCCGGCACCCAACCCCATCCGCCGCCGATGAACGCCCAGCGGCCGTAGTGGAACGGAGCATAACCCCACGGCGCGTCATCCACCCAGGTCCAACCCCATGGAGCGATCCAGGCCCAATGCCCGAAATGATATGGCGCCCAGCCGACCTCGACGCGCGGCGCCCACACCCAGCCGTAATCCGGCTCCTCGCGCCATACTCCGGCGCCATCCAGATCGTGGTAGCCGGGAATGTCTCGCGAAACGTGGCGGCCGGATTCCGACATATCCTCGCGGCGATCGCGGTCCGCGCACCAGTTGTCGAAAGCGTCGGCGGGAGGAATGTCGCGGCGGTCGTACGTCGGATGATCGGTACCGGTGACGCGCACCTGGTCGCGCGCTTTGATCGGGAAAGCCTGCCCGTCGGAAGTGGCTTCGGCTTCGCCTCCGCGCACGCTGACGACGCTGGTGTCGCCCGCCTCATTCACTTCGATTCGATACTCACCCGGGCGCAACAAAGAAAGCGCCAACTGCGGCGTGTCGATTTCAAAGCTTTCGTCGTCTGCCAGACGGCGGACCCGCACGCTGAGAGTTCCGAGAGAAAGCTGGATTTGCGCTGTACGGTCGTCGAGGTTCAGAAAGGCGAAGTTGCCGCGGCCGTTCAGCCGCAAGGCGGCTGAGCCGATGTGCATCTCAGCGCGCGCACCCGCTTCGGTCCACAAACGGTCGCCAGTGGTCATGGGGCGGTTGAGCGTCGCGGGAACCCAGTCTTCCACGCTGCCGGGTTGAAAGGAAACCGTGCCTTGGATGAAGCTCAGGCGCGCGGCCCGGCTAGGCGGATCGTTCTCCCCGCCCTGTTGCGGCGGCTGATCCTGCGCGAGAGCCGTTACGGTAAACGTGGCCGCAGCCAGGGCCATCGTAAGAATCGTAGGAAACCTTCGCCGCATGAAATCCCCTCCTGTTCATTCAACACGGTATCACTATCCGAAGTTTTGGATGGAACCAGAACGCCCGCGGTTACGCGCGCGAACGCCGTAAGGCGCTTAAAGTCTATTAATCGGCCGCGTGCATGATTTTACTTAGTCCCTTTTGTTTAGCACCTTTTGCTTAGCAGGTGGCCGAGACCGTGGAGCACGTACTCGTACGTGCCACGTCGGCAGTCACGCCGACGCATGGCAGGCAGGCCCAGCGTCAACCCACAGGAGAATCCAGACACCCCAACCCCACTCTGGAATATGAGTTCGACTCGCCGACTCCCCCACATCTACCCAAAAGGCCGCTGGCTGTTCTTGACCTGGCACCTCCACGGAAGCTTACCCCGGGACCGCTACCCACCCCCGCACCACGCCTCAGCCGGACACGCCTTTGTCTGGATGGATCGTCACCTCGACCGGGCCGAGCACGGGCCCCGGTTCCTCCAGCAGGAAGCCATCGCCGCGCTAGTGGCGGAGTCCTTGCTGCACGGAGTCGAGCGAGGTCATTACCAACTCGGCGCATTCGCGATCATGGCCAACCACGTTCACGCCCTGCTGCTGCCGTTACAAGCGCCCAGCCGGATTATGAAGTCGCTGAAGGGCTACACCGCGCACCAGTCTAACCGGCTACTGGGGCGCACGGGCACGCCGTTCTGGCAGCGGGAATCGTACGACCATTGGGTGCGAGACCAACAGGAGTGGGAAAAGATCGTCGCGGATATCGAGAACAATCCGGTAAAGGCCGGGCTGGTTTCGCATCCCGAAGATTATCGCTGGAGTAGTGCTTGTGAGGCTTGGAGAGTTCAGATGGTCCCGCCATGCGTCGGCACGAATGCCGACGTGGCACGTACGAGTACGTGCTCCACAGGCACACTTACCCGATCAGGCGTTCCAGCTTCGATCCCGGGCGGATGATGGTCTCGTTGCGCTCGGGACCCGTGGAGACGCCGCCGATTTCGACGCACGTGAGCTCTTCGAGGAACGCCAGGTAGTCGCGCGCGTTTTGCGGGAGTTCCTCGTAGCGCACGATGCCGCGGGTCACCGAGCGCCAGCCGGGGAGATTCTGGTAGACCGGCTGAATCGCCTCCAGCCCCCGATACGTCGCGGGCATTTCATCGATCGGCAAACCGTTGAGCCGGTAGCCGGTGCACACCGGGATGATTTCGAGCTGATCCATTACGTCGAGCTTGGTGATCATCAGCGAGTCGAAGCCATTGACCATCGTGGTGTACCGCAGCAGGGGAACGTCGAACCAGCCGCAACGGCGGGGACGTCCCGTCACGGCGCCGAATTCGTTGCCTTCGCGGCGCAGCAGTTCGCCGCCCGCGTCGTTGCTTTCGGTGGGGAACGGACCCGAACCGACGCGCGTGATGTAGGCCTTGGAAACTCCGATCACGCCGTCGATGACGGTGGGGGGCACGCCCGCGCCGGTGCATGCGCCTCCAGCCGCGGCGCTGGAGCTGGTGACAAACGGATAAGTGCCATGGTCGATATCGAGCATTGTGCCTTGCGCGCCTTCAAACAAGATGCGCTTGCCGCTGGCGCGAGCCTGGGCTAACAGGACCGCCGTGTCGCAGACCAGCGGCCGGATGCGCTCGGCCATGGCTTCCGTCAAGTGGCGAATGTCGGCGTAATCGATGGCGCCTGTCAACTTGAACGTCGCCGCCAGAGTCTCTTTGTCTTCGGCCAGCGTATCGTAGAGCGTGCGGAAGGCCTCGGCGTTATATAGGTCCGCGATGCGAATGCCCCGGCGGCCGATCTTGTCCTCATAGCAGGGGCCGATACCCCGCGCGGTGGTGCCGATGGGGATACGATTCTCGCGCGCTTCCGACATCTTTTCCACCAGCCGGTGGAAGGGAAAGATAACGTGGGCCCGGTTGCTGATCCGGAGCTGCGAGGTGACGTCGAGTCCCGCGGCTTCGAGCGCGGCCATCTCCTCGGCCAGCGCTGCCAGATCCACCACCACTCCGTTGCCGATCACCGCCGTAACGCCAGGCCGCAGAATGCCCGAAGGAATCAGCTTGAGGACGAATTTTTTCTCGCCGATGTAGACGGTGTGGCCTGCGTTGTGGCCTCCCTGATAGCGCGCGACGATATCGAAGCGCTCCGCCAGCAGATCGACGACTTTGCCTTTGCCTTCGTCGCCCCATTGCGCGCCGAGGACGATTACGTTGGACATGGTTTACTCGCGCACAACGGACTCACGCCTGTGCGCTCCTTTTAAGTGCTTGTGTGTGGGCGCGAAACCCCTCGCTCGCAGGCCCAAGTGAACCATTGTAACAGCGAGCCGTTACAATATCTCTGATGCAGCTTACCGATATCTTTCTGCAGCTCGGCGAGGATACCTTTCAGGAACTGATGCGCACGGTTTCGATCGGCCGCCTGAAGACCTACCAGATCTTCGACCGCGTCAAGACCCGGTTGCACCTGATCAAGCTGAACTCCGAGGCGCTACGCAAGGCCGCTCCGCGAATCTGGACCAGGCTGCAGGAGCGCGACGACGAGTTCGCCGCCGACGTGGCGCAGACCATTCTGGTTTCGCATCTGGATATGATTCGCGCGGTGCTGGATTTCCTGGAAATCCCGCACGAGGACGGGTTCTTCGCCAAGGACGCCGACGTGAGCAGCCACCTGACGGAAGGATGGCGCGAGCGGGTGTGGGAGAAGTTTCACGCCACGTTCCCGCCGGCGGCGCTGCTATTCTATATCAATCACCTCGCCTGGGAGATGGCGAAAGCCGAGGAAGTCTTTCAACCCGCGGCGTGATCCCCTATGAAGGAGCTCTTCGAAGCGGTCCGGGCAGGAGATTTGTCCAAAGTCCAGGCGCTGGTGGACGCGAATCCGTCCCTGGCTGTCTTCGCCGCCTCGATTCTGGGACAGGCGGACCGTCTTGAAGAGATGCTCGCTGGCAACCGCGCGCTGGTTTCCGCGGTGAGCGAGGATGGTTGGACTCCACTGCATCTGGCGGCGTTTTTCGGGAAGGAGGATGCCGCCCGTCTGCTGCTGAACAAGGGCGCGCAGACCGGCGCGCGGTCCACCAACGCCATGCAGAACACCCCTCTGCACGCGGCTGCCGCGGGAAAGCATGTGGCGCTGGTGAAGCTGCTTCTGGAGCGCGGCGCAAAAGCCGACGCGAAACAGCACGGGGGATGGGCGCCCATACATGCCGCTGCTCAGAGCGGCGATGTCGAGATGGCGCGCGCGCTGGTGGATAGCGGCGCGGACGTTTCGGTGCGGGCCGATAATCAGCAGCGGCCGATCGATCTGGCGCTCACCGGGGGGCATCAGGCGATGGTGGAGTTTCTCGAGGCTTGCGGAGCTTCCGTATGACGGCGCTGGATCAAACCATTTCGGAGTTGCGCGACGCCGCGCTGAAGGCGCTGGAGTCTGCCACCACGCTCGAAGCCGTCGAGGCCGTGCGCGTCGAAGCGCTGGGGCGCAAGGGCAAGCTCGCCGAGGTCAGCAAGTCCTTCGGCAAATTGTCGCCGGAAGAGCGCGCGCAGACCGGCAAGCTGCTGAACGCGGTCAAGGAAGAACTCGAATCGCGGCTGGAGGCTCGCAAAGCGGCCCTCGACGCGGTCGCGTTGAACGCGCGGCTGGAGTCGGAGTGGATCGATCTCACCGCGCCCGCGCCGGGTGCGCGGCCGGGCAGTCTGCATCCCGTGACGCAGGTGCAACAAGAGATCGAGGCCCTGTTTGCGTCCCTTGGGTTCGCGGTGATGGATGGGCCGGAGGTCGAGACCGAGCACTATAATTTCGACGCGCTGAACATTCCGCCCGACCATCCGGCGCGCGACATGCAGGACACGTTCTGGCTGAAGGACGGGCGCTTGTTGCGCACCCACACTTCGCCGGTGCAGATCCGGGCGCTCGAAAACCTGGGCCCTCCGCTGCGCATGATCGCGCCGGGCCGCGCGTTTCGCAACGAAGAAGTGGACGCGTCGCACGAGCACACGTTTTACCAGCTCGAAGGCATGATGGTGGACCGCGATGTTTCCGTAGCCCACCTGATGTACTTCATGAAGACGCTGCTTTCCGCGATCTTCCACCGCGATGTCGCCGTGCGGCTGCGGCCCGGGTTTTTCCCGTTCGTCGAGCCGGGATTCGAGCTGGATGTTTCCTGCTTGATCTGCGGCGGCGGGGGGTGCTCAGTTTGCAAGCAGTCGGGTTGGGTGGAACTGATGCCCTGCGGCCTGGTGAATCCCGCGGTGCTGCGCGCAGGCGGGGCGGACCCTGAGGAGTGGAACGGGTTTGCCTTCGGGCTGGGCCTGACACGTCTGGCGATGATGCGGTATGGCATCGACGATATTCGATTGCTAATGAGCGGCGATTTACGATTCTTGAAACAGTTTTAGGAAGTTTTACAAAGATGAGATTCTCCTACAACTGGTTGCGTGAGATGGTCGAGGGGCTGGAGGCTTCGCCCGCCGAACTGGAGCGCTGGATCACCATCAAGACCGCCGAGTGCGAAGGTATTGAGGCTCACGGCGACGATCACGTCATCGAAGTAGACAACAAATCGTTGACGCATCGACCCGATCTGTGGGGCCATCACGGCATGGCGCGCGAGGTGGCGGCCATCGCCATGGTTGAGGGCTTGCCCTGCAAACTGATCGACCCGGTGAAGCCGATCAAGTTTCCAGCACAGCCTCCGGCGATGCGCGTGATCGTCGACGATCACTTCCTGTGCCCCCGGTACTCGGCGCTGGTGTTCTCGAACGTCAAGGTGCAGCCGTCCCCGGACTGGCTCCAGCAGCGCCTGGAAGCAGTGGGGCTGAATCCGATCAACAATGTGGTCGACGTAACCAACTTCGTGATGGCGGAGATCGCGCAGCCGATGCACGCTTTCGACTCGGCCAAATTGCGCGGCGACGAGATTCGTGTGCGGCTGGCTCGCGCAGGGGAGCAGTTCGCGGCGCTGAATGACGAGAACTATGTGCTCGATTCGGCCGACCTGGTGATCGCGGATACCCAAGGAGCCATCGGCCTCGCCGGAGTGATCGGCGGCGCGGACAGCGCGATTTCCGACTCCACGACGCGCATCGTGCTGGAGAGCGCGAATTTCAACCCCAGCAGCATTCGCAAGACTTCGTCGCGGCAGAAGCTGCGCACGGACGCGTCCATGCGATTTGAGAAAGCGCAGGACCCGGCCAACACGGTGCGAGGGCTGGCGCGCGCGTACGAATTGCTGAAACAGGTTTCGCCGGGCATCCGGCTGGTGGGCGGGCTCGCTGACGAAAATCGGCCGCGCGCGGCGGCGCCGGCGGTCCGGTTGCCCCTCGATTGGCTCGACCGGAAGCTGGGGCGCGCTGTTCCCTCCAATGAAGTGCGCCGAATCCTGGAAGCGCTCGAATTCGGCGTCGAAGAAATCGATCTGCGCACGTTCTCGGTCACCGTGCCGAGCTGGCGCGCCACGAAAGACGTCTCCATCAAAGACGATCTGGTGGAGGAAGTTGGGCGCATGGTGGGCTACGCTTCGATCACGCCGACGGCTCCGCTGACTCCGGCCCACGTGCCGTATCACAACGCCGAGCGCGAGTTCCAGCATCGCGTTCGCGACATGGCTGCGGCGCAGGGCTTCACCGAAGTGTTGAATTACTCTTTCGTAAACGAAGAGATGGCGCGTGTGTTCGCGCTGGATCTGGCGGCGCACGTGGAAGTACTCAACCCGATAGCCGCCGATCAGAACCTGCTGCGCTCCAGCCTGCTGCCGGGGATCTGGAAGAACATTCTCGATAACGCCCGTCACTTCGAGCGGTTCCGGCTGTTCGAGATCGGCAACCAGATTCACAGGGACCGCGAGATCCCGCACTTTGCGGCGGCCGTCTTCTCCAAAAACGATGGGGCGAAAGACGACGGCGCCGCCGGATTGTTCGAGCTGAAGCGCTTGGCCGAGTGCCTCCTTCCAGGCGTGACGGTTCGCCCCTCGGCCGATGCCCTGCATTACGAACATCCGCAGCGCGCAGCCAATCTTCTGCACGGAGACACGCCCGTCGGCCGCCTGTTCGAGTTCCACCCGAAGATGGTCGAAGCGGGCCGCGCAGCCGTGCTCGATTTGGATCTGGCGGTGCTTCAGAAGGTCCAACCCGAAGCAGCGCTTTATCGCCCGCTACGGCGATTCCCGGAGAGCGCGTTCGATTTGTCAGTGGTCGCAGGGCCGCGGGCGTTGATCGGCGACGTGCAAGCGGCCCTGGAGGCGCTGGCGGGCAAGGCATTGCTGTCGATCGAATTCCTGCGCGAGTTCGGACTGCCCGATGGAACCCGTAGCGTGTCCTACCGGATGACGGTGGGCGCTCCGGACCGCACGCTCGCGGCCGAGGAAGTGGGCGCGGTGCGCAGCCGCATCATCGAAGGGATGCAGGCGGCTGGATATCAGCTTCGGGTTTGATAGCATACAGTCTGATGAAGCCTGTCCTGAGGTTCGGCGTGATCGCGCTCGCGACCGCGGGCTGGGTGCAGGCGCAGCACGAAGTCGATCCCACCGAAGTGCAGGGCGGCGCGACCTTCTATCGGATGAATTGTTCCGGCTGCCACGGCCCGGACGGAAACCGTGTTCCGGGCGTGGACCTGGGACACAACCAATTCAAGCGGGCTTCGACCGACCAGGAGCTGATTCAGATCATCCGCGCGGGGATCGCGGGAACGGCGATGCCTCCCGGAAATTTCACCAACGACCAGGCGTCGGCCATCGTGGCATACCTGCGGTCGCTGGCTGCCGACGCGGCGAAGAGCACGGCTCCTGCCGGCGATGCCGCTCGCGGCAAGCTGATCTTCGAAGGCAAAGGCGCATGCACTGGTTGCCATCGCGCGCGCGGGGTAGGATCGCGCGTCGCCCCGGACCTGAGCGATATCGGATCGCTGCGGAGGTCGGTGGAAATCGAGAAGTCAATTCTCGACCCGGATGCCGAAGTCACCGAAGACCATCGCAGTGTGCGGGCAGTCATTAAGGACGGCACGGTGGTGACCGGACGGCTGCTGAACTGGGACACCTTCACCGTCGAGCTGATCGACAGCAAGGAACAATTGCGGGCGCTACCAAGGGCGTCGCTCAAAGAGTTCACGATTCTGAAAAACTCCACGATGCCGAGCTATCAAGGGAAGCTAAGCGCGCAGGAATTGTCGGACGTGGTGGCGTACTTAGCGTCTCTGGTTGCGCCCAGCAGCGCCCCAGCCCAGTAATCGTGGCTCAGTAATTGCCGCAGCGGGCAGCGCATGTTATCTTAGGGATTACCCCTACGCTGGACGGGCTTTGAATGTGCTCTCGCGAACCCGCGACGCCGTGAAAGCCCCGGCTCGTTTGGACTTCATTTATGGCATATGTAATCGCGGAACCTTGTGTGGGTGTCAAGGACACGGCATGCGTGGACGCGTGCCCGGTCGACTGTATCCACCCCAAGAAAGACTCGGAGAAATTCGAGGCCGAGACGATGTTGTACATCGATCCCGTGGAGTGCATCGATTGCGGCGCATGCGTCCCGGTTTGCCCCGTATCGGCCATCTTCGCGCTCGACGATCTCCCGGCCAAATGGGCCGACTACGCGCAAAAGAACGCGTCGTATTTCGGACGGTAGGGCTGTACTCTTTCGATTCTCTCCCGGCCTACGGGACGAGCTCCACTAGAATATCGGTAGGCCCCGCGCCTCGGTAAAAATGTTCCTCGCCAAAATCAAGCTGGAGAACATCCTGTCCTTCAAGGATGCCGAGCTTGAACTCCGCCCGCTCAACGTTCTGATTGGGGCGAATGCTTCCGGCAAATCAAACCTCATTCGCGCATTCGGTCTAGTGAAGTCGTTGCCCAACGACCTGCAAAAGGAGATTTCCGATGGAGGAGGTCCGGGGGCGTGGATCAATCGGAAGACCAACGGTATTGCGAGAATCACGCTCTCACAACTAAATGGATTCGTCTCGTACACCGTGGCCCTCAAGACTGTGGCGCAAACCTACGAAATCGTCGAAGAGTTCGCGCCGATGGTTTTCCGTCGAGACCTCGCCAAGCTGAGTATTCCAGGCAACAACCCTGATGCCGACCGCGCCGAGATAATGCGTGTCCGTGAGACCTTCAATTTACGCGATCATCTGGAGAATGAAGCAAAACTGGCCACGCTGCTTCTCTCGACCCAACAGTCTGTCTTAGCGCAAGTTCGAATTCCTGGCCACCTAATCGGATCTCTCGCAAGCGCCCTTCAGGGAATCCGACTGTACCGTGAATTCAAGACCGGCCCCGGCACTCAGGCTCGGCAGGGGATCGCCTCAAGCGCTCTTGCAGGATACCTGTCAGAGGATGGTAGCAATCTAGCTCTTGTACTGAACGAACTCAATCTTATCAACAGCTTAAAGCACGCGAACGAAGCCCTGCACCGGTTTAGCGACCTGTTCACCGAGGTGGTCGCGCTAACCCGGGGCGGGACTACTCAACTGTACGTTCGTGAGGAAGGGGTGGGAGAACCCTTCGCCGCGACGAGTCTATCGGACGGCACTCTGCGTTTGCTATGCCTGCTTGCAGTCTTACTCGATCCCGCCCCTCCACCGCTCGTCTGTATCGAGGAACCCGAAGTGGGTATGCATCCGGACGCGATTCGGATGATCGCAGACTTGCTTGTTGAAGCATCCTCAAAAACGCAGCTCATCGTAACCACGCACTCGCCCGCGCTTGTCGATGCGCTCTCCGATCAACCTGAATCCGTTGTAGTGTGTGAACGAAACTTCGATGGGTTCACCGAATTCCGACGGCTCAAAAACACCGATCTCGATGCTTGGTTGGAGCGCTACTCGCTCGGCGAGCTATGGCAGAAGGGCGAAATCGGCGGCAATCCGTGGTGACCGAAATCTGGTTTTACTTTGAAGGCGCTTATGCGTTACGCGCGGGTTTCCATAAGTTTCTGAAAGAGATCGTCGACCGGGCCAGGAACAGGCGAATCAAACTTCACCTCCGGCCCTGCGGAGCCACAGCAACCGAGGATTATGAAATTGCGCTTAGGAAGCATCCAGACGCCCTCAACATCCTGCTGCGGGACAGCGACGGTTCGGAAATCCCAAATCCTCCCGAGGAGGCTGAATTCTGGATGGTCGAGCTCATGGAGGCGTGGTTTCTTGCCGATCCCGAGGCTCTTGAGGAATACTATGGCAGTCCCTTCGCCAGAACGTACAATCCGCGAGTTGAAGAGATTCCGAAGGCTGACGTACTAACACGCTTGAAAGATGCGACCCGCCACACTCAGAAGGGTTCCTATCACAAAACCAAGCACGCTCCGCACATTCTGGAACGTCTGGATCCAACTAAGGTCAGGAACGCCGCGCCCAATTGCGAACGGCTGTTTCGCGAAGTGCTCGCCAAGCTTTTGTAACCGCTACGGCCGGTAAGTCGCGCTCTGAATCTCCGTCTCCCAAACCTTCACCTCGCGAATCCTCACCGGCACTGGAGTCTCGCGCAATCCCTCGCTAAGCTCCTCGCAGAAATATACGGCGATGTTCTCGGCGGACGGGTTCTGCACGTCGAACGGCGGCACGTCGTTCAAAAACTGGTGGTCCAGTTTAGCGATCACCTCGCGCATTTTGTCCTTCACGTCAATGAAGTCTACCAGCATGCCGGTCTTATCCAGGCGCTCGCCCTCGATGGTCACCTGCACTTTGAAATTGTGGCCGTGCACGTTCTCGCACTTGCCCTTGTAGTCGCGCAGCGCATGCCCTGCCGCGAAGGTTTGCTCCACGGAAACTTCAAACATTGAAAAACCTCTCCACGTCTTCCCGCCGCGTCGTGAACCGGTAGGGCGGCAGGCTATCGAAAAAAATCTGGCCGTAACGCGTCTTGGTGATTCGATTGTCCAACAGCGACAGCACGCCGCGGTCCGAACGGCTCCGGATCAACCGTCCGAATCCCTGCTTCAGCGCGATGGCGGCCTGCGGGACCTGGTACTCACTGAAGGGCTCGCCTCCGTCGCTCCGGATGGCCGCGATGCGCGCCTCCACCACCGGATCGCTGGGAACCGCGAACGGCAACTTATCTATAATAACGCAGCTCAACTGTTCGCCCGGCACATCCACGCCTTGCCAGAAGGACGACGTTGCGAACAACACCGCGTTGGGAGTGGCGCGGAATTCCTCCAGCAGCGCGTTGCGCGGCCCGGTGCCCTGCAGCAGCGTTTGGTACGGCACTTCCAGAGACACTCGATCGTACACCTGGCGCATCTGCTGATAGCTGGTGAACAGCACGAACGCCCGGCCGCGGCTGTGCAGCAACAGCTCGATGATCTCGCGCGCCGCGGCCTGGACGAACGCCGGACTGCGCGGATCGGGCAGTTCCTGCGGAACGTACAACAGCGCCTGTTTCGGATAGTCAAAATGGCTGGGCACGATCAGCGTGCGCGCCTGGCGCAACCCCAGCCGCTGTTGCACGTAATCGAAGCCGCCCGCGACAGCCAGCGTCGCCGAGGTCAGCACCACCGTGTCGATGGCATCGAATAACCGCTTATCCAGCATTTGCGATACATCGATCGGCGTAGCTTGCAGGAAGGTCCGGCGGCCGCGGCGCTCGATCCAATACACGTAGGCCTTATCGCCGCCTTCCATCCAAAACTCGAGCCGCCGCATCATATCGCGGGCGCGCGTGACCAGCGGGATCGCTTCTTCCGGAGCCGCCTTCAACAGCTCCAATTGCAGCGCGACCAGCTCCAAC
>Ga0210409_10001715_pt1 | contig 27739 bp, 27 predicted proteins | sample IncBWH17MmetaG_FD_161649 | JGI IMG/M metagenome (GOLD analysis project Ga0210409, IMG submission 161649) | Forest soil microbial communities from Barre Woods Harvard Forest LTER site, Petersham, Massachusetts, United States - Inc-BW-H-17-M | ecosystem: Environmental > Terrestrial > Soil >...
GCGATGAACGCCGCGCAGGCCCACGCCAGCGACAATCCGTCAAAGGTGCTGGTGCCGCGGCCCACTTCGTCCATGAGCACCAGGCTCATCGCGGTGGCGTTATTGAGGATGTTCGCCGTCTCGGTCATTTCTAGCATGAAGGTGGACCGGCCGCCGGCAAGATCGTCGGACGCGCCGATGCGGGTGAATATGCGATCGATCGGTCCTAAGACGGCGCGCCGCGCCGGTACGAAGCAGCCTATGTGGGCGAGGATCACGATGAGCGCGGTCTGGCGCATGTACGTGCTCTTACCGCCCATGTTCGGGCCGGTGATGATGAGCATGCGGCGTGACTGGTCGAAGCGCACATCGTTCGGAATGAAGGGTTCGCTACCTACGCGCTCGACCACGGGATGGCGGCCGCTTTCAATCAGCAGCATCGGTTCATCGGTCAATTCCGGCTGCGAGCAGTCGAGCGCCGCGGCGCGCTCGGCGAAGCACACTAGAACATCGATTTGCGCAATGGCCGTCGCCGTCGATTGCAGCGCGGGAAGATGTGCGCACAGCTCATCCAGCACGCCTTCGTACAGGCTCTTCTCGCGCGCCAGAGCCCGATCGCGGGCGCCGAGCACTTTGTCTTCGAAGGATTTCAACTCGGGCGTAATGAATCGTTCGGCAGATTTCACGGTTTGGCGCCGCAGATACTCAGGCGGGACCCTGTCGGCCTGGCTGCGGTTCACCTCGATGAAAAAGCCCTGTACCCGATTGAAGCCCAGTTTCAAGCTGGAGAGGCCGCTGCGTTCGCGCTCCCGCTGTTCGAGATCCAGCAGAAACTGCTCGGTATTGCTGCCCAGGGCACGCAGCTCATCGAGCTCAGCGTCGAACCCTAAGGCAATCACGCCGCCATCGCGAAGATAGTGGGGCGGCGACTCGATGATCGCGCGCGTGAGCAACCCGAGCTCTCCGCCGTGATCGCCGATCTCTGCCGCGAGCTTGAGCAACATCGCCGATTGGCCGGCAGTCGCTAGCACCCGCTTGAGAGCGGGTAGCGCGGCAAGCGCGGCGCGCAGCTGCACAAGATCGCGCGGCCGTGCCGAGCGCAGGGCGATTCTCGCCAGAATCCGCTCCAGGTCGCCGATCTTCCGCAACGGTCCCGCGAAGCTTTCGTAGTGGGCCTGATCGATCAGCGTTGCAACCGCGTCATAGCGGGAGCGCAGGACGTCGCGATCGCGCAGCGGGCGATGCAGCCAGCGGCGCAGCAGCCGGCCGCCCATCGGCGTCGAGGTGCGATCGAAAACGCCTGCCAGGGTGAGGTCCGGGGCGCCCGCCAGGCTTTCGTCCAGCTCCAGATTGCGCCGGGTTGCAGGATCCATGATGAGCGCCGCATCGCGCTCCTCCGTTGTGATCGACAAAAGATGCGGCAGCGCCGATTTTTGCGTTTCGCGGACGTAACTCAGCAGCGCGCCGGCCGCGGCAATGGCCAGCGGTTTGTCCGCGCAGCCGAAGCCGGCCAGGTCGCGGGTGCGAAATTGTTCGGTGAGCGCCCGGGTCGCAGAATCGATATCGAATTGCCAGGGCGCGCGGGCGCGCCATGGTCGATCCACGGCGGACAAGGAGCGCGCCAGAGCCGGCTGCGCGCCATCGGGAGCCAGAATCTCCTTGGGCTGCAGTCGATCGACCTCAGCTTCGAGCGCCGCGAGGCTTTCGAGCTGCATCACGCTGAAGCGGCCGGCCGACAGTTCGAGCCATGCGAGTCCATAGCAGCCGTCTCGGCCGCAGACGCTGGCGAGGACGTTGTCGCGCCGTTCCTCGAGCAAGGCTTCGTCGGTAATGGTGCCCGGGGTCACGATACGTACCACTTCGCGTTCCATCGGACCCTTGGTTTTGCCCGGGTCGCCGCGCTGTTCGCAAATGGCCACCGATTCGCCCTTGCGCACCAACTTAGCCAAGTAGCTGTCGATGGTGACGGCAGGTACCCCGGCCATCGGAATCGGGGCGCCCGCGGAGGCGCCGCGCTGGGTCAGCGCGATGTCGAGGAGCTCGGCGGCGCGCCGCGCGTCGTCGTAGAACATCTCGTAGAAATCACCCATGCGATAGAACAACAGCACGTCGGGGTGCTGCGCCTTGATGCGCAGGTATTGCTGCATCATGGGCGTATGTTCTGACGTCGCGATGTCCATACCCAATTCTAAACTAGTAAACTCATCGTCATGGCGAACACCGATGGGGATCTTAAGCGTCTGGCCGCGCGAGTCGGCCGGCGCCTGAAGGAAACTGGACAGGTCGTGGCGACCGCGGAATCCTGCACCGGCGGGTGGATTGCCAAGGCGTTCACCGACGTTGCCGGCAGCTCGCACTGGTTCATCGAGGGATTCGTGACCTACAGCAATGCATCCAAAATGCGGCGGCTCGGCGTGCCTCGAGCCCTGCTGGATGAGCGCGGTTCGGTGAGCGAAGCGGTCGCCCGAGCGATGGCGAGGGGCGCTCTCAAGTTCGCGCAGGCGCAGGTGGCAGTCGCGGTGACCGGGATTGCCGGTCCCGACGGCGCGGTCCCGGGGAAACCCGTGGGTACCGTATGGTTGGCTTGGGCGATGCGCCGCGGCGGCCCAGTGCGGATCGCGGCGCAATTGCGGCATTTTCGCGGCGATCGCGAGGCGGTGCGCCGCAAGACCGTCCAAGCAGCGCTCAGCGGGCTCTACGCCTTGATCGGGCGCTGACTCGTGGTGTCCGATGCGACTATTCTTCGCGCTCTGGCCCGACCCTGATGCGAGAAACCTGCTGGCCGGCGTCGCGGCGAAATTGCGGTTGGCTGACCGAAGCCGCCTGGTGCCTGATGAAAATTATCATCTGACGCTGGCGTTCCTTGGCGAGGTGCCGGATTCCCGGCTGCCGGAACTGCTCAAAATCGGCGCCGCGCAGCGAGCTCCGCGCTTAGAGATCACCTTCGATGCAACCGAGTACTGGGCGAGATCCCAGGTCGTCGCAGCCGCAGCGCAAAAAACGTCCCCCGAGCTGCTTGCGCTGTGCGAACAATTGCACACAGACCTTGCGCTTCCCGAACAGCCAAACCGGCGCGCGCATGTAACGCTCGCGAGGAAGGTGGCGCAAGCCCCTGTGCTGCAAGCAATGTCGCCCGTTTCCTGGAGCGCGAGCAGCTTTGGACTGTATCGCTCCGACACCAGCGGTGCTCAGTCCGCGTATACAGTAGTCGACACCTGGCAACTACTGGATGAAACGTAAAAATCCGAAGAAATCTCGGCGAATTCGTTGCATATCAGATGAGCGTTGAGCGCTGAATATGAAATAATGGCGCCACACTTGTTGAGGACTCCCCATGGAAGAGAATCGTAAGAAGGCTCTCGCTGCCGCGCTGAGCCAGATAGAAAAGCAATTTGGCAAGGGCTCGGTCATGCGCTTGGGCGATGCCGGTGCCACGTACGAAGTGGATTCGATCCCCACCGGATCTCTGGGTCTTGACATCGCACTTGGCGTCGGCGGCATCCCGCGTGGCCGCGTCATCGAAATCTTCGGCCCGGAATCCTCCGGCAAGACCACTCTGACGCTTGCCATCATCGCCTCCGCGCAAAGCAACGGCGGCACTGCGGCGTTTGTCGATGCCGAACATGCGCTTGATCCCGTGTATGCGGAAAAGCTCGGCGTCAAGGTCAACGACTTGTTGGTGTCCCAGCCAGACACTGGGGAGCAAGCGCTGGAAATCACCGACATGTTGGTGCGCTCGGGCGCGGTGGATGTGGTGGTGGTCGACTCGGTCGCCGCGCTCACGCCGAAGGCGGAAATCGAAGGCGAGATGGGCGATCAGCACATGGGGCTGCAGGCACGCCTCATGTCGCAGGCGCTGCGAAAGTTGACCGGCAATATCAAGCGATCCAATACCATTGTCATCTTCATCAATCAGATCCGCATGAAAATCGGCGTTATGTTCGGCAATCCCGAAACCACGACCGGTGGCAATGCGCTTAAGTTCTATTCGTCGGTGCGCATGGATATCCGGCGCATCGGGGCGATCAAGAACGGCGAGGAAGTGGTGGGCTCGATGACCCGCGTCAAAGTCGTCAAGAACAAGGTGGCGCCCCCGTTCCGCGAGACGGAATTTGAGATCATGTACGGTACCGGGATATCCAAGGAAGGTGAACTCATCGAATGGGGCGTTTTGCACAACATGATTGAGAAATCCGGCTCTTGGTACAGCTACAAGGGAGAAAGGATAGGGCAGGGCAAGGACAATGCCCGCACATTCCTGCAGCAGAATCCGGCGATTGCCAAGGACATCGAAGGGCAGATCCGCAGCAAGCTGATTCCGGAGAAGGCGACGATGCATCGGGGTGGGGACGTCAAAGAGGCGTAACGCCCTGGCTCGCGGAAGCGTAGAGCCCCTGGACGCCCGCGCGGCGCGAGTCTTCGCGCTCGACGCGCTGGCGCGGCGCGATTACGCATCCGAGGATTTGCGGCTCAAGCTGATCGAGAAGGGTTACGATGCAACGGTCGTTGCGCCCCTGCTCGATGCCTTGCGCGCCGAGAAATTGCTCGACGATCGGCGCTATATGGAAAATTTCGTGACTTTTCATGCTGCCCGCGGCCAGGGTCCTCTTCGCGTGCGATCGGATTTGAGCCGGCACGGCTTATGGGGAGAGGATGTCGAGGCGTACCTCGCCGCCTATCCTGATTGGCTTGAGCATCTCTCGAGGGCGCGGCAAAAGAAATTTGGCACGCAACTGCCGAAGAACTACGCTGACCGGCAACGGCAAGCGCGATTCTTAAGTTACCGAGGTTTCACGAGCGCTCAGATAAGAATGGCCTTAGGCTTTGATATTGAGCTTGATTAGAGACTCCCAAGAGATATGAAACGCGACGTAAAACTGAAATCGATGAGCACCTCGGAGATCCGGACCAGCTTTCTGGAATTCTTCCGCAAAAACGGCCACACAGTCTTGCCGTCAAGTTCACTCGTGCCGGCGAATGACCCAACGCTGCTGTTCACTAATGCCGGCATGGTCCAGTTCAAGGATGTATTCCTCGGCAAGGACCGCCGTGATTACGTGCGTGCGGCAACCGCGCAGCGCTGTGTGCGCGCCGGCGGCAAGCACAATGATCTGGAAAACGTCGGCTATACCGCGCGGCACCATACATTTTTCGAGATGCTGGGCAACTTCAGTTTCGGCGACTACTTCAAGCGCGAAGCGATCCATTTCGCGTGGAACTTCATTACCGGGACTCTGGGAATACCGAAGGATCGGCTGTGGGTGACCGTATTCACGGAGGATGACGAAGCGGAACGCCTCTGGACCGAGGAAATCGGCATCGATCCAATGCGCTGCACGCGAATGGGCGAAGAATCCAATTTTTGGGCGATGGGGGACACCGGACCCTGCGGTCCGTGCTCGGAGATTTTCTACGATCACGGCGCGGATATCGCCGGAGGTCCCCCGGGCTCCCCCGACGAGGACGGGGACCGCTACGTCGAGATCTGGAATTTGGTGTTCATGCAGTACGATCGCTCCACCGACGGAGTGCTGGTGCCATTGCCCAAGCCGTCGGTGGATACCGGCATGGGATTGGAGCGGGTCGCGGCGGTGATGCAGGGAGTGCATAGCAACTACGACATCGACTTGTTCAGATCGTTGATCCGAGCCGCAGCTGACGTGACCAACACGGAAGATCTTACGTCATCCAGCCTGCGGGTCATCGCCGATCATATCCGCGCCTGCACATTTCTGATCATAGACGGCGTGGTGCCGTCGAACGAAGGGCGCGGCTACGTTTTGCGCCGCATTATCCGGCGCGCGATTCGCCACGGCTACAAATTGGGCCAGACGCGGCCGTTTTTTCACAAGCTGGTATCCAACGTGGTGCGGGAGATGGGCTCCTACTACAGCGAACTGGCGAGCGGCGAGGCGCGTGCCGCGAGAGTCCTCGCTCAGGAAGAGGACCGATTTGCCGAGACCCTGACCACCGGCATGGCGCTGCTCGAAGCGGAAACCGCGAAATTGAAATCGAAGGTGATTCCTGGCGAGACGGTATTCAAGCTGTACGATACTTACGGTTTTCCCGCGGATCTGACCGCGGACGTGGCGCGCGAGCGAGGCCTTAGCATCGACCAAGCCGGTTTCGACGCTGCGATGGAGGCGCAACGGGTACGCGCGCGAGCGGCCAGCAAGTTTGGCCCGGAGCTGCGCGACTCGATACAGCTGGACGGCAAGAGTGATTTTTCCGGCTATGAGCGCCTCGTGGACATCGCCCGTGTCACGTCGCTGATTTTCGATGGAACCGTTGTCGATGTGTTGCGTCCGGGCCAAGAGGCCCAAGTCGTGCTGGATCACACTCCGTTCTATGCTGAAAGCGGCGGACAGATTGGCGACAGCGGCGTGCTGCTGGGAGCAAACGGCCGCTTTATCGTGCGCGACACGCAAAAACTCGGCGCATCCATAGCTCATCTCGGCGTGTTGGAGAACGGCGAGCTGCGTGTCGGGAATTCGGTCGAAGCGCTGGTCGACCAAGAGCGCCGCAAGGCGATTGCCCTCAATCATACGGCCACGCACCTGCTGCACGCAGCATTGCGGAAGATTCTCGGCAAGCACGTCGAACAGAAAGGTTCCCTGGTCGCGGCGGATCGGCTGCGTTTCGACTTTTCGCACACCCATGGTCTGACGCAGGATGAACTGCATCAGGTTGAAGCGCTGGTGAATTCAAAGATTCGAGACAACCAGCCGGCCGAGACGCGAGTGATGGCGCTGGACGATGCCGTGGCGGCCGGCGCCATGTCGTTGTTTGGAGAGAAATACGAAAATGACGTTCGCGTGCTCTCAATTGGCGAATTCTCGATGGAACTATGTGGCGGAACGCACGTCGAACGTGCTGGCGATATTGGCTTGTTCAAAATCACCGGCGAATCGGGCGTTGCAGCCGGGATCCGCCGTGTGGAGGCCGTGACCGGCCAAGCGGCTTACGAGTGGGTGATGCGCACTGATCAGGTGCTGCGCGACGTTGCGGCCATGCTGCGGGGCAGTCGCGAGGATGTCGATGAGAAAGTGCGCGAGCTCGTTGAACGCTCCCGCCGGCTGGAAAAAGAGGTCCAGCAGCTCAAGTCGAAACTCGCGAGCGGCCAGGGCGGTGATTTGTCGACTCAGGCAAAGGACGTGGGTGGTATTAAGGTTTTAGCTGCACAACTTGATGGTGCGGATGTCAGGTCATTGCGCGACGCGGTAGATCAGCTCAAAAGTAAGCTCGGCTCCTCGGTGATCGTGCTGGCGAGCGTGGAACAGGGCAAAGTCGTGCTGGTGGTAGGTGTTTCGGGCGATTTACTGGCGCGAATTAAGGCTGGTGACATCGCCGGCCACGTGGCGGCGAAGGTTGGAGGCCGCGGCGGCGGTCGTGCAGATTTTGCGCAAGCAGGCGGAACGCAGCCCGAGAACTTAGGCACGGCACTCGCCGAGGTCGAGGCCCTGGTGCGGAGCCGCTTGACTAATTGAACAATTGATATTTTTTGATATCAAGATGCAAGAATTATTATTAGTATTCTTGTATTCTAATTGCAATGGTTCAAGGAATTTCTGTGGTGAGTTAGCGGCCACAGTTTGAATGGCGAATGAATGCTTGACGCGGTGCGGGGTGCGACGCGGAAACTTTTAGCCGCTATGCCAAGGTTTGAAGGAGTTGGAATATGTTGATATTAACGCGGCGTGTCGGCGAAACACTGATGATCGGCAACGATGTCACGGTGACGGTATTGGGCGTCAAGGGCAACCAAGTCCGAATTGGTGTCAACGCGCCGAAGGATGTTGCGGTTCATCGTGAGGAGATCTTCGAGCGAATCAAGCGCGAGGAAGATTATTCCAGATCCGGCGCGTCGGTCGCCAAAATTGTCGACGACCTCTGAATTAGACGTTGACCCCCCTTAGCTTTACCTAGACTGCTCCCTGCAGGTATCATCCCGCGCTCCGCGAAGGGCCTAAAGGCCTTAATCGGAGAGGTGGCCGAGTGGTCGAAGGCGCGCCCCTGCTAAGGGCGTATGGGTCAAAAGCCCATCGAGGGTTCGAATCCCTCCCTCTCCGCCATGTAAAACATTCAGAGGTTGGGTGACCTGCCTCTTTGCGTCATTTGCGCCCGTAGCTCAGTTGGATAGAGCGCCTGGCTACGAACCAGGAGGCCGGGAGTTCGAATCTCTCCGGGCGCACCAATTTATCAAGAACTTACCGAGCATCAGTGCACCGACCGTAGCGAAAACGTAGCGTTTTTTGCTACGTTTCTGCGCCGCGTAGCGTCCCCGGCGATCGTAAGTGCTTGCCGCTCAATGCGTCCGGCCACGGAGCTCAGTTTCTCCGGGGCCAGGTGCGCATAGCGGAGCACCATCTCGTACGATTTCCAGCCGCCCAGTTCCATCAGCTCCGGAAGTGAAGTGCCGCTCTGCACGTGCCACGAGGCCCAGGTGTGCCTCAGGTCGTGGAAGCGGAAGTCCTCGATGCCGGCGCGCTGCTTCGCCAAGCCCCAGGCGGTGGAGCTTTGATGGATGCGTTTACCTGCGAAGGTGAAGCACCAACGCAGGTGTTGTCCCCGCGTGGCTTCGAGCGCCGCCACGGCATCCGCGTTGAGCGGTATACCGCGACCATCGCCCGATTTCGTCGTACCGTGATCGAGCCAGGCCACTTTTCGGGCTAGGTCCACGCGGCTCCATTCGAGCCCCAGGATCTCCCCCGCACGACAGCCCGTCGCGAGCGCAAACTCCACGATCGGCTTCATGTGGCTAGGCAAGGCCTCGATCAATCGGTCAGCCTCCTCGCGTCTCAAAAAGCGTACGCGCCGCCGGGGTTCCTTCAGCATCCGAATCTTCGGCACCCCTTTGAGCCATCGCCAGTCCTGATGCGCGACATTCAATATCCGCCGAACCACCTCGAGTGCGCGATTGATCGTCGCGTTCGAGACACCATCTTTTACCTTGCGATCGCGAATAAACGGCTGCAGTACCGTCATATCAATCGCATCCAACTTCAGGGATCGCAAATAAGGGTCGAGCTTCTTCAAATGATCCTTATCGTCCGAGAGGCTCCTCTTATCGGCGAACTCCTCGAGATATCGCACGACCGCTTGCTGCCATACGAATATGCCGAGGATCCCCTGCTGCTTCGCTTCAATTGCTTCGTTCTTCAGGCGGACGACGTAGCTTTCGGCATCGGTGCGATTGATACACCCAGTGCTTTGGCATACGCGGCGTCCATCTGAGAGAACGAGGTTAATCCACCAGAACCGCGAATCCTTGCGGCGGTAGAGTCCACGTTCACGGGCCATATAGTCTCCTTCCAGGCCCGCCCTCGGCACTTATCCTGCTGCATATGGGCATCGAGATCAATGCGGTCGTAGACCTTGCAGCGGCCTTTGCGGATGAATGACAGTCCCATGCCATCGAGGAATCGGAGACTGCAGCGGAGGTAGGCGGCGGCTTCACGGCGAGTGAGGTAGCGAGCGGGCATGGCGGTGAGCGGAACCTCTCGGATGGTGCTGGAAGGCCGTGGACGGGACGGCGGTAAGCGAGGCGCCGGCGTGGAGAAATCGAGCGCCAGTTGTCCCGAGGGTAGCTTGGGATTGGACTGCTGACGCGAAGTGTCTGAGCGAGTCGGCATGACATGTACGTTCTTCAAAGCAGATTGTGATGTGTGTTCCGAGCAATTTCATCGGGGCTTTTCCAGCATCGACTATGACGCAAGACGAGATTGTTGTGTGTTCGAGTATCGCGGAAAAATCAGCGAAACTCTTACCGTGACTCTACGTCCGTGATGGGTGCGCTCTCGAACAGCTGCGCTAGATTAATTGTTGGGCTTTGTTTGAGTTACGCTGAAAAAACGCGCGATGCAGGATAGGCAACAGGTTGCTCTTGTTGAACAATTGGACCCACGTGAAAGCAGATCAATTCATCGTGGGTCGAGTTTCATCGGAAACGAAGGCACGGCTGCGTGCGCTTGCTGAGAAGGAACTGCTCAGCGAGTCGGCTTTGCTCAGGCGTCTGGTTGAATTGGTGCTGCTTAAGGCAGGCTTGGCGCCGATAATCACGGAGGCACCAACCGGTGCTCGGGCGGCGCGGAGGGGCGCTCGATTGATGATCCGTCTGCGCCCCGATGACCAGATTCTTTTGCGGGAGCGTGCGGCCGCCCGAGGGATGCCAGCGGCAACGTATGTATCGGTGCTGACGCGAGCTCACCTGCGGTCGCTGACGCCACTCCCGCAGGAGGAACTGCTGGCCCTCAAGCACACGTTGGCGGAACTCGGAAGCATCGGCCGCAACTTGAACCAGATTGCCCGTGCCGCCAATCAAGGCCAGCTTGTGACGAGTCCTGGGCGCGATGACCTTACGGCAATGCTGCGCGTCTGTCGAACCCTTCGCGATAGCCTGAAGCGGGTGCTTCTGGCGAACCTGAAGTCTTGGGAGGGAGGCTCTCCCTAGCAGTCCCCCCGGGGCGGCTCAAGTCGGCCAAAAGCGGTACTCGAGCACACTGGAACGCTTGCCAGGAAGCAGTCGTTCACGGCCCGCGGTAAGCTAACCCCAATTCAAAAAGTGATTTGTCTATGCAAGGAATCGGGGCAGGTTTAGGAATTGTCGGGGCAGCGTTGTTCATCGTTGGCCTATGCTGGCTGAGATATTTGGCAATCTCGTTCACCGACTTTGTGTACAGCGGCTTGTGTCTAGCGGCAGGTCTGGCAGTAGGTAGCCTCGGCGGATGGATATACCAAAAGGCGCACTCCGGCCACGTCGGCGGTAAGCGTCAATGAGTCTCGCAGTTCAGGCTCATCGTTAAGAATCACGCAGTGCGGATCGCTGTCTGTGTCTTGGCTGTTTTCATGGCAGGCTGCATTCTTGCGTGGGTGCCAGTAGCCGCCGTTTGTAGTCTGCCCGGCGTACGGTACTCCAACGCCTGTGGTCACAACGCCGGTGATTGGCTAATAGTCACATTGCCGTTAGGGTTTTTGCTGGCCGCGCTGTGGGTTCCAAGACTGTTTTCCAAGCCGCGACATAAAGAATGACGCGGCCATTAGGGTGCCGTACATGGTAATTCGCCTAAGAACAATTGTGGTTTGGTTCGCAACGGTGGGGTTTTTGATTCCAATCGCGATTATCGTGATTGACAGGTTGAGCGCCCACGGATGGTGGGCGCACTGGGTGCTATACGTGTTTCCTTCCAGCTATATGATTGGTGCAGCCAGTGGAATCATTGATAGTTTTTTCTATGAAATGGCCGCGATAGCGATCGTCGTAAACATCATTCTCTATTCAATTGCAGGCTTGATACTTGGTATCGTTCTACGACTCATTGTGAGGTTACATCAATTGGCAGTCTCAAAGCCTGATCTTCTGGACGACCTCGATCGAGTGGAGCGCACTATGCGCGAAGAGTTGAACCGGGAACGTCGCCGGTGATTTGAGCGGATCGGAAGCAGACGGTGGCCAATGACGGTTCAGGGTCGGTTTGAGTCACTCGCCGGCACGGGAGCTGATGTCCGTCTCAGATCGACCCCAAGCCGGCGGTGGTCAGTGTCGCCTTTGCGGCACCGTAGCGGGCGACTCGCTGAGCCGCGCGCCGTGCCTGTCACTCTGTGCTCAAAGGGCCGCCAGCTCATCCAGCTTGCGTGTTTCCTGGTCGACATGAGCTTCGTCAACCGTGTGCGCTGACATTTGATAGATGGGCTGCACACCCATATAGCTTGAAATCACGACTAACTGTCCGACTTGCGTTGGGAACGGCGTACAGTCTGGCCCAAGGCACAGCGCCGTCGTGGCGGCAGTCATAGTGGAGCCCACGGCAAAGGGACCCTTCCAGGAGCGGATGACAAGAAACTTCGATAACGGTCCCCAACTAGGATCGCGTGGGTCGACTTGAGGGGGCTCGAGCAAGCGTACGAGCGCTACAATTTTGGCGGTACGAAATTCCTCTGCCGGCCCAGCAAACTCGACTTTGGGCACATGCTTCATCCTTTTCGCCCATCGCAAGTACGCTTCATCCAGATGTTCGTAATGAGTTTTGCGAATGAGGTGTCGATTCACATCGAACTCAAAATAGTAAGACTGGAGCCGAAGTACACTGGTCGGATCGTCCCACGATAGACGCGTGTAACACGGTGAGGTGCATGGGAACATCGTAAATCCCATAAAGTAACCGGAGTGCTGAAACTCAATATTTGGCGGGACCGCGAATCGACGGGCAACAATTTCCGGCGAGTCGCCGAGACGAGTGTCTGCAAAAGCGCTTGCATATCTGAGGCTCTTGTACACGTATAACCCTGCATAAATGCAAACAGCGGCAGCCACCGCGCCAATCAGAACCTTCAGCAAGAGGCGTGACTTCATGGCGCTCTATGCGTCGCTTTGGAATTCAGCAGGTGTAGATTCTTCGTGAACCAATCGAAAGTTGCGACTCAAGTCCGCCGTTTTTAGCGATAGACAGAATCCTGCGTATTTCCGGTTCGCGCGATCGCTCTCGGGAACCATCCTTTCTTCCACGGCCGCGTAATCAATCGGCCTCGCATACACGCCCACGGGTCGAGCGAGCAATACGTCATCGTCCACGATCACTCGCTCACCGCTCTTGAGCGTTCCCGTGCCACCGCCAGTGAACGGCGCCGCCCAGGAAGTCAAATAACCTACCTGGAGATCTTCAGTAGCCTCATACACATCACCCTTTTTCGGAAATCTCGTCCCCACTGGAAGGAGGCTACGTTCGTAGTCCCGCGCCCAATCGGCCTCCGGGGATCCAACGGCATTACGACCGCCCGCTCGCGCTTCGACTAAGAGGTCGTCGATGGTCTTGTTCCAACCCGGTGGCGCGGGCGGCGTTTGACTGCTCATGGAAGCAATTTTACTGCAGGCAGCGATCGGCTGCTTTCTGGCGGCCATCTCCACGCCGTCAAGGCCCGCTATTTGTCGATCAGAGACCGCCGATCGCAGCTTTAACTCCAAGCTCGCTGACGTCGACGATCGCCCAGGTCCAGCCGCGATAGCTGCGCTTGCTGCGCAACTGTTCGATAGTGGACGGCTTTGGAAAGGATAGACCGTCATCGAGTAGACGATCCAGATGAAGCAGGATGGCCTCCCGCGCGCTGCTCAACGCCTCATCCAAGTTATCGCCAGCCGAAAAACAGCCTGGTAAATCAGGCACCACGACTCCGTACGCGTGTTTGGCATCGCCCGCCTCAATTGCAATGGGATATCGCATTTTGGAAACCTTACCTCAGACCGGCCTCTTCCGAATCGCCCGCATTCACCTGCGCAGAGCTTGCCTAGTTAGTCCGGGCGCTCAATGGGGGACGGAAGCGAACGCGGTCCATTTCGACAATCGCAAGCCTGCCCGCGAGTGGCTCCAGAAATCCGGGTTCCATGAGGAAGCGCTCCAGGACGCGCGCGATTTCTAGGGCAACAGTGGTGTCCGGCAGACGCAGAACTACGATGCCAGAGTATTGATCCGGTGGATATCGCCGCACATCAGCGAAATCCAAGTCCCGAGTGAGAAGCGCCGCTCCACTCTCGCGGGCACGCTCGGCGATTTGTGCATCCGAAGCCGCTGCCAACCCAATATCGCGCGCGAACTCCACCTGATGCCCGAATTTTTGGCACACGAGGATTGCTGCGCGAGGCAGGTTAGCGTCGATCAGAAAACGCATACCGATCTAGGCTGCTGGCAACGGGTGAAAAGACTCCTGCTCAGCCAGTTCACCCACATATCGGAGCGCCGCCCGGATGTCGTCGGCGGTGACGTCGTATTCACGTTGTACGTCCTCAAACGTCATGCCGCCAGCCAGGCTGCCTACAACCACTGTTACCGGCAAGCGGGTGCCCCGAATGACGGGTTTGCCCTCACAGATGGCTGGATCGATGACAATGCGGTTTTGTGTGGTCATATCCGCTCAGATGATAGTGATTTGGCTGGACTTGTCGAGTTTGGCTTCCCGCAACGACGTCACCTCATCAGCGCAGACCGTAGTCCCGGCGTAGTTCCTCAACTTCAGTCAACGGCCCGGCCTTTGCGTCCGCGAGCCCTGCCTCGACGTCGGTGCGGAGTTCTAACGCATACAACAGATCCTGCCAGGTCGCATTGTCCGGCAACGCATCGATCAATTCATGTGCACGCTGTCTGATGCCGATCGCCATAGACTTTCATCCCCGCAGCCAGCGATGTTCGGAATACTAACCGATGGTGGACACAGGGCACCGTAGCGAAAACGTAGCGTTGGATGCCTTTTCGTGCGCTACGGTGCCTGTTTTGAGTGAGGGCGGGCCTGCTAAGTGGTTGAAAATTAAGAACCTACAAAATCACCTTCGCGACTACGAACCAGGAGGCCGGGAGTTCGAATCTCCCCGGGCGCACCAATTTATCAAATTTTTGAGGACCGTAGTCCGGCCCGAGCCGCTCACCGGCAGCAATTCAAACGGTCCTCTCCTGGAACTTCCATTTAATGGGGTGCGCGCTAAAGTCATCTGCCCCTCGTACCACTCGTCGCGACTGTACGGCTGCGCGCTCCAATACTCTGCGCGCCGTGGGGGCGCTACTTGGTCGCAATGAGGTTAAGACTTATCGCGATTCCATATGGCCGAAAATCACTGGTGTCCTGAAAGATCCCAAGCGACTCGACCCGCTGGACATGAGCAAATCCCGCCTGGGCGAGAAATGAGCGGAGGAAGTGCTCATTAAAGCCTACGAAATGGAAATCGTGTGCATCCTCCTGACCACCGAACATCATCCGCATCGCGTGCCATTTCACCTGTGGGGGGGCCGACGGGTTGATATATAGCTGACAGAGTACGTCGAGATCCGGCACGGAGACTAAAAACCTCCCGCCGCGCTTCAGGGCTCGAAAGACACCGTTGAGGACCGGCACTACTTCGGCCTGGGCTACGTGTTCGAGGACGTGGCTGGCATACAGGATCTCGATTGATTCGTCGCCGAACTTGCTCAGGTCACGAATGTCTCCAACGAAGTCGACACCTGGACCCGCTTGCACATTTAGAATCTTCCAACCGTCCTTCCGTTCCTTGCCGCCGACGTGCAAATGCATGTGTAGATACCTAACCGAGCCGCCTCGGCGCGTGTTGTCCATGCCAGTGAGCGCTATAAAGGTTAGCGGTTGTTCCCATGCTATTCAACCGCGCGTGACCTTCAGCGTTATTCGCTACGCGAATGCAAAGATCTGTGATCGAAACCTCACTTAATGATTTATGAAGCGTCGTAGGTAGAGATGTCGCCGAGGCAAAGAGAATTCGTCATCGTTCTGGAGCTTCACGCAGCCGCCCAGAGTCCAAATAGTCGCGCCATGCAGCCTGCAATAACTGTTCGAAGTTCGCCGCGAATCGCGCCTCATTGCGCAAGGCCGATCGTTCGAATCGGGCGCGTAGTCCCGCGCGTAGCTGTTCGAGCCTATGCGAATCGGTCGCGAGCCCGACAGCAATGCCGACGTACTCCTCGGGCGTCGATGCGACTAGTTCGCCCAGCCCGACTGTGCTCAAAATACTTAGACCGCTGCGCGATACACAATTGAGGCCGCAAAGCGATATGACCGGTACCCCACAATAAAGCGATTCACAAGTCGTAGTGACGCCATTGTAGGGGAAGTGATCCAACGCGATGTCGACACCGGCAAACTGTGCGCCGTACGGAACCTCGGTTTCATACCTTACACACTGAATGCGTTCGGCGGCAATGCCGGCTGCATCGAACATAGCAACGATTTCATTGGCGCGCTGGTGGCTGCGAACGCGCGTCAAGCGCAGGCGCGCATTCGGCGTTTTTGCCAGAATCTGTATCCAGCACCGCAGCAGCGTGTCGCTAGCCTTGGTCAAGTTGTTGAAGCTGCCGAAGGTGACGAAGCCGACGTCGCTGGCAGGCAACGGTCCCGGCACCGGCGGTGTGCCGAATGGGCGGAAGCACCACTGCGAGTCAGGCAGCCGCAGCAGTGTTTCGTTGTGCCAGCGATCGGCGAGCGGGTACGGATCGGTTGTCGCGTCCGTGATGCGATAGTCCATTGTCGTCAGGCCGGTCGAGTTTGGGAACCCCAAATAGGTCACTTGTACAGGAGCCGCGCGCCGTGCAAAGACAGATAGTCGATCGAATTCGGTATATCCCGAAAGATCCACCAGTATGTTGATATTGTCCGTGCGAATCAGGTTAATCAGAGCATCGTCAGACATCTGCCAGATGTCCCGCCAATTATCAGCGTACGCGTGCAGCCGGTGTGTGACGCCGTCTCGTCGGGGAGAATTGCTGTAAAGGTAATATTCGAACGCCTGACGATTGCGCGCGCTCACTATGGGCTCGAAAAATTGGGCGACCGAATGCGTCCGAAAGTCGCCGGAAACGAATCCGACGCGAAGCCTACCCTGGTGCGGTCGCTCAAGTGCAAGGGGCCGAGGGGTTGCCGGATGCTGCAAACTGAGTCGCTTCGCGCGTTCGCGGATGGCCTCAATAATCTGTTCCGGACTAACGACGTCCAAATTATGGAGCGCCATGATAAGGGCGGACTGCGCGGGGGCGTAGGACGGATCCAGTCGACAAGCGACTTCCAATTCCTCCCTGGCGGAATTGATGTATCCGCGCCAGAGTTGGGTTAGCCCCAAATTGTAGCGGATCACATGATCGTTCGGCGCGCAGTCACGCGCACGCTTGTAGTAAGTGACTGCCCGATCGAGTTCATTTAACTCAGTAGCAGCGTTCCCCAGCATGAAGAAAGGCAAGTGGGAAGTTGGGTCGAGCCCTGCAGCCTGTTCGAAGAACGGCACTGCTGCCGCTGTTCCGAGTCGCTGACGTTGCAGCAGACCTTCGTTGATCAACTCATTGACACCCTTGGATGCCGGAATTGTCTCTGGGTCTGGCGCGCGGGTTTGTTCCATTGCCTGTGGTTTGGCGGTCTCGCCGGTCGGCAGGACGGAGTGGAGCGAGCGCCCAATGCGGCCAAGGATGCCTTTGCGCTTGCGACCGTCGGTCATAGGGCAGCTCCCGGTTCATTTGAGCGTGCCGCCCGCGTCACGATCAGCACGGCGGCCGCGAGACTGGCGGGAAGCGAGGCCGAGAGGCGGTGACCCCGCACCATGTACGGATTCGGCCGCGATATATCTTCTGCTGATGCCCCCAATCAAGCCTCCGACCGTGCGGCGACGAGATACGTGAGCTTCAGCTCGCCGCCGAATAGCAATCGGCGCGCCGCCTGCTCGACGACCCGGTCCGAGTTGCTCACGCGATAACTAACAGAACATGCTCGACCCATTCTGGCGATTGTACGAAGATCCCCCACCCAAGAGTCTACATCGGGACACTTTTTTAATTCATAAGACCGTTGATCGTCGGAGTTTTATATTCCACGATCCTGAGGCGCGATGCGGGCTGAATCCCATATCCGGGAGGGGCACCGCAATGAGCGCCACCGACACTTCAGGCATTAGGTGCATTTTGGGTCGGCCATGCAATAAATGTGGAGCCTTCTACTTGTCATAGTGCAAAAGGCGAGGGGGTAATTGGGGCCGATACGCTCGAAAGTACGCTTTAGTGAGAGGCCGATCACGGGCAGCGCATTCGCATACCCATAGAGTTGCGAAGCGATGATCTAACGGCAAAGGAAGGACTTTAAATGAGCAATCAATTGACTCGCAGTACATTGCGGGAGGTCCGAGCTAACATGCGGTCTCGGGCGTCTGTTTGCGCAAGTTTGCTCATAACCCTTGGCGCGCTCAGTGTCCCGGCAGAAGCAGACAATGGACCGCTCTATGTGGCACCAGGCCCAACCAATTTGATTGCTCCGGATGCGATTAAAGGCAGTCAAAATCAACAAGGGGGGGCAGTCAGAAAATTAGGCGACCTCATCGGCAGTTCGCTCAGGTCGCCGACCAGCCACGCAACCGAATTGGTTGTTACGACCAAGTGCGGGCACTACCAATTCGCGACAATTACGTATGCAGATGGGTCCGCCAAAACCTTGAATTTGAGCAACGCCCCCGCGAGTCAAGGCGACATGGACAAAGCGAAGGCTGCAATACCTATTTTGCGTATCATTGATATGCCCGGATGCGGTGACTAACGCGATCGGGTCGGTGGCCGGCAGCAGTCGCCAGTGCCGTCAGTGGCTGATCGGCTTCTGAATCCAGAATCGATACATCCCGACGAATGTATTCGGATTGTCGGCTTCAAAGCGCGCCCAATTGCGCAAATTTATGGCGCCTGGGTCGTCGGTAAAGCGTCCACGATACTGATCCATCACACTTCGATCCAACTCGAAGCCGATGAATTGGAGTCCCGACTCGGCAAGGAATGATTCGATCTGACCCAGCGTTAGGCGATGCTCCTGCACATGGAAAAGCAGGTCGCGGCAATTGCTGGTCGAATAGTAGTCCGAGATGTCGCTTAGCCACTGCAGTTCTGCGTTCCCAACCTGTATGCTCAGATCCCGACGGAATCTACGAATGTCATCCGGCGAACTCGCATACCCGCGTGCAGCGATGAATTCACGCGCCTTGACCACGTGTTTGCGCGCGAGTTCGCTGTAGAAGCCCAAACGCATGAAACCTCCGGGCCGTAATCGGGACAGAAGAATTCGCCAGCCAGTGAAGGGCTCGGCCAAATGATGCAGCACCCCGACCGATTCGACGATGTCGAACGAGCGCGCTACGTCGCCGAGCTTGAGAATATCGGCCTGTGCATACTTGATGTTCGTGATGCCCGACTCCTGCGTCTTTCGGACGGCATAGCTGATGCTGCTCAAGCTCAGGTCAATCGCCAGCACGCGAACGCCCTGGTACTGCTTGGCGACGCCGATGGAGTGACCTCCAGTGCCGCAGCCGGCGATGAGCACCTCCGGAGCACGGTCATCAGGCAGCGGCGCAAACTGTGCGAATGGCAATGAACGCCGCAGTTCGTCATTGAAACGCAAGCTTTGATCGGGCATTGGCAATTTCACCCAGCGCGGGTAAGGATTCAGTTCATACTGATCGCGTACCTCTTTCGAAACACCCGCGGCGATCGGGGTCAAGCATTCGATGCCTGCTCGCAGCGCCTGCTCTTCGAGCGGTTCGTGAATCTGTTGGCGCAGCACCCCGTCGATCGGGCCGGGCTCACTTGCCGCAATGAGCCGTGCGGCGTCGCGGAGGGTGTAAAGCGGGAAGTATGCCGCGACGGCAAGCAAGAGAAACGGCGGTACCACGGCGTCGGCGTCCAGCAGTTGCAGCAACTTCGTGCGGCAGGCGGCCGCCTCTAGAAGTTCATTGTCGTGGCAATCAAAGATGTATTCATTCAGGAAGCAATGGCGACAAAGTGAGGCATAAAATGGCAGCGCAGCAATGTCCAATGGACCTGGCGCTTGCTGGCTCGATGCGGTCTCGAGCAGCGCATGGCGTGCCGACGTTAGGAACCGCTCGAATTCCATCGAAGGCACGGGCAAAGCCTCCAGCAGCGCGCGGAGTAAGGGGTCTGCTGCAAGTGCTGAAAGACCGTCTGCACCAAATAACACGGACTTCGGCAAGCGAACGGGCCAGGATCTGTTAGCGATGTGCACGCAACGGGAAATCCTTTGGCTGAGCATAATCAGACTGAGTGCTGGACGGTAAAGGTCGAATGGAACTCCCCATGGTTCGGTGATGGCGGCCGTGAGTGCTGCGCGGATCTTAGGGTCGTTCGTGATAGACCTTGAACGCGTGATGCAGCCGACAAAAGCTATTTTGGTCTTCCACGTTGGCTCTCGCACATCAACAGCGTCGGCGATCAGCTGCATTCCTTCCAAGGCCTTACCAGCCGACAGTAGAACGACCGCCAAATCTGAGAGAATTTCTTCGGACCCTTCATTAAATGACAATGCGCGGCGAAGGCTTGCCTCCGCCGCGTCAAATTGCACGAGACGGTTTAACACCAGACCAAGGATGTGGTGGGCTTGAGCAAGATCAGGTTTGATTTCTATGGCGCGGCGCAGACTGGAAGCCGCCTCTTCGAGCTCCGGAATCGAACTCCGGTTCTGCAATATGACGCCCAGGATGTAATGCGCCTGATCGATCGTCGGCTCGATCCGAACTGCCTGTCGGAGCGATTCGACCGCCTCGTCGCTTAGGCCGAGGTTAAACAGCGCCAGGCCAAGATGGAAGTGCGCCGAAGCATACTCAGGCCGAATGTCGATTGCCTTGCGCAGACAATTGACTGCGTCATTGTACCGCCACTGAGTCGTGGCAAGAACGCCCAGATTGAATTGCACTTCGGCGTAACGTGGATTTATGGCGAGCGCGCGCTCGTAGCTTTCCGCTGCTTCGGCAGCCCGGCCTAGACTGTCGAGTGCATTCCCCATCGCCACGAACGCATCTGCAAATTCGGGGTTGATCCCGATGGCTGCTTTGTAGCTATCCAGCGCATGCGCGAAATCGCCGATGCGGTAATTCAGGTTGCCCAAATTATAATGAGCTCCCGCGTATTGAGGATCGCAGGTTATCGCGAGTTGGTACGCGCCGCGGGCCTCATCGAGCCGGGCACCGGCGAGCATAATGTTGCCGCGGTTCAAATGCGCTCTTGCGCATTGCGGGTCGGCCTGGACCGCAGCTTCATAACGCGCCATTGCCTCAGGGATCAGCCCCTGTTCCTCGAACGCATTGCCTTCATCGATCATCGCGACTGCAGCGTCCCGTGGTGAAGCTGGCAGGCTGCTCACGATTGGCCTGATCCCTTGCCAGCCGGGTTCCTAGGATGCGGTGCTCGAATCATTGTGTGCGGTCGCGTTTAAATGAAAAGCAAAAAGGGCATGCTGGCTGCGCGGTCTGAATCGTGACAGCGTTGTTAACAGAAGCCTCTGAAAGATTCAAGGAACTTGTCCGCGAAGCAATGATGCGACTGCGGTGCCAGTCTGACAGGCGGGAGGGATCAATGGCTACTTGCGAACGTGTCGATACTCTAATACTGCGAACAGGCCCCCATATAACACACAAAAGACGATTAGCATCCACGACGTCAATTGAGTTGCAAGCTGCTTATCAACAATGAAAAATTTGACGCATGCGGTGATTACGCAAAAAAAGAACGCGAACAGCAGATAGCCAATTATTCTGCGCGGCCCAGCGGCCATCGCGACGGGAATCGCAGTTTCCTCAATTTCGCGTCGCATGCCGAAAAACGCGCGTCGCGCAAACCACGTCCAATTCACCGCGATAACCGAAACAGCGCCGAATCCAACTAGCGCAGCGACATACCTCGCTTGACTCAACGGAGCGAACGCGAACAGCGCAATCCAGCAGCTTCCGGCCAGAACGAGCGTCCAGCCCGAAAGCCGTTCACTTGTCGTGGAAGGGATCTCCGCCCTGCTTGAGTGTAGTGGCCGCAGTTTGGGCAATGAATTGCCAATAACCACCATCATCAGGCCCATCGCGAAGCCGATGATACGTTTAGCGACAACGGTGTCGATGATGCCCATTTCGTCCGCCAGTCCAAACAACGCGGCAATCATCGTAACTCCCAAAAAACCGATCACGGCCGAACAGACGGGCCGCACCGAAAATGTTTGTATGTTCATCGCTTCAACCTCACCGCCGCCAAAGGCCTGGTTTTCGCGTGCTTGCGCTGCTGCAGCTTCCACCCGAACGCCTGGCTGAAGCTCAGAAGCGCGTCTTCGAGCACGGACATTTGCAGTTCATAGACCACTGATTTTCCTAGCTTTTCAGATACGATGAGATCCGCTTCGCGCAGAACCGCGAAATGCGCCGACATCGTGGGCTTGGATACAGCGAAGCAATCCGCCAACTCGCCGGCGCTCATCGGGCGCTTTCTCAACAATTCCAGCACCCGGCGGCGCGTCGGATCGGAAAGAGCTTTGAATACCATGTTCATGGTTCGATATTTAGCCAATTATCGAAATGAATGTCAAGAACTTGTTGATGAGCGACTCGGGACATTTTCTGAGCTGACGCCCATGAATATCGATGAACGTTCAGACACATAGCCCCTGCTGGCTAGTCTTGTATTTGAAACGCATCAGTTCGCGAATCAGCTTCGAGGATCACGAAAGGTTAATGTGCACGTTGGCGGGAACAGGAATCGCCAGCGGGGGCCGGGCAGGATCAGTGCGTCATTTGGGTGCGAATAGACCGATTAATTTCAAGCTCGCCAAATCGAACACAGCCAACAAAGGTTTACCTCGACCGGTCAGAGGCATGATGTTCTTCTGATCGGTGGCGAACCCGGCCGTTTGAAGGCGTTCTTTTAATAGCTTTTTGTCACCGGGCGAAAAATACGCGACGTCGTCAACCTTTCCAAGTTTACTTCGAAGCGCCGGTAATCCCTGCTCCCAGGGTTTGAAATATTGCGGCATCGAGATCACATCGTCGCCGCCGGAAATCGTCCCGGTAACGATCTTCCGGCTCTCTTCCGGGTCTGCCGGCAGGGGCGCCCAAATCCAGCGCGGCGGGCTGTACCAATGCGGCGCTAGTGCAGGATTCTGCCGGCGTCCGAGTTGCGCCTCTTGCGTGTTAATATCGTAGGCCTGCACCAACTGCAGCACACCTTCGGAAAACGCATAGTAGAGCGGCCGACCGTGCCAAAGGGATGTGGACCCGTAGATCAGAGCGCAAATCTGCACGGCGACAATGATACCTATGTCGCGGGTCAGCTCGCGGCGGGACTTTTTCTTACTGGCAATGACAAACGTCGTGATCGGGCCAAGTACCAGATCCACTCCTATAAGCACGGTGACGACCTGGGCTGCATCGGCCAGATACCAACCGGGCCAGCGATACCACCCAAAATAGAGCGCGCCAAGAATCAGCGTTAATGCGGTGGTGCTACCCAACAAATGCAGTGAGAAGGCTTTGAGTCGGAACTTCATGGCGTAATTTTGCAAAATGGGACGTCAGTTTGCCAGCCGCCGCCTGCAAAAATTGCAAACGCCGTCACACTGCTGGCCATCACCTAGGGCGAGCAGCGTTTTTGCGCGGTGTCAACGTTCCGCTGCGGTTTGCTCGCTCGCAAATTTTACGATTGCCTGCGCCAGAACGTCGAGCGAGTCGACAAAAGGCACGGTGATGCCCGCGGCGATCACAGAAAGTTCGCTGCAGCCGACCAAAATCACATCGGCCTGATCGGCCAGGTGAAGCGCGATACGGCCGAGCGCCGCTTGGACTTGTATGCCCGTATCGCCGCGTTTCACGGCCTTGATCAGCGCCATGACCTCCTCCTGTCGGGCGGGCAGCGAGGTGGTGATCCCGTGAGCAGTAAACGCCCTCGCGTAAAGAGCGGCGTTGTGTACCGCGGTAGATGCGAGTATCCCGACCCGTGTGTGGCCTGACGCCGCAATTTCCTCGACAGTGAGGCCCACCATATCGAGTAACGGAATACTGACCGCGCGACGAATTGAGTCCGCGTAAGCATGGGCTGTGTTGCAAGGGATCGCCAGTGCATCCGCGCCGGCTCGCTGCAGATTAGCGGCGATGCGGATCAGGTCGGGTGTGGGGTCGGGGCCCGTGCCCTCGATGAGATGCGCGATGCGCGAAGGGATTTTTGGATTGCTTTCCACGATCAGGTGGACGTGGTCCTCGTCACCTTGCACCGGAGTCTTCGCGATGACCCGCCGCATCAGATCCACGGTGGCCTCCGGCCCCATGCCGCCGATGATGCCAACCACGCGGTGCCGCGACGCAGGTTCAGGCGGCGCGGACATGCTGCGGTCGTGCGAATCCAAAGTCATCGACATAGCCAAACAGCCCCACGCTCCCTCCCGTGTGGATGAAGACGATGTTCTGACCTTTCTTGAACCATCCTTTCCGGATCAAGTCGATCAATCCCGCCATGCCCTTACCGGTGTAAACCGGATCGAGCAGGATTCCCTCCATCCGGGCGAGAGTTTGTATGGCATCGAGCGATCCAGGCGTCGAGATCCCATATCCCTTGCCGACATAGTCGCTGTTGGCGATGACATCCTCGCGCCGCACCGCTCCCTGTGCGCCGCAACGTTCCGCGGTTGCACAGGCGAGATTGAAAACGTTCTCCTCTTGCCGATCGCGGGGTGCGCGCACGCTGATGCCGAGCAGAGGTACTCCTGAGCGAATGCCGGCAAGACCGGCGATCAGACCTGCCTGCGTCCCTGCGCTGCCGGTTGCGCACACCACATGATCGATCCGCAGCCCCAAATCATTGGCTTGCGCGATGAGTTCGATTGCGGCGTTCACATAGCCGAGGGCTCCGGTCGTGTTGGATCCCCCTCCAGGTATGGGATAGGGTTTGCGGCCCTCGCTCTTCAGCCTGGCCGCTATTCGCGCAAGTTCCGCGTTCATGTCCGGATTGGCCGCACAATGCTCGATGCTGGCGCCGTGCAGATGATCCAGCAGCACATTGCCGCTTGCCGTGTAATCGTGATCGGTCCTGCCGGTGCGGTCCTCGAGAAGAATGTGGCAATCGATGCGCATCTTGGCGGCGCATGCAGCTGTCTGGCGTGCGTGATTGGACTGCGTTGCGCCCTGTGTCAAGACGATGTCGGCGCCCTGATCCTTAGCTTCCGCAAGCAGGTACTCGAGTTTTCGCGTCTTATTGCCACCGGTCGACATGCCGGTGCAATCGTCACGCTTGATCCAGATTTCCGGTCCGCCGAGCGCGCGGCTCAAATTGGGCAGATGCTCGAGAGGTGTGGGCAGATGGGCGAAGCGAATCCGCGGAAAACGGGCAAGGTTCATTGTTTACTCGCGTTCAAAAAAGTTATGGCGGCCGGCGCAGACATTCTGCAGCAATTTGGCGATAAAACAAAAGCCGAGGATTCGCGACGCGGTTTTCATTGACGCCACCCCATAGGTTTTGTTTACTTGGGTGACATTTACGAGCATTGCGCCGCGTCGTCGGGGAAATTCATGTTCAAAGCAGTACTGATCGAGAAAGATGCGCAATCTTACCGCGCCGGCATCCAATCTCTCGATGAGGCGCAACTGCCCGCGGGCGATGTCACGGTGCGCGTCGGTTATTCGACGCTCAACTACAAAGATGCGCTTGCAATCACCGGCAAGGGGCCTGTGGTTCGGCAGTTTCCGATGGTGCCCGGAATCGACTTCGCCGGGACGGTGGATAGCTCGAGCAATCCGTCCTACAAGAGCGGCGACAAGGTTCTCTTAAACGGTTGGGGAGTGGGCGAAAGCCATTGGGGCGGGCTTGCGCAACTAGCGCGCGTGAAAGGGGACTGGCTGATTCCGCTGCCGGACGCATTTACTGCGCGGCAGGCGATGGCCATTGGCACCGCCGGCTATACGGCCATGCTGTGTGTGCTCGCATTGGAGCGGCATGGCGTCACTCCCGGCAGCGGGGAAATCCTGGTGACTGGCGCGGCCGGCGGCGTCGGCAGCGTTGCGGTCGCGGTACTCTCGAAGCTTAAGTTCAGGGTTGCCGCCGTGACCGGCCGGCCGGCCGAAGCGGACTTTCTGCGGCAATTGGGCGCGGCGGAAATCCTGGAGCGAGCGCAATTTGCGGCTCCCGGCAAGCCGTTGACCAAGGAGCGCTGGGCCGGGGCGATCGACGTGGTCGGCAGCCATACGCTGGCGAATGTGTGCGCCTCGCTACGCTACGGCGGGGTGGTCGCCGCCTGTGGTCTCGCCGGCGGGATGGACTTTCCGGCCACGGTGGCTCCATTCATTTTGCGAGGAATCACGCTGGCGGGAGTCGACAGCGTCATGCGCCCGCGCGCCGATCGATTGGAAGCGTGGCGGCGGCTCGTTCAAGATCTCGATATCAGGAAGCTCGATCTTTTGACCGAGGAAATCGCGCTCTCACAATCCACCGAGCGCGCCGCCGAATTGCTGCAAGGGCAGATTCGCGGTCGGATTGTCGTCAACACCAACCGCTGACCGGCGGAATAGTGTCCACCAGAAATCCGGACACTGTCCGCGGACACATTGCGTGGGCGGTAAGAAAATAAGATAGGCGAAAACAATGAGTTACAGCGGCGATGCGCCTGGCATGGCACTTGCTCTGTCCTCGGTATGGGGCGTTGTTCATGCGCATTGATGCTGATGGTGCTGGCGGCGCGGTTCGCGCCGGCCAACGATTTGAAGCAGTACTACGAGCTCGCCCTGACCCGCGACACGACCCTGGAATCAGCCCATTTCCAACGCGACGCGCTGATTGAAGCGCGGCCGCAGGCGATTGCACAGTGGCTGCCGCAAGTTGCGGCTAATGCCACGGCGGCGCGCATCCGCGCAGGATTCGACAACGGGCCGGCTTTGGGGAGCCAGGCTGCGGATTGCGCCATCAGTTCCACTGGCGGTACGCAGTACTGCTACGGTACCGCGCACACCCTCGGACTCAACATGACGCAAACCCTGTGGAGCTTCCAGGCCTTCAGTCAATTGAAGGAAGCAAATTTTCAGGTAGCCGCGGCCGAATCCAGTTTCCAGGGCGCTCAAGAGAGTCTGGTGCTGCGAGTAGCCGTGGCGTATTTCGGGATTCTGTCGGCTGCCGATCAGCTCGCGACCAATCGCAGCGAACGCGAAGCATTCGCGACGCTCTTAAACCAAGCCAAGGTGCGCGAGCAGACGGGCGTCGGTCCGCGCAGCGACGTGGAACAAGCACAGGCATTCTACGATGCGACGGAGCAAAGCGTCATCGATGCGCAGAATGCCCTGGATGATGCAAATCTCCTCATGGCCCAGATCATTGGTGAGCGGGTGTCGGCGGTGGCGCCGCTGCGCGAGGACATTCCCTTGCTGGCTCCTGAGCCTGCGTCCGCCGACGACTGGGTGGCATCGGCGCGGCAGGACAACTTCGACGTGCGCACCGCCCAGCTGAAAATGGAGGCGGCGTCGCGCGACATTTCGGTTCAGCGCGGCAGAGGCCTGCCCACGATCTTCCTCACCGGTTCCGGTTCGAATATCACGGAAAATCAAGTGCTCGGCGGCAATCAAAAGCTGGACAGCGTCGGGGTCTCCTTCAGCTGGCCGCTGTTCCAGGGTGGCGCGGTGGCGTCCGCGGTTCGCCAATCGCGCGCGCTATATCGCGAGGCGCAGGTTGCCTACGATGCGGCTCAAAGAGACACCGAGCGCAATACCCGGGCAGCGTTTCGCGGCATCGTCAGCGGCATTCAGCGCATCGCTGCGACGCGCCGTGCCGTGGAATCGAGCGCGCACGCCGTGGAAGCGATGCGCCGCAATGTCGAGTTCGGCACCGGAACCGAGTTCGAGCTGCTCGATGCGCAAAACAACTATTACACGGAACGGCGCGCCTACAGCCAGACGCGCTACGACTACCTGACGAACGTGTTGACGCTCAAACAACAAGCCGGCCGCTTGACCGAGCGGGACCTGCTGGCCATCGACGATCTACTCATTGAGAGCGCTAAATGAGCATGCGACTGTTACCCAAGGAACCCATCATGCTTCGCGATACATCGGCTCAGGATCGCGTGATCGACCCGCAGAGTCCTCTCAAGCGCCACCGCAAGGTCATCGTCGCCGCGCTGGCACTAGCCTTGGCCCTCGTCGTCCTTGCCGTATATCTGATGCGGTATTCGGGCGCCGCGGTCTCGATTGACCGCTCCCGCGTGGCCATTGCGACCGTGGAGCGCGGCAACTTCGTGCGCGATATCGCGGCAGACGGACAGGTCGTGGCTGCGGTCAGCCCCACGCTGTATGCCAATGCGCTCGGCACCGTCACGCTCAAAGTCCATGCGGGCGATACCGTGGTCAAGGGACAGGTACTGGCCGTCGTGGACAGCCCCGACCTCAACGCAAAACTGTCGCAGGAAGACGCGACATTGGTGGGCCTGCGCCTCGACTGGCAACGCGCGA
>Ga0210409_10001716_pt1 | contig 27733 bp, 25 predicted proteins | sample IncBWH17MmetaG_FD_161649 | JGI IMG/M metagenome (GOLD analysis project Ga0210409, IMG submission 161649) | Forest soil microbial communities from Barre Woods Harvard Forest LTER site, Petersham, Massachusetts, United States - Inc-BW-H-17-M | ecosystem: Environmental > Terrestrial > Soil >...
CTGGGGGGCGTTCCGCACGCCGCGCGATTCGCGCGGCGCCATTGCAAATGAATTCGCCGACGCTGGACCTTTCCATCGTTATCCCCGCCTATAATGAGGAAGGTCGCCTGCCGAAGACCCTGGATTACCTCATTACTTATTTGCAAAACCGGCAGTACCATGCTGAAATCATTGTCGTGGATGATGGGTCCACCGACGGGACAGCTAGCGTGGTCGTTGCCCACCAGCCAAAATATCCCGCGCTGCGCCTGGTCTCGAACGAAGGAAACCGGGGGAAGGGATTCAGCGTGCGTCACGGCATGCTCGAGGCGCGCGGGGAAGTCGCCCTCTTCACCGATGCCGATCTTTCCACGCCGATCGAGGAAGCCGACAAACTATTCGCCGCCCTGGGGGAGCAGGGATTTGACGCCGCCATCGGTTCCCGCGCAGTCGACCGGAGCCTCATCGAAGTCCATCAATCCGTGATTCGCGAGCAGGCGGGGATTTTCTTTAACTACATGGTGCGCTGGATCATGGGCATTGAATTTTCCGACACGCAGTGCGGATTCAAGGCCTTTCGCAGAGAACGCTCGCGAATTATTTTTGAGCAGCAACGCATTGAACGATTTGGTTTCGACCCCGAGATCCTGTTCCTGGCAAAACGCCATGGGCTACGGGTGGCCGAGATTCCTGTGCGCTGGTCGCACGACGCGGCAACGAAAGTGAACGTGCTGGCGGACGGAATCCGAATGCTGCTTGAGCTGCTGGTGATCCGGTGGAACGCGACCCGGGGATACTATCCTCGGGCGCATAAATCCTGATGAGACCATGCTTGTAATTCAGTTGCGTTCCTCGAACGTGTAATCGATTATGGGGTCGAATGAGTAAGACGGGCTTCAGCCTGTCTGCCTTGCCGCGAGTGCGAAAATAAAGGCAGACATGCTGAAGCCCGTCCTGCTCAAATCCAAAATGAAGTCGCGTGAACACAAATGAAAGTGTCCGTCGTAATCCCGGTCTATAACGAGCGCGCCTTTATCGAGGAAGTGCTGCTGCGCGTGCAGGCGTCGCCGATCGATAAGGAGATCATCCTGGTCGACGACAAATCCACCGACGGCACGCGCGCCCTGCTGGAGGAATTTGAAAAAGCGCAATCGGAAGGCCGGTGCGAAGTGGCCGCGCAGAACGGCAAGGCTCGCCTCTCGCTCGAAAACATCCGATTCCTCTTTCAGCCCCAAAACGCCGGCAAGGGGGCGGCGTTGCGGAGGGGGTTCGAGGTGGCCACAGGCGATATCATCCTGGTGCAGGATGCCGATCTCGAGTATGACCCCAGGGATTACGGAAAACTCCTCGAACCAATACTCGAGGAAAAGGCCGACGTGGTATACGGCTCGCGATTTCTGGGCGGCCCGCAGCGTGTCCACTATTTTTGGCATTACGCCGGCAATAAGTTTCTGACGCTGCTCTCCGACGTCTTCACTAACCTGAAACTCACCGACATGGAGACCTGCTACAAAGTTTTCCGCCGTGAAGTCCTTCAAAACATCAAAATCAAATCCAACCGCTTCGGTTTTGAACCGGAAATCACCGCCAAAATTTCCAAGGGCAATTGGCGGATCTACGAAGTTTCCATTTCCTACGCCGGGCGCACCTACGCGGAAGGCAAGAAAATCACCTGGCGCGACGGCGTCTCCACGCTCTGGTGCATCATCCGGTTTAACTTGTTTGATTGAACTGCGGCCCGAAAAACTTTAAAAGCCCCACCAACGAAATTTTCTCAGGTTTTATGTCCGGGGTCGGATTCGGCGGCGTGAGCTTCGGCTTGGTTAAGGCGGTCGACCAGGGTGTTCAGCGCCTGCAAGAGGGATTCGACCAAAGGCGGCTGATCGCCACTGCTATCGCCATTGGCGGGTCGCGCCACGGCGGGCGCCGGTGAAGGCACCTGCGCGAGCGGGTCTACGATGTGCAAATCAAAGTCGCGCGCAACTTCTTCTACAATCTCGGCGGGCACAGGGTTCTTCTGAACCGCGAACGAGCTCACCAGAGCGTGTTCGCAGAGCAGGTTCGTGACCCTGGGGATCCCCCGCGCAAAACGGTGGACGGCCGCCACTGCTTCCGGGCTGAAAATATCGGGATTTTCCGCTCCCGCGATGCGCATGCGCTCCTGAATGTATCCCAGAGTTTCCTCGATGGTGAGCTGCCGCGTCTTGGCCCGGAGCGTGATGCGCTGCCGAAGCTGGCGGAGCTCCGGCTGGTTGAGCTTTTGTTCGAGTTCGGGCTGCCCGGCGAGAACAATCTGGAGCAGCTTCTCCGTGGAAGTCTCCAGGTTCGTCAGCAGCCGTATTTCCTCCAGCATTTGCGGCGAAAGGTTTTGCGCTTCGTCGACGACCAGCACGGCGCGTTCCCCGGCCTGGTAGCGTTCCAGCAGCCACTGATTTAGTTTCAGCAGCATCTGGCCTTTCTGGTGCGTTTCGCAGGGGATGCCGAAATCGGCCATCATGAAGTCGAAAAATTGCGAGACGCTCAGACGCGGATTGAACACAAAGGCGGTGAAAACGCGCTCCTTGTGCAGCCATTCAAGCAGCTTGTTGATGAGCGTGGTTTTGCCGGTTCCGACTTCCCCGGTCAGCAGGATAAAGCCCTTGCGTGTCTCAATCCCGTACGTCAGGCAAGCCAGCGCCTCCTGCGTGTGCGGCGTCAGGAAAAGATAGCGCGGGTCCGGATTGACGTTGAACGGATTCTCTTTGAGTCCGAAGAACTTCTTATACATGCCGTAACCTCAGGGACAAAATACCAGCCAGAACCGCTGAAATTCCCGTCTTCGTGCGGTTCGAATTAACGGGATCCCTCACCGATCGCGCGAAGATGCCAGTTGACCGACACTCCCGCTATTTGTTGAAGCCCGACTCCGCCGCAAACCGCCTGCGGACAGTTGGGTGGATTGACCTGCTCGAGCGCGCCGTAATTGAAACTGATCTGCGCGTGCGTGCCAAGTTGCCGGCCAAGGTTCGCGCCGGCAAACCAGTTGTCGAATTGAATCTTCCCGGCGCCCGCGGAGGGAAGGCTGTTGTTCAATGCATACCCGCCGTCGATATATGCGGACCAGGAGCGCGTAAGCTGATAGTGCGCAGAGGCCGAGAATGCATTGCTCGTCGCCCCCAGGAACACGCCTGATCCTGTGCTGAGTCCGCGCACAAAATTAAAGGAAACGCCGCTGCGACGCCGTTCATATGTCAGCGCGCTGTTCACCGAAGCGAACAAGAGATTGACTTTTCCAACCCCGCCCGCGCCGTTCGAATAAATTTCCTGCGGCCCCGCGGCGGCTTGAAACGCCAGACGCCCTGTGATTTTCCTTCCGAATGCCAGGGCGCCCACATAGTCTGTCGTGGAGGTTCCGTTGCCGTTCAGGATGGTCCCGGTCGCGGCGGTTCCGGTCCCGGAGTAATTAATCTTGCCGTAGCTTCCGAGGATGGCGATGGAGTCGGATGGATCGAGCATGTAATCGTAGCCGGCCTGAACGTCGTATTTGGTGCTGCTGAAATATCCGGCGCCGGTGAAATCAAGCACGCCATAAGAACCGGAGAAAGTAAACGCCGATCTCCGAGTGAAGGAATATGCCGCCTGGCCGAGGATCGAGTTCTGGTAACGCATGGCCTGAGCCGTGTTGATGGTTTCAACCGGCTGGAACGACTGCCCGAGGCTATTCAGGGAAGCGCCCAGCATCGAGGAAAATTGAGCCACCAGCCCGGGACCGCCAATGCCCTGCCCGGAAAACTGGGCGCCCGGAGAAGCGATAAAATTGTCGCGAAGCAGAACATGCCACCTGGCCCAATCGGCCTCCTGAGTAACACTTAGATTGTGGAATTGATAATGCGGGGAGGCCGTGCCAAAAAACCCCGGCACTTTGCCGTAGCCCAGGTTGAAGGTTTCGCCGCCGGTATACAACGTGGTGAAACGATACTCGCTCCAGGTGCGGTCGAAATTCAAGCTCCCGCTGGCCATGGTTATGCCCGTCAAGACGGTCTTTCCGGTCGTGCCGGGCACGGTTTGCCCGAGTTGTGAGACCGAAATCGTGGGGTCGAAAATATTGCCGGTGTGTTGCAGCGATCCGAGAGTGAAAGGCGCAGCTCCAGCAAGCGTATTCTGGTCCGGTGAGACCTGGGACGGATCGTATTGCTGCGGATCATAGGGTGTAGCAACCCCGCGCGCCGCGCCGATGGGCGGTCGACTCGCATAGGCGGGACTCGGACTAATCTCCAGGGGTTGGAGCGGAGCGTTCGGATCGATTGGCGAGACGTCCTGCTTTTGGTCTTGCGCGTATGCCGCTGGGGCGCAGAGCGCCAGTGCGACAACCAGGGACTGGATTGTTTTCCGCAACTTCATGGTTTCACCTCTTACGGGACGACAACGGTGTCGCCCGGCTCCAGCTTGATATTTTGGTCCGGATTGTCGCCCTTAAGGACTTCCCGGTAATTGAAGGGCAACTCAACATGCTTACCGTTAACCACTCGCATTACGTGGATTTTTTTCACATTCGCAAACGTTGTAAATCCGCCCGCACTGGCAAGCGCCTGCAAAACGGTCGTGCCCGGAACTAAAGGAAACGCACCGGCGCGAAGCACTTCGCCGACGACAAAGACGCGCTGGCTGTTGATCTGCGTAACAATCACCGTGACCTGAGGTTCCGTTATGTACTTGCGCAATCGTTCCGTCACAGTGGAGGCCAGTTGCTGCGGAGTCGAACCAGCTGCGTCGACGTCGTTGATGAGCGGCAGTGTAATTTTCCCGTCAGGCCGTACCGGCACGATGCGGGTCATGTCTGGCTCTTTCCAGACATTGACGTCGAGCACATCTTGCGCCCCGATCACATAGGACGGGTCCGTCGTAGCGGGGGTGACCGCCGGTTTGGTTTCGTCATTGTTGGCCGGAGGAATGACCTCCGCCGTGGCGAATGTTGGAGCAGGCTTGACCGACTTCTTCTCCTGGAACGCTGCCCGCGTGTTCCCCGCGCTTGCAAGCAGAATCACAGTGGCAAAAAATAAAATGTTTCGTTTCATCTTAGACCTCCTCATTGCTCTTCTGACCCGTTGGAACCGTCCAGACCCAGCTGCTTCAATTTGTAGAGCAACGCTTTGTAGCTGATTTGCAACTCTCGCGCCGCCCTCTTCCGGTTCCAGTGTGTTCGCTCGAGCTGGTTGAGAATCATGGCTCGCTCGGCTACCCGCGAAGCTGCCCGGGCCGCCTCCTTGAGGGAACCGGATGGGACCTGCGAAATGCCAGGTTCGGAATTTTTTGAAGCGGCGAGCGAAGGATCGGGCGCCTTGGCGGCATGTTCAGCTGTCAGGTCGTGCGTGGCCAGGTGTTCGTCTCCCAGCGCCACGATTTTTCGCGCCACATTTTCAAGCTCGCGGATGTTTCCGGGCCAGGAATGCCGCAGCAGCAAACTCATTGTGGATTCGCTGATTGTCGGCTCCGGCCGCTCGAAGAGGGACGTATATTTCTGAAAGAAAAATTCCAGCAACGCGGGAATGTCTTCTTTTCGATCTCGCAGCGGGGGCAGCCGCAAATGTACTCCGTTGATCCGGTAATAGAGCTCTTCCCGGAACCGCCCCCCCTTCATTTCCTCTTCGAGATTTCGCGTGGTCGAGGATATGACTCGCATGCTGTGGCACCCTTGCGGCGGCGCGCCACTGCCGTCGGGAAGCAGTTGAAGCAAGCGGCCTTGTGCGGCCGGTTCCAGGTGATTAATCCCGTCCAGAAATAATGATCCGCTGCTCGCTGCATCCTGCGCGGAAATATGATCCGCCCGCTGCAAGCGCGCCGAGAGAGAATCTCCTGTCAATCCGGAACATCCGCACTTCACAAAGGGCTCATTTCTTCGCCTGGAGAGCCGGTGAATTTCAAGCGCCACGACTTCCTTGCCTGTGCCGCTTTCTCCTACCAGAAGTATCGGGATATCTGTTAAGGCAATGTCCGCAATCGTTCGCTCCACCGCGCGCATGGCTGGGCTGGCGCCATGAACGAAGGAATGGTAGGCGCGTGCCCGTGTATCAGGCACTGCTACCGATAGAAAGTTTTCATCCGCCCGAGTTGCCATTCCACCTCTTCAGATTGAGGACACACCGACGCTGCACAGTTCACGCATGTAGCCGTAGTGATGTAGAGCAACGTACGGGCCATGCCCCGGTTCAACGTCTCGGAATGTTAAACATCCAAATAAGTACTTATGGGAGTTAAAGTTAACAGGCGATCAGGCTTATGCCAGGCAACCCTTATAACTGTGCTCGGGGATGTCCTAGGTTGCCACATTGTGGCAATGTATTTCCATTATGGTTTCGAGTCCTGACCTTACTTCCCGTACTCTAAACATAATAAGGGAGATATTTAGGTTGGCGTTTCTGCCGCTTTATTCTCTGGATCTTACGGTGAATCGTGGCATGTGGAAGCCAATTTCCACAATATTCCCTGACTTTTCAACAATTCCCTGATCGGACCCTAACTCAATCGGCTTTCGCATCCTGCCTTATGAAAAACTAGCCTGGAAGGAAATTGAACCATCCCCAAGGGATTATTCCGTAGTATCGCTGGGGCGAACCTCTTCGGCGGCTTGGGAACGTATCCCGCGCTTGGCTGGCAAGCCGGCACGGCGGATTTTGTAGAGCAGGGCCCGATAGCTGATTTTCAACGCGCTGGCGGTTCGTTTGCGGTTCCAGCGATTGGCTTCCAATACGCTCAAGATGATCTTCCGCTCGAGATCTTGAACCGCCTGGCGTGTCACTTTCTTGAGATGGATCTGGCCTTCGAGCAAATTTTCCGTTGCCGCGTGAGTATGCTCCCAGTTCAGGAGTTCGCTGGAGATGGCGTCTTCCGAGCCGAGGATAACGTATCGTTCAATGAGATTTTCCAGCTCGCGAATATTGCCGGGCCACGAATGCTTGCAGAGCAATTGAAGAGCTGCGGAGGAGAGCGGCCTCGCCTGCATGTTATGCCGCGCTTTATGAATCTGCAAAAAATAGGTCACGAGATCGGGGATATCTTCCGCTCGTGCGCGCAGCGGGGGAAGTTCAATGCTGACCACGTTGATTCGATAGAACAAGTCCTGGCGAAATCTGCCGTTGGCGATTTCCTGTTCGAGGCGCCGATTGGTCGCGCAAAGGACTCGAAGTTGCACGCGCCGGTCTTCCTGCCCGCCTATACGAGAGAACTGCCCATCCTGCAGCAACTGAAGTAATTTGGCTTGCAGCGACATTTCGATTTCATCGATGCCATCGAGAAAAAGCGTGCCGCTATCCGCCAATTCCACGCGCCCAGGTTTGGAGGAGTGCGCGCCTGTGAACGCGCCCTTCTCGTAGCCGAACAATTCGCTTTCCAGCAGGGCTCCGGGAATCGCCGCGCAGTTTACCTTGACGAACGGTGCATCAGGTCTGGGCGAGAGGTTATGAATGAAACTGGCCAGCAATCCCTTTCCCGTGCCGTTGTCGCCCTGGATGAGAATCGGAACGCCGGACAAGGCCACTTTGTCGATCTTCAGCCTTGCCGTCTGCATCGACGCCGAACGGCCGAAAATCAGGTCGGTTGGCGGCAGATTTCCCGTACGATCACCAAATCCCGCTTTGGAGATAGCTGTAGTCGCCATAGCACCTGTTCTTGCTGAAATTTGAGGGAGGGGACAGCCGCCCATTAATCAAATGCACACAATGAACCAAACTAATCTGGCAAATGGTATTAATCTTTCCCTGCCTGGAAACCTTCCATAAATCCGTAACTCCTTATATTTCAATAAGACCTACGATGTGTGACCCTTTGTGTGACAGGCGGCTCACAACTCAAAATCATCCGGAGCCATCGGTGGGTGAGAAAAGTCTTTCTCTTACAGACCACCTGCGTTCCGAGGTTGATTCAGGTTGGAACGTTCAAGTGCGGCTGGCCGATGGGATGGGGTCTGTGCGAAACGATTGCTACCAGCACAGATAAGGGTTATCTCCTCTGCCTTCAGTCGCATACCCTTCAAAATGTATACACAAGCGTGTTTGAAATGCATGTCATCCCACAAAGATTGGCATGAAGGAGCAGGGGAACACGTCGCCGCAGGCTTAAATTCTGGTGAGGGTTTTCATCAAACGCTGCAAGCGCGCGCGCGCTTCCTGTCCCATGGCTGTAAACTCGATGCCCATGCCCTTGCCGGGCTGGCTATCGCACACCACTGCGCGGGCCCGCACGTCTCCGCCAGGGACTTCAAAGACCAGCCTAATTACATCTCCAGCAGGAGGAGGCTCCGGGGTCGAGATAAACAGGCCCCCAAGCGCTAGAACGATGACGGAGGATATTTTGCGTTTTCCCATATGTTCCCAGGCAACGATCGCGCCTTTCGGCAGCGCCACGCGCGGGTATCTCCGAACTTTCTCTTTGGAGGGCATAAAAATCTGCTTTCCTAAAGAGTAAATCATTCCGCAAAAGCAAATGTAATTTCCGCGAGGAAGATTGTCCTAACAAGAACCCTGCCGGAAGAAGAGCCCGAGAGAATCAAGTCAAAAGCGCCGCCCCGTCCGGGACAAGGACGGGGCGCGCTCAATTTCCGACCCAAAACCGGGGCGGCCGCCATAAAAGTCTCCATTCAGTTACCATTGTGCGTCTACGCAACTTGGCATTGACCGAGCCTTGCTCCGTGTTCAGGGTTCCGATAGTCTCGAAGTCTGTGAAAAAGACGGCCAAGAAGAACGCATTGCAGGTTTGCCTGCTTTCTCCGCACCCTTTGGTGCTCAGTGAATTCGAGCGTGTGCTTGCAAATCCCGAGTTCAAAACGGTTTCGAAGCATCTGGAATCGACGCTGGGGCCGGATTTGCGCCATTTGGCGATTCCAAAGGCCGCGGTTTACGTTGTGGACGCTCATGTAGCCAAGCCCGCGGCCGGCGCGCTGCTTTCCAATATTCTCGACCACCACAGCGAGGCGCGCATCCTGGTAGTCGCCGAAAAATTTGACTCCGCAGAGAGCTACACTCTGCTGCAGATGGGCGCGAAAGGATTGCTCAGCTATGGCGAAGCGCGGGAGCAACTGGCGCGCGCGCTTCCGCTGGTGGCCAATGGCGGATTCTGGGTCCCGCGTTCCGTGCTCTCGGGATTTGTCGATTCGGTCCTGGCCGGATCGCACAGCCGCCGCCTGAAAGTGGACACCGCGGCGGACTTGAGCCGGAGGGAGCAGGAAGTTCTGAATTCGCTGCTCGAAAATCTGGCCAACAAAGAAATCGGAAGCAAGCTCAACATTTCCGAGCGGACCGTGAAATTCCACGTTTCCAATTTGCTGAATAAATTTGGCGTTCGCCGCCGGGCCGATCTCATTCTGCTGTGTTATCAAAAACGCGGCGCCACCAGCTGACGTTCGCGCCAGCCGCGCTACAGTTCCCAATACGTGATTGGCAACTAGGCACAGAGGCGCGGCGAGCTGGTATTGCCTCGATGAGAAAATTGTTATAGTCGCCTCGTCAACGCCGGAGATTGAAATTCCACTGGAGCGGAAGAAGACATCCATGCCTACCGATCGCAAGCCGGAATACTTCAAAGGCGCGCAACTCCGCGTCGGAATTATTGGTTGTGGCTACGTGGGACTTCCGCTGGGCCTGCGGTTCGCGGAAGCCGGGCACCGTGTAACAGGATTCGACACCGATCCCGCAAAAGTCGAGAAGCTGAACCGCGGACAAACCTACATCCAGCATATTCCGCAGAACAAGATTCAGCAGTTCGTGCAATCCAAGCATTTTTCGGCGACCACGGATTTTGCGAAGCTGGCCGACGTGGACGCGATCATCATCTGCGTGCCCACGCCCCTGGATCAGCGCCGCGAGCCGGACCTTTCGTATGTGGAGGACACGGCCCGCGCGATTCGCCCGAACCTGCAGCGGGGCCAGTTAGTGGTCTTGGAATCGACGACCTATCCTGGAACGACTGAGGAACTGGTCCTGCCGGTGCTGGAAGAAACTGGGATGAAGTGCCCGGTGGCGCACGGTCCGGACAATGAACAGATCGGGACGGATTTCTTTCTGGCATTCTCGCCCGAACGCGAAGATCCCGGTAACAAGCAATACGGCCTGGCACAGATTCCGAAGGTCGTAGGCGGAGTGAATCCTCCGTCGGGACGCGCGGCATGTTCCCTGTACGCGCAGATCGTGGCGAAAGTCATTCCGGTGAGCTCGACGCAGGCAGCGGAGATGACCAAGCTGCTCGAAAATATATTTCGGTGCGTGAACATCGCCCTGGTCAACGAATTAAAGATGCTGGGCATGCGCATGGGGATCGATATCTGGGAAGTGATTGACGCGGCGGCCACCAAGCCCTTCGGGTTCATGCCGTTTTATCCGGGGCCGGGTCTTGGCGGCCACTGTATTCCTGTGGATCCGTTTTATCTGTCGTGGAAGGCCAGAGAGTATGATTTTGCGACTCGCTTTATCGAGCTGGCCGGTGAAGTGAATACGGCGATGCCGTATCACGTGGTGGATTCGGTGGCCTCAGCGTTGAACGAACGGCAAAAATCGCTGAAGGGTTCGCGGATCATGGTCCTGGGCGTGGCCTACAAGAAGGACGTGGACGACATGCGCGAGTCGCCGTCTTTGAAGATCATCGAACAGCTGACCCTGCGCGGGGCCAAGGTGGAATACAACGACCCGCACTTCGCGGAGATACCCAAGCTGCGCCATTACAATTTCCAGGGAATGAAATCCGTGCCGGTAGACAGCAAGTCGCTCGCCGCATACGACTGCGTGCTCATCGCCACCGATCACACCAGCTACGACTACCCCATGATTGTGGAGTCCTCGCAACTGGTGGTCGACACGCGCAATGCGACGCGGCGGATCGCGCGGCATCGCAATAAAATCGTCCTGGTCTGAAGCGGCCCACGAGCGCTTTCGGCTGCCCTTCCGATCCGGTTACTCATTGAAGCCACTGGCCTTGCGTACTATTGTCCGAACTCCGCGGTTCCCGTAGCATTGCCTGAAATGGCAATTGCCAGTCCAATTCCCGGCGGGCCCGAAGCGAGCCGCAGGCGCAGCCAACGTGTGATCCTGAGCCTGGCAGTAACGGTGCGCACCGAAGACACTCCCCATGACAAATCGTTCGAAGAGGAAACGCATACCTTGATTGTGAATGCGCATGGCGCGCTCATCGCACTGGCAGGCAGGGTGGTAAAGGGTCAAAAGCTGCGTCTGACCAACCGCGCCACCAAGGCAGAGCTAATGTGCCGGGTGGCCAACGTGGGTCCGAATTCGGGCGGAAAGGGTCAGATCGGCGTCGAATTTCTAGCACCCTCTCCGGATTTTTGGCATATCTCTTTCCCGCCTGAAGACTGGGTCTTGCCTGAACCGATTTCCGCCACTTCAGACAAGAAATGATACCTGTTTCGGGCAGGCTGCCCGGAAATAATCGAATCAAAGCGGGTTTTGATCGCAGGGGTCCTGCGACGCCTGTGCCTTTGGCCTTTGCCGGCCCGTTTTGCAATCGCACATGGCGGACAGTCCAAGCCCGGAGTCCGTCCTCGAAATTTTCAAGGCAGTTACCCGCCGCTCCGCGCTCGCCTGCTGATAAGATTCAGCCATGGCACGCTCCCGGAAGTTGTTTCCGATCTATGGAAGCGCCATTGCGAATACCATGCTTCTGGCGGTGGAGCGCGACCGCCTGGTCGGTCGCTTCGTGGCCGAGTACGTGGCGCAGTTTGACCGCCGCGGAATTCTCGGAGGGCCCGCCCGCGAACGCGAACTGGCGGAAACGATGGGCCGCGAAATCCTTCTGGCCATGATTGTGGAAGTGCGCGAAGCATTGCCGGTTTTTTTCGGCGCGAAGCAAAAGACCAAATTAAAGAGCGAAGAAACGGAAGCCATCGACGCTTTTTTTCGCGAACTGCTGGCCGCTCTGGCGCGGGCGCAAAATTGGACTGGAGAGGATCGCAGGCAGTTTCGGCGCGACCTGGCGTTCTACTCGGATTTCAGCGCGCGGCAGAAGATTGCCGCGAAAAGTCGAAAGAAGCGGGAGACGCCGGAAGAGGAAGCTCCCTTCGTCGCGCGCGTGGCTTTGCTTCTCGATCCCTCCATGCTGGAACAGGCCCGGCGCGCGGCGCGAAAATTCCACAGCGGCGTGGGATTGCTGGCGCGGAAATTTCTACGGCAAACGCTTGGGTAGCATACGCTCCAGAGTCTGTGCGAGCACCGGGTTTTGGTTGGTGTAGCGCCCGCCTTCAGGCGGGCATCTGGTTGCCTCAAAGGCGCCCGTCTGAAGGCGGGCGCTACAAAAACGTGCCAATATTGAGTTCTCACACAGACTCTTCAGCTTGTGGATTTCCTCCCCGGTGACGCGGCGCAAAATCACACAGGCTGAAGCGTGTGCCGCTTGCTAGCCCGGCGGAGTGCAGGAAATTCCATTCATGCTTCACGAAATGCGCTCCACCTGCACGGCGGTGCCGTATGCGAGCACTTCCGTGACGCCCTGCATGATTTCCGTGGCGTCGTAGCGCATGGCGACAATGGCGTTGGCGCCGTGCTCGGCGGCGTGCTGCATCATTAATTCGTACGCCTCTTCGCGGGTGTTCTCGCAAAGTTCGGTCAGGATCGTTATGTTTCCGCCGAGGATGGTTTGGAGTCCCGCCCCGATGGAGCCGAGCAGGCTGCGGGACCGGACAATGATCCCGCGCACGATGCCGTAATTCCGCACGATGCGATAGCCCGGCAATTCCTGGGACGTCGTCACCATCATGGTTTCCACGCGTACGGGCATGGCTGTTTCTCCTTGTGTACGGATTAGCCTCATACGGATAGTAACTGGCCATCCGCCAGCCACGAGGCGAAATTTATCTGTTATGCTCCGGCCTGTAACTCTCATTGACTGGGCAGGTGATGCTTACACTGTTCTACTTCCTCGTCCTCGAACAGATTTTGCAGGGCCTGTATAATCTTTGGGACGGGCTGGGCTGGCTCCGGCTGGCGCAGCGGCGCGTCGGGACCCATTCCGGCTTTTACAAGCCCCGCGTGGCGTTATTTTGCCCGGTGAAGGGCGCCGAGCCGGGCCTGGAACTAAACATCTCGGCGCTCGTTTCTTTTGACTATCCCGATTACGAGGTTTTCTTCACCATGGCCAGCGCGGACGACCCCGCGCGCAAAATCATCGAGCGCATCACCGCGGCCAGCAAGCGCAAAATTCACATTGTAATTGCCGGCAAACCGAACGGGTGCGGGGAGAAAGTGAATAATCTCCGCGCCGCTGTTTTACAGGCCACGGAGGGATTCGATGTCTATGTCTTTGCGGATTCCGACGGGCGTCCGGCACGGAGCTGGCTCGCGCGGCTGGTGGCGCCGCTGGAGGATTCCAATCTCGGCGCGGTAACGGCGTTTCGCTGGTTTTTCCCGCAAACCGGCGGATTCTGGAGCGCGCTGGCGTCGGCCTGGAACGCGCCCGCCGCGACCTATCTCGGCGAGCACCACCGGAATTTCTGCTGGGGAGGCGGCACGGCGATTCGCCGGGAACGTTTCGAGCAAAGCAACGTGTTTGAATTCTGGAACGGATCCGTGAGCGACGATCTTTCCCTCACCCGAGCTTTGCGAGAATCCGGACTTCCCATCCTGTTCACGCCGGAATGCATGGTCCCGACGATGTTCGATTGTGACGCGGCCGGCCTGCTGGAATTCACGAACCGCCAGATCATCATCCTGCGCGTGTATGAATCGAGGCTGTGGGTTCTGGGGGGCTTCGCCCATGTGTTGTATTGCGGCGCGATCTTGATGGCTATATATTTGTTTATTAACAATCTAATTACAGGCGCGTCCGCGATTCAACTGTTGCTTCTGGCGCTTGCGCCCCCGGTGCTCTCCATGGGACGCGGTGTGCTCCGCCTGGCCGCGATCATGGAAGTTCTGCCGGACTGGAAGACCAAATTGCTGGCCGACGGATGGATCTGGACTTTCCTGGCGGCAATCGCGCCGTTTTTGGCTTTGTGGAACACGCTGGTGGCCTTGTTCACCCGGCGAATCCGCTGGCGCGGCATCCGCTACGAGCTTCTCTCGCCTGGACAAACGCGCATCCTTACGCACTGACGCTGCGCAAAACTCTCCGTGTCCTCTGTGTTAAATTTTTTTCCGGAAAGGCGTTCAACACAGAGGACACAGAGAAAAATGAGGATACGGAGAATTCTGCTGAAACTTTAACCGCCCGAAAGAAATGGAAAGTGTGCGGATGCGGCCATGAAAAAAATCATCGGAAAACTCAGCCAGAAATTAATTTGCATGGTGAGAGTGGCCAGGCGCGCAAGATTCGCCGCTTCGGGCGGCATCGGTGTACCTTGCTCCGACGCTGCGCGCGTCCACGCGATCAATCGTTTCTGGCAGCGCCAGGCAATCCCCCACACGTTCAGAAACAGGATCGTTCCCAGCCCGCCCCCGATCGAAATGCAAAGCGTGCGGTTGCCCGCGCCGGGTTGCGCCAAAAGCGAAACCACCAGCCAGGAAACCGCCGCCATAACAAAAAACACCAGCGTGCCCGCCACGATTGGATTGCCCAGCGGGCCGCCGGCACGTAGTACCGCCATCTCAATTGCGAACGCCGCGAACCAGCACCCCAGCCAAATTCCGATCCATCCGACCCAGGCATGGGGCCGCCCGGCGTTCACCGCGTCGGTCTTGGCCAGAATCATAAAATAGCGGAATCCGGCCAGCCAACCCACCAGTGCGCTCCACCGCAGCCACCACAAGCCTCGCGAAGCGATTTCCGGAAATACTTTTGCGCGGGTCGCTGGATCGAGCACTTTTAGCGTGGGGGCGACTGCCAGGACAAAAAAGTACAGGAATCCCAACCAAAGAAATCCGGCCACAATGTGCATCCAGCGCAAGGAAATCTGTTCAATACTCGAAGGGCTGGCGGCAAAGGCTACATCCAGCTTCCAAAGCACAAATGAGCCCGGCCAGGCCGGCCATTCCATCAAATAGGCCATAATTTCCCCCTTTTCACAGAGGTAATCCGACGGGGCATTGTATGCCATGCAGAGCGCCGCCGGAGATTTCATCTGTTCCATTGTGAAAATTTTTCTGGTACAGGGAAATCTCTACTGTTCGTCAGGTGAACACGGTAGTAGAAGGCAGGTCAACTCCTTCCGTATGTGTGCAAAAGTTTTCAGCATCGGATGGTAGGCAGCTTGCAGAGTGATTGTGTTATTTTGAAACTTACGCAAATCATGTTCATGCCAGAAGGCATGGTTTGCGTTTTTCCGAGGAGTTTCCAATGACGAATGTTCGTCCTCGGAGGTGATCCCTGCCCCAGTCTGCTCGTGGTCATGTTCGGAGAGAGTGGCCACGCTTCGCAGACTGCCCAAGCTGAATCGCTTCGAATTTATAAAATTAAATTGGTCCTTTTCCCCAGCTTGGACTGAAAACAGTGAGGCTAACACTGATACACCGACGAAAGCAGTCCACCGAATCGCAAAATCAACATTCAACCTTAACCCTGCAGAGCTTTGTTTTATGTGAGCGATCCTCGGGCGCGGTGCGTTTCCGCGTCGAGGCGGAGCCCGATGGCAGCATGCCCGTGGAAAAAATTGCGGGTTTGCTGGCCGTACATTGCCTGGTGCGAGGCCAGGCGCCCGAAGATTACGAACTAATGGTTGTTCCTCGCGAGTCCCTGCTGGACGCCGCTGCGGAACGCGCTCAGGAGCTTCTGGCCGCCGGGCGAGCCCTCGGAGCGGGAGTCAAGGTAAGCCGGCGCGAGCAGGAAGTGCTGGATTGTATTCTGCAAAGTCTCTCGAACAAGGAAATCGCTTCGAAACTCAATGTTGCGGAACGCACGGTGAAATTCCACGTTTCTTCCTTGCTGGCAAAGTTCGGAGTCACCGACCGCGTGGCCCTCAGCCGCGAAGCGTCGCTCGGCCGCATGCCTGCTCTTTCTTCATCGGGACAGATTTCCCCTGAAAGCTTATTCGGTTTTCCGGTCCGCGCTCCCCAAACCGCGACTGAAGATTCGCCTGCGCCCGGTACTCCTGAGAAAGCTGCCACCCCGCCGCGAGAATCTGCTCGCACGCGGAATCGCCTTTTGCCCATGTTTGCGCGCGAGCGGTTTGCGACGTAGATCCGAGTAGCACAGCCACTCTTGGCTGTGCGCCTTTATTAAGCGCCGCAAAAACCGCACAGCAAAGAGTGGCTGTGCTACTAAAACCAGCGGCCCATCCGAAGATCGATCCGGATGGGCCGTTGATTTTTCCGAACTTGTTGTTGAAATTCCGGCCGGAACGGTTACTTCGCCGCCGAGTAATGGCTCGCGGCTTCGTCCCAGTTGACGACGTTCCACCAAGCCTCGATGTAATCGGGGCGGCGGTTTTGATATTTCAAGTAGTAGGCATGTTCCCAGACGTCCAGGCCGAGGATCGCCTTCCCGCCGGCCATCAACGGATTGTCCTGGTTGGGGGTGGATTCAATCGCCAATTTGCCATCTTTGACGACCACCCAGGCCCAGCCTGAGCCGAACCGGCCCACTCCGGCCGCCGCGAATTTCGTCTTGAAATCGGCAAACGAGCCGAAAGCAGACTTGATTGCGTCGCCCAGCGCGCCCGTAGGTTCGCCGCCTCCGCCTTTCTTCATCAGTTTCCAGAACATCGAATGGTTCCAGTGGCCGCCGCCGTTGTTGCGGACGGCCGTACGGATATTTTCGGGGACTCGATCAAGGCTCTTCATAAGCTGATCGATGGACAGAGCCTGCAGATCAGCGTTTCCCTCGAGGGCCTTATTCAAGTTCGTGACATATGCGTTGTGGTGTTTGCCATGATGAATTTCCATGGTCATCTTATCGATGTAGGGCTCCAGCGCATCAGTGGCGTAGGGGAGCGGTGGAAGAACGTGGGCCAAAGGACCCTCCTTTTGTGGCATTGCAGCCTGTGGTGACATGGATACCTCCTCACTAGATTTGGATGATAGCTCAGTGTCACTGGGCAGATGCATTCTAACTCTGACCACCGGGCGGCACAACCGGGCCCTGTAGCACAGACTTCAGTCTGTGGATTTCTGACGGTGCCCCCAGGCCGTGCGCCCCATTGAAGATTGTTTGGAAATCCACGGACTGAAGTCTGTGCTATTGAAACCCGAGCCGGGCGAGCGCCCACTGCGCGTGCTCCCCAAGGATGGCGTCGCCGGACGCGGCCAATTCCGAAAGCCGGGCGCAGATTTCCGTGTAGCGCGGTTCGCCCTTGCGCAGGCCGGAATTTCCGATCGCGATGCACGCATTGCGCACAAGGCCTCGCCACTTCGTGCGCTTCACTGGGCTGCCTCGAAATACAGCGCGGAATTCTTCCTCGCTGAGCGATACCAGCCATTCCAGTTCGGGCGAAAAGAGCGAGTGCTCTTCACGTTGGCGAGGCTGAAAATTCGGCAGCGCTGTGACGGACGCGCGGCGATTCCACGGGCAAACATCCTGGCAAATGTCGCAGCCGAAGACGTGCCGCCCGATGGGCTCGCGCAATTCGAGCGGAATTGCCCCGCGCAGCTCGATGGTCAGATAGGAAATGCAACGCCGCGCATCCAGAACGTACGGCTCGACGATGGCGCCCGTGGGGCATGCGTCAATGCACAGGCTGCAATTCCCGCATAAATCCGGCGCGGGTGTTTCCGCGGCGTCCAGCGACGCCGCAAGATCGAGCGTCGTCACGATCACGCCGAGGAACAACCACGAACCCAGTTTTTCATTAATGAGGCAGGTGTTTTTCGCGAGCCAACCAAGCCCCGCGTATTTCGCGGCAACGCGCTCGACGATCGGGCCGGTATCCACATAGGCTCGCGCTTCGAAGGGCTCCGGGAATTCGCTGTGCAAATTTTGGATCATCGCTTCGAGCTTTTCGCCAAGCACATCGTGATAATCGTCGCCCCAGGCATAGCGGGAGATCCAGCCGCGAGGACCACCTCTTGCCCCCGGTTGTTCCCGCGTCTCTGCGGAAGGTGGGAACGCCGTGTTGTAATTGAGCCCGCACACGATTACGCTGCGGGCGCCTTGCATGGCATGCGCCGGCGAATGTCGCCGCACATCATGCAGGTAGCGCATTTCTCCCGCATGTCCGCGCTCGAGCCACTCGTCCAGATGCGCAAGCTCGGGAAACTCGGCAGCGGGAGCAATGCCGCAGAGATCGAACCCCGATGCGCGCGCCAGCTCAAGGGTACGCGCCGCGGGATTGGCATTTGTCATGGGTTGATTTTAGTAGGACGGGCTTCAGCCTGTCTGCTTTTGATTTTTGCCGCCGCTGCAAACCTCAAAAGCAGACAGGCCAAAGCCTATCCTACTTGCGAGTGTAACGTTCCGCCTCGGCATTTCATCCAAGACGTAGTAAAAAACGTGGAAGAAAGGCTCATGATGAAGAAGCGCAAGCTGGGCAAGACGGGACTGGAGATCGCTCCTCTCGTTTTTGGAGGCAACATTTTCGGTTGGACAGTGGATCAACCCACGTCTTTCAAGCTATTGGATGCGTCTGTCGCCGCCGGTTTCAATTCCATAGACACGGCGGACGTCTATTCCAAGTGGGTGCCCGGCCACAAAGGCGGAGAGTCCGAGATCATCATCGGCGAATGGATGAAGCGAAGCGGGAATCGAAATAAAGTCATCGTCGCAACGAAGGTTGGGATGGACATGGGCGATGGAAAAAAGGGGCTGTCGAAATCCCACATCCTGCGTTCCGCGGAAGATTCGCTGCGCCGCCTGCAAACGGACTACATCGATCTGTATCAATCGCACATCGACGACCCGGACACGCCGCTGGAAGAAACTCTGGGAGCCTACGCGGAACTCATCGAGCAAGGCAAAGTCAGAGCCATTGGTGCTTCCAACCACAAAGCGGAGAGACTGTCTGCCGCGCTTGAAACCAGCAGGAAATCCGGCCTGCCCGCGTATCAAACTCTTCAACCGAACTACAGCCTCATCGAACGCGCCGAATACGAGGGCAACCTGGAACCGCTCTGTGAAAGGGAAGGGCTCGGCGTCATCAATTATTTTCCTTTGGCCGGCGGTTTCCTCGCCGGAAAATACCGTTCGGAAAGCGACGCGGCGGGAAAGCCTCGCGCTCGCAACGTGACAAAGTATCTCAACGAACGCGGCTTCAAAATTGTCGCCGCACTGGACCAGGTCGCTAAGAAATACAATGCGACTCCCGCCGGAATTTCTCTTGCGTGGCTGCTGGCGCGCCCCAGCATCACGGCGCCCATCGTGAGCGCGACGAATCTGGAGCAACTGAACGATTTAGTTTCTTCCGTAGACCTCGCGCTGGACCGTGATTCAATCGAGTTTTTAAATCACGCCAGCGCTTGAGTAGCACAGACTTCAGTCTGTGGGTTTTAGTCCTTGCAAGGACCAACCCCCACAGGCTGAAGCCCGCGCTACACGAGACGGAACTCATTCGCGCCTTTTCTGCGCGTAGCTATGGCTCCGCGTGCGCGTGGCTGTTACAATACCGTTCAGTGAGCGATTGGCGACAAATCCAGGCCCGCATCCGCAAAGCAAGAACCAGCGCGGATCCCCCCGGCCAGCTATCCGCATTGTATGAACGCACCCACGACGCCATGGTGGCGTTCGAGCTTGCGCAGCTTCATGAAAAGGCAGGCGCAACCGCGGAAGCCGTCCGCTGGTTCACCACGGCCGCTGAGCGTTTCCGCCGCCCGCAATGGAAGCAAAAAGCGGAAGAGGGGCTAGTCCGCCTGGGCGCGCCGATTCCGGTGACGCCTGCCGCAGTCTCGGGCGTGGCCGTCAGCGAAACCACTGCAGAGCCAGTGAACCGATTGGAGCCGATCATTGCAGAATTTTCCGAAGAACAGCCCGACGAAACCGGGCAAGAGATGAGCGAGGGCGAGCAGGAGTCCGTTTTTGAACAGCCGCCAGCTGCAGTTTCAGCCGCAGCGCAAACCTCCGAGACTGGCCCGGACCGCCGCCGCAGACGCCGCGGGCGCCGCGGCGGGCGAGGCCGCCACAAGGGCGTTCACGCACCTGCTCCAGTATCCGCAGCGCCGGCTGCGCCACCTGCTCCGCCATCTATGTTCGACCACGTCGCGGAGCCTCGCCCGTACCAAGCAGGTCGTCCCGCGGCATCGGCGGAAGTTGCGGAATCGCGAGCGCGCGAACCGGAACCTGCGCGAAGCTACGAGACTTCGCCCGCCAGTTCCTCATTGTCCTCGGCGCGCGTTCGCTCGGGTGACCCCGCGCTCTCCTCGCGCATGGCGCAGCTCGAATCCCAGCTTCGCCGCCTTTTGGCTTGTTCGATCCATTCGCTCGAGCAGGCCGACGAAGCGCCCGCCGGTCCCGGCGTTTTCCTGATCACGGATTCGGACCTGACCACCTACTATTACGCCGAAGCCTGCCAGACTCTGCGCGTGGGCATCGGGAACATGCTTCGCAGCGGGCGCGGCAGCCGCGAAGGCTCGAACCTGAAAGAAAAACTCGCCGAACATCTCGGCATCAACGAAGCGCGCGTCGGAAAATATCTGAAAGACCATTGCGGCGTGCGCTGGCTGCAGCTCGACGAGGGCGCGCCGCTCCTGGCGCACTTTGCCGTCGCGGTCCTCCGTCCCATCTCGAACGAATAGCGCCGCTGCTTATTGCGATACCTTTCGCATAATTTTCATTTAGCTTGTCCCCGCCGTGGACAAGCCATGTCTTGTATGTCTAAACTGCGCATGGCCTTGGGTTTTAGTAGCACAGGCACTCTTGCCTGTGCGGGTTTCGCAATTGTGGCTTGACCGGCAGCTTACCCATGCAGCTTACAAAACCGCACAGGCAAGAGTGCCTGTGCTACTGGGCCGCGAAAGGAAAACAGTGCGCACGCAAATCGGCATTGTCGGTGCGGGTCCGGCGGGACTGGTCCTCGCCCATCTGCTCCACCTGCAGGGTATCGAATCCGTCGTTCTTGAAACACGCAGCAGGAAATACATCGAAGAGCGCGTCCGTGCCGGCTTGCTCGAACAGGGCACCGTCGATCTGCTTATCGAGACAGGTGTGGGAGAACGTCTCCAGCGCGAATGCCTTACGCATCACGGTATCGAGCTGCGCTTCAACCGGCGCGGCCACCGCATTGACTTTGACGACCTGGCTGGAGGGAAAACTGTCACCATCTACGCGCAACAAGAGGTGATCAAAGATCTAGTTGCCGCGCGGCTCGCGGCAGACCTCCCAATCATTTTTGAGGCGACCGACGTCACTGTGCACGGATTCGATTCCGCAAAGCCGTCGATCCGATTTCGTGCGGCGGGCAATCCGGAAGAACTCCACTGCGACTTCATCGCGGGATGCGACGGCTTTCACGGAATCTGCCGCCCCAGCATCCCCGCGGGCGTGCTCACAGAATTTGTGCGCGAGTACCCATTCGGCTGGCTGGGAATTCTGGCGAAGGCGCCGCCCTCCTCTGAGGAACTGGTTTACAACTACAGCGAGCGCGGCTTTGCTTTGCTGACCATGCGCACTCGCGAAATCAGCCGCCTCTATCTCCAGGTGCCGTCCGATGAAGACATCGAGGCCTGGCCCGACGATCGCATCTGGAGCGAACTGCGGCTGAGAACCGCAGCGGACGGCGACTGGAAACTGAGCGAAGGCGCAATCTTTCAGAAGAACATCGCCAGCATGAGAAGTTACGTCGTCGAGCCCATGCAGTACGGCAAAATGTTTCTGGCCGGCGACGCCGCGCATATCGTCCCGCCGACCGGCGCCAAGGGTCTCAACCTAGCCGTGGCCGACGTTCGCATCATGTCGAAAGCATTCGCGGAATTTTATAAGACCGGGAAAACACATCTCCTCGAGCGTTACTCCGAAACGTGCCTGCGCCGTGTCTGGAAAGCCCAGCGTTTCTCCTGGTGGATGACGTCCATGCTCCACCGCTTCGACACCGACAACGCCTTCGACCAGCGCCGGCAACTCGCCGAGCTCGACTACGTAACGAGCTCGCGCGCCGCAAGCACCACGCTAGCCGAAAATTACGTAGGTTTGCCGTGGTAGGACAGGCTTCCAGCCTGTCGCTTTTGAAATTGAGCCATTCAAAAAACAAAAGTCAAAACCAGACAGGCTGGAAGCCTGTCCTACTTAGTTTAGTGGCCTCCCGCCATCCACGGGAACGATCGTACCTGTTGTAAAGGTAAGGTGCTGGATCACGGAAATCACGGCCGAGGCAACTTCCTCCGGAGCGGCGAGCCGTTTCAGCGGCGTGCGCCCCACTTGCTCCTCGAGCCACCGCGGGTCCATCGACCGGATGAAGTCGTTATCGACCACGCCGGGCGCGACTGATACGACGCGGATCTTCGGAGCGAGGGCGCGCGCCAGCGACTTGGTCATGTTGTCGACGGCCGCCTTCGACGCGCAATAAATCACATTGCTGCCCATTGCGGTCAGTCCGGCGATCGAGGAGATATTGACAACCACCGCGCCGCCGGCGTGCTTGCTCTTTTCAAGTAAAGGGCGCAGCGCGCGCACGGCAGCGAATGGGCCGCGCACGTTGGTGGAAAGTATGTTTTCGATCAAGGCGTCATCGAGCGCATCCAAATCGCCATGGGGGACGAAGCGCGTCACCCCTGCACAATTCACGAGGACATCGCAGGAGCCGTAGCGGCCGTCAATTTCCCTGGCCAGCGTGCCCAGCGCCGCGCTATCCGTCACCGGCGCGGCGAGTGCCATGTGTCCCTCTCCCGGCAAGCTCGCGGCGAGCGTTTTCGCTTTCTCGGCAGAGCGGTTGTACCCGACCACCACGCGCATTCCTTCACGCGCGAGGGCGCCGCAGATGACGGTGCCCATGCTGCCCGCGCCGCCGGTTACCACGGCGACTCCGCGCGCGGATTGAGCGGTTTTGTCCGAAACATTTTTAGAGGTTGAATTCATGATCCGATCCGGCCTCTTCGTTGGGCTCAAGGTAGGACAGGCTTCCAGCCTGTCGGGTTTAAATTTTGCAGGACTGTCAAGAAAGCGACAGGCTGGAAGCCTGTCCTACCGCGCCGTAACGGCGCACGCGCAGGTCCGCCTGTTCCTTGTGTGCGGCAAAGCCTTCGAGCGCGCACAGGCGCGAGCAATATTCGCCCACGAGCGCGGCGGCCTCATCGGTGAGCACGCGCTGGTACGTGCAGGTTTTAATGAATTTGCCGACCCACAGGCCGCCCGTGTACCGCGCCGCCTTCATGGTCGGCAGGGTGTGATTGGTGCCGATCACCTTGTCGCCGAATGCGACGTTAGTGCGATGCCCCAGGAACAGCGCGCCGTAATTGGTCATGCGGCTCAGAAAATAGTCGGGATCGCTCGTCAGCACCTGCACGTGTTCAGATGCAATCCGGTCAGCTTCCCTAACCATTTCGTCCAGTGTGTCGCACACGATAATTTCGCCGCAATTCTGCCAGGCCTGCCGCGCGATCTCCGCGGTCGGCAGCCACGATAGGAGTTTCTCAATCGCGGCCGGCACATCCGACGCGAGCTTTGCGGAATTCGTGAGCAAAACGGCGGGGCTGCCAGGCCCATGTTCCGCCTGTCCGATTAGATCGACGGCGGCCATTTCGGCGTCGCAGCTATCGTCCGCAATGATAAGGGTTTCGGTTGGCCCGGCCAACAGGTCGATGCCCACGCGCCCGAACAACTGGCGCTTCGCTTCCGCGACGTACGCGTTGCCCGGCCCGACCAGCATATCCACAGGCGCGATCGTTTCCGTGCCCAGAGCCATGGCGGCAACGGCCTGCACACCGCCAAACGCGTAAATCTCGTCCGCCCCGCCAAAGTGCATGGCCGCGACGGTGGCCGCATGCGGCTTGCCCCCGGTAGGAGGCGCACTCGCGATGATGCGCTTGACCCCTGCGGCCTTGGCCGTCACCACGCTCATGTGCGCCGACGCAACCATCGGATACCGCCCGCCCGGCACGTAACACCCGACGCTATTCACCGGAATGTTCTTGTGGCCCAGCACCACGCCGGGAATCGTTTCTACTTCCACATCCAGCAGTGCGGCCCGTTGCTTGAGGGCAAAGTTGCGAATCTGCACCTGCGCGAATCGAATGTCGTCGATGACCTGTTGCGGCAACGCGCGTATGCACTCGGCAATTTCGCTCTCGGAAAGTCGAAAGGATGCGGGCGACCACTTGTCAAACTTTTCCGAATATTCGCGGACAGCGATTTCCCCGCGCGCAGCGATGTCAGCGAGGATCGCTTCCACCGTCTTGCGAACCTGAGTGCTGCTCTCGGCCTTCGCTTCTGCGGATTGCCCGGTCTTGATGTGGCGGATCATGGCGTGCTCCCCAAATTAAGTCGGTCCAGTATACGACGATCTGTACTGGATGCACGCCCCGGCAGGATGTGCCCCCTGAAGGCACTTGAAGATTGTACGCAATCTTTTAGGTTTTCGCGCACTTCTCCGAGTTCGTGGCCGGAGTCTTCGTTCACTCCAGCCACTACGATGCCGGTAGGCCCTGGCGGAACGCCAGGAGTAATTTTCAGGATTGCGCCGCCTACGCCGTGGAATTGCCTGGCGCTCTTAGGCGGATGCCAAAGTTCACATTGGCATGGCGATGGCTTTGGCCTCTAATGCGCCGGGTATCTTGCTGGCAGGCGTCTCGATCAACCCTGAGTCGAAACCTGCGGCCTGCGTCTCGAAAGACGGCACTGGGTAGAGGAATACGGGCGTCAGGCCTTCTCCCACGTAGCCCAGGCGTCCAGCTGCCGCTTCAGACAGGTCGAGGATCCTGTGAAGTCGAAGATTCGGGCCTCGGTCTGTAATCGTCACTACCACGGATTCTCCGTTTTTTACGTTCACCACCCGGATCGCCGTTCCGAGAGGAAAGTACCAACTCGCGGCCGTTAACTTGTGGCGGTCAAATCGCTGGCCGTTCGCCATTTTCCGCCCTTGGTGCTGCGCTCCATACCACGAAGCCGTTCCAATGTACTGCGTTTTGAGCTTCTTATCTTTGCCTTGCACCTTCGCCCTTTGGGATACCGCAGATATTGGGGTTATCCAGAGCAGGCTCGCTACGACTGCAATTCCAATAACACGTAGCTTGGTCTGCATGTGTTAATCTCCTTTTCCCCGGTTCACTTAAGCGTCCCCCCCGGGCTTTTCTGTGGCTTTACCCTCCTTTCTAATTTCTCCTCGAGATGGTCTTGCTGAACTGCTTACGAGCCTCCAGGGTCAGCTCAGGCTCTTGCCGGAGCCGGCTCCGAATGCTCGGACGTAGCTGAAACTGAACAAGTTAACTGCGCTTCATTGAGTAGCAAGTCCACGGCTTCCGAATCGCAGACTGCGCATTTGCCATGTTTGCTCAAGCCAACTTTTGCCTGACATTCCATGCACCACCAATGCTTCATATTAACTAAGCCTCCTAAACCGGATTCAATTGGGTGTATGAGAACAGTCTGAACCGAGGCCTGTTTTTTGGCGATAGCCAGTTGGGGCCATTTTGCGGAGTACAGGAGTACTGGGGAAATTCCTACCCATCATGATGGCCGTATCAAAGCCTCGAGAAGGCACCGGCTGCTGTCGATTAGCCTATAGCCTGTATTTACAGGACCTTGCCATACGTGGCAATGCGAGCCTAACGAAGAGCAAATGAGAATGGGGGTTGGTACTGAAGGGTGCGACGAAAATGAGCGCCGACAATGCATAGGTCAGGATCTTTCAGATGGACACGCAACCTGAAGGGCCTGGCTTGCTAGCAGGCGCGTTCGAGGAGCGAGCACGGAAGTTGCAAATGTCCTGATCCCGTCAACGGTGGATTGTCTCGCACGGTCGGAACGAAAATCAAAATTACGGAAGTCCTCATCGAAGGCAAATGGATTGCCCTGGTTTTTCATTTAAAGACCGCGAGAGGGCTCCTAACTTGCAGGAGGAACCGTTTCAAAACATCCCCATCTACGCGTGAAATTCAAGGCAAGAAAAGTGTCACAAATTGGCGTTGAGTTCGCGATCAGATAAAGCGCCAAAACAGCGATAGCGAGCCGTTCCCATTTGCTGCACCAGATCGCCGTTCAGGCCCCTATTTGCCCCTTTTGGTACAAGGCTGTGGACGCTTCCCAGGGTTATCATGCAAAGTGCACAGTGGGAAAGGTTTACCTGGACGCCAAGGGGGCGCTCTTGGTAGGCTAATCTCGCATCAGGGGCCGTTTTGATCAGCTGAGGGCTCCCGTTCGGTTTTGAATGTTTTGCTTTCGAATCGCGACTGTGGAGGACTGTGAAAAATGCCTCAAACTCTAGGTACACGTGCATGGAAAGCAATGGACTATGTCCTTTGCAAGACCGCAGGCGTGACCTTCGATACGATCCACTTTTTCAATAAGCACAATCCCAACCCGAATTTCACGCCCAAGTGGTCGGATAAGCCGCTGCTGAAGTCGTGGGAGAAATCCAAGCCCACGCTCGGCTGGCCGCGGCAAACGGACTCGCTCTGCCCGGGCTGCGTCAAGGAAGCGCGCGATGCGATTTTCGAGGGCAAGAAGGACTGGCGCGACCTGATGCACGAAAAGGTCGGCGAGATCAAGGCGCAGATCATCGAGCGCGACGGCCAGATCTGGATGGTCAAGGAATGCCCGATTCATGGCCGCTACGAAGACATGATGGCCATCGACGCTAAATTCCTGAACTGGATCGAGCAGAATTTCCCCGGCCGCGACATCCCGGCGCACAATGACGAGGACCTGCACAAGCACGGCTCCAGCACCGTTCGCTACGGGCGCGGCTCCGTGCTCACCGTGGACCTCACCAACCGCTGCAACATGATGTGCGATCCCTGCTTCATGGACGCCAATCAAGTGGGATACGTTCACGAACTCTCCTGGGAGGAGATTCAGGAAATCCTGGACAACGCGCTGAGGATCAAGCCGCGACGGCAGATGTCCGTGCAGTTTTCGGGCGGCGAGCCCACCATGCACCCGCGATTTTTCGATGCCATCCGCTACGCGCGCAAGATTGGCTACAACAGCGTGCAGGCAGCGACCAACGGCATCGAATTCGCCAAGAGTAAGGATTATTGCAAACAGGCGTTTGAAGCCGGGCTGCGCTATGCGTACCTGCAGTTCGACGGCATCGGCAACGATGCGAACAGCCACCGCCAGGTGGGCAACCTGTTCGATGTGAAGCTGCGGGCCATCGACAATATGCATGCCGCGGGCATCGAGATCATCCTGGTCACGACCATCGTCAACAATTTGAATAACGACCAGGTCGGGGCCATCGTAAAGTTCGCCATGCAGAATCCGAACAAGATCTCCTTCGTGGCGTTTCAGCCCGTTTCCTTTACCGGCCGCGACGAGGAAATCACTCCCGAACGCCGCATGAAGCAGCGCTACACGCTGTCCCATCTGGCCAAGGACGTCAGCGCGCAGGTGGGCAAGATCGAGCCTACTCGCGACTGGTTCCCGATTTCGCTGATCAGCACGTTCTCTGCATTCGCCGATCTCTCCCATGGGCCTGACGCGCCCTGGGGCTCGGTGAGCTGCGGTTGCCACCCCAACTGCGGCGTGGGCACCGGCGTATTGATCAACAAGGACACGAAGGAATGGGCGCCCGTGCCGAAGTTCCTCAACGTGCCCCAAATGGTCGAGGACATCAAAAAGGTCACTGACGCCGCTCGCGGCAAGAACTTTTCAAATTTCACTTTCGCTCTGGCAATGCTTAAAAATTACAATCCTTATCAGGCGCCTTCCACCTTCCGCCTGATCGATTTGCTCAGGAAGATGGACAAGTCCTGGGGTCTGACTCCGAACCAGCGCCAGAAATACGGCACTGCCGGCCCGGACCGCACGTTTGAAGACGCCAAGAAACGCC
>Ga0210409_10001718_pt1 | contig 27719 bp, 21 predicted proteins | sample IncBWH17MmetaG_FD_161649 | JGI IMG/M metagenome (GOLD analysis project Ga0210409, IMG submission 161649) | Forest soil microbial communities from Barre Woods Harvard Forest LTER site, Petersham, Massachusetts, United States - Inc-BW-H-17-M | ecosystem: Environmental > Terrestrial > Soil >...
CCGTGACGCCTCCCCGATATTGCAGGCCGCTTCCTGGATTCAGCTCGACGTCGCCAAGCAACTCGCCGCCATGTCCGGCCAGGACATCGACACTATGTTTCAGCGAGCGCAATCGCGCGACTTCAAGCCCTTCGAATTGCCCGTACGCCTGCAGGCCCACGTTGCCAGCCAGCTCCATCCCTTCGTCTCGCGCAACGTAATCGCAAAATTGCCCGGCTCCGATCCGCAGCGTGCCGGCCAAGCCGTGCTCTACACCGCGCACTACGACCATCTAGGAATCAACCCCAACATGAGCGGCGACAACATTTACAACGGCGCGGTCGACAACGCCACCGGCTGTGGCATCTTGCTGGAGCTCGCGCGAACTTGGTCCCTCTCGAAACTCCCCCCGCCGCGCTCCATCCTCTTTGCCGCGGTCACCGCCGAAGAACAAGGCCTGCTCGGCTCCGAATATCTCGGCAAACATTCCCCCATTTCCCCCTCGAAAATTACCCTCGACTTGAATTATGATGCGCTCGCTCCCATAGGCGATCCCGAGGAAATCGAAGTGAGCGGCGCCGAACGCACGACCTTTTATCCACTGGTGGAATCGATGGCGAAAACATTTGGCCTTGCCATTCGGCCGGATTCGCGCCCCGAGGCTGGGCATTACTACCGCTCCGATCATTTCAGTTTGGCGCGCGTCGGCATTCCTTCTTTTTCCATCAGCGAAGGACTGAAATACAAAGGCCACGACGTCGCCTGGGGCGAAGCGCAGGCGCAGGATTATGTCGATCATCGCTACCATCAACCCAACGATGAATACCGTCCGGCGATGGACTTTGCCGGGCTCGCGAAAATGGCGCGCTTCGGTTTTTTGCTCGGCCAGCAAGCGGCATTGGCGCCGGCGCTGCAAGGCTGGCAGCCCGGCGATGAATTCGAAGCCGCGCGCAAGAGAGGCGCGGCGGGAAACTGAGCCGCCGCTCTGGGACAGCCAATTCTGACTGCCCAGCGCAGAGCAAAGAACTGATTGCGCGAGCGCAATAAATCGCGGCGATGAGTTTGCTACTGTAGCGCAGCGCGAGAACGCAAACGAAGGGCCGGCTTCGCGCCACCGCGGGGCGTCGCGGAGTCGGTTCTCGGTTGCGACGATTTGCTCCAGGGCGTGCTCCCCAAGCGGGAGCGAGCCGCGTGCGGGGCGCAGGGAGATTGGGCGGCAAGGCTCTGAGTTGCATCGAGCCGGCTGCCAGGCGCGGTGCAAGCGCCGCAAAAGAGTTCGCAGAGAAAAGTTGGAGGTCAGGAATGAACACCCTTCTTGCATTCCTTTGTTCGCTATTTCTGTTTGCCGATGCCCCCATGGCGGAGTTGCCGCGTGTGACTCATTTTCAGGCGCCCAGTTATCCGGAAGTGGCCTGGCAGGAAAAAGTCCACGGAAAAGTCACCCTGAAAATTCTGGTGTACAAGGATGGCCGCTTCGGCTTCACCGATACCGCGGCCGGGCCACCCGCGCTGGTCAGCGCCGCTAAAGAAAATTTGTGCTCCTGGACTTTCGCGTCGAACCAGTCCGAAAACCCGCTGCCGCTGACGGTGGAATATGAGTATCTCATCGACAAGTCAAAGACCTCCGCGCAACTCAACGCCGAGGTGACGTATGATTTGCCGAACCATGTCATGGTCGTTGCCCCGGAATATTCGCCGGCCTGCCTCTGCGTGAAGAAAAAGTCGAAATGGCGGCTGTTCTGAAATAAGTGCGCGGGCGGTGCGCCTGCGGGGGGGCGCCGACGCGGAAGTGCAATCCACACAATTGATTAGGCCTCGTTTCCTGATCTGGTAGCAAAACTCGACCCAACTGCGGAGTTCGCCGGTGCGATGAGGGTCGTCGGGCTATGGCGAATAAAACGCGAATATGATAGCTTCGCTTTATGGGCGTCCGATCTTGCCGCGTCACGATTCAGGATATGGATGGCGCTTCGCACACGGTGGACGTGACCGCGGCTACGCTGTATGAGGCGGTGGCACAGGGTCTGGCGGCGATTCGAGGAAATGAATGGGTGGTGGGCATCGCGCAGGGGCTTAACGCCGTGAAGGTGTCGGTGGCGGACGTCCGCGTGGAGCACGAGGTGAAGCTGGTGGACTTCACGAAGTGGGTGGATCGCACGGGCGGTTCGCCGCGAGAGATAAGCGATCGGCAGCGGATTAGGGCCATTCTCGGTATGCCGGTTTCACGCTAAGAACCTGTGCCTGCTTTCCTTAGACTGCCCCTTCCCGGCACGGAGCAGCAGCAATGGTTAGTTTCTGGGTTAGTGACTCTTTGGTTCCGTCCCCGGCAGTTGCGGCTGTCAGAAATGGCGCCATCCTTCTACATTTGCGAGAGACATGTGGACCTACATTATTGGACCCTTTCTGGCGCTTCTGCCGAGGCGGTGGCAGAAAGCGCTGCCGTATTCGGACGCGATCAACTGGCCACACGCGGTGGCGCTCAGCGGGCTCGCGGAGCTGGCGGTTGCGCTGGCGGCGACGGTGGAGTGGTATTCGATTTCGATGACCACCTGGGTGAATCGCGGGCTGGAAGTGGCGATGAACAGCAAGGCGGGGAGCGGCATTACGGACCATGCGATTGGCGGGATGGCGTGGTTGATGTGGGTGAATCATCCGCTGACCTGGCTTTTTGGGTACTTCTGCGTAGAAGGCGCAGTGCGGATGTGCGGAGCGGCGTTTTCGGACAATTTGCTGGGGACGCTGCCGCTGGCCGTAGTTGACAAAGTTGTGCGGTACGTTCTTTACGGGTCGAAGACGGCGGAAGAGGCGCCCGGCGCGGCCGCTTCGTTCTTCGGCGCGGTCAGCGAAAAAATGCTGGAGTCGACTGTGCCGGTGAGCGCGGACGAGGTTCGTTTTCAGCAGAGCGCGACAGACGAGATTATGGAGATTCGAGCCAGCCGGAGAAAGCCGGATTGGGATCCACCGCGGGTGGTTCGGTGTCAGGAGAACTACTACCGGCTGGAGGGCTGCTCTAAGTGCGCGGGGCCGCGGCCGTTTCGTTATACGTTGCGGAAGTTGGCGGCGGGAGTGCCGGGGCGCAAAGTGATCGTGTACGAACCGGGAGACGCGGTTCTCGCGGGGAAGCGCTAGTCCTGCCTGGAGCCGACCCGGTTCTCGCTGCTCTTCAGGCAATCCTCAATTATTAGGGCTGTTGGCCGCGGCCGGCTGCAGAGTTTTCAAGCGCTGCTCAATCTTGGCGGCGTCTTCGGGGCGGCCGAGAGTGCGCAGGGTCTTGGCTTCCCTCGTTAACGTTTGTTCCAGGAAGCTGGTGTCCGGGCCAAGCTGTTGCTTGTCGATCGCGGATATCAATTGGCGGTCGCAAGGCTCGAGTTTGTCGGGCTTGCCCCAGTGGTCATAGAGAGTGCACAGTGTCGCCAAGTTCATAAGGGCGTATCCGCCATAACGTGGATCATAATCGTAGAGTTTTCGTTCGATCTCAGTGGCCTGAACGAGGTAGGGTTCCGCCTTATCGTAGGCTTCTTGATAAAGATAAGCGCCGCCCAGAATGCGAAGAATGTCTACATAGCCGGCACTATTCTCGCCATAGACTTTTCTGTTGACGTCGAGCGCGCGGTCCAGAAATCTCTTGGCGGAAGGGAAGTCTTTCTGTGCCATTGCGTTCATAGCCAGCCATTTGAGCGGGTCGGCGAGGGCAGCATTCTGCGAGCCGTAAATCTGCTCCGTGACCTTGAGTTGGCGCTCGAAGACGGCTTCGGCGGCGGTGAAATCCTGACGAAACGCGGCTAACTGACCGAGGTGACCGAGGATGGTGGTCAGGCGACCGTCCAATGGCTGGATCTTTTCGGCGATGGTCAGGGCCTGCTTATAATCTCTCTCCGAATCGTCGAGGCGCCGCTCTGTAAAGGCCTGGGAGCCACTCTGCATCAGCGAATCAAGCTTTTGCGTTGCACTCGCAGTGGACTGCGCGTCGCTCAGAGTTTTTTCGAGTTGCGCGGCTTCGGAAGACTTGCCCGCTTTCCGCAAGGAAGCGAGATGCTGGTTGAAGCGTTCCTTGGCCTCGCTGTACTTTTGAGCGGCGCCGTAAACGCGGACACTGGTGCCGGGCCGCACTTCGGCCGGGTCGACGTTATCGTCCACCGCAGCTTGGCGGTACTGATCGAGGGCGCTAACCCAATCGCCTTTCTTCTCGAGAGCGGCGGCCAATTCGAGCCTGACGTTGGCTTGTTTTGCGTTGAGAGCAAGAGACTCCTTGAACTCAGTAACCGCGGCGTTCGAGTCTCCCGACAACAGCAGAGCCTGCGCATAGAGGTCGTGGGTATAACCGTCGCTAGGGGCGAGATCCTCGGCCTGCTTGAGTTCCTTGAGGGCCTCATTGACGCGCTTCAGAGTCAAGAGAACTCTCCCTGCATGTTGATGCGCGTGACCTGAACTGTCATCCAACTCTTCGGCACGACGGTACTCTTGCAAAGCAGTCTCAAGGTGGTTCTGATTTTCCAGAACAGCGCCAAGACCCAGGAGAATGTCAGGATCGGAAGGATCCAGCGCCTCCGCCTTGCGATATTCGCCCTCGGCTGCGGTGAAGTCCGATACGAGGTATAGCGCCTGGCCTAAATGCTGGTGGCACATCGCCGAATCGGGGGCGATGACCTCCAATTCCCGGAGTTCGATGATGGCCTGCGGATATAAACCGGCGTCGACAAGAGCCACAGATAGGTTCATTCGGACGTCGAACCGATTGGGAGCCAAGCGCTTCGCTTCGCGAAATTCACGAATTGCAGAATCGAACTCTCCCTTTTCCTGCAACAGATTCGCAAGATTGTAGCGAGCGTTGATGAGGCCAGCATCCAGGGTGAGCGTCTTCTTATATTCTGCAATCGCCTTCTCTCTGTCGCCCTTCTCGAAGAAATCAACTCCCAAATCGTAATGGACCAGCGCGAAATCGGGTTTGATCCGCAACGCTTCGCGGTACTCGGCCTCGCTCGCATCGTATTTTCGAAGGTCCCCGAGAGCTACCCCTGCGCATCGGTGGGCCTCCGCGTTTTCTGGCGTACGCGCCAGTTCCGCCTTGGCCTCACGCAATGCTGCCTCGAACTCGCCGACGCGGTGCAGGGCATAGCTGAGGTGTGTGTGCGCCTCCGGAAAATCGGGCGATTCCTTCAGTACTTCCGTGTAGACCGCAACGGCTTCGGCCCAACGCTCCTGCTGGCGGAGCAGTTCGCCCATGACGAAGCCGATTTCGAATTTTTCGAAGTTGCCTTTGAGGGTGGAGGTTAGCTCGTCGGCAGCTTCATCGTAGTGCTTATCCTTCATGAGCTTGGCGGCGGCGGTGATGTGTTGGAGCACGGCGGGATCGGGCTTGTCTTCGGCGGCGACTTTCGCGGGGGCCTTGGCGGCAGCGAGGGCGGCGAGAATGGAGGGAGTGGCGCCGGCGGTGGTCAGTTGGGCGCGAAAGGAGCCATCCATGAGGAACGCGACGCCGCGAGTATGGACTTCGTTGACGATATTTTCAGGCAGCGCGTTGCCGGCCACGAGAGCGAGGAGCTCGGTTTGGCGGAGCGAACGGGGCGCAGTTTCCGATGCAGCGGCAGTGAAGGCAACTAGCAAGGAAGCGACAAACAGAGTTGGAAAAATGCGTTTTGACATGAATTCCCCCTTCAGGTCGAGGGCAGTGTAGCCGGATTTCTGTTCTCGGTACGTAGTACGCAAGTACCTGGTTTGGGGCGTGCGTCCAAAGGTGAAACAAAACGTGGGCTTGGCCGGCGCGGATCGCTGGGTAAATCGGCACTATAGCGGCGCGGCGCCGAGCGGAGCTACAGGAGATCGCGATGAGAACGTTGGCGCATCCAGTCGGCGTAGGGGCGGATGGTCAGGAGGGCGGACCTGCCGCGAAGGTCGCGGAGGAATTTGCGCTCGACTTGGGCGTCGGAGGCCGAGCGTGGTTCGCTGGGCGAAGCGCCTCGCCGAACGAGGCGGACGCCTACATCGGCAGATTGGACCCTGGCACGGTCGGGAAAGAGGAAGTCGCCGAAGGCGACGGCGTCGGTGATGCGGAAAGGCGATTGCGAATCTTTGCTGCTGCGTTTGATTCGCTCTTTGAGGGCAGATAGAGCTTGCTCCACGTTCTCGCGAGTGAACCGGGGAGGCTTGGCGCCGGAGACAGTTTCGCCGGCGGGCGTGGTGATCCACTGGTCGGCGCTGCGCGCAACTCCTTTCTGGTGAGCGGGCTGGACGTAACCTTGGGCTTGCAGGAGGGCGAGGGCTTGCTGGGCTTCGCGGCGATTGATTTTATTGATTTTTAGGGTGTCGGCAAGGTCGCGGGTAGACCATGCCAGCGTTCCCTTTGTGTCTTTGAGGAAGCTGAGGGCGGCCTCGGCAGACACGGAGGGGAGAGTAGGGCGTTGGCGCGGAGAGGGCACAACAGCACTGTAGCGTAGGAGGGCGCGGACAACCAGAAATGGCTGCGCCACACACTGATACAAAACCGAGCACCACAAGACCGATGGAACCGTTCTGTCGTCATTGCGTATAGGTACAGCAGAGGTGGGAAGGTCGAGGCTGGAGGTGTGGGATGAAGATGCGCGGGATGAAGATGCGCGGGTGGGTGGAGATGGTGGGGCGGGACTTTGGGTATGCGCTGCGGACTCTGCGGCGTAGCCGGGGATTCGCGGTAGTGGCGGCACTGACCTTGGCGCTCGGGATAGGCGCGAACACGGCAATTTTTACCTTGCTCGACCAGGTGTTGCTGCGGCTGCTGCCGGTAAAGAACCCGCAGCAATTGGTTCTGCTGACCATGCGGGGGCGCCATTATGGGAACAATTGGGGCGGGAACGCGATTTCTTACCCGATGTACCGGGATTTTCAGGATCACAACGAGGTTTTCGCGGGGATGTTCTGCCGGTTTCCGGAGCCGGTGAGCATGACGTTCGGCGGCCAGTCGGAACGTGTTTCGGGGGAGCTGGTCTCGGGAACGTATTTTGACGTTCTGGGAGTGGGTACGGCGCTGGGTCGCGCGTTTACGCCAGAGGACGATCGCGTGCCGAACGGCCATCCGCTCGTGATGCTGAGCTATGACTTCTGGAAACAGCGCTTTGGCGGGGACCGGCAAGTCGTCGGGAAGACGGTGCTGATCAACAAGCACGAAATGACGATTATCGGTGTGGCCCAGGCGGGCTTTGAAGGTGTGGAACTGGGTTACTCGACCAAGGTTTTTATTCCCGCGATGATGGAGGGGCAGATCATCATCGGTCCGATGAAGATGCTGACAGACCGGCGGTCGCGCTGGGTAAATGCGTTCGGGCGGCTGAAGCCGGGGGTGACGGAAACGAAGGCGAAGGCTTCGCTGCAGCCGTTCATGCACTCGATGCTGGAGCTGGAAGTGAAAGAAGCGGCGTTCCGGAATGCCTCGGCGTATGACCGCGAAGAGTTTTTGAAATGCTGGATTGATGTGTTGCCAGGGTCACAGGGGCGTGCGTCGTTTCGGCGTGAACTGCGCACACCGTTGTGGGTGTTGATGGCGACGACGGGAATGGTGCTACTGATTGCGTGCGCGAATATCGCGAACCTGTTGCTGGCGCGCGCCACGGGAAGGCAGAAGGAGATCGCGGTGCGGCTGGCGATGGGGGCGACGCGAGGGCGCATCGTCGTACAGTTGCTGATCGAAACGCTTTCGCTTTCGGCGCTGGGCGGCGTCTTGGGATTGGCACTGGCGTTCTGGGCGGACAAAGCATTGATGGCGGTGTACCTGCCGTCGGATTCTGGCAACCTGAATATCTCCACGGCGCCGGATTTGCGGATTTTGCTGTTTACGCTGGCGGTGACGGTGGTGACAGGGGTGATTTTTGGGTTAGCGCCGGCGCTGCAGTCCACGCGGCCGGACGTCGGGCGAACGCTGAAGGATCAAGCGGGCGCAGTGGTCGGCGGAGGGCACGGGCGGCTGCGGAATGCGTTGGTGGTCACGCAGGTGGCGCTGTCGCTCTTGCTGCTGATTGGCGCGGGACTGTTCTTGCGGAGCTTGAAAAATCTGAGCAACCTGGGCCCTGGATTTCCGGCGGAGCGGCTAGTCGGCTTCAACATTGATCCCTCGCTAAATGGCTACACGCCTCAGCGACTCAACACTTTTTATCAGCAGTTGACCGACAACCTGGGTGCGATACCTGGTGTGAAATCGGTGGCCGTGGCTTCCATGCGCATCATGGAAAACGATGAGTGGGACAGCGGGTTGACGGCCGAAGGGTATTCGCCGACCAAGCCGGACGACCACCCGCAGGCGTACATGAACGAGATCGGTCCGGGATATTTTGCGACGTTGGGCGTGCCGATTCTCGCAGGGCGCGATTTCCGTCTGACCGACAACCGCGTCATCAAACGGGTTAATGCAACGGACGACTTTGACACGACGCCGACGACGGTGATCATCAACGAAAAGTTTGCGCAGAAGTTTTTTGCCGGGCGCAATCCTTTGGGCATGCGCCTGGGATATGGGACCGATCCCGGAACGCACACGGACATGGAAATCATCGGAGTGGTGAAAGACATTAAATACACGAATCTGCGGGACGAGATTCCGATCCAGGCGTATGTGCCGTACATGAACGACCCTTACTTGAGCGGTATGACCATCTACGTGCGCACCGCCGGGGAGCCGAACCAGTTGATCAGCTCGGTGCGGGCGAAGATGCGGGACCTCGACGCCAACGTGCCGATTTACGCGCTGCGCACGATGGACGAGCAGATCAGCAATTCGTTGTCGACGGAGCGGATGATCGCTAGTTTGTCGACCGTGTTTGGATTTGTGGCTACGGTGCTGGCGATTATCGGGTTGTACGGCGTGATGTCGTACAGCGTGGCGCAGCGTACGCGAGAGATTGGCATTCGCATGGCGCTGGGAGCGGAGCAGGGGAAGGTCATAGGGATGGTGATGCGCGAAGTCGTGACGCTGATTGCGATTGGGGTTGGCGCGGGAGTGCCCGCGGCGCTGGTGTTGACCAGTGTAGTGAAGAGCCAGCTCTATGGGCTGCAGGCGCATGATCCGTGGACCCTGGGGCTGGCGACAGGGCTGCTGGCGACGGTGGCGTGCGCGGCGGGATATGTGCCGGCGCTTCGCGCGAGCCGAGTGGACCCGATGAAGGCGCTGCGGTACGAGTAATTCGCCGCAAAAAGACTAGGACGCACGGCCAGAAACGGCTGTACCACCCTGGATCTGAAATGCCGAGGCGTGACGTTGGCCGGTTGCCATTAGGTTTTCGATCTCGGTGAGCGGGGCGATATGGCCGCGGGCACCGATTCCCGTGCAGTTGAGGGCGGCGGCGGCGCAGGCGAATTCGAGTTGGCGCGGCAGCGGCCAGCCTTGCTGCAATCCATAGATAAAACCAGCATGGAAGATGTCGCCAGCGCCGGTCGTGTCGATCGTGTCGACGCGAAACGCCGGGGCGTAGTGGAATTGCCCGCCGTCATAGGCCAGGACGCCTTCGTGGCCGAGGGTGGCGGCGGTGAGTCGCGCGCCGTAGCGGGTGCGCACGGCGGGGAGCGACTTGCGCAAATCGGATTCGCCGGAAATGCGGCCGGGGATATCGAGGCTGGTGATGAGGTAGTCGATCAGGGGGAGGAGGGCGTCGACGCCGGGGTAGAGTTCGTCGAGGTCGGCGATGACGGGGATCCCCGCGGAGCGCGCCCAGGTGGCGGCGATGGTTGCGGCGGAGGTGTCGTGGCCGTCGAGGTGAAGGGCGCGGGCTTCGAGGATCCAGTCGCGCTGAAGGTCGCTGGGCTGGAGGGCGAGGCGGTCGTCGCGCTTCCAGAGGACGGTGCGCTCGCCGGCATCGTCTACGAGGATGAAGGCTTGCTGGCTGGGGCAGCCGGGCGCGGTAAGGAGGTGCGTCTCGACGCCGAGATTTGCGAACTCGGAGCGATGCAAGGTAGCCGCAAGGTCGTCGCCGACTTTGCCGACATAGCGGGTGCGGAGCCCCCAGGATTGGCAGGCGACCATGGCGGTGGCGACCTGGCCGCCGGGGAGCACGTTGGCGGAGCGGAATTCGACTTTGGAGCCGGCGGCGGGGTAGTGATGAACGGGAATAAGCGTGTCGGTGGCGTTGAGGCCGACGCCGACGACGTCGACTTTGGGTGTGGCGGGCATTTGACGGGGCCAAATGTAAAGGAAGTTAGGCGCGATGCAAAGAGAAATGCGGTAGGCGGGCTAGTTTCCAATTACGGGACTAATCACGAGCTAGGGGATTGGACCGGAGTCCGGCTTGCCTGTTAAGTAGAAGAATCCGCGCCCCTGTGGCCAGTCAATAGCGAACAGCAGGATTTCCGTCGTGACGGACGTCGCCGGTCTTTCAACCGTGTAGAGTTGGAAGCCCGCCTTTCGAATCTTCTCTATGTCCAGATTTCCCTTGAGCACGGCTGGCCACCACGACACACCAGGGCTTGGCACGCGCCTTACCGGCGGCGATAGCACATCAACACTCTTAAGATTTTTTAGAAGCCTCTGCGAGTCAGCAGGAAGGAATTCAAAGGCACACCATTCCTTTGACGGGGAAAGTTCACCTACAACATGTATGGTGCGGGAACTGGCGGGGAGTATGTCATCTGGGACCCAGCCGCGTGTAATTGCCCCAGCTTTGTCTGCTTCAGAAAGATTGGGATAGAACGACTCTTGACGGTCGCCACAACCCACAACCAACGAAGAAGCCAAACAAAGGCAAATTGCGGACAACAAGAGAAATACAGTTCGCAAAATCATGTTAGCGAGCATACCCAGTTGCAGAAGATGCGCATAGCCAAGATTGGCTGTGCCACAGTCAGTGGAAGTGGGTGGTGCGGTGGAGGGTCACGCCGCAAACGAGAAGAAGAGCCAGCGTGGCGGCGCTCAGGATGAGAGCGGGTGCCCAGTTGAGCGAGATTTGCGGGAGACGGGCGGTCGCGCCGAAATATACGAAGATAGAGGTGACGGCGGCTACGAGCAGCCAGTCGATCGCGGTGCGCGAAGGTGTTGCTTCGCTGGCGGCTTGGCGGCCGTCCATGCGGGCGTCGACGAACTCGGTGTCGATCTTGTAACGCTGGCCCTCGCGGTGCGCGGCTTGCTTCCAGCATGTTTGCTCGGAGCTGGTGGCGGAAGAAAAGGAGATGGCGGCGACGCCGGCCATCATGAGTAGCGAGCCGCCGATGACTTGCGCATAGATGGAATGGCCGCGGCCGTGCAGCTCACCGAACACGAGCGTGCCCCAGAGGAGTCCCCAGAGTTGGTTGGTGTTGGAAAGGGGAATGCCGCGGCTGATGCCCACATATTTCGCGGCGTACTGCTGGAACAGATCGCCGATGACCCAGATGAAGCCGCCGAGCATGAGCCAGAAGAGCACGTCGCGTGCGCTTTGCAGTTCGCGCCAGAGCGGGGCGAGGCCGAGATAGCTGACGGCTAGCGTGGACATCATGCCCAGCTCGCCAAAAGTAAAAAATGTGACGAAGGAAAGCGGATTCATGCCGGTGAGATAGGCTTTGCGATACGGGATGTACATGGTGCCCCATAGCACGCCGGCGCCGAGCGCCGCCCAGACTCCGCGAAGGGAATGCGCGGCAGCAGCTTGCGTTGACGACGCGATGGCCAGCAGCGCGGCGCCCACACACATCACCAGCGCGCCGCCAAGAACGCCGAGCCAGCGCCGCCAGCCTGCCTGGCGCAATTCGTTGAAGAAGAGAAAGCCCCAGAGAATGCCGAGCAGGCTGTTGGAGTTCCACAGCGGAAAGGCGATGCTCAGGCCGATGTCGCGGATGGCGAAAATCGTCATGGTGTTGGCGACGGCCCAGAGGCAGCCCGCCAGCAAGGCCCAAATGATGAGGTGAGGTGCGCGGCGGACGTCGGCGCGCACGGAGGAAGTGCCGAGGATGAGTGCCGGGACGCTCCAGCGCGCAAGAAAAACGCCGACGACCATGATGAGCGAAATCACCATCGGAGACAGGCCTATGGAGACGAGCTTGGTGGGCGCTTCCGCGGCGCCGAGCCACGCGCCGGCCGTGAATCCGGAGAGAATGCCGAGGAGCTGGAGCTTGCGCGCGCGCGAGGTTTGTTGCGCGGGCGAACCGAGACTCGGCGTTAACGTGGAGGGCATAGCGGGTCAGCGAAGGAATGCCAGCAGAACCAGCCCGCCGATGAGGACCGCGACGGGCACCCAGAAGTGAATGTCGGTAAGAATGCTCGCGAGCGTGCTTTGCCGTGGGGCAATTTCGTTGGGCATGCGGCCTTTCCGAAACGAAGCGCCGCTATGCTAGGACAATTCCGGTGTTTACGCCAATGCTTCGCTAACGGGGCCAGACGCCGGCGGTGAAACTGCGGATCGTGGTGAAGTGGAGATTTTCGTAGAGCTGGACGGCGGAACGGTTTTGCGAGGTCACCGTCAGCGTCAATTCGCGGAATTTTAGCGCGCGAAGGGTTTCGGCCGAGGTTTGCATGAGCATTCGGCCGAGCCCATGCCCCTGATAGCCGGGAAGGACGCAGATTTGCGTGGTGTGGCCTACTCCGGGAGAGACTTCGCTGGTAAGCACGGCGCCGATGAGCTCGTCGCTGCCCGGCTGGCGCAAGACGAACGACGCGCCGGGCACGAATTGGCCGCAACCCGGCAGAAGAATAATATTCTTGAGGAACCGCAGAGCGCCAGCTCGGCTGCGGTACTGGTCGTTGATCTCGCCGTCGACATGATTGGCGTACGACAAGTAGATCAACTTCGCGCAAGGCTCGAAGCAGCGATCGTTCCAGCGGTCGAGGCGCATGCCCGCGGAGGCGCCGGCGCGCGGCTCATCATTCTTTTGCAAATCGAGGAGCATGAACTGCCGGGTATAGAGCTTGAAGCCCTGTTCGCGCAGCGGAGTGTCGACCGGGCCGCCGAAAGGCATGAGCTGTGCTTCGATGCGCGAGAGCTGCGGGAGCGCGCGCATGGAAAAAAGCATTTCTTCGATTAAGCGGCGGCCGATGTCGGCCTGGGGAAAGCGGGGAGAGACGTAGAGTCCGCCGATGAGCCCCTTTTGTTCCTCAAGAACGTAGAAGGAATAGCCGGCCGCGGCGCCGTTTTCAAAGGCCACACAGCCGCACAGCGCGTGCGCTTCCAGAAAGCGTTTGATGAGGTCCAGCGCGCCGCGATAGTCCCAGTGCAGCTCGTCGTGCCAGTGGCGCGCTTCTTCCTCGAGCAGCGGCTCAAGCTGGCGAACACTAGTTTGGCGAAGGTCGAGAATATTCATCGAAGGGCGGCACGGCGCGCAGCTTTATGATAGCCGATTCGGCAAGCCGCGCGCGAAAGGCGCAGCCGCGCGGGCGCCGGCTGCTACTGCATGCGACACAAGCCGGGCAGTTACGAAATGGACGGCGGAAACCGCGTGCTACGATGACAAATCAATTCGGTGAGGGATTAAAAACGGGCTATGCGCCAGCCCAGTGGCGCGGTTACGAATGTCCATTCTTGACGAATTCCGGTCTCCGTCGCGTTGGTACACCAAGATAGGGATGGCCATTTTGGCATTGCTGTTTTTTGCCGTGGTGGCTACTTCGGCAATCGCCGGATTCTTGGTGTTCCGCATCGTGAAGCCGCAGCGCTCCAGCAGCGAAATCAATATGGACAGCTTTCCAGGGCGTCCCGATGCCATGAAATTCTCAGTGCCGGGAGGGGGGCAGCGCGAGGGTTGGTTTTTCCCGGGGCTGGTGGGCGCCCCCACGATTGTCCTATGCCATGGCTACGGATCGAGCCGCGGCGAATTGCTGACGCTGGTCTCCGCGCTGCAGGATCACCAGTACAACGTGTTCGTGTTTGATTTTGCCGCCCACGGGGCGAATGGCGGGATTACCTCGTTTGGTTATCACGAAGCGGATGAAGTGCGCGCGGCCATCGATGAGCTCGCTCGGCGGAACGACGTGGATCCGGACCATTTTGGAGTGTGGGGCTATAACTTGGGCGCATACGCGGCACTGCGCGAAGCCGAAAATGACAAGCGGGTGCGCGCGCTGATTCTGGATTCGGTCTACGATTCGCCGGACCAGATGGTGAAGATCGGCGTGGAGAAAGAAGGCTTGGCGGGAATTCCGCTGATGGCGCGCTCGGCGGAAGTGAGCTTCGGGTGGATCAATCACAAGTATAGTGGGGAGAGGCCGCTGACGTGGAAGCTGGATGCGGTCGCGGGCGTGCCGAAATTGTTTATTGAAGCCGCGGATGACCCCGAGCTGGCGGGCATCACGCAAAAAATGTTCAAGAGCGCGCCGGAACCGAAGGAGCAGGTGACGGTTCCGCATGGCAATTTCGTGAACATGGAAGACGCGGACAAGCGCGCGTACGAGAATCGCGTCGTCAGCTATTTTCTACTGCGGCTGCCCGCTACCGGGCGGATGAGCCGGTAGCCGGGGCGGCCGGGGCGAAATCCCAACAACGTACATATTCTCCCCGATGATCACCCCGGGTCCGTGGAAGGGTAATACGTAGACTTTTTGTGGCTGCTCTTTCTCCATGCGCACTAGATCTTCAAAACCCTTCTCACTAACAATTGCCTGAACGCTCAAAAGCATTGGAGGCGTGCACTCCGGTAGTTCGCGGTGCGCGTAGAAACTTAACCCGTAAGCCCAGGAACGCGGGAGCTCATACACGCACGATCGAATGCTCTGGTCCCGCCAAAAGATGAGCAAAGGAGTCGCCGGACGCGCCGAAAAACCTTGATCTAGACGAGGCAACAGGTAACGGTCGGACAAGCTCACTCCTGTTAGTACAAGAATGCAGGTTGCCAGCGCTATTTGGGTCTTGCGGCGACTCAGCGCCAGGAAGCAGACCAACAATCCAGAGCACGCGATTCCTGCGATCCACCTCCAAACCCATGCCTCGGCGAATACTGATCCGCCGGGCAGCCGCCGGTCACGGCTAACAAGGACCGCTGCTCCAATCAGGACGAGCACACCGGTGAAAAGTGAGATTCCGGCGAGCTCCCAATCTCGTGCGTCCCTGCGAGCCCATAACTCAGTTGTGAGCAGAACCAGAGGGGGTACTGCTGGCAATATATATCCAGGGAGCTTCGACTGCGAAATCGTGAAAAAAAACACACTGAATGCGGACCAGGACAGGAGAAACCAGGATGTCGATCCCTTAGTCGGCAGAATTTGTCGCAACAAATCAACCAAACCCAGCATGGCAAGGAAGGACCACGGAAAAATCGAGATAAAAATAATCGGTCCATAGAACCAAGAGGGTTGGATATGCTGAAATTCGGGGGTTAGGTAGCGCTTGAAGTTGTGCTCGATGATGAAGATGCGGAGGAAGTCGGAATTGCGGCGGGCGCAGAGGATGTACCAGGGCAGGGCGGTCACGCAGAATGCTGCGATTGCGGCCGGATGAAAGAGACGGAGGGCGTCGCGCCATCGCTTGGTAAAGAGCGCCCAGAATAAGACGGTGCCGCCGCAGAGAATGATGCCGGCAGGACCCTTGGCCAGCACTGCGAGTCCAAGGAAAAATCCAAACAAAATTGGAGCGAGCCATCGTCGTGGCACGACGAGTCGTCCATCGAGTAGGGGCGCAGCATGCTGCGCCCCATCTCGGCTCGATTCATCTGGAGCGAGGCCGACGACCACCGCGGCGCAGACCATTGCGATCGTCAACATGGCGCTGAACAGCATGTCTGTTGCGGCTGCATGGGAAAAGCCGATCATGCCGACGGTCGTCGGAAGCAGAAGCAGCAGCCAGCGCGCGCTTTCTGCACCGTAAACGCGCCACGCAAGCCAGGCCATTGCCAGCGTGGCGAGCAAGGCGGAAATTGCGCTCGGCAGGCGGGCCGCGGCTTCGCTCACGCCGAAAAGCTTGAAGCAAATCGCCGCGCCCCAATAATAGAGCGGCGGCTTCTCGAACCAGGGCTTGCCGTAGAGTCGCGGCGTGACCCAGTCGCCGGTTTCCGCCATATCGCGCGCAATCCACGCGTAGCGCGGCTCGTCTGGGCCGACAAATCCAATGGCTCCCAGATGACTGAAATAGCAGACGTACAGCGTCGCGCAAATCAGCGCGGCCCAGCCGATACGCGCTGCAAGTTCCTTCGCGTTCTCGCGCGGGGCAATGTCAGTGGAGGCGGTCACGGAAGAGTGAGTCTAGCATTGGTGCGCGTGAACGTCAGCGCGTAGGATACTTGGTTTGATGCATCGCGATTGAGCGGGGGCGGATGAAGGAGTGGCTTGAGTACGCCGCAGTGTGGGCGATTTTTAAAATGCTGGGGGCTCTGCCGCGCGGCGTGGCCCGAAACTCCGCGGCAATGGTGGCGCGTCTGTTGTATGCGATGACACCGCGGTTGCGGCGCACGGCGGAGTTTAATCTGCGCTTGGCGTTTCCCGGATGGGATGCCGCGCGACAAAACGATGTGATCCGCGGCATGGTGCGAAATCTGGGGTGGATGGCGGCAGAGTTCGCACGCTTTCCGAAGTACGCGCGAGAAAATATCGAGGCCATTGTGGTCCTCGAAGGGCACGACAATTTTCTGAATGGCCAGCGGCGCGGCAAGGGCGTGCTGTACCTCACCGGGCATATCGGCGCGTGGGAGCTGTCGTCATTTGCGCACGCGTTATATGGCTTTCCGTTGCACTATATGGCGCGGCCGCTGGACAACGCGCGCGTCGACGCGCTGGTGAATCGCTATCGATGCTTGTCCGGGAACCGCCCGATTTTCAAAAATGAGTCCGCACGCACGCTGCTGAAGATTTTAAAGGAGGCGGGAACGGTGGGGATTCTAGCGGACCAGAACACCATGCCGGAAGAAGGCGTGTTCGTGGATTTCTTTGGCAAGGCCGCGTGCACGACGACGGGCATCGCGCGCGTTGCGCTGCACACCGATGCCGCCGTTGTACCAGGGTACGCGTATTGGGACGGTACCATTGGAAAATATCGGCTGCGGTTTGAGCCGGCGGTGGAGCTGGTGCGAACCGGTGATACCGAGCGGGACGTCTTTGCGAACACGCAGAAATTTGCGAAGGTGATCGAAGAGATTATTCGCATGCATCCGGAACAGTGGGTGTGGGTCCACGCGCGGTGGAAGACGCGTCCGAAAGGCGAGGCCGAACTTTACTGAGCAAGGAAGAGATTTCACCACAGAGTGCACAGAGCTCACAGAGAAGAAGATTTGCGGAGAGCTGACCATGACGAAGACGGCTGGGGATTTGGCGGCGGCGATTGGGGCCGAGCTGGAGGGTGACCATGACTTTGAGGTGCGTGGGGTCGCAGCGCCAGAGCGCGCGGGAACGCACGACTTGATCTATGTCGAAGCGCCGAAACATACCGCGCGCGCGGGAGCGTCTGCCGCAGACTGCGTGATTGCCGGCCAGGGTGTGAACATCCGCGGGAAAACAATTTTGCGGCACGTGCAGCCGAAAGTTGCGTTTGCGAAAGCCGCGGCGGTGCTGGTGGAGCGCGGGCCGATTGCCGCAGGCATTCACGCGACGGCGATCCTGGCACCGCTGGCCCGCGTCGGAAAAGATGTCAGCATCGGGCCGTACGCGGTGATTGGCGAAGACGCGCACATCGGCGATGGCACCCAGATCGGGGCGCACTCTGTTGTCGGCGCGGGATGCTGGATCGGTGAAACGTGCCGGATTCATCCGCGCGTCACGCTGTATGCCGGCGCGCGCGTCGGCAATCGCGTCGAGATTCACGCGGGCGCTGTTATCGGCGCGGATGGCTTCGGTTATGTTTACGGCGATGGGCGTTACTGGAAATTTCCGCAAGTCGGTATTGTAGAGATTGGCGACGACGTGGAGATTGGCGCCAACGCAACCATCGATCGCGGTTCGCTGGATGACACGCGCATCGTCGAAGGCGTGAAGATCGATAACCTTGTGCACGTCGGGCACAACGTGCAGATCGGTGCGCACACGGTGATTGCCGCGCAGACAGGCATTTCCGGTTCGAGCTCCCTCGGTCATCACGTGGTGGTCGGCGGGCAGGTGGGAATCGCGGACCATTGCACTTTGGAGGACGGCGCTATCGCGGGCGCGCAAGCGGGCATTCCCACCGGGAAAATAATTCGCGCAGGGCAAACGGTTTGGGGCACGCCTGCGCGCGAGATCGGCAAATTCAAGGAAGCGTATGCTTGGTATGCACGGCTTCCGGAGCTTGGGGCGCGCATCAAAGAGATAGAGGAGAAAATGTCGGTGAAAGGGAAAAGAAAGAGTTCGCCACGGAGAGCACAGAGCGCACGGAGAAGAAGGGGAAAATAGAGACGAATGCGGTGGCAGGTCATTGTCGTCGGCGGGCACACCCGGAGTATCGGGAAGACGCAGCTCGTGTGCGACCTGATCGCCGCGTTCCCAAACGAGAATTGGATCGCGGGGAAGATTACGCAGTATGGTCATGGAGTCTGCGCGCAAAACGGGAACAATTGCGATTGCGCTCCGGACGAGCACGTTTGTGCGATTAGCTGGGAGAAGCGGGCGAATGAAACCGACAGCGGCCGTTTTCTGGCCGCAGGCGCGCGGCGTTCTTTCTGGTTGCGGACCAAACAGGGATTTCTGGCGGAGGGCATGCCACTGCTTCGCGAAACGCTGCACGAGCTGGAGGTGGAGACGGATCGGAGCGAGCCGGGCCTGGTAATCCTGGAAAGCAACACCCTGTTGCAATTCCTGAAGCCGTCGCTGTACTTGATGGTCATCGATCCCTCAAAAGCGGACTTCAAGGAGTCCGCGAAATTGCAGATGGATCGCGCCTCCGCCTTCGTCCTGCGCCACCCACGACCTGATGCGGGCAGCTCAGCCGCGTGGCAGGGTTTGCCCCTGCAGCTTCTGCGCGGGAAACCGCAATTCCTGCAGCGCGAAGGCGAAGCCCTGCCGCCAGCCCTGCTGAAGCAGGTGCAAGGCATGATTCATGCCGAAAAGGGCGTCGCGTTGTAAACATCGCGACATCTTAGCGGTTGACCCCTGCTCGGCCCCCGGCGATAATTTAGTAGTACAGGCGCTATCCGCAAAACAGTCGGAGTTTGCAGAAACCGCGCCTATTTTTGGGTCGAAATCGCACTGGGGGATTTGCCTTGGCAACGACCACGCGCGGGCTGGAAACTCCCGTCACTTCCGGGGCTCCAGTCGCTGCAGGAATACAGGAACGCCTAGAGCGCCTCGAGCAGGCCATCGAGCGCGGCGCGAACCACCTGCTGTCTCTGCAAGCCGACTCTGGCTACTGGGTCGGCGAGCTCGAAGCCGACACCACCCTCGAATCCGACTACATTTATTTCCTACATATCCTGGGCAAGGCCGACCCGGCACGCATCGCCAAGCTGGCCAATTACGTGCGCCAGCGCCAGTTGCCTGACGGCGGCTGGAGCATTTATCCGGGCGGACCCTCCGAGCTCAACGCTACTTGCAAAGCCTATTTTGCGTTGAAGCTGGCGGGCGACGCGCAAGATTCACCGCACCTGGCGCAAGCCCGAGCGGCCGTGCACCGGCTCGGCGGCCTTGAGCGCACCAATTCCTACGTTCGCTTTTACCTCGCACTCGTCGGGGCTGTCGGATGGGACCTTGTGCCGGCGATTCTGCCGGAGCTGATGTTGCTGCCGAACTGGTTTTATCTAAATATCTACGAGATGTCGTCGTGGACGCGCGGCATCGTTATCCCTATGGCGATTCTTTCCGCCGTGCGGCCGGATTGGCGCTTGCCGGAACGCGCCCGGGTTGACGAGCTCTTCTGCGACATTTCCAATAAGAAAGCGGCGTTCGACTGGAGCGACCAGCTCATTTCCTGGCGGAATTTCTTTCTGGCGCTCGACCGCGCTTTGAAATTCTACGAAAAACTTCCGTGGAAACCGCTGCGCCAGCGCGCCTTGCGCGAAGCAAAATCCTGGCTGCTCGAGCACGTCGAGCGCACGGAGGGCTTGGCGGCCATTTATCCGGCAATGATGAATTCGATTTTCGCGTTGATGGCGCTCGGCCACGGCCCCGACGATCCGCTGACGGCGCGCGAAATTCGCGAATTTTTGCGTTTCGAGATCGAAGACGGCGACACCATCCGCATGCAGCCCTGCGTCTCGCCTGTGTGGGACAGTTGCATCGCCATGGTCGCGCTCGAAGAAGCAGGCTTGCCATCCGATCACCCAGCGCTGGTGAAATCCGCGGACTGGATTTTGTCGAAGCAGGTTCTTGGCCCGGGCGACTGGCAAGTCAAAAACAAAGACGCCGAGCCTGGCGGCTGGGTCTTCGAGTTTCGCAATGATTTTTATCCCGACGTGGACGACACCGCGTTCGTGCTCATGGCCCTGCAGCGCGTGAAATTCCCCGAGCCCAAGCGCATGGAAGCTGCGGTGCGCCGGGGCATTCAGTGGCTGCTCAGCATGCAGAATCGCGATGGCGGCTGGGGCGCCTTTGACCGCGACAACAACAAAGCGTTCCTCTGCAACATTCCGTTTGCCGACCACAACGCGATGATCGATCCCTCGACCGCCGACGTCACGGCGCGCGTGCTGGAGTGCCTGGGCCGCTTCGGCTGGCCCGCGGAGCATCCGGCGGTGCAGCGCGGTCTCAGCTTCCTCTTGCAGGACCAGTGTGAGGACGGTTCCTGGTTCGGCCGCTGGGGCGTGAATTACGTCTACGGCACGAGCGGCGTGCTGCGCGCGCTCGAAACGGTCTCGCTTACCGCAAAGGAATATTGCCAACGCGCGGTACGTTGGCTGCGCACCGTGCAGAAAGCGGACGGCAGCTTCGGCGAATCGCTGCGCAGCTATCACGAGCCCGCGACCAAAGGCCAGGGCGATAGCACGGCGTCGCAAACCGCCTGGGGCCTTATCGGCCTGCTGGCCGGCTCAGACACGAGCGATCCCGCAATCCAGAAAGCAGCGGCCTATCTCATCGAGCAGCAAAACTCCGATGGCTCCTGGAGCGAGGACGAATTCACTGGAACCGGTTTCCCCTGCGTTTTCTACTTGAAATATCACTTGTACCGAAATTCCTTTCCGCTCTACGCGCTGGCACGTTTCCGCAACCAGGCGCAAGAAGCGCGGCAATACTGCGCGCTCACATTCCAGCCAGGCGAATTCCGCCTGCGCAGCGGGTTTTAGCCAAACCACATGACTACTCTGGTCACTGGCGCCTCCGGCTTCCTCGGAAGTCACGTCGCCCGCCAACTCGTGGCGCGTGGCGAGACCGTGCGTGTGCTGCTGCGCCCTTCGAGTCATAACCGCGCTATCTCCGATCTTTCGCTGGAATACGTCACCGGTGACCTGCGCGACCCTGCTTCGCTCGAGCGCGCTATAAAGGGCGTGAAGCGCGTATTTCATGTCGCTGCCGATTACCGCTTGTGGGCCAAGCGCTCAAAGGATATTTACGAGTCCAACGTGGGGGGCACAAAAAATCTCCTGGCTGCGGCGGAGAGCGCCGGTGTCGAGCAATTCATTTACACCAGCACTGTGGCGACCATCGCGGTCGACCGCCCGCAGCCGCCCAACGAAGCGACCGAAGCGCACCTCGACGAGATGGTCGGCCACTACAAGCGCTCCAAGTGGCTTGCCGAGCAGGAAGTGCGCAAAGCCGCGAAGAACGGCGCGCCGGTGATTATCGCCATGCCCACGACTCCCGTCGGCCCTTGGGACTGGAAGCCCACGCCGACCGGCAAAATCATCGTCGATTTTCTGAATGGCAAGATGCCGGGCTACGTCGACACGGGACTGAATTTTGTCGGCGTCGAAGAATGCGCCGCCGGGCATCTGCTCGTTTCCGAGAAAGGCAAACCCGGCGAGCGCTATCTGCTTGGCGCCGAAAATCTCACGCTCAAACAGGTTCTCGACACGCTGGCGAAAATCACCGGTCTGCGCGCGCCGAGCATGAAGATTCCGCACGGGCTGGCCCTGAGTGTTGCCTATGCCGACACAGTGTTTTCGCGACTCACCTTCCGCGAGCCGCAAATTCCCATCGAGGGTGTGAAAATCGCACGCCACAATATGTTTGTCGATTGCTCGCGCGCTCATCGCGAATTAGGGTTTCACCCCGGCTCCGTGGCAGCGGCGCTGGAGCGCGCCGTGCGCTGGTACGAAGCCAACGGTTACGTCTCCGCCAGGCGCGCCAAGCGTATAGTGCACGCTGCAGCGTCTTTGTAATGCGCGCACTTCAACAAGTGTAGCGCCAGGCTTTCGCTCGGCATCTGAACAATTGACATGAAGGTTCTCGTCACATTCGCGGTCGAAGCCGAATTCGCTCCGTGGCGAAGGCTGCGCCAGTTTTCACAATCTGATCTAGGAGACGTCCGGGCGTATTCAGCGCAAATCAAGGACGCCGAACTAGTCGTGCTCCTAACAGGGGTCGGCGGCAGAAGAGCCTGGGCCGAAGCCACGAAAGTGATTTGGGACGGCAATGTGGATGTGTGTATTTCGAGTGGCCTTGCCGGAGCCCTCAGAGAGGAGCATCGTCCCGGCGATGTTTTGGCCGCCAAGGAAGTTCACGCGACGAGCAGGAAAAAGGTGATTCCCTCCGATCCCGCCTTGCTCAAACTGGCCCGCGCCTGCGGTGCTAAAATAGCAGATGCTTTTTATGGCGTCGACCACGTCCTGGTGCGCTCCAGCGAGAAATGCGAGTTGAGTGCAAAGGCCGACGCTGTCGAAATGGAGAGCGGGGACATCATGCTGGAAGCTGTTGCCTTCGGCGCCAAAGTGATCGCGATTCGCGCCATCAGCGATGCCGTCGAGGAAGACCTGCCGCTGGATTTCAACCGAGTCACGTCGGAATCCGGGGAATTGAGCATCACCAAGGTTTTGGCGCAAGCGGCGGCTCATCCGGGATCGATTCCCAAGCTGATTCGGTTCGGTTGGCAGAGCAGGAGCGCGGCGGAACGGCTGGCAATTGTCCTCGATGCCTGCATTCAGAACCTCGTAACTACGGACATCGTGAAGCAAACTACAGAGGTTTCTGCCAGATGAGTGGGACCCGAGCGATTGTAGAGGCCGCAAGTACTGTCAGCCCCATCCCCAAAACCATGCGCGCCGGCGTGTACCGCGAAAAGGGAATCGTGCGCGTCGAGGAAGTCCCCGTCCCCGAAGTCCGCGATCGCGAAGTCCTCATCAAAGTCGCCGCCTGCGGCATTTGCGGCACCGACATCAAAAAAATCTTCCAGCGCTACGTCGAGCCGCCGCAAATCCTCGGTCACGAACTCGCCGGCACGGTGGTAGCGGTTGGCTCCGGCGTCACCAAATGGAAGCCCGGCGACCGCGTCATGAGCTTCCATCACACGCCCTGCGGCGAATGCTTTTACTGCGAGAAACGCCTCTTCTCGCAGTGCCAGCAGTACAAAACCACCGGCCTCACCGGCGGCTTCACGCCCAACGGCGGCGGCTTCGGCGAATACGTGAAAGCCATGCCCTGGGTAGTCGAGCGCGGCATCGTCGCGCTTCCCGACAATGTCACCTTCGAAGAAGCCACCTTCATCGAGCCTATTAACACCATTGTTAAAGCGGTGCAAAAGGCTCGCGTAGCCCCGGGCGAAACCGTCCTGGTGATCGGTTGCGGCCCCATCGGATTGCAGCTTCTGATGGTCAGCAAGCTGCAAACCGCAAACCTCTACACCAGCGATCCCATCGCGGAACGCCGCGCCAAGAGCCTGACACTTGGCGCGATAGAGTCCTTTGACCCAACAAATGGTAAGCTTGTGGCGGCCATACGGGCCAAGACCGAAGGGCGGGGGGCTGATGCCGTGTTGGTGGCCGTAGCGCATCCGGCGCTCGTAACGGAAGCGCTAGCGGCAGCGCGCCCCGGCGGACGTGTTTTGCTGTTTGCCGCGAACGATCCTGTTACCAAGATCGAGTTTCCGGCGGCAGCCGTGGGGATCGACGAAAAGGAAATCCTGGGCAGCTATAGTGCCGCGGTCGACATCCAAGACACCGCGGGAGCTCTGGTGCTGCAGAAGAAACTTCCGGTCATGGATATTGTCACTCATCGCTTCCCATTGGATAGAATTCAGCAGGCGCTGGAACTTGCAGCGCGGCCCACGGCCCAGTCTCTTAAAATTTTGATTACGCACACATGAGAACAACGACACCCAAGAGATCGGAAGGTATCGGCGAAGAAGCCACGGCGGTAGTACACGCTCTCGCGGTGCCCTCAAAGATGATGGCCGCCGTGCTGTACGGCAGCGAAGACTTGCGCCTGGAAAAAATCGATGTCCCGCCTCTCGCTGCCGATGAAGTCTTGCTCCGCGTGCGCCTCGCGCTCACCGATGGCACCGACCTTAAAGTCTGGCAACGCGGCTATCACGCCAAGATGATCCAGCCGCCTGCCGTTTTCGGCCATGAAGTCGTCGGCGAAGTCGCTGCGGTGGGGAAGCGAGTCGACCCCCGGTGGCGCCTGGGCCTACGTGTCGTCGCCGCAAATTCCGCGCCCTGCCTGCGCTGTTTTCATTGCCGCCGCGGCCAGGAAAATCTCTGCCAGGACCTTCTTTTCAACAACGGCGCTTACGCCGAGTACATGCGCATCCCCGGCCGCATCGTCGTCGAAAACATGCTTGAGGTGCCCCACTCCGTCGATGACGGCAGCGCCGCGCTGGTCGAGCCTCTGGCCTGCGTGTTGCGTGGCATTCACGAAATGGAAGTGCGCACGGGCGACACCGCGGCCGTCATCGGCTGCGGTCCCATCGGCTTGATGTACGTTCGTATGCTCTCGCGCCGCGGTGTGCGCGTGATTGCTTTGGCGCGCCGTGTTGCGCCGCTCGAAGTCGCCCGGCGCATGGGCGCCATCGCCGCCATCAACGTTACGCAAGTCCGCGATGTCGTGGCTGCGGTGCGGAATTTGACCGAGGACGAACGCGGCGCCGATTCCGTGGTGGAAGCCGCCGGCAATCCCGCCACCTGGAAACAGGCGCTGGCCATGGTCCGGCGCGGCGGCGTCGTCAATTTTTTCAGCGGTTTGCCTTCCGGCACCCGCGTCGAAATCGAGCCGGCCGCGATTCACTATTCGGAGATCAAACTCATCTCCCCGTTCCATCACACGCCGCGCTTCATTCGCGAGGCGCTCGAAGCCATTCGCCGCGGCGACATCCTCGCCCACGACTTCGTCAGCGAGGAGATTCGCCTGGAGGATCTCCCGCGCGCCTTCGAAAAAATGAAATCGCGCAGCGGCGAAATCAAGCTCGCCGTCCGCCCGTGATGCGTGTTCCGGGAACCGTCGCTTCAGAATTTCGCGCGAAGCCCAGCCCAGTGTCATCCTGAGGTCCCAGCGCCTTTCAGCTGGGCCGAAGGATCTCAACGTTTGAGATTTTGTACGCCAATTGTGAGAGGCAGCGGTTCTTCCGCGTCGTAACAAAGACCAATGCTGCGCCCAAACGAACTCGAAATCGCTGCGAACGCGCCTTCTCCGGGCTGCACGCCCGGGGCCGCGCAGGATTACACCCGCTGGCTGGCCACGCACCACTACGAAAACTTCAACGTAGTCTCCTGGCTGCTCCCCAAGGAATTGCACCAGCATTTCTACAACCTCTACGCGTATTGCCGCTGGGCCGACGATCTCGGCGACGAAATTCCCGATACCCAGCGCGCTCTCGAACTTCTCGATTGGTGGGAACAGGAACTAAACGATTGTTACGCAGGACGCCCGTCGCACCCCGTCTTCATTGCGCTGCGCGAGACCGTCATCGCGAAAGATATTCCTAAGCAGCCCTTTGCCGATCTGCTCAGGGCCTTTCGTCAGGACCAAATCGTGAAGCGCTATCCCACCTGGGATGCCGTGCTGAATTATTGTGTCTATTCCGCAAATCCCGTCGGACGTCTCGTCCTCTATCTTTGCGGCTATCGTGACGAGCAGCGCCAGCGTCTTTCCGACGCCACTTGCACAGCGCTGCAGCTCGCCAATTTCTGGCAAGACGTTTCGCGCGACCTCGAAAAGGGGCGCATCTACATTCCTCTGGATGCCGCTGCGGCGCACAGCCTGACCGATGCCGACATCGTCGAGCGCCGCTTCGACGCCCGGTACATCAACCTGATGAAGGATTTGATCGCCCGCACGCGCATGCTTTTCTCGCAGGGCCTGCCGCTGGCCAAAATGGTCGACTCCCGCCTCAGCGTCGATCTCGAAATGTTCAGCCGCGGCGGCATCGCGGTTCTCGACGCCATCGAAGCCAGCGGTTACAACACCCTGCATCATCGCCCATCCATCGGCAAAGCCAAGCAAGCGCGCCTGCTCGGCCGCGCGCTCGTCACCCATCTGGTGGCAAGAGATCCGAAGCACCCGGCCGGCGCGCAGGAACCATCCGCGGATCATCTGCTCGCGCAGTCTTACGAAGAGTGCCATCGCATAGCGCGTTCGTCGCACAGCAATTTCTACTACGCATTTTTCCTCTTGCCGAAGAGGCGCCGCGACGGCCTTGCCGCTCTCTACGCCTTCATGCGCCTCGTGGACGACGTCGCCGACGAAGGCAACGACCTCGCCTCCAAACAGCGCAGCCTCGCCAAATGGCGCGGCGCGCTCGATGAAGCGGTCAACGCCAACGGCCAGGCCCGCGCCTCCGAGTTGCCCGGCGCCGTCCAAGTGTTACCCGCTCTTGTCGATACCATGCGCCGTTACAACATGCCCGCGCGCTATCTCCACGATCTCATTTCCGGCGCCGAAATGGATCTGACCGTAAAGTCCTATCCAACTTTCGATCGCCTCCGCGAATACTGCTACCGCGTGGCGGGCACTGTAGGGCTCACCTGTACCCACGTTTTCGGATTCCGCGACGCCCGCGCGCTGGACCTCGCGGAAAAACTCGGCCTCGCCTTCCAACTCACCAACATCATCCGCGACGTTCGCGACGACCGCGCGATGGGCCGCGTCTATCTGCCCGAGGCAGATCTTGCCGAGTACAACGTCAAGCCGGAAGACTTGGCCCGCGGCGAAGCCACCCTCGGTGTCCGCGAGCTCTTGCGTTTTGAAGCCCAGCGCGCCTGGCAGTGCTACGAAGATGGCGCCGCGCTGCTAAGCCTCGTCGAACCGGAAAGCCGCGCGGCCCTCTGGCTCCTGGTGCACACCTATAGTGCCCTGCTCGCGCGCATGGAAGATCTCGACTTCGCCGTATTCGCTGAGCGCGTGCGCCTGTCCAAGGCGGAAAAACTCGTTTTCATAGCAAAAGCGCGATTCGCGCGCCTGACGGAAGAGAACATTCTTGAAAAACGTGATCGTGATCGGCGGCGGGCTGGCGGGGCTGGCGGCCGGCGTCGCGCTGGCTGAGTCTGGCTGGCGCGTACGCCTTTTCGAGCAACGCCCGTTCCTCGGCGGCCGCGCCACTTCCTATGTCTTGCCTAACGGCGAGCACGTCGACAACTGTCAGCACGTTACGCTGGGCTGTTGCACCAATCTCGAGGATTTCTACCGCCGCGTCGGCGCCGCCCACAAGATCAAATTCTTCGATCGCCTGGTTTTCATCGACGCGCAAGGGCGCCGCGGTGAGATGCAAGCCGGCCTGCTTCCCGCGCCTTTTCACATGACCGGCGCTTTCGCGATGTTCGCTCCGCTCACGTTGATAGACAAACTATCCATCGCGTGGGCCATGCTCAACATTCTGCAAACGAACGGCCGCACCTGGGACGTCAATCAGTTTGGCGGCATCTCCATGCTCGATTGGCTGCGCCGCCGCCACCAGACCAAAGGCGCCATCGAGCGATTCTGGCGCGTCGTCCTCGTCAGCGCGCTCGATGAAGAGCTCGACAAAACGGATGCGCGCTACGGCATCGACGTCTTCTGGAAAGCCTTCTTGTCCAATCGCACCGGCTACCGCATGGGTGTTCCCACCGTCCCGCTCGCCGAGCTCTAC
>Ga0210409_10001719_pt1 | contig 27710 bp, 22 predicted proteins | sample IncBWH17MmetaG_FD_161649 | JGI IMG/M metagenome (GOLD analysis project Ga0210409, IMG submission 161649) | Forest soil microbial communities from Barre Woods Harvard Forest LTER site, Petersham, Massachusetts, United States - Inc-BW-H-17-M | ecosystem: Environmental > Terrestrial > Soil >...
ACGCACCTTGCTGCCGAGCCGGTCAGCAAGGCCTATCCGCGACAACGCTTCGTCGGAGCGCTTCCGCGCCTCGCGTCGATTGATGCCGTGCAGCGCGGCATGATAGAGCAGGTTTTGCGTGACGGACAGATCGAGATCCAGCGTGCGCGGCTGAAACACCACGCCCATGCCGCGTAGCGCCTCGCCGGGCTCGCGCTGGATATCGTGGCCGAAAATGCGGATGCGTCCGGCCTGCATGCCGAATAGCCGGCTGACGATTGAAAACAACGTGCTCTTGCCCGCGCCGTTGAGGCCAAGCAGGGCCGTAAAGCTTCCGGCCGCAACCGTGAAGCTGACGCTGTCGAGCGCTTTGCGTGGGCCGTAGCTGTGGCTGACATTCTCGATCGCCAGTGCTGCGACATCCGAATGCGCTGGATCATCTGGTCCGATTGCCTTGCCGCCAGCGATCGAAATGTCGGGTTTTCTCATTGCTTCGCGATCGTAATGCCCCAGGGCAGTTCGCCGACCTGTATGGTCTTGATCACCTTGAGCGCGGCAACATCGATGACGGAAACATCGTTGGAAATGCCGTTCGTGACCAGAAGCCATTTTTCGTCCGGCGTAAACGCCGTGTGCCAAACCCGCTGCCCGACCAGCAGATATTTGATGACGTGATGGCTCGCCACATCGACCACGGCGACACGGTTGGCGGGCCCGAGCGCGATGAACGCGGTCTTGCCGTCAGCAGTGATACTGATCCCAACGGGCTGGATCGCTTCCTTCCGCATCCCGGGAATATCGAAGGTGATCTTCGTCGTGACCGCATGCTTGGCCGGATCGATGACGGAGACGGTGCCGCCGATCTCGGAAGAAACCCATAGTTCAGAGCCGTCGCGCTTGAATTCGGCGAAACGCGGCCGCGAATCCACCAGGACATTCGCCACGATCTGTCGCGTTTCGGTATCGATGAAGTGGGCCATGTTGGTCGTCTCGGACGTGTTGATCAGGAACCTTCCATCCGGGCTGATCGCCATGCCTTCAGGTTCGACGCCGACCTGGACATCTCCCATCCGCGTGCGCTTTTGGAGATCGATAATGGTGACGGTATTGTCGTTTTCGTTGGCGACGTAGAGGATTTTTCCGGCGCTGTCCTGGATGAAGAGTTCGGGATCGGGCCCCGAGGGCAGCGAGTCGGTTACTTCCTGCGAGCCGGTATCGATCATCTGGATGGTGTCATCGTCGCCGACCGCGACCAGCACGAACTTTCCATCCCTTGTGAATTCGATCCCGCGCGGCCGCTGGCCAACCTTGATAGTCTTTATGACCGCCCACTTATCCGTGTCGATCACCGAAACGGTGTTGCTCTTTTCGTTCGACACATAGGCGATGAAGGCGCCGGCGGGCAGGGTGCCCACAAGCCAAAGGATTGTTCCGACGAGCAGGCAACGGTGCCACATCCACAAGGTCTCCATCGCGCTTTCAATGCAGCTTGCACCTGGTTTCGGGTTGATCCACGCCGAGCGTATCAAGTTCGGAGACCTGATGCAGGAATCCTTCTTGCGGCGACACCGAAACCACCATGCGGCCATCCACCAGTAATATCGGCTGACGAAGCTGCAGGTTCCAGGGGCGGAGCGTAAGCCGCTGGCCCTTGAATGCTGCAACCGAGAAATCCGGGCCTTTGAGGAACTCGAGCAACGTCCTGCGGTCGGCAGAATTAACCCGCGACGCCGCCTCACCGATCATGCGTGCCGCCGTCCATGCCTGCATGTCGAGTGCCGTCATGTGGCGCGAATTCAACTTCAGGAATCGATTTTGCATCTGGACCGCGCCCCATTGGTCCTGCGCAGCGTCCCAGCTTTTCGGAACCAGGCCGGCTGAGCCCGCGACCGGCCTCGGGTCCCAGGTCCGGTAGGGCAGGTAGGCTGCAAATACTTCGCTCTCATCGGCAGCAACAAGAATGTCGTAGGCCGGCGCCTGCTGGGTTAGTACCGGCATTTGACGTTGGATCAGCGTCACGCCGCTGTCGGTGCGCCGCGCGCCGCCGGTGTCCTCGAAGACCCGCTCCTGGACAATCTTGGCGCCAAAGCGCGATGCGGCGCGCCGCAGAGCTTGCGCATAGCTCTTGTCTTCATCATGCGAGCCAACCACCATGAACCAGCGCTTCCATTGCTTCCAGACAAGATACTGAGCGAGAGCGTCGGCCAGCATCGAACGTGTCGGTGCGACGTGAATCACGTTGGTCCGGCAATCTTCCTCGCGCAGGCGATCGTCGATCGCGCCGGCATTGAACAGCACAATTCCACGATCGCTGACGGCGTCGGCCGTCTTCAGCAAGGCGTCCGCGGGAAGATCGGCAATGATGAAGCCGATGTTCCGATCGGCGAGCGTCCTGGCCGCTGTAGCTGCGTCCTCTCCCGCCTTGAGACGCAACTCCTCCAGGGTGAAATGTTGATTGAGGAACTTGCCGGTGGTGTTGTTGTCCTCGATCGCCAGCCGGGCGCCAGCGAGGCCGTCATCCGCCGCCGGCTGCTCGACGAGCGAAAGTGTCGGCTTGGCGCCTGCCCGGCGCAGATAGCCGATGCCGATTTCGACGGGATCAGCCGCAGCTGCGCTGGTGCCCAGCGCGCAAAGGCCGACGACGAGACCGACGAATAGTCGGATCATGTGTTCTCCTGGAGATTCCTCCACCGGCCGGCAGTAGAGCTGGTTCCGGTTTGATACTTCGCCGAACTACCTTATACAGTCTTGCAGCTTGAATTCACGGACCACGATCATGCGAATGTTTGGTCTCGTCATCGCGCTGATGCTGTTGTTTTCCTCGCCCGCACCGGCCGAGCCACTCAAGGCCGCGGTGTTCGATTTCGAGCTGCTCGACACCAGTCTGCAGGGCGAGATGAAGGGACCGCAGGCGGACGAACAGCGGCGGCTCAAGGATGTCACCGAACAGCTGCGCAAAGGGTTGGCGGACGCGGGCAAATTTGTCGTCCTCGACATCGCGCCGGTCAATGCCGCCGCGCACGCCAGCAACTTGCAGGCTTGCGGCGGTTGCGACGTGCAATATGCACAGCAGCTTGGTGCCGATATCGCTATCACCGGCCTGGTTCAGAAAGTTTCTGCCCTCATCCTCAACATGAATATCTATTTGAGGGATGCGCATACCGGGCAGCTCATCAGAGTCATGAACGCGGATTTTCGCAGCAACACCGACGAATCCTGGTCGCGCACCATGAGCTATCTGCTGAGAAACCGGCTGCTCGCGCCCAACTACGGCGCACCGCAGTGAGGTGCCGGGCCAGGGCCTACGCCTTAAGCCGCGCCGCATGCCAGGTCAGGTGATCGGCCATGAAGGTGGAAACGAAGTAGTAGCTGTGGTCGTAACCTTCTTGAAGACGGAGGGTGAGGGGGATGCCGGCCCTGGCGCAGGCATGTTCCAGCAGTTCCGGGCGAAGCTGTTCCTTGAGGAACGGATCGGCATCGCCGATATCGACCAGAAAATCGGAAAATCTGGCGCCATCCTCGATCAGTGCGACGGTGTCATGCTTGCGCCACGCTTCCCTGTTGTCGCCGAGATAGCCTCCAAGCGCCTTGATCCCCCAAGGGACTTGCGAGGGCGAGGCGATCGGCGAGAAGGCTGTGGCGGCGCGGTAGCGAGCGGGGTGGGAGAGAGCGATCGTGAGCGCGCCGTGTCCGCCCATCGAATGCCCAAGAATTGATTGTCGGGTCTCTTCGACGGGAAAATTCGCGGCGACCAGTTCGGGAAGTTCCTTCGTCACATAACTCCACATCCGGTAATGCCGCGAGAACGGCGGCTGCGTCGCATCGACATAAAAGCCGGCGCCAAGCCCGAAATCATAGGCGCCAGCCGGATCGCCTGGTACGCCTTGGCCGCGTGGGCTGGTGTCGGGTGCGACGAAGATCAAACCCAGATCGGCGCATGCCTTGCGATACTCACCCTTTTCGGTGACGTTGGCATGGGTACAGGTCAACCCTGACAGATACCAGACGACCGGGAGCTTTGCGCCGTCTTGATGCGGGGGAACATAGGCCGAAAAGGTCATTTCCGTTCCGGTCTCGCGGCTGGCGTGTTTGTAAACACCTTGCATGCCGCCGTGGGATCGATTGAGGGAAACGGTTTCGACGGTCATGGTTTTACGGTTCCCGGCGCTGCGGAGATTCGCGGCGCCAAACATGTCGATTTTTAGATCGAGCCTTGCCGCTTCGCTTCGCTCTCAGGCAAGTCCCTGAGCTAGACGAAACCTTTCGGCACATTAGTATCGTCCAGGCCTAACCGGCGCTCGCCATAACAGCCGGATCGCAATAGGGTGAGGTCGATGGGCGCCCGATCTGTCGTGTTTGGTGTGCTGGCAGTAGCAGGCCTGTCTCTTGGGAATGAACCCGCGCACGCCCAAAACCCGCCCGGCAACGTCCAAGCCTTGCCGCCCATCGTGATCTCTCCGGCGCAACCTAAACCCAGGTCCGGTGCAGCCCGCACCGCCGAGCGGCGCACCCCCAGACCGTCGTCGACAAGGCCCACCCCGCGCGTCGCGGTCACGCCGTCACCAAGTCCTGCGCTGTATCCGACCACTCCTGTCCCGGGCTCCGGGATCGACGTCGAAAAGGTGCCGGCAAGTGTCAATATCGTTAGCGCAAATCAGATTGATCGGCTCCGGTCGGCGAACATCTCGGACGCTCTGCAGCAATATGTGCCGGGCATCGTCGTCAACGAGGTCTCGGGAAATCCATTCCAGCCAAACGTGCAATTTCGTGGCTTTGTCGCTTCCCCGGTGTCAGGCACGCCCCAGGGGCTTGCGGTTTACCAGAATGGGGTGCGCATCAACGAAGCGTTCGGCGACACCGTCAACTGGGATCTGATCCCGACTGCGGCCATTCAATCGATTGCCGTGGTGACCAATAATCCCGCTTTCGGTCTCAATGCGCTGGGTGGTGCGATCAACGTCCAGATGAAAAATGGATTCATCTACCACGGTGCTGAGATCGATACGATGGGCGGGTCTTTCGGACGGGTCCAGAGTTCGGCGCAATGGGGCAAGCAGTACGACCAGTTCGCCGTCTACGGCGCGCTCGAAGGGCTGCACGACGACGGATTCAGAAATTTTTCAGCGTCCAATGTCCGGCGCTTTTACGGCGATGTCGGCTACAAAAACGATACCAGCGAATTTCATCTCAATATGGGCGCGGCCGACAACAATTTCGGTGCGACGGCGACAGCGCCGATCGAATTGCTGCAACAATATTGGGGTGCGACCTACACCTCACCCCAAACGACGAACAACCGCGTTGGCTATGTCAATCTGACGGGAAAGGTCGAGGCCACACCAACCTGGACGGTCGAAGGATCGGCGCATGCGCGCCTTTTCGATCAGAACGTGCTCGATGCCAATGCGACCGGCACCCAGCCCTGCGCCGCCGATCCTGCCTTGCTTTGCTTCGGCAACGGCGTGGCGCCGGCCAACGGTCTGAATGGTGCGCAGCTTGCCGATCCCTTCGATCCCGGCGCGGTCTTGGGCGAGCGCGATCGAACGACCACCCGCTCGACGACAACAGGCGTTACGCTGCAGGCGACGAACTCCGACCAGCTGTTTGGGCATACCAACAAGTTCGTGCTCGGAGCCAGCTTCGATTCCAGCGTGACGCACTTCTCGGCCAGCGCGGAACTGGGAACGATTGCTCCGAATTTTGTCGTCAGCGGCAGCGGGATATTTCTCGGGCAATCCGGCAGTCCGGTATCGATTGGTCCGGTGGACCTTCGCGCTACCAACCAGTACAGCGGGATTTACGCGCTGGATACATTCGATGTAACGAATGCGTTTTCGATCACGGCGGGTGGCCGGTTCAACGACGCGCGCATCAGGCTCGAAGATCAGATCGGCACTGCCCTCAACGGCAATCAGACCTTTGACCGCTTCAATCCCATCATTGGCGGCACTTACAAGATCGTCCCCGGATTGACGGCCTATGCAGGCTATTCGGAAGCCAATCGAGCACCCACACCGCTGGAACTCGGCTGCGCGGACCCGGCGCGCCCCTGTCTTATCGCTGCGTTCCTGGTCTCGGATCCGCCGCTGAAACAAGTCGTGGCCCGCACCGAGGAAGCTGGCCTGCGCGGCACCAAGGATCTGAGCATCGGCACACTTGGATGGAAGCTTGGAGTTTTCCGAACGGATAACACGGACGACATCCTCGCCATTCCAAGTCCGCTGCTTCAGGGTTTCGGTTATTTCCAGAACGTCGGTTCGACGCGACGCCAGGGCATCGAGACCGAAGTCACGCTGAAGTCGAGCAAAGTTCAGCTGTACGCCAGCTATGCCCTCGTAGACGCGCGATTTCTGGACGCGCTGCAGGTTGGCTCCAACAGTCCCTTTGCCGACGCCAACGGGAATGTCCAGATTTTGCCGGGCAATCGAATTCCGGCAATCCCCCGCAATCGAGTCAAGGCCGGCATCGACTATTCAATCACCGATGCGTTCAAGGTTGGCGGCGATGCACTGTTCGTCAGCAGCCAGTATTTTGTCGGCGATGAATCCAATCAGGCGCAGAGGGTACCTTCTTATGCAGTCTTCAACCTGCGCGGGTTCTATCAGATCGACAAAACATTCCAGGTCTACGCCCGCGCGGACAATATCCTGGACAACCGTTATGCGACCTACGGAACATTCTTCAATACCGCCGCTGTCCCCAATTTCGCCAATGGCGGCGCGCCGTTCACCGATCCGCGCTCGCTCAGCCCGGCGCGCCCGCGCGCCTTCTATGCGGGGCTTAAGGCAACTTTCTGATTCGCCAGACGTGCAGCGCAATCCGTTCAGCGTCTGGAAGCGCCTACGAACCTTGCGGGGCCCGTTCCTGGTTCATCGCGACGATCCGATCACCGGCATCGTGGCGAGAAAGGTTATGGGTCAAACCGCCAACCTCGATCCGGAGCAGACAGACAATTTGGGCTCCCACAGGCCAAGCGTCTTGGCTCTCTATTGCCCATGGTTGGGCCTTAAGTCGCCTTGTTCCTGCCCCCGGAACTATTTATCCCCGCGCGTTGTGCGGTGCGTTCGGGGAGTATCACCATGCCGTCATCAAGATATCATCAGGACCAAGCCAGACTGCTTGCTGGCCTTGTGCTCTCTACCCGAGACCCAAAAAAGGCTGAGAGGTTCCAGCGGGCCGCGAGAGCCCACCTGGAACGGGCCGCGGCCATGGAAAGGCTCGAGCCGCCTGGACTTCAATCAGCCGCCAGCGAGCCGGAACACCCGCAGCGACCGGCTGGACGCCCTTTCCAAACATCTTAGGCGAACAACGCGGCACCAGCCCGATTTGTGCTTCGACTTTAACAGGTCTCGCACCCGCCTCAGAACCAGCCGGGGGAGCGCCGGGCCGTCCTCAATTGCTCCTGGTGATCTTGGCGATTTTGTTGCAGTCGACGCAACGAAATTGAAAACCCTTCTCTGTCGTTTCGGTTTTGAATCCGGATACCCCTGATTCTACGCGGTCCCGCTCGCCTCTCGGAACGTCGTCGGGCCGAGAAAACCTGACTTTCCCGAGCTTGCCGCAACTCAGGCATGTCAGGTTCTCAGTCCACGTAATGCGGCCGTCCATGTGCGATCCGCCTCATTGGGGGCCTCTTTCATGTCGCCTTGGCTGGAGGGCTCCATCGTTTCGAGATGACCACCCAGATTCCATAAAAAACGGCCCCAGCGGGGGCTGAGGGATGGGGCCGTCCTTTAGAAATGCCGTGTTGAGTCGGCACCAGTCATCATCTGCCGAGTCGGCAGCCCTTCCTAGGGGCCGAAATTCACATTGCCGTGGTTGCCCGGTCTCCAAAACAAGATCTTGTTGGACGCTGCCAAGAAGCGGGCCGCTCGCCTGCGCGCGCCGCTTGGGCTATTGCACCTGTCAGGTCATTCAAGTCGGCAGCGGAAGGCACTCTCAAGATGGCACACCCACCCCACCAGAAGGTCATCATCACCTGCGCGATCACGGGCAATCTGTCGCGGCCGGAGCAGTCGCCGTACCTGCCGATCACGCCACAGCAAATAGCCGACAGCGCGCTTGAGGCCGGGGAGGCGGGGGCTTCGATCGCCCACATCCATGTGCGCGATCCCGAAACCGGCCGTCCCTCGATGTCCATCGAGCTGTACCGCGACGTGATGGATCGCATCCGCGCCCGCAATCCAGGGCTGATCATCAATCTGACCACGGGCCCGGGCGGGCGGTTCGTGCCGTCAGAGGACGATCCCAAGGTGGCCGGTCCGGGCACTACCTTGATGGCGCCGGAGAAGCGCGTCGAGCATGTCGAAATCCTTCGGCCCGAGATCTGCACGCTCGATCTCAACACCATGAATTCGGGCGGCCAGGTCGTGATCAATACGCCGCCCAACGTCCGCAAGATGGCGGCTCGCATTCGCGCGGTCGGCGTGATGCCGGAACTGGAGCTGTTCGACTCCGGCGACTGCCATCTGGCGCGCGACCTGATCGCCGAAGGGGTGTTGCAGGGACCGGGGCTGTTCTCGCTGGTGCTCGGCGTCAAATACGGTTTTGATGCTTCATCGGAAACCATGCTCTACGGCCGCAGCCTGTTGCCGTCAGGCGCGATCTGGACCGGCTTTGGCATCGGCCGTTCGGAATTCCCGATGGTGGCGCAGGCCTATTTGTTCGGCGGCCACGTGCGGGTGGGGATGGAGGACAATCTCCATATGTCCAAAGGCGTTCTCGCCAAGACCAACGCCGAACTGGTGACCCGCGCAGCCGATATTCTCAAAAGCCTGGGCGCTGCGATCGCCACGCCTGTCGAGGCGCGCGAGATGCTCGGGCTCTCCTGAAACGTTCACTGGGCGGCGCGTTGCCGCGCCGCCCAGTGGGTCCCTCAATTGCGCCGGCTGGTACTCCGTTTGAGGTTCCTGTAGCCGCAGGAACCTCAAATCGGCGGTGCTAGCGTTCAACCACGGTCGTGGGAGTCGCGATCCCCGCGATCATCGCGGTCGAAGTGGAACATCTCCATGAGGTCGCCGATCGCCGGCATGTTGCGCGGCACGTAGCGATTGTCGTCCTCGTCGGCGATCGGGTTCGGGAGATTGTCGCGGCTGCGCGCGCTCAGCGGCTTCAGTCCCCAATTGCGCTCGATGAACTTGGTGATCGAGACGTGGTCGTAATAGGTGTGGACCACGTTGCCGCCGCGCGAGAACGGCGAGATCACCAGGAATGGTACGCGCGGGCCGTCGCCGAAGAAGTCGACCGGCTGGATGAAGCCCGAGTCGTAGAAGCCGCCGCTTTCATCCCATGTGACGATGATCGCGGTCTCCGCAAACAGCTCGGGCTTGGCGCGGACCCTGTCGACGATGTTGTCGAGCAGCGCCTCGAACAGGTTGAGCTTCGAGGATTGCGGGTGGCCGTCGACAAAGCCGCTCGGCTTGACGAAGGAAACCGACGGCAGCGTGTCGTTGGAAACGTCGGCGAAGAAGTCGACTATGTCCTTGGTGTGTTGCTGGCGGACCGCCGCATTGCCGTAGATCGACGCGGCGTACTGCATCGGATTGCAGATCGGGCAGAACGCGTTGGGCTTGTTCGCCGCAGCGTCGTTGAAGCCGCCGCCGTAATAGACCCAGGAGACGTTCTTGGCGATGAGCGCATCGCCGATGGTCGGCACGTTCTGCGGCGGGATGAAGAAGAAGTCTCCGGCATCCCTGGTCGTCGCGAAGGCAGCCGGGTTAGCCGGACGGCCGTCGGGATGGTAGCCGGGGAAGAAGTTGTTGATCGCATAGAACGTGTTGGCGGCGCAGTTGGGCGAGGCCTTGTAGGGCAGCGTCGACAGATAGTTTGTGATCGCGGGGACGCCGGGCTGGTTCGTCGGGTCGGAGCAATTGACGTATTCGCCGAGCGAGGCCCCGATGTCGTTTTTGTAGACGTTGTTGGATCCGGGAGCCGGATCGGGATTTGCCACCAGCGAAATCTGGACCAAGGGGCGGCAGCCCGAGGATCACGCCGGGGACCGTCTGGGGGGGCGCGGGATCGAAGCTGTTGGCGTTGAAGACGCCGTTCTCTGCGAAGCTCTTGTTGAAGAAGTAGACGTCGCCGGTGCCGAGCATGATGTGGTTGGCGCCGGTGCCGCCCATCACGGCCTGATGATAATTGTCGGAAATCGAGAATTCCTGCGCGAGCTTCTTGAGAACGGGGGCATCGCCCTGGTTCATGTTGAAGAACGCCATTGACGTGCCCATGCCTTCCTCCGTCTGACCGGCGAAAGTGGTGATCACGTAGGGCAGAAGATCGGACAGACAGCCGCTCGGATTATGCTCGGTCGCGTGCGCGACGCTGCAATCCGATTGCTGCCACATCTGGAAGAAGCGGTGGATCGTGTCTTCGGTGTAGGCGTCGTAAGCAAGACCGTTGCCGTGCGCGTCCTTTGCGGTCTGCTGGAACGGGCCGTTCGGCAGATTATTGACATTGAGAATGCGCGTATCGGGATTGCGCACGCCATTTACTTCAGGTTTGAACGTCAACCCGACGGTTGCTCCGGTGGTGAGCAGGACCGCGTCCTCGCCCTCGAGGCTTGGCTCTGCCGCTTGCGCCGCGGCGACGGTGGCGAACGGGGGCGGATTGCTATCGCTGGCCTGCAGCGGAACGCCATTCAGGTCGGGCGGCGGCAGCGTCACGTAGGCTGTTTTGCTGACATCGGGCGCGGTAATGAAATATTGCGGCTGCGGCGAGACGGTGAATTGCGCCGCCTTGTTGAAATTGGGGCCGGGGGTGCCGTCCGCGTTGACGATGCCCTTCGACAGCAGATTGGAAATGTGCTGACCCTCGCGCGGGCGGAAGGTGCCGAAGGCGTGGTCGAAGCTGGAATTCTCGGCGATCACGACGATGACGTGCTTGATCGGCGTTGCCGTTGTGGCGCGATCGGCGGACTTGTCCGGATCGGCGGCTCCGCCGTTCGCTGTGAACGCACCCAGCGCGGCGGCAGCTACGCCAACCCGCAAGCCGAGCCTCCTGCCGCTCGACCCGTATTTTCTTCCACGCATATCAGTCCTCCAAATGTGAAACGATGCGCGCGGAACCTAGGGAGCTGGCATGACGGCTTTATTACAACTTGGCGTTTCAGCGGGCAGGGATGGTGGACAATCTCCATATGTCGATGAACATAGCCAAGATGATATATTCGGACCATACTGCTGTTGATATCGAAGCCGTTGTGCGACGATCAGAAATCGAACTTGCGAATTATGAGCTGAAGCAGGGGCTTCTCGTTCTTACGGAAGGTGGCACCGAAGATCCTCAAATGATCGATAAGGTGGTGAAGACCATATGCGCTATTGCGAATATCGGTCCTAAGAGCGCGGGAAAAATCTTAATTGGCATCACAGATAAAAAGGCGGATGCCGATAGAGTAAAAAAAATTGACGGAATCGATCCCAAAAAAATTGGCAAGCGTTATGTGGTGGGAGTGAACCGCGAGGCTAAACGGCTGGGAATTACGATGGAAAAATATTTCTCTAAATGGAAGGAGGGAATCAAGAAGTCTGGGTTAACGAGCGCATTGCGGGATACTGTAATATCGAACATGGATTTCAACTCATTTTATGGACTAGGAGTAATTGCAATCTCGATCCCTCCACAGTCAGAAATCTCATACGTCGGAGAGGAGCTATACTGGCGGAATGGGGATGCGACCGAGTTAGCCGGTACCGCAAAGCAGATTGCTGGTATTGCTGGTAGGTTTGGAAAAAGCACTTGATGAATATCTTGGCTCGTAAGCCTAGGGCCTAGCGCTGCGTAATCACCGGGCGTCCTGCGACGCCAGCTTGACGCCCAGCTTGCGCTCCACCACGCCCGGTCAGCGCCATCACCGACACCGCGACGATGCGCTCGATGACGCCGGTGACGTCGTTGAGATCGCATATGCCTTCGGAAAGCTTTGTCAGCCGCTCGCTGTCGCGGATGGTCTGGTGCGCCATCGCGAGCGCGAAATGCAGGCCCCAATAGAGATCGACCTCGCTGCGATCGGGTAGCGAACGCCGCATCGCCCCAGCGAACTTCCGCAGGTGATCGATTTCGCGATTCTTGATACGGCGGATCGGCGGCACCGACTCGATCGAGGCGCGGATCATGAAGCGCGCCGCGGTCGAGCGCTCGTTGTCGGGGCCGAGACAGCCGCGCAGGGTCGGCCCCACCAGCGCGCGCAGGATGGAGGCGATATCGGCGCGTCCGCCGCCGGCGGCTTCGGCCGCCTTCAATTCGTTGAGCCGTTCGCGGTTGGTGGCAAGGCTGCGGGTGACGAACAGTTCGGCGATCAACTCGTCCTTGGAGCCGAAATGATAGTTCACCGCCGCGAGATTGACCTCTGCGGCAGCGACGATGTCGCGCAGCGTGACGTCCGCAAAACCGCGGTCGGCGTAGAGCCGCTCGGCGGCGTCAAGGATCGACGAACGGGTCCGGTCTGACGGCATTTAATGGCCCGGGAGGGAGGCATTGCATTTCAAACAATTGTATGAAACTATAGTTTGAAGGCCGGAATGTCAATGCGCGTGACGCATCGCCGCTCCCGCGCGTGCCTCGCCGGCGGACCCCCGCGGTGCCGGTCGCGCGATAAACGGTCTTGATAAATGGTCTTGCAGTGAACCGGCGGCGGGGAGACAGTGCCGCCAACCAACTTTCCCGAGAATGTGAGGAACGCCCAATGGATTTCAACATGTCTGACCGCCAGCGCGAATGGCTCAATCGTGTGCAGTCGTTCATGCACAAGCATGTCCGCCCGGCGGTGCCGGTCTACAAGCAGCAGGATGCCGAGGGTCAGCGCTGGAAGGTGATCCCGGTCGTCGAGGAGTTGAAGAAGAAGGCGAGGGCCGAAGGCCTGTGGAACATGTTCATGCCGCCGTCTTCGCATGAGGACGATGAATTCCGTGGCGCGGGATTGACCAATCTGGAATATGCGCCGCTCGCCGAGGAGATGGGCCACATCGGCTGGGCCTCGGAAGTGTTCAACTGCTCCGCTCCGGATACCGGCAACATGGAAGTGCTGATGCGCTACGGCACCAGGGAGCACAAGAAGCAGTGGTTGCGGCCGCTGATGGAGGGCGAAATCCGCTCCGCCTTCCTGATGACCGAGCCTGCGGTGGCATCCTCCGACGCCACCAATATCGAAACCCGCATCGATCGCGACGGCGATCATTACGTCGTCAACGGCCGCAAATGGTGGTCGTCGGGCGTCGGCGATCCCCGCTGCAAGATTGCTATTGTGATGGGCAAGACCGATCCGAAGGCGCCGCGCCATCAGCAGCAGTCGCAGATCCTGGTGCCGCTCGACACCAAGGGCATCACCATCGAGAAAATGCTGCCGGTGTTCGGCTTCGACGATGCGCCGCACGGTCACGCCCAGGTGTTGATGGAAAACGTCCGGGTTCCCGCCAGCAATATCCTGCTCGGGGAGGGCAGGGGCTTCGAGATCGCGCAAGGGCGTCTCGGCCCCGGCCGCATCCATCACTGCATGCGCACCATCGGCAAGGCCGAGGAAGCGCTGGAGAAGATGGTGAAGCGGCTGTCCTCGCGCACGGCGTTCGGCAAGAAGATCATCGAATATTCGATCTGGGAGCAGCGCATCGCGGAAGCCCGCACCGACATCGAGATGAACCGGCTGTTGTGCCTCAAGGCCGCCGACATGATGGACAAGGTCGGCAACAAGACCGCCCAGCTCGAGATCGCCATGATCAAGGTGGCGGCGCCCAACATGGCGCTGAAGATCATCGACCACGCGATCCAGGCGTTCGGCGCCGCAGGCGTCTCCGACGACGCGGGTCTCGCACGCGACTACGCCTCGATGCGCACAATGCGCCTCGCCGACGGGCCGGACGAGGTCCATAACCGCGCCATTGCCAGACTTGAACTTCGGAAGTATGCAAACGCTCCCACTTCGCATTAAGCTGAGTGTCACTACCGGTCTTTTTCCCTCATCCTGAGGAGCTTGCGCAGCAAGCGTCTCGAAGGATGCGGGCCGAAATCGGGCCTCATGGTTCTCAAGGCGATGCGAAGCATCGTCCGGAGACGGCGCCAAACGCCTCCTCGCCATGAGGATTGATGACGCAGGCTGGTAGCGGGAGCGCGCAAAATGGCGCTCCCGAGAATATTGAGGGAGCGTCACCGTGGCCGAAGGCGTCAGGAACGACGAGGACTTTTCCGGCACCAAACCGGTCGAGGAGCGGCACCGGATCGATGAGGCGCGCCTTGAGGGCTGGATGCGCGAGCACGTCGAGGGTTATCAGGGGCCGCTGACCGTCCTGCAATTCAAGGGCGGGCAGTCGAACCCGACCTACCGGCTTGACACGCCCACCCGCTCCTACGTGATGCGGCGAAAGCCGTTCGGAAAACTGCTGCCGTCGGCGCATGCGGTCGATCGCGAATTCCGCGTCATCGCAGCCCTTGGCCGCCAGGGCTTCCCGGTCGCCAAAGCCTATGCGCTTTGCACCGACGATGCGGTGATCGGCGCTGTTTTCTACATCATGTCGATGGAAGAAGGCCGCGTGTTTTGGGATCCGGCGCTGCCAAGCCAGACGCGCGATGCGCGCCGCGCGATCTTCAACAGCAAGATCGAGACCCTGGCCAAGCTGCACCAGTACGATCCGCAGAGCATTGGCCTTGGCGACTTCGGCAAGCCCGGCAATTATTTCGCGCGTCAGGTCGATCGCTGGACCAGGCAATACCGCGCTTCAGAGACGCAACACATTCCCGAAGTGGAAAACCTGATCGAGTGGCTGCCGCGCACGGTGCCGCAGCAGGATCGCGTCTCGATCGTTCACGGCGACTATCGCCTCGACAACATGATCTTCCATGCCACCGAGCCGCGGGTGATCGCGGTTCTGGATTGGGAGCTCTCCACGCTCGGCGATCCGATGGCGGACTTCACCTATCTTCTGATGCAATGGACCATGCCGGGTCTTGCCAATGCCGACCTCGCGGCGCTCAACATCCCGAGCCTGGAAGAGGCAGCGCAAATCTATTGCAACGTCACCGGCAGCGCGGTGCCGGATCTCAACTGGTATTTTTCCTACAATTTGTTCCGTCTCGCTTGCATCACCCAAGGCATTGCCGGACGCATCCGCGACGGCACCGCGGCGAGCGCCAAGGCCATGGAATCGGCCAAGCGCACCGTGCCACTCGCCAAGGCCTCCTGGGAACACGCGCAGAAGGCGGGGGCGGTTTGACGCCTCGCGGCGCTGAACGCAACGCGCGGGTCCGGCAACGGTGAGGATGTTTGCCGCTTGACCAAACCGCTCGGCCCGCAATCAGGTTACCCACCCCGATTGCGCAATCGGCGGTCCTGCGCGAGCAGCAGGGTATTCACCGTTGCCGTACCCCCGGTTTTTTGACAGGCCCGAGTTCGGTTTTGACGGGAACCTCTTGCCTTCAAAACCATCCAGGGGTCGCACCTGCTCGGTTCCGGCGCAGCAGAATCTCCTCCAGGCAAAACGCAGATGAAAATGCTGCGCGCCAACAGGCGCGAGCTCGGCCTTGTCGAATAAAGAGACGATGTGTTCGTAACCCGCTCGGCCAGCACCTAGTCAAAACGTTTTCCCGCGCAACGAAAACAATGCAAGAAAACCATATCGGAAAGGCTGACGTCGTGAAAATATGGCGCATGGTGGCTCCAGCTATCTGAGCTTTAAGGGCGTGAAATGCAGGTCGTAACGACCGATGTTGCCGTGATCGGAGGAGGTGCTGCCGGCTGCTATGCCGCGCTCAACCTGAACAAGCTCGGCATCAAGCCTCTGATCATCTGCAAGGGGCTGGTCGGCAAGAGCGGGGCCTCGCTGTTCGCCGGCAATCTGGTGATCTCCGGCCGCGCGCTCGGCAACAGCGAAGAGCATGCCCGCAACACCGCCGAGTTCCTGATCAAGTACCACAACCAGTTCTTGATCGATCAGCGCTGGGCGCAGCGATGCGGGCAGTGGGTCGAAAAGGTGTATTATCCGGAGCTGGAGGAAGCAGGCCTCTATTTTCGCCGTGACGATTCCGGCGAGGTCGTCACCAGCCCGGGCAAGATCCGCAGCATCGCCGCCAATGTTCAGGGCAATTCGGGCGTGCCTTTCATGGACCTGCGCCGGAAGCAGGTCATCAAGGCGGGCATCGCGCGAATGGAGGAGACGGTCGCCACCTCTCTCCTGCACAACGCGGACGGTTCGGTCGGTGGGGTGTTCTGCCTGAACTACATCACCGGCGAATACAGGGCCGTGATCGCGCGCGCGGTCATTCTGGCAACCGGCTACTCGGATCGCCTGCATACGCGCTCCACCGGCACAAGGGAGATGTCGGCGGACGGCATCGCGCTGGCATGGCGTGCTGGTGCGACCCTGCTCAACATGGAAATGCAGTGGTGGCACACCAATGACATGGCGCACCCACCGAGCTGGCAGCGGATGCAGATTTATCCGAACCCGATGCTCGGCTCGGAAAAGTCGGCGCGGATGCTCAACTCAGCGGGCGAAGAGTTCTTCAACCAGCAAAAGGACGATCCGCTGGCCTTCGGCCCCTACACCGTACAGCTGAAGGCGCTGGTCAAACAGGTTCGTGCCGGCAAGGCCCGCTACGAGGGTGGCTACTATGCCGGCTTCGACAATTGCGATCCGGCCGAAGTGGAGACCTACACGACCTATGGCAAGACATTTCGGCAGCTCGGCCTGCCGTTTCCCGCATACATGGCCGAGACGGCGGTTTCATCGCACTACCGGCAGGGCGGAATCGATGTCGACACCACCACCATGCGTTCATCGATTCCCGGGCTTTATGCGGCAGGCGGAGTAGGCGGCCACAGCAATGGATTGATCGGGCTCGCAACCTATGACGGCCAGGTGGTTGCCGAAGGCGTCGGGCGGGAAATCGCGACGCTGAAGGCGGCCTCGGTGCCGCAACCGCAGATCGAGGCGGAATGCCGCAGGCTCGATCGTCTGCGCAGTTCTTCCGGCGATGGGCCGGCGCCGGGCAGGCTGAAGGAAGACCTCCGGGCAGTGATGTGGGAAAAAGTCGGGGTGGAGAAGAACGCCTCCGACCTGCGATCGGCGCTCGAGGACATAGAACGGATTCGCGCAGACCTTCTTCCCGGCATGAAAATCCGCAACACCGGAAAGTCCGTCAACTACGAGTGGCTGGACGCGATCGACGTGATCAACATGATCGATGTCTGCGAGCTCGTCATCCACTCCTCGCTCGAGCGCAAGGAAAGCCGTGGGCCGTTCATTCGACGGGATTTCCCGCTTACCGACAACGAAAATTGGCTCGCCGCCAATGTCCTGAAGAAATCCGGCAACGGCCTGCGGTTTGAGCGGCGCCCCTACGACCTGCCACTGTTTGCGCCCGGCTTTTCCAGCAGGGACAATCTTGAGGTCGCCTGGTGACATCGATCTCCCCCGCCGACCCTTCCGTGCCCGTTCTCTCCCCAGTCGATGGCCGCTGGTCGGGGCAGGCCGAACACGACTCGCTGGCCGCACGCAATTGCCGCCTGACGCCCGGCGAATGGCTGACCGTGAAGGTTCGCCGGTCGGAAGTCCCTGCGGGCGGTGACGTCTACCAGGCGTTTCAGGTGCCGTACCAGAAATGGATGCGGGTGCTGGATGCCCTGAACTGGATCGCCGAGAATGCCGCGGCTGATCTTGCATTCCGATGGTTCTGCGGATCGAAAATGTGTGGGACCTGCGCGGTCCGGATGAACGGCCGAGAGGTGCTGGCGTGCTGGGAAGCGGTCGAGCCGAACATGGTGATCGAGCCGCTGCGTAACCTTCCCGTCATTCGCGATCTCGTCGTCGATCGAAGCCGCTACGAAGACAAGGTCGCGAGCCTGGAGCCGTGGATCGAGCGCCGCGAGCCTTACGGGGAGTTTCCCGAGCCGCTCACGCACAAGCAGATGAAGGACGCCTCCAAGGCGCTCGACTGCATCAGTTGCATGTGTTGCTACTCCGCGTGTCCGGTGATCGGCCTCGGAAACCTGACCGATTTCGCCGGCCCGGCGCCCCTTGTTCAGTTGGGCCAGACCGCGCTTGATCCGCGCAACGATCCGGAGAAGGTCAGGCGATCGCTCGCACTGACCGGGATATTCGATTGCGTGTCCTGTTACAAATGCGAGGAAGTGTGTCCGGCCCATATCCCGATCGTCAGCCGGGTGATCGAGCCATTGAAGGCGAAGGCGGCGCAACTCGTTCCCGAAATGGCCCGGCATTCGTTCGCGTTGCGCGGCATCGTTGCCCGCCGCGGCCGGGTTGATCCCGGCGAACTCATCCTGAGGGTTCAGGGACTGCGCGCCCTGGGCAATCTGCGGCGCATATTGCGGTTGTTCGCGCGCGGCAAGATCAATCCGATCAAGACGATCCTCGGGATAAAAACCGGCGCCGCCGAGGCCGCCATGCGGCTTCTCGGCAACAGAGCGGGGAGGCCATGAGATTCGCCTATTACCCGGGTTGTTCCGCGCGCAGTACCTGCGCCGAGCTCAACGATGCGACCCACCTTGTGGCGTCAAGGCTCGGGCTCGACCTGGTGCAACTGGAATCGGCCAGCTGCACCGGAGCGCGCGAATTGCGCGCGATCGATCCGGCCGGCTTCTACGCCCTCAACGTCCGGATCCTGGCGCTGGCGGAAAGCCATGGCCTGCCCTTGATGACGATCTGCAATACCTGCACCCTGAACGTGCTGGATGCGCATGCGGCCTTTGTCAGCGATCCGGAACTCGCGGCCTCGGTGAATGCAAGGCTCGCCGAAGAAAACCTGCATTACAGCGGGCGCACCAGGATCAGCCATTTCCTCTGGGTCCTGCACGAGGATATCGGCGAGCAGCGGCTGCGCCAGCAGGTGGTCAATCCGCTCGCCGGTCTGACGGTCGCCGCGTTTTACGGCTGCCATATCACCCGTCCGCCGGGTCGTTACGGCTTTGTCGATTCCCGGAATAACCGCGCCCTCGAGCGGCTTGCCGAAATCCTCGGCTGCCTGCCGATCGAGTATAGCGGCCGCACCGAGTGCTGCGGATTTCATACCGCCGCTCACGACGAGCGGGTTGCGATCAAACTGACCGGGCAGCATGTGCTGGCGGCAAAGGCCGGCGGTGCAACGGCGATGGTCACGCCGTGCCCGCTGTGTCACACCGTGCTCGACAGCTTTCAACCCGAAATGGAAAAGGACATCGATCAGAAACTGGACATGCCGGTTCTGCACCTCCCGCAACTGGTCGGTTTGGCGCTGGGGTTGTCGCCCGAACAATTGAAGATCGACCGGCACATGGTGCCGGCGGATGTGCTTGATAGCTATGCCGCGACTGCGTCGCCCGGGCTCAAATAATGGTTTCGTCCAGAACATACCGCTCGGTGCGCGACCTAGGGCGTGTACTCATTAACGCGAAGATGTCCGGTCTTGAGTGCTAAGCGGAAATGTTCCGCTCGGTCGGAGCATTACCGGTTTTGACCCGACTCGGACCTCCCGCGATGCCCGCTTGAGCTGCTGCCAAGCTATAGCGGACGTCCAATCTCGCGCGTAGGTCGAAGTCCGCAGCCTGACCTGATGACCTCAAACCCACTTATCACTAGACTAATTGTTGGTTGCGGCTGCTGACGTCCGTCCCCGTGCTGCAACCGCCCACTCGAGGAGACCGCCCCGTGACCACGTCTGTCGAGCGCCTCGACTTGCCCGCCGCGTTTCCGCACACACGCACTCGGCGCGACACCGAAACTGACACCGTTCAGTTTGCGCAGGCCGCGCTCGCCGCGGCCAAACAGGAGGGCCTGCAGCTTGCGGTGCGGGCGCGGTATATCGCGCTCGCGATAATCGCCTGCCTGTTGCCGATTATCAATCCCACATGGGACCAACTTTACTACGTGGTGCTGCTTGGCCTGTTCGCGCTGATTGGCTGGGGTCAGGTCAGGGTTGGGCGGGTCGGCGTGTCGAGGCCAGAGCTCGCGCTGTTGTTCTGCGACCTCGCGCTGCTGACGTTCATCGCCGTTGTACCGAATCCCTTCAGCTCCGCGCACTGGCCGGTGGCGATGCAATACCATTTCGGCAACTTTATCTATTTCTTCGTGCTGCTGTCGGGCGCGACACTGGCCTATTCTTGGCGCACTGTCATCGCGGTCGGAACGTGGACCTCCGGCCTTTGGATTGTCGGCATGGTCTGGGTGTGGTGGCAGCCCGATCGAGATCCCGCGCTGACCGCCCGCATCGCAGCAGCGACTGGCAGCGATCAAAGGCTGTTCCAGCTGATCTCGCCCAACTCGATCGTGTTCGGCGCGCGCATCCAAGAGATCGTCGTGTTCATGATTGTCGCAGCGACACTCGCCGTCGCGGTGCGCCGTGGCAGTGATCTCCTGATCCGCCATGCCGCAGTGGAACGCGAACGAGGCAATCTCGCGCGCTATTTCTCGCCTAACGTGGTGGAGGAATTGTCCAAGACCGACGAACCCTTGAAGCAGGTGCGCTCGCAAGACGTTGCCGTGCTGTTCGTCGATATCGTCGGCTTCACCGCCTTTGCCGACGCGCGCACGCCGGAAGAAGTTGTGTGCACTTTGCGCGAATTCCACGCGCTGATGGAGCAGGAAGTTTTCCGGCACAGCGGCACGCTGGACAAATATCTCGGCGACGGGCTGATGGCGACCTTCGGCACGCCGTTCACCGGAACGGCCGACGCCAGCAACGCGCTACGCTGTGCGCAGGCTATGATAGCGGCGGCGGATAGGTGGAACGGCCAACGCAAAGCGGCCGGCGAGGCTCCGATCCGCGTCAGTTTTGGTTTGCATTACGGGCCGGTCGTACTCGGCGACATTGGGCTGACTTGTCTTGAATTTGCGGTGATTGGTTCGACCGTGAACGCCGCAAGCCGGCTCGAAGCCTTGACCCGCACGCTCGACTGCGCGCTGGTGGCGAGCGACGATCTGGTCAAGCGCGCCAAGGCCGAACTCGGCAGTGCAGATGCAGCATTTCGGCCACTTGTGGCGCAAGCCCCGCAGACAATCCGCGGGCTTGAGCACTCGATCGCGATCTGGACGCAGGCACGCGCGGGCGAGTTATAGATCGCGGTGATCGCAACAGAGAACAGATATGTCCGTTGTTGAGGGATGAACGGTCCTAGCTCGAACGCGACGGAAGTTCGGTTGATGGCACGTTTGAGACATGCCGACGGGCCCTGAGAATGTCTGTTGATGGGGGTGGAGCGGAAGTGGCCGGACCAGGGTCACAACGACGCGATTGACCCGAATCGGAAGTGAACGCACTTGCCCGATTATCGACTCGGCTTTCCCTAGGAATCGTCACTAACCCGGATATCGGCCCTAGCGTGACAACGGCACAACATGCTTTCATGAGCCGGGTTGAAATTCGGAATTTTCGCTAGTGTACGTCGGAGGCATCTGTGATCTCTGATTCAAACCAGCCAGAGTTGAACCGTCGTTCCGTTCTCGGCGTGGCCGCAGGAGCTGCCGCGATCGCTGCGACCAGTTCAGTTCCTCAACCGGCGTCCGCCGCTATTCGCCCGTCCGACCTCGTCATGATGGACGCCACCGCGCTTGCAGCAACCATCCGCTCGCGGCAGGCCTCGTGCGTCGATGTCATGACCGCCTATCTTGACCATATCGATAAGCTGAACCCTAAGGTGAACGCCATTGTCGCTCTCCAGGACCGTGCGGCTTTGTTGGCACAGTCTCGGGAACGCGATGCGCAGCTTGCCCGTGGGGAGTTGATGGGACCGCTCCACGGCTTTCCACATGCTGTGAAGGATTTGGCACCCGTCAAAGGCATCCCGATGACGATGGGCTCGCCGATTCTGAAGGATTTCGTTCCAAATACGGACAGCGTCATGGTCGAGCGGCTTCGCGCGGCGGGTGCGATCTTTATCGGCAAAACGAATACGCCCGAGTTTGGCCTTGGGTCGCAAACGTACAACCCGGTCTATGGAGCAACCCGCAATGCCTACGACCAATCCCGCACCTCCGGTGGCAGCAGTGGCGGTGCCGCGGTTTCTCTAGCACTTCGGATGTTGCCGGTAGCCGATGGCAGCGACTACGGAGGTAGCCTTCGTAACCCAGCCGGCTGGAATAATGTATTCGGCTTTCGCACGAGCTATGGCCGTGTTCCGGCCGATGGACGCGACGCGTGGCTGCCCTCGATGGGCGTTGTCGGACCGATGGCAAGAAATGTTTCCGATTTGGCGATGCTGCTGGCAGTGCAGGCCGGCCACGATGCCCGTGTACCTCTATCCATGGGCGGGGATGGGGCGATATTTCAAGGGCGATTGGAGAAAGATTTCAAGGGCAAGCGGATTGCATGGGCTGGCGATTTCAAAGGCTATCTGCCCTATGAGGCGGGAGTATTGGATGTCTGCAAAGGTGCTCTGAAGACGTTCGAGTCGATGGGATGCGTGGTGGAGGAAGCCTATCCAGATTATTCCATCGACGCAGTTTGGCGCGCTTGGCTGCGGCTTCGCGCATGGCAAAGCGGCGGTGGACTTCTTGCTTATTACAATGATCCGGCAAAGCGCGCACTGTTAAAGCCGGAAGCGGTGTTCGAGGTCGAAAGCGGTTTGAAGCTCTCGGCCTATGAAATTACGGCCGCATCCATCGTGCGCACGGAATGGTATCACGCCGTGCGACGATTTTTCGAAAAGTATGACTTCTTCATTGTTCCCACAGCCCAGCTCTTTCCATTCGACGTCAACACCCATTGGCCGCAGGAGATCGCTGGCAAGAAGATGGAAACCTACCACGAATGGATGAAAGGCGTGCTTCCCATCACCATGTCGGGTTGTCCGGCACTCGCAGTGCCTGCTGGCTTTAGCGACCAGGGATTGCCTATCGGGATTCAAATCATAGGTCCTAATCATGCCGAGATTTCTTGTTTGCAATTAGCTCATGCGTATGACGTGGCAACCAGCTGGGCGACGAAACGACCTCCGCCACTTCTAGGTTAAGTAGCACCGTGGACTGAAGGGTCGCACTTCCGCTTTTGGCCCAACGCGGAAGTCGCGCGAGGTCCGCTTTCGCGCCGCTATCAGGGGCATAGCGGACGTGGCGTCCCCAGAATTATGAGTACACGCCCTAATTCAGGCCGTCGGATTGGTGCCGGTCTGTCTTGGCTCTTGCGCGGATGTGCCGAAGGTCGGAGACTGTCGTGCGGGGTTTTTCGCTGTTGCCATGGCTTGCGGTTGATCATGAGGGATACGGTACTTCTGCTGGCGATGAACGGGCTGATCTGGGGGCTGATCATCGCACTCATCGCGCTCGGGCTTTCGGTTATTTTCGGTCTGCTCGACATCATCAACATCGCCCATGGCGATTTCTTCATGGTCGGCACCGTGCTGGCGTGGTTCAGCCTGTCGGCAACCGGCAATTTCTGGATCGGCTTCATCGTCGCGCCGCTGATCGGATTTATCATCGGGGCCATCATTCAACGCCTCGTCATTCAGCCGATCCATGGTGCGGCCGCGTTATCGATCGTGGCGACCTTCGGCCTCTCCCTCATCCTTCAGGAGATCGTGCGGATCACCTTCGGGGCGACGCCGCGTCGCATGCTGGCGCCGATCCAGGGCACCGTTCCCCTGTTCGGGGTCGACTACGACATCTATCGATTGTTCGCAGCGCTCGTAGCCTTGCTGGCGCTCGGGGGTTTCTTTCTGTTCCTGCAATATACCAGGCTCGGAATCTGGATGCGGGCCGTGCGGCACGACCGCGACACCGCCATCGCGATGGGTATCCCGGCGCAACGCGTCTATGTGCTGACCTTCGGTGTAGGCTTTGCGTTGGCGGCATTTGGCGGGGCGGTCGCAGCGCCGATCACGACGGTGGATTTTCGCGGCGGTGTCGACGTGCTGCCGTTCTGCTTCATGGCGGTCATCATCGGCGGGCTCGGCAACTTGCCCGGCACGGTGGCGGCGGCGGTCCTGCTGGCGTTTCTTGAAGGACTGATCCAGAGCTTCGCCGATCCGACGATCGCGCGAATCTCCTCGCTGGTGCTGATGAGCGCTGTGCTGCTGCTGCGGCCCCAGGGCCTGTTCAAAGGTTTCGCCAAATGACCCGGCGCTCCCTTGAAATCGGCATGGCGGTGGGTGCAGCGACGTTCCTGGTCGCGGTGCCGTGGCTGATCCCGGCGCTGACCGATAATTTCTGGGTCAGCGTGATCACGGAGATCCTGATCTGGTCGCTGTTTGCGAGCAGCGTCAACCTGCTGTTCGGTTACGTCGGACTGCTGTCGTTTGGGCAGGCGCTCTATTTCGGCTTCGGCATGTATGGCGTAGCCATCGGCATCGATCATGTCGGCCTGTCGTTCTGGCCGGCGTTCGGGCTTGGGATTGCATCGGCGCTGGCGATGGCGCTGGTCTCGGGGGTCTTCGCGGTCCGCCTGAGCTGGCATTATTTCGCGATCATTACCGTCGTGTTCTCGCTGATCTTCTATTTCCTGGCGGTATCGATGAAGCCATTGACCGGCGGCGACGACGGAATCAATTTCTCGCTGCCGCCGGTTTTCAGGCTCGGTGGCAGCGTCTTTAGCCTCACCGATCCCACCTTCCAGTACTTCTTTGTCCTGGCGGTGGTGTCGCTTTGCTTCTTCCTGATGTACCGGGTGATCAACAGCCCGCTCGGCAAGGGCTTTCTGGCGATCCGCGACAACGATCTTCGCGCCTCGCTGATCGGTCTCAATGTCTATGTGCTGCGGCTGATAGCATTCGTGATGGCCGGCTTTCTCGCCGGGGTATCCGGGGCGCTGTTCGCGTTCTTCGGCCGCTACGCCTCCGCCTCCTATATGTTCTATCAGGTATCCGGCGAAGCCGTGGTCTGGACCATCGTCGGTGGCGCCGGCACGATGTTCGGGCCGCTGGTCGGGACAACGTTGTTCATCGTGATCCGGGAAATCGTGTCCAGCCACTGGGAGCACCATTCGCTGATCGTCGGGCTACTTGCGATTCTGGCGGTGATCTTTGCGCCGAAAGGGATCGTCGGCCTCTGGAACGGCTGGATGACCCGGCTGGGCGAGCGTGATGCCGCCGCACCGGCGAAACCGCGGTTGACGCTGCAGGCCGAGCCATGAGTGAACCTGTGCTGCGCACCGAGAATCTGACCAGGCGGTTTGGCGGCCTGACCGCGGTCGACAATCTCGGCATCAGTCTTGCCGGCGGCCGGGTCCATGCCATCATCGGCCCAAACGGCGCCGGAAAGACGACGTTCTTCAACCTGGTCACCGGACTGCTCAGTCCCGATAGCGGCCGGATCTTCTTTCGCGGTCGCGACATCACCGGGTTCAAGCCGCACGTGATCAGCCGGCTGGGCATCAAGCGGACGCTTCAGGTCAAGAGCGTATTTGGGGAATTGAGCGTTGCCGACAATCTCTGGATCACGAGGCAGGCGCGGCACCGGTTCTTGCATCCGTTCCGCCCCGCCGCGCGCGACCTTGAGGCAAAATTGCAGGTCGAGCAGACGCTGGAGCAGATTGGCCTCGCCGATCTGGCGGCGCGCCCGGCCGGCACGCTCTCCTATGGCGACGTCGCAATGCTCGAGATTGGGATGGCCCTCATTGCCGAGCCGAGCCTGCTTCTCCTCGATGAGCCAACCTGCGGCATGAGCCCTGCGGAGACCAGCCGCGCGGTCGCAAAGATCCGCGACCTGGCGCGCACCATCGATATCGTCATTATCGAGCACGACATGGATGTCGTATTCGGGATCGCCGACGACATCACCGTTCTGGCCCAGGGGGCGATCCTGGCCAGCGGCAGTCCGGCGGCAATCGCCGACGATGAGCGCGTCCGCGAAGCCTATCTCGGCCGCCCCGAGGACGAGGATTTCGTCGAGGAGGCGGCCCATGCTTAGCCTCCGGGACGTTCACGTCCATATCGGCAAGCTGCACATTCTCCAGGGCGTCAATCTCGAGGTGAAGCCCGGCGAATCGGCCGCATTGCTCGGACGCAATGGCGTCGGCAAGACCACGACGCTGCGCGCGATCATGGGATTGGTGTCGAAGACGAGCGGCGCGATCAAGTTCGACGAATTCGATCTTTCAAGCACCCCGGCGCACGAGATTCCACGGAAGGGCATCGGCTACGTGCCGCAGGGGCGGGGCATTTTCCCGAATCTCTCGGTGCTCGAGAATTTGAATATCGGGCTCACCGGCAAGCGTGATCGCGAGCGGGAGGACTATGTCTTCACATGCTTCCCGAGACTCAAGGAACGGCTGAAGCAGGCCGGCAGCACGCTCTCGGGCGGCGAACAGCAAATGCTCGCGATCGCGCGCTGCCTGATGATGCGCCCGAAACTCATCATTCTCGACGAGCCGACGGAGGGGATCATGCCGCGGCTGGTATCGCAGATCAGGCGCGAAATCTATCGCATTAACCAGAGCGGCGTATCGATCCTGCTGGTCGAACAAAATGTCGAAACCGCACTCAAGCTCTGCCCGAGCGTGTTTCTGATGGAAAAAGGCGCTATCGTCTATTCGGGGGCTTCCCACGACCTCAAAACCCAGCCCGAAATCGTGCGTCGCTATCTTGGACTGTCGCAGTAACTTCAACTGCTCTCAAGGAGGGTCTGATCATGGCAAGGAAACTTTCACGTCGCAGCTTCCTGGAATGCGCGCTGGCCGGGGGTGCTGCGGCCGGCACCGCCAATCTCACGATCATGCGCGACGCGTTTGCACAGGCTTCCGGCCCGATCGTGATCGGGCATCATTGCGATCTCACCGGCGCGATATCGTCGTGGGGCGTCTGGCACGACAAGGCCGCCAAGGCCGCGGTCAACCTTATCAACCAGGGCGGCGGGATTGCCGGGCGCAAGGTTGAACTGGCGACCGAAGATACCGAGTCCAATCCGGCCAGCGGCGCGCGCAAATTGCGCAACCTGATCCAGCGCACCAACGCCGAATTCATCGTCGGCTCGGTTCATTCCGGTGTGATGCTGTCGGCCATTCCGATCGCAACCGAGCTCAAGACCATCTACTTCTCGACCGGGGAAGCGACCGAAGCCACCGGCAGCAAAGGAACCCGCTTCTCGTTCCGCACCGGCACCGATACCTATTCGATTGCGGCGGCCAGTCTGCCCTGGTGCGTCGAGAGCTTCGGCAAGGTCTGGACCGTCATTTACGCGGACTATGCCTGGGGGCAGAGCACGGCCCAGGAATCCAGGGTCTATATCGAACGCGCCGGCGGCAAGGTTCTCAACGCCATTCCGGTGCCGCTCGACGCCAAGGATTTCGTGCCCTATCTGGCGCAGATATCCGCCGACACCGAGGTGCTGTTGCCGGCATTCATCGGCTCGCTGTCGGTCGCGTTCTATACCCAGGCCAAGAGCATGGGGCTCGACAAGAAGATGAAGATGTATTCGTCGTCGGCCAGCATCGAGGCGATCGCGCCCGACGACATCAAGGGCGCGGCGGAGGGGGTGTATTTCTTCGAGAATTTTCCGCGCCAGCTCAAGGCCAAGGACGACAGCTTTCACAAGGAGTTCAACAAGCTTGTCGGCATCGACGATGTCGATGCGCGCGAGGTCGGCGGTAGCCGCGTGATGGACAAGAGCCATGGCTGGCAGGCCTGGGAGGACATCTTCGCGCTCAAGCAGGCGATCGAGGCGTCCGGTTACAAGACGCGCAAGGATGTCGAGGGAGTCATCCAGGCGCTGGAAGGGATGCAGATGAAGAATTCGCTGGCGCATCCGCAGGGCGACAAGCTCATCCGCAAGGAAGACCACGTCGGAATCATCGACTGCTACATCTCTCGTGTGGAAAATGGCAAG
>Ga0210409_10001720_pt1 | contig 27708 bp, 23 predicted proteins | sample IncBWH17MmetaG_FD_161649 | JGI IMG/M metagenome (GOLD analysis project Ga0210409, IMG submission 161649) | Forest soil microbial communities from Barre Woods Harvard Forest LTER site, Petersham, Massachusetts, United States - Inc-BW-H-17-M | ecosystem: Environmental > Terrestrial > Soil >...
GATCCCGTTGTAATGATCGGCAGTCTTGCTTCGTAACGTGAGATAAACCTGCCCGGCTGCCAGAACCGAAACCACTGCGGCGAGATCCGCCCCTTGAAGATCCGGCACAAGAGATAACCACTGCAGGGCTCGTTGTTCACGCTCGTTCGCCATCGCCTCCGTCAGCTCGTTTCTCTCCTGCAGTTCCCAGCGCATCATCTCGCGGGTGATCGGACGGCGCCGTATCGCGTGACCGAAGCCGAGAATGAGGATCTTGGCGAGTTCGGCGGGCGGAAGATTGGGCAATTCGGGTAGACGCCCTTCGGCGAGTTCTTCCAGAGCCGGAAAGGTATTGCCTTCGAGTGCGAACGCACGGTAGAGTTCGCCCAGGCCGCCGAAATATCTGTAGATAAGCACTTTATCGACTTTCGCTTCGCGGGCGATGGCATTGATTCCAAGCCCTTTGCTTCCTTTGCGGCCAAGAATGCGCCCCATCGCAGCCAGGATCTGTCTGCGGGTTTCTTCTCGATCGCGCAGACCTGCGCCCTTTCGCGTTGGGGGGCTCTTTCCTACCTTTCCTGCGATGGGCCGCTTTCCGTTCCGGTTCGCTTTCATTATTGTCACCAACTGGTGACATCAGATGTCACCTTAAGGTGACATGTCAAGGCATTTATTCGCCGATCTTAAGATTTGAGGCGGCGCACCGCGTCAGTACTTCGATTGGTGAGAGAATTGGCTGCATGATCGCCGTCACCGATCTAGTCCCTATTCGAATCTTTTCCGGGTTAACGCCTGAAGAGCAACAGCACTTTGCGATGAAGGCTGCCGATGTGCGTCTTCGGACTGGGGACTGGCTTGTGCGTGAAGGAGAGCGCTCTGGATTCTTCGTGCTGCTGGAAGGCAGGGTTCAGTTCACCAAGGATATTCACGGCCAGGAATATGAAGTGCAGGCCCATGGACCGGGAGAGTTTTTTGGGGAGCTTCCCAATCTGCTGGGCACTCTTTCCGGCGTTTCGATCCGCGCAGAAACCAACTGCCGTATCGCTCGTTTTGAATTACAGCAACTCCAAGAGCTGATTCAGGAGTCTGCACCCAGCAGTGAACCTATCCTTCGCAAGATGATCGAGCGGGTTGTTCTGGCGCAGCGTTATGCGAAGGCGGTACCCAAAGCACGCGCGATCATCTCTGGCCCTACGGATGGCACAATGACTCAAGAGATCCGATCATTTCTTGCCGGCAATCGCATTCCATACATCTGGCAAGTTTCGCATGGCGATCTCCTGTCAACGAGTGCACAACCAGCAGAGTTGATCGTCCTGGTGGATGGTGTACACCGACTGACGAACCCCAGCCTACGGGCATTGGCTGAAGCGTTCGGCTTTCAGACTAAGCCTGCGCGAAATCGCTACGATCTGGTCATAATTGGAGCCGGACCAGCGGGAATGGCCGCCGCGGTGTACGGGGCCTCCGAAGGGTTAAGTGTGCTGGTGGTGGAACGCTCGAACGCAGGCGGCCAAGCCGGCACCTCGTCGCGGATCGCAAACTACCTGGGTTTTCCGGGCGGTATCTCGGGGGACGATCTAAGCGAGAGAGCTCTCAAGCAAGCCACTTGGTTCGGAGCCGAGATCGTGATGACACGCTCTGCGCAGTCGATCGAACCTGAGCCAAACGGCTACTGCCTGTCGCTTGATGGAGGAGAGCTGATCTCGACTCGCGCTCTCCTTTTGGCCACGGGCGTCGATTGGAGGCGCCTTGAGATCCCTGGCATCGAAGACTTTCTCGGCCGGGGCGTTTTATATGGAGCTTCTAGGACCGAGGCCATGAGCGTAAGCGGCAAGAAGGTTTTCATCGTTGGAGGAGGAAATTCTGCGGGTCAGGCCGCGATGTTCTTTTCTGACTATGCGGAAGAAATTCGATTGCTGGTCCGTGGTCCGGGACTAGCGAAGTCGATGTCCCAATACCTGATCGAGCAACTCAATTCCAAGCGGAACATCACCGTGGAGCGGTTCACACAGGTCATTGCCCTTGCCGGCGAGAATGCCTTGGATCACATTGTGACGGCCACACACCTCCCCAACCAGGAACCGTTGGTGGAGAACCGTCCGGCGGATGCTCTTTACGTCATGATTGGGGCACGCGCCAATACCGGTTGGGTACCTGCAGAGATAGAACGCGACGATAAAGGCTTCCTCTGTACTGGACGTGATGTTCAAAGAGAAAAGGGTGGGCGGACGCCCTTTCCTTTAGAAACCAGCCTTCCAGGAGTTTTCTGTGCCGGCGATGTAAGGCATGGGTCGATAAAGAGAGTGGCGAGTGGCGTCGGAGAAGGCAGTATGGTGATCACATTTATTCACCAGTACCTCGCTTTAGAGCGCCCCGATATTCCCGCTTTGGGTTAAAAGTTGTGACTCTCGACTAGCTGCATTGAGCCCCGTTTCAACTCGGGTGGTATTAGTGGTACACAGTGCTGGTGCAACAAATCGGGTGGAAGGCCAGCCCCTTATCATTCACCAGCCGACGGGTGGCAAGACGCACGGAAGATTCGGGATCGTGAGTCGGCAGATAGACCGTCTGGTGATCGCGACCGAGCTGCCTGATTGCGGCGAGCGTTGCGCTGGCCAGGTCATCATCGGCGCTGACTCCGTCTATGTCACCCGACAGCATCAGTCGCTCATCATACGAAGAGTCGCCAGCTAGAAAGTATGTGATGCCTTCGTCCCGAACCAAAACGGAGAGATGATCCGCCGTGTGACCGGGAGTTGCCACCGCGATCACGTCCCCGGCGTTGGTTAATCTCGCGCTGGCGGCAAAGGGGCCGAATCGCTCGCCCGCGAGATCGAGGGGCACTGGATCAAACCACGAGGGCCAGCGATTCGGGAGGTATCCGCGCGCACGGCCCAACCAACCGCTTGCCGTCTGGAGTTCGCCTCGAGCCACAAGAATCTCGGTTTGAGGAAAATGTGCAAGGCCACCATCGTGGTCGATGTGCAGATGGGTCAGGACGACACGTCTTACATCACGGGGCCCGATGCCAAGGGCGCGCAACTGCGGACCGATTTCCTCGTCACGGTCGATGCGAAACGCCACTTCCCATCGAATGTAAGGATTGAGAGATTTGCCGGTTTCGAGCAGATGCGCCCCTTGGCCGGTGTCCACCACGATCACGCCTTCGGGGTGGTCGATGACCCACGCATATGTGGGGAGCCATCCAGTCCACTGTCGGTCGGTGAACACACCGAGCCGGCGTTGCAGCCCGCATCCGCGCCCCTTGACTTGCGCGCTTTTGATCCGAACGGAGCCGGTCTGGATGGCGTGTAGCTTCATGCGCTCACCGCGATCGATCGCACGATCTCCGGCTGATCGAAATGCACCATGTGGCCAGCCTTGGGCACTAAAATTGCCGTGCACGCTGGAGCTTCAGTGACTGCCGGCAATCGCTTCACAATTGCGCTAGGGGTCAGAGCATCTTTCTCACCGAAAACGTAATGGACGGGGACTGCTAACCGTGGAGGATTGGCAAACAAATCTATTGAGACCAGCTCCGGCAGCAGCTGGCGCTGGATTAGACTCATATTGCGCAGGGCTTTGGCGGTGCCAAACAAGCCATAGGTACGGATCATGGCAAAAAGCGTCTCTCTCAAGATCGCATTGAAGTTCTTGCCTTGTTCGATCGTGCCCAGGTCGGCCAACAAGCTGGCGCGGCCTTGAAACGCTGTTGAATCCGTATAAGGCGGCATACCGAGTTTCTTTACACGTCCACTCAATCGGCTACCTCTTAAAAGAACGCTTTGGTCTTGGAGAAATGAGTAAACAGACGCGTCACTTCCGGCCGTATTTGCATCGGGGGAAATAGCGATGACCGACTTCACCTTGTCGGGCTCATTTTCCGCGGCCCGCAGGGCAATTGTTGCGCCCAAAGAAATGCCGAACACTATAACGGTGTGCTTTGTCTCATGGTGTAACCACCGTAGGATCGCGCAGAGATCATCGATCTGTTGCAGCAAAGAGACGCTTTTGGCATCTTGCTGCGAGGCGTTGCCACAGCCTCGTTGTTCCCAATAACTCACGAGGAAGTCCTTTTCCAGCTGCAAGCGTCGCTGAAACTTTCTCATTTCGTGGAGCAGCGGTAAACCTGGCCCGGCCTGAACGATGAGGAGTGGAGGCAGTCCAGTACGTTCGGCGCACATGCAGACTTTCTGGGTAGAACTGTTGATTTCCAGATTCACAGTATCGGTTATCGCCATTATGGTTTGAGCTCCTGTATGCGTGTTCCGGGCAAGAGCACCGCGAAGCTCGCACCAAATGCCTGTACGGGGGTAAGAGCGCCCAATCGCGGCTCTTGCATCTGGAACTCTACAGGGCACGGCAGTCACTGCAGGAGCGCGATAGCCCTCCCCGGTTTCCAACGTGGAGGCGAAACACCCGCCTGTTGCGTTGCCGGCTTCCGCAGGTACGCGCGAGCGCCGCGCCGCGGTGGTCGCATCCGTCGGATTGAGCTCGGCTTTCCCCGTCAGAAATCTGCCGAGCATGGGACCGGCGGGCCACATTAACGCGGCGCCGGGGCGCAATAACGGAATGCGAGCGACAATATTGGGGATTCGGAGTTTCCCGCCGTCGCGGCCGGCCAAGAACCGGGCGATGCCTCGCCGCAAGCTTCGGCTAGGATCAAACGTCCGGTGCTGCCGTAAGCGCCGTAGAGCATCCAGTTTGTGCGATGCGTCATCGCGCGGCCTCCGTGAATGGATGTGGGCATGGCCGGCAGTGCGCTCAGGCTGAGTGCTGTCGCAACGCTCGCCGGATCTAGATTTTAATGTCTCAAGAGGCGATTAGAGCAACCTCATGGAGCCGTGTCTGTACAAAATTGCTCATTTTCTTGGTCCCGGAAAATCGGCCAGTATCCGCCGATCTGCCTGCGCACGATTCTCGGTTGACGGTAACAACCGTGGGTGTTGAAAACTCATCCTCTGAGAAATCGCGGAAAATTCATCGCGCTAGGATGCCCTACAAACGATTGTCTCGGACCAGGTAGACATTTTCTATCACCGGAATTGAGGCCATTTGTGCAGAAAACAAGTTTTTCAACACCACACAACCCGAAGCACAGTCGCTGGCCGGTTGTCGGCGATCGTTATCCTCCGTCGTGGGGGTGAACAGAGTTTGACGTTGACTGTATATTATGTTGCGCTCTCGAAACGCACCCGCCAATAGATGTGCTGACCCGCTACTGTTACGCGACATAACTTCCTGCGCCACACAAGAGTTGAAGCTCGACGGCTATCGGGCCATAGGCATAAAGGTGTCAGGAGCGGTCCAGCTTCGCTCTCGCAACGATAATGACTTCACGACCCGGTACCGGGCAATACCAAAGGCGTTGCGACCGTTGCCGGATCAAACCGTGGTGGACGGGGAGATCGTGGCGCTCGACGAGGAAGGACGGCCATCCTTCAATCTGCTGCAGAATTATGGATCTTCTGGAATTCCTCTGCATTACTACCTTTTCGACCTGCTGGTGCTTGCCGGAAAGGACCTGCGAGGCGAACCGCTTTCGGGAAGACCCGCGCTGCTTGAAAGCAAGGTGCTCCCGAAACTTGGCGAGCCGGTGCGCAATTCGGTTGAGCTGAAGGCGAGCCTGGGGGATCTCAGCGGCTCGGTGAAGGCGCAGGGGCTGGAGGGATTGGTCGCGAAACGACGGAGCAGCTTTTATGAGGCGGGTCAGCGCTCAGGTTCGTGGCAGAAGATGCGGACTAACCGCGGCCAGGAATTCGTTATCGGCGGCTATACGGTCTCCGACCGGAATTTTCGATGCATTGATCTTCGGGCTCTATGAGAACGGAGGACTGCGGTACGTCGCGCGTACGCGCAACGGCTTCACTCCGGCCCTACGGCAGAAATTATTTGACAGCTTTCGTTCGTTGCAAACCGAGAAGTGCCCGTTCGTGAACCTGCCGGAGAAGCGGGCAGGGCGATGGGGGCAGGGTCTCACGATCGCGAAGATAAAAGATTGCCGGTGGCTAAAGCCCAAACTGGTGGGCCAATTCGAGTTCACCGAATGGACGCCAGACGATCATCTCAGGCATTCGAGGTTCGTGAGCTTGAGAGACGACAAAGCGCCCACGGAAGTCATCCGTGAGCGCTAGATTTCGGACTTTCAGATCCACCTTACAACCGCGGCGCTCAGGCCGACTGTGTGCCGAAAGGAATGACGCGGTTGAGAAGATTCACGAGGAATGAGCGGATCGCCCCCCGTTCCTGTTCGGTTGCAAGTTTTACCTCGGTGGTGACTAGCTGCTCCCGGCTTTCTTCCTTTTGCCTCTTCTCGCTCCAGCGCAGGTGGCGATAATAAACCGCCCGCCGCAAGGCCAACCGGTGGCGCGTCTTGAAACGGGTGAGTTTCTGTTCGGTAGTTCGGAGGTTGCGCCGCTCGGCAACGAAGCGATGTCTCAGCTTTCGAAACATCTCTTTCATATTGCCAATCACGTTCAACAAGTAGAGACAAAGCGCAAGCAGCGGAAGAGCGCTGGCTGCCAGAGTCAAAATCACGGAATTCACGACAACGCTGTGGGTCATTTGTTTTGCTCCCTGGGCCTTCCGTCTACCCCAACGCTGAATCTATCGCGCTTGCCTTTGCTTTTGCTGTCCTGACTTCGGCGGCATCTTCTTTGTCCCAGAGCTTCTTGCGTTCCGTCTGGTATTCCTTGGTTTGTTTACTGCTGCTACCAATGCTCAATACGCAGATCGCGACGAGAATGGCGACTATCGCAATCCACACGAGGGGATTCGACAATAATGAGGGGTCCATACTGCACTCTCCTTGGAATTTCGGGCGAACACTTGGATGCTCTCGGAGTCCAAAACGGCCACACGGCGTTTTGCGAAGGGGGGATGTCTTTCTGGAAGGAGCCCAAATCTTTCCCTTCGTGAAGGCAGAAACCAAGGAACAGCATTTTCGCCTTTTGTTTGCCCGTCGGCGTATATTGGCCAGATGGGCCAGCGCTGGGCGACGGTCACGGTGACGGATAGCGATGGCCGAAGGCATAGCGTCGATGTCTATGCCTGCAGCACCTTTGACGCTGCGCACCTGTTCGTCACACACGCCAAGGCGAATCCTAAGAACGGACTGCCTCCGCTGGGAAGGGAGACGGTGCTTGAGGTTAACTCCGCCGGCAAGATTCATTACGTCCGAGGCGATGCGCTTCGGAGATGGATTCTTAAGGAGCGTCAGGAGCGGAAAGGACCGGCGGGATTTCTGTTTTCGCAGACGCCGACGTTAGAGTAGGTCAGAGGCAAGTAGAATGGAGAACGAAATCGTTCGGAAGCTGAACAGCCAACTAGAATACGGCTTCGAGCGGGAAGCTGATGTAATTTATGTTATGGCGGAAGTGTGTAAGCTGTTCGAGCATGTGCGGACCGCACGGAAATATCCGGTTCTGGCTTTTTATTCGAACGGGGCGTTGCATACCCGAACCGAGCGCGAGCCTTGGGCAAAAGAGGGGCTGAAGCGCCTGGAAGAGGTTGTAGGCGGATTTGACAGCGGTACGCATGACGCCGAGGCGGTGCTGAAGGGAGTGACGGGCCTGCTGTCATTTCAACAACTGCACGCGGAGTTTCTGGGATTCGGGGCTGAAAACAATATCCGATTCGATCAGCTCTCCGATAAGGAGTGGCGCCAGTTTTCGACGCTCCTCGTTGGTGTCTTGGTAGATTGCCCGCTTGTGTCGGAAGTCAAGGGCACAACCGTTAAAGCGCTTTCGCTCTCACAAGATTTCGCCTTCTCGCATGCTGGAGGAGAGACGTTGGCATTTTGGAAGATTGATCTCGGTCAGGGGAAAGTGATGACGGGACCGATTTTCTGAAGTCTCTAATAGGCAATGTAGCCGGACCGCCCGTAGCAATTGTTGCCGTACTGATCTTTATGTGGACGGAGTCGGGTATTGTAACGCTTGCGCGGAAATCGCTTGCCACAATAAGAACATTCCACCAGATACAGTCGCGCGGTGCTTGTCCGCCTGCGGGCTCTAGTTGAAAAACTTGTTCGGAAATTTCCCCCGAAATTGTTTTCCGCCAATCAAGACTCAGGCGGCTCAGATCGAAAGGAAGTTAAAACCTGCGATAAGCCAGCCCTTCCGCAGTGCGGGAAAGAAGACGTGTTCCGTAAATTCGAGCAACGACCCAGACACCGAGAACCGCACATTGGGCGGAAAGGAAGGTACCTCAATATCGGGGAAATTGTTGGCCGCGAACTTTCCAATGGTTCTGCGTTTTTGCTTGAGCAAAGAGGGCTTCGATGTTTTCCTTAAAGCGGGTGAGCGCGGTATCGAAGTCAAAGAGGCTCTGAGCCGGGCATACTAGGTATTTGTGCCAGACCGCACGAAACGTCTCCAAGGGAAGATCGAGCAGGAGGCCTTTGGCAACAGCGGGACTTGGCTCGAAGATCGTTTTCTTGAGAAACGTACGTAGAATCTCGGTTCGATTCACCTCAAGGTCGCGATTGATGAAGACGCTATACACGTAATCGTAAAGATCAAAGGAATGCCTGCGCTGAAGGAGGCACTTGAGCTTTGCCGCAAGCAATTCCTCAAGCTTGTGGCAGCGAATTCTGGCATTGCATTGTGCGGGAAGGAAATTAAGCGAAAATTGGAGCAAGGTCCGGTAGATCACGAAACAGACTTCAACGTTAAGGTGTATACGAATGGACGGTTCAGCGCTGATCCCGACACGCTGCGGCAGTTGGCTGAACTATCAGAACGCGAGATCGCAAGGGGAACCGGGCTACACAGAAAATCGATCCGGCTGTTTCGGCACGGCGGGACAGTAACCCGCAGAACGCACCAGAAAATAGTCGATTTCTTGGACGCACAACCGGGATCGACTCGAACTCGATAATGGAAACTAAGGTTTTACCTTCCAGGTTCTTATCAACAATCGCCTCTGCGAATTGTTGGTTCTACATCTGCAAAACGGTCCTGCTGCCAGTTTTGGGGACTGCCCGATGGCTTTCACCATCACTGAATCTCTAGCCCTTTTAGAGGAAGTCCCTTGGGGTTTGCTTCCGCGCGGTGGAGCCATCACATATGATTGCCCTGATCGTGGGGAACGGTCACCACTGTGACTGCCGATCCCTTGTTCCCGGCGTTGTCTTGTGCGCTTACCCTAATCGTGTAATGCCGCCCGTCGCGGTCCCCTCCATCGCGCGATGCCGGTAGTTGAATCATAAAGTTATACCTTCCATCAGGGTTTAGCGTCAGGCTACCGTTGGGTTGTACTTGTCCATATTCATCCGTTACGGAAAATTTCGCCGTACTTGGATTGACGCCGGTTCCGCTGATCTCATTATCCGTGATCGTTCCCGTCACAGTGACCATGATCAGCTTTTTGTTCGGCGGCCAAAGCATTTTGGGCGAGGCTGCAACAGTTATCGCCGGCGGGGTCGTATCCACAACTGGTGCCGGGACGATCGCAAAATCGGCGAACATTACCTGAGATTTGACAGGGTCATTCGTGTCGGGAGTAAGCAGAAAACGGAGCACCCCGCTTTGTCCCTGTAAAGCTGCTGGAATTGAAAGCGTAATGGGGAAAAGAGTGGAACTGTGGACAGTTGGGTCGGATGCCGAAGACTGAAACAGCGGTGTTGTTTGTCCCACGCTCGTAAAATCAATCGTAAACGTGGCGATCTCTGTTGTGTCAAAAGCGTTTGGCCATGCGTACTGGAAAAACAGCAAAGACGGTTGTCCTGGAACTTGCGCTGCCGTAGCGGCAGAACTGGGTGAGCTCTTCGTTAGCAAAATGGCGGTAGTGCCAGCTACATTCGTGACCGTTACGTTGCCGGAGGTGGTAAACGCGCTCAGGGGATTGCTACCGCTGAGGCAGCCGTAGGTCGCGCCCTGCTGGGGTGGAGACGTCGGCGAAAAGTCAAACTCATCCAGCGAGGAGAGAAGTGAACCATCGGGCTGCGATACGAACGGAGAAAGGACGTATGCCTGCCTCCGAATGAAAAGATTTGAATTCATCGTAATCGTCGAATCTCCGTATATGACGTTGCCCGATGAATCGAGGGTCTCGATGGTATCAATTGGGCCTAAAGCGATCAGGGGGCCGCCTTGGTAACTATAGAAACTACTCACACCTGTGGTTTCAGTTGGACTTATCTCTGTAAAAGAGTTCGTATAGGCCTGCCCGAATCCCCCAATCTTGAGAATCGAGGGGTCGACATCGTCACTTACCGCAGTCAAGACGATGCTCGTCGGATAGAACGATTTTTGTGCCAGCTGATTACCAGCAGCGTAAGCATTCTCGAACGCCGTTTCTGCAGTTGTGGCGGCAGAATTTAAAGGTATGTAGACTGTCCCAAACTTGCCAATGTCAATGGCTAGGTCCGCCCATCCAACAGGGGAAAGGAAGTGTAAGGCGGTGGTCCCTATAAGTTTCGAAATTCCTGAGATGAGGACTGTTTCCACGTCGGCACGAATCGCTGCGCTTTGCAACGGATCCGCGACGTCAACAAGGCTACTGTTGTCTATCGTGGCAACGAAAGCTTGGGAGACTGGGAGCAGGCTATTTGTCGCAAAAGTATTCCAGACGCTTGGGTCGAGGGATGAATACGGATAACCAGCATAGTTCGTGTCGACCGGACCGAGCGGGCCGAAGTGCACGCTAGGACCCGCTAGCAGGTTGGCTGCGAGCGGAACGGGGAAGGTGGTGGTGATCACACGACCAATCGCGTCTCTGCCCGTGACAGTTGCGTAAACCGCGGTAAGATGCGAAGAGCCCGTGGGGACTACCGTCAGGAAATAGTCCCAGTGAGTCGCGTCGATCCGGACGGACTGAAAACTAACGTCAGCAAAGTTCCCCATGGTCACGTTACCACTGGACCACGTTGCGGTTGAGAAATTTCCGAGGGTCGGGGAGAAATTGACTGTTGAGCCGAAAAAAACCGTCTTCGACGCGTCAGACGAAGTAAGAGGCACATTGTAGTGGGAAGTTGCGTAAAAGGTGCCTACACATGCACCTACGTTAGAAGCGCTCGTGTGTTGGACCGGGAATACGAGCAAGGCGATTGTAGCGGCAAGGGCAAGTAACCGATGGTGTGTGCGACTTGCAATTATGCTAGTCATGGACGCGCCTTTCCATTTACCACTGACGAAATCTGCGAGGTGCGGCTCGGTAAAAAGAGCCAGCGTGCATACGTGGCATCTCAGTGACTGTATAGGGAACCATCTTTTTCGACGATCGCGCGCCTGGCATCTCAAACGAGCGAAGCACACGAATTGAAACCATGGCTGCGATTGTTCGGGAGCGAATCATGTCGCCACCTGAGTTCAGTTTGTCTCTTGGGACAGGGGCCGGACGATTGGCAACAACGAACTGGGACCGCCCTTTATTACAACAACTCACATCCTGCATGTTTGATCTGGAGCAAAGATACTCAGAAAAAGTCCTTGGACCACGGGGGGATCTCGTCACGGTTCATGCGCATGTTCTCGAGTCATTTTGTGTGAGATAAAGATTCAAGGCTTTTGATCCGCTGAGTTGCCAGATCCCGTTCGGGGCGCGTTGAGCTGGGCTGATTTGGACCTTGATCTGAGTTTCCTTGTTCGCTCCCCTGAACAGCTACCCCAGGGTGGGACACTTTTTCCGCGCCAGTAGCTATCCCCTTGAGTTGTTTGACGGGTATATGTGTATGTGATGTCGAAATGTACACACTTGTGAGGTGGGGTGAATTTCAGGGCAGAAGAGCTCTTACTCAAGAAACTTCAGAATATACGGATTGACGACCTCAGGTTGAAAGAGCGGTGCCACATGCGTTGCGCCTTTGATAATTTCCTCCCTGGCCCCCGGTACGGCCTTCGCGAGTTGATCAGTGTGCTGGCGCTTTACGCAATCGAACTCTCCTGCCATGACAAGCGTCGGAGCTTTGATCGTTCCTAGATCGGCCACGCTATAGTGGGGCTCTGTCCGCCCCATCTCGTTCATCTTCTCGTAGAAGGCAGACCAATGAGTCGGATCGGGCGCAATGTGTTTGTAGAAATCTCGGATGGGCGCTATTTCTTCGTCCGACGGAGTGGCAGGACAGTTATTCGTGTCCAACGCGTCGAGGTCATAAGCAGCACCGAACACAACAAGTCGTTTGACGCGCTCCGGATGATGCATCGCAAGATCGATTCCGACAATTCCACCACCGCTCCAGCCAAACACATCTGTCTCAGCGATGTTCAACTTATCCAGCAGCTTCAGCATATCCTCTGCCATCAGATGATAGCTGAGCGGCTGATTTGAATCAGGTGAGCGGCCGTGCCCACGACTATCTGGTGCTATGACAAACCGGGTCGCCGCCAAGGCACTGATTTGATAGTGCACATGTTCAAGGGCTGACAGATCGCCATGGAGCACGAGCACTGGACGCCCGGTGCCATAGGTTTCATAGTAGATTCGAGTCCCATTAACATCTGCATACTGACCGCCGTGGGATTTTCCCGAAATACCTTTCCAGGCGTAGAACGCCGGTATTCCCACAGCTACACGATTGAAGGCGTACAGCGCCGCGGCAACTAAACCTAAAAACACCACGACTACGATCAGAGCAATCTTTTTCTTCTTTGCCATGGAGGAGAAGACTAATCTGTTGCTCGGGAGACTGCAACGAAAACCGGAGCAGGTATAGCTTTGAGAATTTGGCATGGACACGCGAGGAATCGAGGATCCGGAGCGTGTTTGTCGGCGAACCGGAAGCTATCGTCTCAAATGCCTGAGCCGGGTTTTTCGGCATGGTAACTATCTACCTGGTACTGGAGTCAGCGGGGCTAGTTTCGTGATACCCTCGTGTGCCGACCGCCCTCGCTCGGCAGCGTCCTCGCAGTGCGACCGAATTAGAGTGTCCGTACCGTCAATTCAGCAAAAGGAACATGCCATGCGAATCGTTCCATTGCTTCTTGCTTCATGCGGATTGGTTTTCGCGGGAATTCCGGCCGCCGCGCAGCCTTCCAGTTCTGCCGCGGGCGCCAGTTCCAGCGACAAGTGCGCTCAACTGACCGGCCTCAACCTGCCGAATGCAAGTATCACAACGGCGAAGACGTATGCCGCGGGTACGTTCGTCGGGGCGCCGGACCCGTTCACCGGCGCCGACCACAGTGATCTCTACAAGCAGCTGCCCGCCTTCTGCCGCGTCGTCTCGGTGGCCGCGCCCACATCCGACTCCAACATCACCATCGAGGTGTGGATGCCTCTCGCGGGATGGAACGGACGCCTCCAAGGGCTCGGCAACGGAGGCTTCGCGGGCCAGATTGTAACCGAAGAATTGGGCGCAGCCATGGCCAAGGGCTACGCCGCCACGGCCACCGATACCGGCCATACCGGCGGGCCGATTGAAGCCACATGGGCGCTCGGTCATCCCGAGAAGATCATCGATTTCGGTCATCGCGGGATCCACGAAATGACGCGCGTTGCCAAGCTGATCGTAGAGCAGTTTTACGGCTCTGCGCCCCGGCACGCATACTTTGGGGGATGTTCGGATGGCGGGCGCGAGGCGCTCATGGAGGCGCAACGCTATCCCGCCGATTACGACGGCATCCTGGCCGGCGCACCAGCCAACAATTGGACAGCGTTACTGTCCATGGCGGCCGAGGACACGAAGGCGCTGGTCGTGCCTGCGAGCGCCTTCATTCCGCAGTCCAAGATCCCTACCATCGATCATGCTGTAACGGCCGCTTGCGACGAAATCGATGGTCTCCGCGACGGCATTCTGAACGACCCCCGGCAATGCAAATTCGATCCTGTGTCCATCCAGTGCAAAGAGGGACAGGACACGGACAAATGCCTCACCGGGGCGCAAGTGACGGCGCTGAAGGTCATATATGCTGGGCTGCGTGACGCGAAGGGCGAACTGATTCACCCGGGCTTTCTACCCGGTGCGGAACAGGGAACAAAAGGCGGGTTTGGCGGATGGGAAGCTTGGATCACGGGGCCAGCACCAGGGGAGAGCGCTTTGTCATGGTTCGCAATTGGTTATTTCTCCGACATGGTCTTCGAGAAGACCGACTGGGACGTGAAGACTTTCAGCGTGGACCGGGACCTGCCCATCGCTCGCCAAAAGACGGCTGCGGCGCTCGATGCAGTGAATCCTGACCTGTCAGCCTTCCGCTCCCACGGCGGCAAGCTGATCCTCTTCCACGGATGGAATGATCCTGCCATTCCCGCCGCCAACACGGTCAACTACTACGAAGAAGTAATCGGCTCGGTCGGCCGGGCAAACATCGATTCATTTGTTCGCCTCTATATGGTTCCCGGCATGCAACACTGTTTCGCAGGACCCGGCGCCGACGAGTTCGGGCAGTCTCCGGCCGCCCCTGGGACTTCCGATCCGCAGCGAAACGCTCGAACGGCGCTGGAAAACTGGGTGGAGAAAGGGACTGCTCCCGGCGTGATCATCGCCAGCAAGATTGAGGGCGCGGCTCCCGCTAGCGTTGAGTCTGTGATCATGACCCGGCCCCTGTGCCCGTATCCGCAACAAGCGCACTACAAGGGCAGCGGCGATCCAAATCGTGCTGAGAATTTCGCCTGCGCGATGGCGAAGAAATAGGTCAAGTCAATTAACACGCAGGGCGTTAGCAGGTCCGAGCAGGTCTCAGTTGGCGAAACATCCTGATTGCACTCAAAATGCCACCTGATTACACAGAATGCTTCTGCCGCTGGCGTCTCCGCGCATATTCCTCGATGCGTCGTTCGTAGTCGCGATATGTGGAGGCCTTCACGAGTTCGCGACGGCTGATTTTTTCAAGGATGCGCCTGCCAAACCCCTGCCGAATTAGTCTCCGAATACCCAACTTCCTGATCGTCCGGCCAAGGGAAGGACTCGGCTGGATCAGCGTTTCGCGCGCGCGGCTCGCCTTACGTGTGTATTCGATGGGAGTCTGACGCATTGCATCCAGATCGTCACCCTCCTCCCAGCTCCGATCAACTTCCTTGCCGATGTGATGGTGCTTGCCTCCAATTACGTACGGCCTCCGCAGGCGGCCACGTGTCTTTTGTTGGCATGGTTCACCGTCTGGACCAAGGCTCTTTGACTCGGGGTGATAGAAGTATCGGTGCAGAAGTCCTTCGAACGTTTCGACTATCGCTCGCTCGCCAAACTGGGGCGAATCAAACGCGGTTGCTAGTTTGTACTCTCGTGTGTCGTGTGGGTCGTCAATGTTGAAGCAAACTGTATCGATCCACTTACTCTGATCGAGTTCAAACGGCGTGGCCAGCGTGAAATGCTCCGGGTCAACGTTGGCGGGCTGACCGCCGTTCGCCAGAACTGGAACAAGAAAGCGATCAAACGGGCGCAACCGCTTCAACCGATGCATACGCCTCAGCAGGCCGTACGAGGTAACAGCCATACGCATCATTTGCGGGTGCTTGAACCAAGACGGAGTACGGTTCGGCAGAAGGCCGCAACCCCGTCTGACGAGCCATTCCCATGCTTCATAGACCCACATCGCGATGTCCTGATCGGCATCCGAGGGGGAATCGGCTGGGGGGTAGAGATAGCCGAGTCCGTGCGCTTTGGGATCAATGATGATGATCTTTTTGCCGTCTCGTTCATAGGTCGTATAGCGTTTCGCAGAGATGCAAAACGCGAGCAATTCCTTCCGGAATCCTTCCTCCGGGTCGGAATCGATGTAATTGCTGTCGAGGAATCGCAGAATCGAGCCGCCGAAATTGTACGGATTGAGGTCCGCAAAACGGTCTACGATCTCCTGAACCTGAGAACGAGGTAATACGCGACGGCTCTCACATCCTCGTACGTGCCTCAGGGTTCCACCTTGCGCATTGCTCACGACCGCCAGCGAATCCGTGTCAGCCCAGGCATATGTCCCACCCCAACCCTCGACACATCTCTCAAGCATGCCGAGCAGCAATCTGCCGCCAGCGGTGATGAGCGCACCCAGATATGGCGCATACCAGTTTCCCGGTCTTTCGACGACTGTTCTCTTATTCGTGATGTAGGGTTTGTCACCCGAATAGACGCGCACCCGTGCTGCTTTTCTCCTGGATAAAGTTTCAGGATTGAGCTCCACAAAGCAGCCGTAGATCGAATTCGCGAAGAGTTTCAGCCATTGATAGAGTTCCTTGTCGTCTTTGTGCCTCCTACGCTCCTCGATAATCTTGCGGAATATGTCATCGCGACCCGGATGAATACGGACGGCATTGCGCAGGCGCACAGGCTTCAACCCTTTTTGTTTTCCATGCGGAATGAGTCTGATCGCGCGAAGGACCCGAGGGACCTTATCGGTCTGGAGGACCGACGTGATAACGTCAGGGCCAGCCATCCAAATCGCCTTTTTGTCGGTCGGATAGTCATTTCCGACACTCTGGGTAAAGCCGCTATGCATTGTCCGGACCGGAAAAACGTCGCCCACCGGTTCGACCAGAGCAAAGAATCGGAAATCGCGCCACTGCCGCCGTTTGAAGCACCTGTGGAGCGACATCGATTCGATGAGGCTCTGCACCTCGTTGGTGGCATCCTCGAAAGTGAGTTTCTTGGCTCGAAGAATTTCCATCAAGTCCATCAGCGCCGCAACGGTCGGGTATTCCGACATGAAGTCCAGCGGTGCGACCGGAACCTCGACATGGCGAATCTTCGTTTCCGCACGCCCAGCGCTAAACGATTCCATCGCATAGCCGAGAATTTCGTTCGGCACGTCGAATTTTTGCGAAGGTGCAATGAGGCCCATTTCATCGAAGTATCCCTTCACGAAAGAGGCGGGTGAAAATACCGTAGCTGCTGGACGACTGATCGGATGTAAGTCGAACTCTTGCATCGTGGCATTGAGCAGAGCTGCCATGCAACGTACGTTTTGTCAGCCTTCTTCGATTTCGCGAACGCTCACCTCGCCGCTAGGCGTGTAGTCGCTTTTTCGGGGTAGGTTGAACTTTTCGAATGCCTTCAGTTCGCAAGCGGCTTTTAGGGACAAGGGCTCGCCAAACTCCGCGCCGACCAAAGTCCGCAGATCGAGAAACCTGGACTTGTAGATGTCCGTGCGGACTGACTTCCCATCTTTGGGTACCCATTCCTGCCGGAAGCGAATGAACGCCTTCTTGCTATCCAGTGGTGTGATCAGCACTCGCGGATCGTGCGCGTTCTGGTTACCATCCGGGTAGACCGACAACACGAGCGACCATTCTTCCTGATCTCCGGGTGTCCATCGCCGGGCCAGTCGCCCGAGTGCATAGGGTAGGTCGAAGCCGACCAGAATCGCACCTTGACGCGCATACCTGTAGAAAACGCTTCTGATGAAATCAGAGCGCGAAAGCCGGGGAAAATTGGGTGGGAACGAGGTTCTATCCGAAACTGCAACACGAAAATATGCTCCGAAGAGTTTGCGTTCATACAATGGCAGGTCGTCATCGAAGAAACCGCCCTCTTCCTCCAGCACATAGCTATCGCCATCCAGCTTCAGGATGCGATACAAACCGAATGTCAGATCCTGGGTGATACCTGTTCGTGATTCACAGCCGAACACCACGGCGTAGTCGGGCCATTTCGAAAGTTTGGGAGCAGTGGTCGTTTTCCTTCGCAAACGCCTTTTTGCTTGATCGAGAACAATGGTGTGCGCGCGCAGGTAAAGATCAAGCGGCGTTTCGTTCATTCATCTCGTTTACTCCGGTTGTCGGCGTGCTGCAATCCCTCCAGAACCATCCAAGCGAACACCAGTATCGATTTGAGCACACGAATTGCCCGTTCAACTCTATCGGGCGTGAATCGAAGGTCTAGCCGCATCTGGCGCAGCAATACATGAAACCTGGCATGATGGTCCCCACAGAGCGGGCCGGTGAACCACGCGACATGATTGCGCCCACCTACATGGTTGTCTTCGACTCTTCGAGTACTGCCGCAGATTACACATCTCCGGATTTTCGGCTGTGCCCCGGTCATCGCCGCCTCGCAATGGAGCGATAAAGTCCTTCGAACGGTGACTCCCTGTCGGCGAGGCTGACGAGAATCCGCTGAACGTCTGCACGTTTCGTGGGAAGTAGAACGCCGCCAATTCGCTTGCGTTTCGGAAATTTGTCCATCTTCGACCAATCGTTATGCCCTGCCGCATTCAAAGCGGCCATCCAGCGACCAACCCACCGACGGTCGGCCTTGCTCCTGGTGGGAATTGGCTTCACTTCACCGGGCTCAAACCAAGGGATGTACAGCGTTTTCTGCCTTCGGGGGACGGCGTAAGCTCTAATGCGGCCAGAAGAGTCCTTTCGAAACAAGTTCGAGTGTTCGCGTGCCCTGCGAGGGTCAATTCGGCGCCTGCGGGATGCTCGCGTGAAACTCAACAACGGGTTTTTGAGCATATCCTGATGCACCTGAAAAATGCGTTTCTCTATCGAAGATTTCCGTGAAGTGCGCGGTTGCTTGTCGGAACCACTTGGTTGCTTTGAGGAATTGCGAGATCGTCGAGTCATGGATGAGATATAGGCGCAGGCTGTCTCCAATTCCGTAGCTTTTCGTAATGGGCGACGTGTGATGAAGGCGTTACACTTGGCGGGGGCGAAATGAAACGGAAAGATGATTGGCGAAATAAGTTGGACTCTTGGGCCCTGGAATTCCTCGAGGGCTACAGGAAGGCGTCCGCTGAGCGCGGAAAGAAAGATGATCCGACCAAATTGCACGAGAAGATTGAGGAAATCGCAGCAAAACACCCCCAGATAAGAGAGCTTGCGAAGGTTGAGGTACTTCCCGAGTTTCTTAATCGTCTACTTCAAAACGAAGAATTCGCGAAACACCTATCCGTTCTTAACCCAAGTCCTGGCACGAAGACCATGTCTCCGACGGTCGCCACATTCATTAACGTAGCGCAGGCGGTTACCCTAGCTTTGGATAATCCGGAACTGCGGGTCTTTGCGGGATTGGCCGCGGGTGTTGTTGGAGTTATGTTCGGCAATTTGTACAGCGACATTAGCAAGATGTATTTCGGAGATGCCGGGCCTACGCCCGATGATTTGAGCTGGACGGTCGGCACCACATTAGAAGCGATGGGAAAGATGCTCAAAACGGGCAAGGCCCCCGACATGAAAGGCACCGTCAATGTCGAACTCTTAAAGCTTTATAAAATCTTGCGAAAACATGAAAAAGTAAAACTAACGTACCGGGAGCTGCGCGACGCAATGGCGCATGCAGGCGTCCATGTGGAAGATGAAGACGCGCTGCGACAATTTATATTCCGCGCAAAGAAGAAAGGCTGGTTGCGCGAGGACGAGGAAACAGAGTGACATACACTGACATACGTTGTAAAATAAGAGAATGAAGAAACGCACGACGGTATGGCTTCCGGAAGAATTAGTCATCAAGCTCAAGAAACTGTCCGCGAAGACAGGAGCACCGATGGCTGAACTTTTCCGGCGTGCGGTTGAGACGTATCTGAAAAAGCATTAAAACGGGCTGTCCACCTGTTAGCGCAGGCGAACAACCCTAACCGCCGAAGGAGGCTTAGCTCCATGACGGCTTCGCAAAAACTACCGCAATTTCCAGTCTCCGGCAAACCTGCTATCAATCGAAGCGGTGTACTCACGCTGTCCGGTTTTGGCATTAAGGTGTGGATTCGAGCCGGGCATCTTCAAATCGAGGATGGTGTCGGTATAGAGCGCCGCAAAATCAGGCTGGCCAAGGTGGGCCATGGCCTGAAGCGGCTTTGCTGCATCGGTTCGGATGGGTTTGTTTCCCTTTCTGCCCTTCGTTGGTTGGCTGATCAAGATGTTGCATTCACGATGTTGGAACGCAGCGGCAAGGTGCTATTCGTGACTGGACCTGTCCGCTCGTCAGATGCAAAGCTCCGGCGCGCTCAGGCTCTGGCGTATTCATCTGGCGTCGCACTGAGAATATCCCGTGAATTGATCCGGCAGAAGCTTGTTGCTCAAGAGCAGGTTGCCAGACTCAAACTGCTCGATTCCAGAACCGCCGATGAGATTGCGCGATTCACGCACGAACTTCCACAAGCGGACTCCATCAATTCCATTCGGTTGATTGAATCGCAGGCGGCCCGCGCATACTGGTCAGCGTGGAGTACATTGCCGATCAATTTCCCAAAAAATCAAGTTTCAAGGGTGCCTGCACACTGGTTGAGTTTTGGGATGCGCGTCTCGCCTCTGACCGGATCACCCCGGCTTGCCTGTAATCCACCGAATGGAATTCTGAATTTTCTGTATGCGCTGTTGGAATGTGAAGCACGGAGCAGTGCAGCTTGCCTCGGACTTGATCCCGGCCTCGGCGTTCTCCATGTCGATACGACCGCACGCGATTCTTTGGCTTGTGACCTCATGGAGCCAATCCGCGCTCAGGTTGACTCATATGTACTTGATCTGATCACACGCGAGTACCTGAACCGCAGTTGGTTCCTAGAGGAACGGGACGGAAACTGTCGACTTACTGCCGAGTTCGTGTCGCGACTGGCACAGACCGTTCCGATGTGGAGTCGTGCCGTCGCACCTGTCGCTGAGTGGGTCGCGCGCGAATTCTGGAATACGATACGTAGACCCGACTCTCCGTTGGCTACAAGGCTCACTCAGAGCAACAAGCGAGAAGCGAAAGGTGCTGCGCCAGTACCGCCCCCGATCAAACCAACGCGCCGAGACAAGCTCTGCCCTGAGTGCGGAAAGACTATCCGTCCCGAGAGCACGCAGTGTGCAACTTGTGCAGTACACGATGCGACCAAGAGTATGCTCAATGCCGCGCGGATCGGACGCCAGACCGCAAATGGACCTGACGCTCAGATAAAACGGTCGACAAAAGCACGTAAGAACGCCCTCGCGCAGCATGCATGGAAGCCGTCGGACCAACCGGAATGGCTCTCTCCCGGAATATTTACAAAGAAAATCCAGCCCTTACTTGCCCGGGTTCCAATGTTCGCCATTCGCTCATCACTCGGAGTGTCCAAGTGGTACGCAAGTAAAATTCGCCAAGGCTACCGACCGCATCCGAGACACTGGCAGGCGCTAGCGGAACTTGCTGGAGTTTCTGCCCAACCCACGGCATCAGAATCCCGCGAACAGTTGTAGTACCTTCGCAGATGGATAACTAGACATCGAGGCAACACCATTCGCGAGTTCAACTGGGAAGAGCGCTCCTTCGAATTTATGACTAGAAAGGGACGGGAGAGTGCTAAGAATTCGGTCGAAGCCAATCAGGTCGGAAGCAGCAGGAAATCCGCCTGCGGGATTGTAATTTCCGGTGGGAACATTGATGACCAAGAACGATCCAGGATCAAGCTTCAGATAAACCTTCTCACCCCAGTTCGTGCGCATTCCATAAGGGTTACTCAGATCAGGCGAACGATAGACCTCGCGTCGGACATAATCATGACTCAAAACGGCAAACGACGGCTTTGCTCCTCTCTCCAAAGGCGGGGCAAAACGAACAATCGAAGCAAGATGATCCGCAAATGCTCCAGACTTTTCCTGGCCGATGACATGAACGGGGCGATTCTTTGCCTTAGCGTGTGCAAGAAAGAGCCGAATCGAGGGAACTAGCTTGGAGTATTGGCTTCGAAGAGTCAGTGGCCCATCTTTTATGAACAATGTCTCTGAGATCAAGTTGGGATCTGGAGAATCCCAATAGAAACGGATAGCCGTAAAAAGCATAAGCGTTTCCATTACAAGCATATAGGCAGAGGAGATACTCTCGGGAGCACTGCTCTCGTCCATGTCCAAATGGAAACCGATCATGTCGGACAAGAAAACGATCTTCTTGCAGTGCGGACACGCGTCCTCGTCGGCGTTGAACGGCAATCCAGGTATTTCTTTGTCGCAATGCGGACAATTGAACGCCGGAGACAAACAAGGATTTCCCGACCATTTGAGATAAGAAATCCACTTCAGAGTTTCGTGGTAAGCTCCAGATTGATCCACGCGCATTGAATCTCGAACGATATTTCGAATAGCGTCATAGTTGGTGCCCAGCTTAGATCGAATGTTCTTCAGTGGGAAGACCGTCGCATGATAGAGCGCACTGTCTGCCAGTGCATCCTGCAGCAGAAGTGGATGTGGGTTTTCTTTGTCGATCCTGTCTAGTTTGGACTTATCGATGCGCAACAGCGCAGTCTTGACGAACGACACTTCCTTTCGTGGGTAATCGTTCGATGCCACGGTTGTAAAAGAACCATCAACAGCAAACACGCGTGGCAGTATGTTCGCCGAAGAGGGTTCAAACTCGTGCCAGACTGTGTTGCTCTCATCTTTTGGTTCGGAGGTGGTGTATTCAAACTCCGAAATCAATTCATTGACCCATTCACTTTGGATTACCCTTAAATGTCCCAGCTTTGACGCCGTTTCACCCGGCAGTCTCGTGCCTTTTTCGTAAGGCATCGGATAGCTCTCCTTCTGCTGCGCAGGTCAAGACGAGTCCTTTAAGACTTCAATGGCGCAACGGCTTGAAATTTCTTTGCTTGTGTTGGGATCACGAACCGATGGGACATCGTGAGCATTCGCATATAGCCAGGAGTTTTGGATCTCAAGATGTCTTCCTCAGTTCCTGCAAATGCTACTTGAACACGGGATAAGGCTTTGGTCTCGTCTTGCGAAGACAGGTGTGCGACGAAAAAGTTTTCCGTTTGCGCGAGCAGTTCCTTATTGATGGTCGATGGCGACTGAGTCGAATAGACCATTCCAATGTGGAACTTTGCGCCTTCTTTTGCAAATCTGGCATACACACCCGTCAAGTCTTTATCATCCACTGGGAACAGGTTGTGAGCTTCTTCGAAATAAAGTTGCGTGAAGGTATTACCCAGTTTGTTGCTAACGAACTTGGTCTCCTGATGAGAAAAAACAGCTCTGGATAGCATGTCTGCAAAATAACGGCGGATTTCATCAGTGGCATTTCCCAAGTCCAATACGACGGTTTGTCCTGCATCGAGCAAGTTAAGAACTTCCTGAACAAAATCTCCAGCATTAGGCGCGTGATAGTTTCTGTAAGCTCGGAGAATCATCGGTCCAGACCCGGACACCGGTGATAAGAACTCTAGAAGCGCTGAATCATCAGGATCAAACAATGGCTTGCCGGAGCTTGATATAAGGTTTGGATCGTTCGGACTATTCCGTTTGAATTCTGCAACCACTTCGAGTTCTGCGACGAGCGTGTCTAGGTTGCTGGGCTGCGCAGGTGGCGGCATGTTACGGACAGCCTGATATGCGGCAGTCCGCAACGGAGTGGCGAAATGACAATCGAAATTCTTCACGTGCATGGAGGTGAGCCCTTTGGCCTTGAGCCGACTCTCATCGGCAGCGAATCCTGCTTTGTGAAGAATCGCCCAATACATTTGCACCTTTCGAATGGGACGTGGTTTTTCACCGTCCGGTAGTCCACCAATGTCCTCGATGGCTGGAAGCTTCACGCTGGCAAAACTCCTGATGTAGTTGGACAACTTGTTGTCTTGTTGGAGCATCGACGCGAGGATTTCAATGCACGAGTCAGGCTGTTCGTAAAAGTTAAGACGTAATGGCTTTGAAGGAGTCTCTGCCCTTTGGGTTAGGGCAAAGACCTGGCACCGGGCAGCGTAGGCACTTCGAATCGAGGCATTGTCGTCTTGCGGATTATCGTTCGCGTATTCTCCGTTAATGTCGAATATTAACTGTCCAACTGTGTTCTCATTTTTCGTAGCTTCGAGCATTCCTTGCGCTATGAGCTTCACAACGTTCGATTTTCCCAGACGCGTTTTGCCGAACATCGCGGTTCGGCAGCCTTTGAAATCCTGCATCGAAATCATGACCGGGATTTGGGATAGACCTGGACTGTTGCCAGCAGCCAATTGGCACTCCATGGTTCGAAGAATCCCGATCTGGAACCGCAATTCGGACTTCACCGTGCCATTTACGACCAGGCGAAGGAGTTCATCGTCAGGTGCGTATACTTTGTATCGATGGGCACTGACGACGTTATTGACATCCCCGGAGAATGCTAGGCGCTTAAGCTGACGTGGATCGGCGTAGAACATCCCCAGCACATCACAGTCGAGTGCTCCCCATTGGAGTTCACTCTGCGTCCATACGTCCAATTCGGGCATTGCCTTCTTATGCAATTCGAAATACGTTTGTTGCACTTGGCTGCTGAGAGGAGTCGGGGAAACGCCTGTAACCCTCAGAAGCGTAAAATGCGGAGCAATCTTGCCAATTTGACTCGGTGTCATTATTAGGAAAGAGCCACGAGGAATTCCGCCCACAGCCAGCTTGTAGGGACCAGAGGTAATGATTTTGGCAGCGTCGTAACCAAGCTCCAAGACGTACCCTACAAATCTCATTTTGTCTATTTGTTTTCCTTTTTCGAGATCGTTCTCCCGTTCGAGAAAGAGGCGGAGCGCGTCTATTGGATTGTCCTGCGTAGCTGCCGTGCTGAGGAATTCCGATATGCTGCTACTTGTGGTTGTCATTCGTACTCCTTGTTTCGACGCTTTTCGGTTCGCTCAGCACAATCAACTCTTCAAATTGATTACGACGACGGGGGTCGGCCGATATAGAACTGAATCGCGAAATCGATCTGAGGAAAAACGATCGGTCTTTGTACAAAGACCTCACTGCATGATGGTTCGCGTTCGTGACCATCACTTCTGAGCCTCTGTCGCGCGCGCGGGCCAATGCATCCGCCAGTCTGACTTGATCGGTCCACGAAAATAGATTCTCGTTGTATTTAATGAACGCGTTGGAATTGTGACGAACGGTGTACGGGGGATCAGCGAAAATGAAATCGTTTGGCCCAGCTTTGTCCACGAGCGCTTCGAAATCCGAAACGTGAATCTGTGCCCTACTCAGCGCTTCCGAAGCTTTATCGAAATCGTCATCATCGAAAAGAACTGCCGACTTGGTTCCTTTTGGAACATTAAACTCGCCATCCCGATTCACACGATAAATTCCATTGAAGCACGTGCGATTCAGATAAATGAAACGCGCCGCCTTCATTTGTGAAGTTCGTGGGCGAGAATCCCGAACGCTGTAGTAGTAGGATCCGCAATGGTTCATTTCGTGGGCCAGGAGAGCATCCTCAACGGCGAAAGGATCGTCCCGCAAACCGGAATATGTGGCCATGAGTTCCGCATTTGCGTCCCCGAGTATTGCTTTTTGAGGCAACAGATAGAAGAAAACCGAACCACTGCCCAGAAACGGCTCGATGTAGGTTTCAAATTTCTCGGGGAAAAGGTGCGAGTATTTGCTAACAAGCCATCGCTTTCCGCCAGGCCACTTGAGAAAGGGCTTCATGTCGAAACGTAGGAGTTTACACCTTCGGCCCATGTTCGGAATGGTTTTATACTGCCTGTCTCGAAATCCGGAACGCCGAAGATGCACACATGCGCGAGTCCGTTGCTCGTTGCCAGTCTCCAAGGTCCTCTTGTCTTTTGCTGTGATTTACGTCACAGTCGAATTCACCCGATGTCAAGTAGGCTAGAGAGTTTTCTGTGTCCCCAGTGGAATCGGAGGTAACTTGCCTCGCCAGCGCTCCACTTGTCATCAATGACGGGGATCAATAGAGTCCTTAATTACGCCCGGCGCACGTCGTGCTGTTGAAACGAAACGAACGAGAGAGGTGAGCCATGGCCGATATACCGAAACGCGTGCTTCAAATTGCTCAGGGGTTGCAACATGGGCAACCTCCAAGAAGATTCAAGGTTCGTGCGATTCTCAAATGGTTCGGCGCCTCAAGACGTGGTAGCGCCATCCTCTCAGAGATCCAAGCGACACTCGCTAATGTCGGGATTAAGACAGAGCCCCCGTTGGAGGATGCCGCGATTGGTGAGCTCGTGCGTTTTGTCGGGGCTTCTCAGTCGGAACCGACCGTTCCACAAGTGCCTGCCGGCTCAACGACGTCCGAACAGTTAGCGACGCCCGTACTGCCTACGAATGGGAATGGAAAGGTGCCGGGCGGGACTCTGGATGCCGGTGACGAATTGGAAGAAGCAGATCAAGATGAAGAACAGCCGACAACTAAACCAGACGATCGGCCTGTAACAAGCCAGATTTCCGATTGGACAATTTCCTCGTTGAGGGACAAGTTGGATCGGGGACAACTAACCCTTCAGCCCAAATTTCAGCGGGAATATGTATGGGCTACAAAGCCAGAATTGCCATCTCGGCTGATCGAATCAATCTTGCTTGAAATACCAATACCACCCATCTACTTCGGCAAGGTTGCTGAAGGCCGCTTGGAGGTAATAGACGGCCAACAACGCCTCACCACGCTTGTAAAGTTCGTATCAAACGAGTTTGCGCTCCAAAAACTCCAGTCAGTGCAGAGTTTGAATGGGAAATTGTTTAAGAATCTCTCCACCCAGCAACAAGAGAAGATTCTAGACACACCCATCCGGAGCATAGTTATAGACGCGGCTGGTAACAAGGATCTTCGTTACGAGGTGTTCGAGCGGTTGAACCGCGGATCGATGATCCTGAATGAACAAGAGGTTCGGAACTGCGTCTATCGGGGGCCGTTTAACGATTTACTCGCGGAACTCGAAAATGACCCATACTGGCGGAAAGCAAAAGGCGGAGATGCACCTGAGGGGAGATTCAGGGAGCGTGAGATGATTCTGCGGTTCTTAGCGTTTGCAGACCGCTTCCACCAGTACGCAGGTGGTCTTAAACAATTCTTGAATGAGTACATGGGCAAATATGCTCCGAACGAAGAAAGCGATCTAAAGGCTCATGCCGCTCTGTTCCGTCAGACGATCCAAAATGTGTACGCCGTTTTCGGCGAAAAGTCAGCTCGGACCTATGATGTAAACCCTCGTACGAACAGGGGGGCCTGGGAGACTAAGTTTTCAGTTGCAGCCCTCGATATACAAGCCTCTGCTCTGATGAATCGTCCAGCCCCGAAGGTCCAAAAGGCGGCTGAACAGATTCGGGAACTGTTTCTCTTTACTTGGCTGACTGACGCGGAGATGCGTGACTCTGTCTCTAAGCGTACCGCTAGCAGCACACAAACTGGAATCAGATGGACGAAGTTTCGACAACTTGTAGACCCAATCATCGATGGCACGATGATTGAGCCGAGATTTTTTGACTATGCGTTCCGCAAGGCACTCTACGAAGATTCGGACATGTGCCAGCTGTGCAAGAATCAAATTCATCTTTTCGAAGACTGCACAGTGGACCACATCATTCCTTACAGCAAAGGGGGCAAGACCATCCCGGAGAATGGCCAACTAGCCCATAGAGGATGTAACGCCAAGAAAAACGCACAGATGCCGACGTTAGCCGGATCTGTCGCGGCTTCGTGAATCAGGCGGATCAGCCTTTGCTTCCCGATCCCACTCGTCTAGAAGCTGAAAAAAGCTGATGAGCTCCTCGATATCGCTGTCCGTCAGGGTTCGTTGCGGCCTGTGATCATTGCGCTGTCGCACAGGTTGGGATTCATTTTGCTTGTTGCTTGCCATGGCGGAATAGTAGCCGATCCGGGGATTTGAGCTGAGTTGGATTTTGACCTGATCTGACGCTGATTAAGAGCTGTTCTGACGTGAAATCACCCCACCTCACAAGTGTGTACATTTCGACATCACATACACATATACCCCTTGAGTTGTTTGACGGGGTTATAAGGGTAAGGGAGAAATTGTAGTACACCCCCAACCACCTGATATGCGTTTACCCTAGTGTTTATGCGGCGCCGCGCGCTATGACATGCTTCCCACCCGCGTCAAATGGGGCTTTCCGCGATACTTAATTATCAGTGTGTATATTGGCCGGCGTCGATGTATTGTCGGCGCATGGGACACGAGGGGGGATTGG
>Ga0210409_10001721_pt1 | contig 27701 bp, 26 predicted proteins | sample IncBWH17MmetaG_FD_161649 | JGI IMG/M metagenome (GOLD analysis project Ga0210409, IMG submission 161649) | Forest soil microbial communities from Barre Woods Harvard Forest LTER site, Petersham, Massachusetts, United States - Inc-BW-H-17-M | ecosystem: Environmental > Terrestrial > Soil >...
TTGATCGACGAGGTCATGGTCCTTGATCACATAGCGGTCCGCTCCGGAATTGATGGCGGCGATGGCGGTCTCCAGCGTGGGCACTCCGGTAATGAGGAGGAAATAACTCGATGGAGATATCTCCTTGCAAAACTGGAGAAGTTCCACGCCGGTGGCGTCGGGCATGCGGATGTCGGAAATCACAATATCGAAAATCTGCGATTCGAGTTTGCGGCGCGCGGACTCGCCGTTGGAGGCCACTTCGACGCGGTGCCCTTCCTTGCGAAAAGTGATTTCCAGCAATTCACAAATGGAGCGTTCGTCATCGACGACCAGGATATGAGCCATACGACTGCTTCCTTCCAGCGCCGCGGGTCAGGCGACGCGCGGCAAATCCACCGTAAATTCCGCACCCTTGTCTTTTTCGGAAAACACGCTGACGCGCCCGCTGTGGGCCTGCACGATTTGATACACGATGGCGAGTCCCAGACCGGTGCCGCCGACAAAATTGGATTGCAACGGCTCGAATATTTTGGCGCGCTGTCTTGGATCGAGGCCCGTTCCCGTGTCGCGGAAACGGATGCGGACCCAGAAGGGGGCAGCTTCGAGGGACACCGTCAAAATCCCGCCGTTCGGCATGGCTCGCAGGGCATTGTCGGACAGGTTCCAAAACACCTGCTTGATGCGGTTGCGGTCGACCCGGACACGGACCTCGGCTCCGGTAAAAGCCCGCTCGATGCGATACTTTCCGTCCACCTGGGGATTACGTTCCAGCAGCGTCAGGGTTTCGTCCAAAAGATTTGAGACATCTTCCTCTGAAAATTCGTAGGTTTTTTCGCGCGAATAGTTCAGGAACTCGGTAATGATTTTGTTCAGGCGCTCCGATTCCCGGCTCACAATCCCCACCAGGTGTTTTTCGTCCTCTTCCAGCGGCACCAGCCGGCCCAATTCCTTGACAGCTCCCGCCATCGCCGTCAAGGGCTGGCGGATTTCGTGCGCGATGGCCGAGGAAAGACGACCCAGCGCCGCCATGCGCTCCTTCGTGGCCACTTCCTGTTCGAGGCGCTTCAGGTCCGTGAGGTCCTGGAAATTGAACACGTAGCCGGTAGTGCGCCGCTCACCGGTTCGCAGCGGAGAGACTGATATGCCGATGAATCGCTGCTGGCCTTGGGGGGTGATGAAATCCACTTCCCGCCGTTGAGGTAGCTTGCCGTCTTCGGTCATATCGCCGGGAAGCCAGAACGACGGCCACACGTCCGGCATCGGCGATCCCTTCACGTTGCGAAATTGGCTTCCCGTAATTTCCTCTCCCGTCCGGTTCAGCAGGAGGATGCGCCCGTCCATATCCGTGGTGAGCAACCCGCCACGCATGGATTGGATGATGTCTTCGTTGAAGGCCTGCAGGTCCTGAAGTTCGCCGCGCTTGACCTCGAGTTCGGCGGTGTGGCGCCGCAAGGTTTGCGCCAGAAGGCTGGAGAGATAGGCCACGGCCAGGAAGTAAAATAAATTGCTCAAGATCCAGGTCTGCAACTGGCGGCTGCTGGGCACGGCCACTTGCATGCGAGGCAGGATGTTGTAGAAGATCAGCTCGGCCAGGCCTCCAATCAAAATGAAGCTGAACCCCGCCACGATGAATGTGGCCTCGCGCGAGAATAAAATGCTGGCAACGATGATGGCGAGCGGGTAGAGCCAAAGGAAGTAGCTATCCTGCACCCCGGTCAGATAAATCACGCAGGTCACAACGATCAGGTCGAAAAACAACTGGACTCCGGCGTGCCAGGAGGCCGCGGACATCCAGCGCATCAGGATCGTGTAGACGATCGCCAGCGTGTACCAGAGGATCATCAAGGGAATGAAATAGCGAGTGGACACTTCGAGCTGGCTCGTTTTTCCGAGAACGATGACCAGAGCGAGCAGAAGTGTAATCAGGAAGAAGCGGACGCGGGAAAGCCAGCCGAGCCAAGCACCGACATTTTGTGTCAGGTCCATTCGAGGCGAGCTTGTCAGCCGGCATCCTTTCCACGATTGAAATTTCCGTCAGACTCGAGCCGGGGAGAGATTCAGGGTGGCCGTTGGGACCACCCTGCCGATCTTTGAAACCGCTGAAACGTTCTCCAGCAAGCCTCTTGCGAGCCTCTAGTGGGCCTTGCTGAGTTGTCCGATCAGCGAGAACAGCGGCAAATACATGGAGATCACGATGCCGCCCACCACGACGCCCAGAAAGACGATCATCATCGGTTCCAAGGCCGCCAGCAGGTCTTTTACCGCCGCGTCGACCTCGTCCTCATAGAAGTCGGCAATTTTTTGCAGCATGGCATCCATCGCGCCGGTTTGTTCTCCGACGCCGATCATCTGCGTCACCATGCCCGGAAACACATTGGTTTCTTTGAGCGGGTCGGCAAGGTTGCGTCCCGCTTCCAGGCCTTTGCGAACTTGCATAAGCGATTTCTCAATCAACGCATTTCCGGCCGTTCGCGCCGTAATTTCCAATCCCTCAAGGATAGGAACACCGCTGGAGATGAGCGTGCCGAGTGTCCTCGTAAAGCGCGCTACGGCAATCTTCCTGAGCAGAATTCCAATCAGAGGCAATTTGAGCAGCGTGGTATCGATGGCCATGCGCCCGGCTGGCGTTTTGTACCACACCTTTAACCCGATGATGACCGCAACGACGGCCAGCCCGATCAGAAAACCGAAGATACTGCCGATAAAATTGCTGAGCGCGATCACGATCCGGGTGGGCAGCGGCAGGTCCACTCCCAATCCCAGAAACAAGGTCGCGAAAATCGGCACGACCTTCCACAACAACAGGACGATAACTCCGGCGGCCACCGACAAGACGGCGATAGGGTAGACCATCGCGGATTTAACCGCGCGCTTCAATTTGACGTTCTTTTCGATGTACGAAGAAAGGCGCTGCAGAATGGTGTCGAGAATACCGCCGGTCTCGCCCGCTTCGACCAGGTTCACGTACAGGGCGTCAAACACCTTTTCGTGCTGGCGCATGGCCGCGGACAGAGTCGATCCGCCCTCGACCGAGCCTCGAGTTGCGGTCAGCACATTTTGAAAGACTTTGTTTTCCTGCTGCCCGGCCAGAATCTCCAAGCACTGCACCAGGGGCAAACCTGCGTCGATCATCACGGAGAATTGGCGCGTGAAGACGGCCAGCTCCTTGGCCTCGACCCCGCCTCCAAACGTCGGCAGGTTGAACTCCTTGCCCTTTTCCGACATCTTGGTGACGTTGATCTGCTGGCGTTTGAGAGTATTGACGAGCTCCGTCTTGCTCGCGGCAGTCAACTCACCGCTTACGGTGGCCCCACCGCGGTTGGTACCTCGATACGTGAAAACCGGCATCGTGCTCTCCTCCTCGAATTCTTCCTGCCCGATCCTCGTCCGTCACTTCCTGGACGTCAGCTAAAAAAGTCCTGCGGCGATCTATTAGCGTCGAACCGGGGCAGGCGCGCGCGTAGCGGGCGACGTCACTCCCCGATTAATCATATCTTGTAGTTCCTCAGGATTCGACGACCGAGAAAGCGCGATTTCCAAAGTGATTAACTTCGCATAATAGGCGTTGGCCAGGCCTTGGTTGAACGTCTGCATTCCGGAGGCGCCGGTTCCGGTCTGCATGGCCGAATAAATTTGATGAATTTTGTCTTCGCGGATCAGGTTGCGGATCGCAGGATTGGGGATGAGCACTTCCATGACCATGGCCCGTCCGCGCCCGTCCACCCGCGGCAGAAGCGCCTGGCAAAGAACGCCTTCCAGCACCATGGAAAGCTGAGCGCGGATTTGCGGCTGCTGATAGGACGGGAACACGTCCACGATACGGTTGATGGTGGAAATCGCGGAATTGGTATGCAGGGTTGCAAAAGTCAGGTGGCCCGTTTCGGCGATGCGCAGGGCGGATTCAATGGTTTCGAGGTCGCGCATCTCTCCGATGAGCACGACGTCGGGGTCTTCACGAAGTGCCGCGCGAAGCGAATTGGCGAAGGAATGCGTGTCCGAATGGACTTCGCGCTGATTCACCAGGCAGCGCTTGTGGTTGTGAAGAAATTCGATGGGGTCCTCGATGGTCATCATGTGCTCATCGTGTTCGCTGTTGATCTTGTCCAGCATGGCGGCGAGCGTGGTGGACTTGCCCGAACCGGTGGGGCCGGTGACCAGCACCAGGCCGCGGGGCTTGTCGCACAAGCCTTTCACTATGGCTGGGAGGCCCAGCGCGTCGAAATTCTTGATTTCCCAGGGAATGGTGCGAAACACGGCGCCCACGGCGCCGCGCTGTTGGAACACGTTGCCGCGAAAGCGGGCCAGATTTTTCAGTCCGAAGGAGAAGTCCAGCTCCAGGTTTTCCTCGAACCTGTGTTTCTGGGCGTCGGTCAAGACGCTGTAGGCCAGCGCCTTGGTGTCCGCCGCGGTCAGCGGCGCCATGTCCATGGGCTTCAGTTTGCCGTGGACGCGGACCCTGGGAGCGCTATTGGTGGTGATATGCAAATCGCTTCCGCCCAGCTCGATCATGTTCTTCAGCAGTTCACTAAGTGTAATTCCCGACATCGGTTTACCTTTCCTATAACACGGTTTCCCGAACAACTTCCTCGATGGTGGTCATGCCGAGCGCGACTTTGGTCAGGCCGCTGCGGCGCAGGGAGAGCATCCCGTTATCGACGGCTTTTTTCTTCAATTCGAGCGCGGAGGCGCCGACCAGAATCAATTCGCGCAGTTCGTCATTGATCTCCATGACTTCATACAGGCCCACGCGTCCCTTGTAGCCGGTCTTGTTGCAGGTTCCACAACCCTTGCCGATAAAGATCTCCGTCGTCTTGAGTTCCTCTTGCGAATATCCGGCGTCCAGCATGGCTTGATCGGGAACCTTCAGCACTTGCTTGCAGTTCGAGCAAATTCTTCGGACCAGGCGCTGTGCGCAAATCAGGTTGACCGAAGTGGCCACCAGAAAGGGTTCGATACCCATATTCATCAATCGGCTGATGGTCGATGGAGCATCATTGGTGTGCAACGTGGATAGCACCAGGTGTCCGGTGAGCGCGGCCTTTACCGCGATTTCCGCCGTTTCAAAGTCGCGGATTTCGCCGACCAGAATGATGTTGGGATCTTGCCGCAAGAAGGCGCGCAATGCCGCCGCGAAATTCAGCCCGATCTGGTCCTTCATCTGGACCTGGTTGATGCCCGCTAGCTGGAATTCGACCGGGTCTTCGGCCGTCATGATGTTGGTTTCGGGGGTATTCAGACGGGCGATGGAAGAATACAAGGTGTTGGTCTTGCCGGAACCGGTGGGTCCAGTTACAAGGACCATTCCATAGGGGCGAAGAATGGCCCGTTCGAATTTGGCCAGGGACTCGGGCTCGAAACCGAGCTTGGTCATGTCCAGTCTCAGGTTTTCCTTGTCGAGCAAGCGCATGACGATTTTTTCGCCGTAGAGGGCGGGGATGGTGGAAACACGGAAGTCGAGATCCTTGATTTTGCCGTCTTTGCGGTACTTGATCATGATGCGGCCGTCTTGCGGCAGGCGCTTTTCGCTGATGTCCAGCTTGGCCATGATCTTGACGCGGCTGATGATCGCGTCGCGAAGCTTCATCGGCGGTGACATGACGGCTTGCAGGATTCCGTCAATTCGAAACCGGACCCGGACTTCTTTTTCGTAGGGCTCAATGTGGATATCGCTGGCGCCGCGCTTGACCGCGTCGGTCAGAATCAGGTTGACCAGCTTGATGATGGGAGCTTCCTCGGCCATGCGTTCCAGCTCGGCGAGGTTCATCTCCTGTTCCTCGGAGGCGAGTTCCAGGTCCGCACCTTCCTCGCCCGTGAGGTCCTTCATCACCTTGGAAAGCTCTTCATCGCTGTGCGCCTCGCCATAGAACTTCGAAATGGCTTCGGCAATCGCGGTCTCGGAGGCCACCACCGGTTCGACGTTGAAACCGGTCATGAACTTGATGTCGTCCATGGCGAAGACGTTGGTCGGATCGGTCATCGCAATAGTCAGAGTCGAGCCAACCCGCGAGAGGGGAACAATCTGGTAGCGTATGGCAGTGTCCTGAGGGATCAGCTTGATGACGGCGGCGTCGACCTCATAATACTTAAGGTTGATGGAGGGAACGCCGTACTGGCGGGAGAGCACACCCGTAATTTCATCGTCGCTGATGAAGCCGAGCTTCATCAGACACGTTCCCAACCTCGCTCCGCTCGCCTTCTGGTGTTCCAAGGCCTGCTTGAGTTGGTCGGACGTGATCAAGTTTTCCTTGATCAGTATTTCGCCTAACCGGGACGACATCGAAAGAGGGCTCCACGGGGTACGCACACCCCCGGCAAGATTAAAGTAGCAGATGGGGAAGAATGGCTATGGGTCCATTTTCGCCAGTCGTACTGAAACGGGCACTATGAGGCCACCTGTACTTTGGTACAGGCGAATTGGTGACACCTGCAAGAGCTTGTCTTGACTAGAGGTACGGTGCCCGCTATCTTCCGAATGAATGGGGGAAGCGAGGGCAAAGGTGGCAAAAGTGTCTGTGCCTGGAAGAGACCGCGACGGTCGCAGGCGCGTTCCGAGGGGCGTCGCCGGTATGGCCCAGGCCGTTCCCCCCTCCGACGATCTAATGCGTTACTATGAAGCGATGTCTGGCGTGCTTGGCCCGATGCACTGGTGGCCGGCCCAGACGCCATTCGAAGTGATTGTAGGAGCGATCCTGACCCAAAGTACCGCATGGGGGAACGTCGAACGCGCCATCGCCAATCTGCGCGCGGCGCGAATGCTCACCCCTTCGGCGATGCTCCAGGTGCGAACAGCGCGACTGGCTGCGCTGGTGCGGCCGTCCGGTTACTTCCGGCAAAAAGCGAAAAAATTGAAAGCGTTTGTGCAATTTCTTGACGGCGAGTACGGGGGAGCGCTGAGACGCATGTTTCTGACGCCCACTTTGGAACTGCGTGAAAAACTTCTATCCGTGCATGGCATTGGACCGGAAACGGCCGACTCCATCTTGCTGTATGCCGGGAACCATCCTGTTTTTGTCGTGGACGCTTACACGCACCGGATCTTCGGGCGACATGGGATTACCGCTGGCCGGCCAGATTACGAAAAAGTGCGCGCCTTGGTGGAGGCGTCGATTCCGCGGCGTACTGAGTTATTTAACGAATTCCACGCACTCATTGTGAATACTGGGAAGGTTTGGTGCCGGAAGAGCGCGCCGCGGTGCGAGGAGTGCCCGCTGCGCCAACTTCTGCCGGCGAACTCTCCGCTATCTGTATTCCCCGTGACTATGCCGGGCGGGATTCCGCTCTCCGGGAGCATGGCGTGAGCACCAGCCGCAAATCGCAACTCTTGCTGGGGGTTGGCGGCGTCACTATCGTCCTCTTGCTTGCCGCGGTCTTCACGTTTGGCTCGCTAACCCTCCCGCCGCAACTCCGGACGCTGGACCAGACGGTTCTTTACGCCCTCACCACTTTCATCGTAGCGGCTCTGGTTGTTTTTGGCGCGGTATTAACTCGCAGCGTCGTACGCCTGTGGGCGGAGCGGCGCGCGCATCAGCCCGGCTCCCGTTTCAAGACAAAGATGGTTCTGGGAGCGATCGCAGTTTCCTTCTTGCCTGTGGTGTTCTTATTCTTCGTCAGTTACGCATTATTGAACCGCACGCTGGTGCTGTGGTTCCCTCGCCCGCTGGAGTTGGCGACCCAATACAGCCGCGAATTGATCGACGAAATGAACTTCGACGATGCCGCGCAAATGTCCAAGATTGCCAGGGATGTGGCTGCGGCCGCGGTGGACAAGGCGGCGAGAGACACGATTCATGCGTTTGATCAGGCATTCGCCCGAGGGGCGGACCTGGCCTGGGAAGTGGGCGAGAACGGACAGGCGATCGCTGTCGCCACGAACTCGAATTTCCGGATCAATCCGCCCGTCGCAAGTTCCGGCGCGAATTCGCGCCTCGACCTTCCCACTCTGGTCAGCCGGGTGCCGGGCGGAGTAGAGATTTGGCAATACGGCGGAAAATATTTCCTCGCCGGCCGCGCCAAGGCAGGAAATATATATTTTCTTGCCGGAAGAAACGTCCCCGACGATTATGCCAACCGCATTCGGGATATCAATGCGCAAACGGCGATTTACGGCGAGCAGCGCCAGCACTTGCGCACCTACAAATCACAACTGCTCCTGACTCTGGGTCTCTTCACGATTCTCCTGATGTTCTCAGCCATGTGGTTTGCTCTCTTCCTTTCCAAGCAGGTCACGGTTCCGATTCAAGCATTGGCGGAAGCGACGCAGGAAATCATCGCGGGAAATTTTGAAACACGCGTGAATGTGCAGGCGCAGGATGAATTGGAAACTCTGGTCCGCTCGTTCAACCGCATGACCGAACAGCTGGGCGACAGCCGGAAGCAGATCGACATCTTCACCCAGAACCTGCAACAAGCGGTGCAAGAACTGGAGCGGCGCCGCACGCTGATGGAAACGATTCTCGAAAATATTCCGACCGGCGTTATTTCCGTCGATGAAACGGAAACGATCCGGCGAGTCAATCCGGCCGCGGTGCGCATGTTTGGCGAGGGCTCGAGGCAGGCGATGAGCTTCGTGCAACTCCTGGGGGAAGAGGCGGCCCGCGCCGTGCACATCCTGATACGCCGTTCGCTGCGCCTGGGCACAGCGACTCAAGAGCTGGAATTTTCCGTGGCGGGGCGGCTCCTGCGGGCGGCGGTGACGGTGAGCTCACTTGGGCCGCGCCGGTCCAATCGCGGCTACGTGGTGGTGGTGGACGACCTGACCGACCTGCTGCGCGCGCAGAAAGCGGCAGCCTGGCAGGAAGTGGCGCAGCGCATCGCTCACGAAATCAAGAATCCGCTCACGCCGATTCAGCTTTCATCGCAGCGGTTGTCGCGCTACCTGGAGCGGCATCGCGAGAGCCACTCGAAAAACGAACCGCCGGAACTGGTGCGGCTGGTGGGCGAGTGTTCGAGCTTGATCGAACGCGAGGTTCGGGTGCTTGAATCGCTGGTCGGAGAATTCTCGCAATTCGCGCGCTTCCCTACCGCGAAGCTCTCGCCCGCGTCCCCGAATGAAATTGTGAACGGCGCGTTATCGGTGTTTGACGGCCGGCTCGAAGGGATCCGAGTGCGAAAGGTTCTGGCGCCCGATCTGCCGGTGATACGCGCGGACGGCGAATTGTTGCGGCGCGTGCTTGTCAACCTGATCGACAATGCCGCGGAGTCGATGGAAGGCTCGGCGATAAAGGAAATGCTCTTGTGCACGCGACTCAACAGCGATCGTGAAATCGTCGAGATCATCGTCGCCGACAGCGGGCACGGAATTTCTCCCGAGGACAAGGACCGCCTCTTCCTGCCGCACTTCTCGACCAAGGATCGCGGCACGGGTCTCGGGCTGGCTATCGCCAGCCGCATCATGGCCGAGCATCACGGGTCCATCCGCGTAGAGGACAATTTGCCGACCGGCGCGAAATTCATACTTCAGCTTCCCATGGCGGAGGTCCCATCAGCCCCGATGTCCCCGCGAATCGGATAGTTTTTCTTTTCACTTTAATGGCCAATCCCATTCTCATCGTGGACGACGAGCAAGGCATACGGGAAGCGCTTTCGTCCATCCTGGCGGACGAAGGATACGAATCCCTCGCGGTATCTTCCGGCGAAGAATGTCTTTCACTGCTGGAGGAGCGCTCGATCGACCTGGTGCTGTTGGATGTGTGGCTGGATGGAATCGACGGCCTGGAGACTTTGGAGCGCATACGCAAGAACGGCTTGGACGCGATGGTGGTCATGATTTCCGGACACGCCAGCATTGAAACCGCCGTGCGTGCCACGAAACTTGGCGCATTTGATTTCATCGAGAAGCCGCTCTCGCTGGAAAAGGTCATCCTCGTTATCAAGAACGCGCTCGAAGTTCATCGTCTGGCCCAGGAAAACCGGCAGCTGCGGGAGGAACTCGGGGGGCGCACGCAGCTGCACGGGGACACGGTCCCCATGCGGGCGCTTCGCCAGCAGATCGCGCTAACTGCCCCCACGAATGGGCGCGTCCTGATTTACGGGGAAAGCGGCACAGGCAAGGAGCTGGTCGCGAGGGCGCTTCATGCCGCAAGCCTGCGCGGCGACCGCGCATTTGTGGAAGTGAATTGCGCGGCCATTCCGGAAGAACTCATCGAATCCGAGCTGTTCGGGCACGTGAAAGGCAGCTTCACCGGAGCGACCGAAAATAAAGTCGGGAAATTCGAGAAAGCCGATGGAGGAACGCTTTTTCTGGACGAAGTGGCTGACATGAGTCTGCGCACGCAAGCCAAAGTGTTGCGCGTGCTGGAAGAGCAGCGCCTGGAGCCGGTGGGCTCCAATCAAACGGTGAGCGTCGATGTGCGCGTGATCGCCGCGACCAACAAGACACTGGAAGACGAGATTGCGCGTGGCCGGTTTCGCGAGGATCTTTTCTACCGGCTCAATGTAATTCCCTTCACGCTGCCCCCGCTGCGCGAGCGCATCGAGGACGTGCCAATCCTGGCTCGCTACTTTATGCTGGAATTCGCCGCCGCGTATGGCCGTAAACCAAAGGAGCTGGGCGATGCGGCCATCGGCGTTATGATGCGTTATAACTGGCCGGGAAACGTTCGCGAACTGCGCAACTTGATCGAGCGTCTCATCATTGTCGTGCCGCAGGACAAGATCGAGCCGCTGCACCTTCCGCCGGAACTTTTCCGGGCTAGTTCGCGGATGGCCCAGCAGCCGAACGCGACGCTGCACGAGGCGCGCAGCGCGTATGAGCGGGAGTTCATTCTGCGCAAGCTGGAAGAAAACCAGTGGCATATGACACGCACGGCGGAAGCGCTGGGGCTCGAGCGCAGCCACCTGTACCGCCGGATGCGCTCGCTTGGAATAAAGGCGGAAGAATAGAACTCAAAATCCGTCTCAGCGAATCCACTTGTTCTTCCATCAAGGTCGTCGCCAAAAAGTACTTGTAAGGGCACGAAAGGACCAGCGGTTCTGAGGACCGGGGAGTGTGACCGGCCCTATTTCGCAACAGGATGACCGTGTTGAAGAATCGCCCCCACTGAATTATTCCTTCCTACTTCGAGGTGTAATCGTCAACAGGCCCGGCGGAATCTTTTTCTCTGCGGCCGCAATCTTGTGCCTCATCCCTTGCTCGCGTTCCATGCACGCACAGAAGGACTCTGACACGAACGCCACGACTTCGGCAGCAAGTCCAACAACGGCCGGCGCCACGGCAACCGCTAGCGCCGCCACAGTGGCCGCTGGCGGCGAATTCCAATCCGACGGCCGACTCCTCATCCTTGTCCACTCAAAGACACAGCAGGTGGAGCAAACTAGCGCAGGTTCGATCTGCGTCTCAGACAAGTCCTGACGGGAAGTCTCATCGGAATGTGACGTTTTGCCCGCGCTGGCTTCGGGCCACATTCCCATAGTCCCGCTGGTAAGTATCCCCTCAAGTCAAATAGGGTGGTAAAGAGGGGGTGTTATAGGCAGGAATAGCCAACTTGAAGATTCTTGACTTCGAATGAGCAGTCACGCAAGCTGACGTTGATATGACCGTTGAGCGCAGGATCATTTTCGGGCTGGAAGACATTAAAGCCGTGACCTTCGCGTGCCATGCGTGCAAGTCCCGGTTGAGCTTCTCTCCAGATGAGATTATCAAGATTCCCCAGCATTGCAATTGCGGACAGAGATGGGTAATCGGAGACGTACCAACAAACTCTCCCTTTCGCAAATTTACGGATTCTCTCTATGCAGCTAGAAATACGCTTAAACCAGAGGCAGCCGGCTTCAGACTCCTGTTGGAGTTTGACGAGCCTGCCGATTAAGTCGCCTCACAGTTATGACAGCAGGCCTTACCGACAGTAAATGGATACTTACAATCCCATCTGATCATTCGCCGTCTTATCGGTGACTAGCTTTTTCCGTCGGGACGGGAATTGGGCCACATTTCAATAATCGATTCCAACTCAGAGAACCCGAGACCGTACTATTCGCCTCCCATGCGTTCCAACTGCCAATGCCAGTCGAGCTGGCGGACAATTTGCGGATTTTCGCGCCAGTTCTTCAAGACTTTCACGTAAAGCTCCAGGAAAATCTTTGTGCCCAGGATGGTTTCCAGCTCTTTACGCGCGGAGGTGCCGATTCGTTTTAGAGAATTGCCGCCGCGCCCGATCAGGATTCCCTTTTGTCCTTCACGGTCGACGTAGATCGTCGCGCGAATGCGGATCAGCTTTTCCGTTTCTTCAAAAGCATCGCAGATGACGGCGACGGCGTGAGGGACTTCCTGCGTCGTCGCTTCCATTGCTTTTTCTCGGACAATTTCCGCCGCCAGGAAGCGTTCCGGTTGGTCTGTATATTGGTCGACGGGAAATTGCGGCGCGCCTGCGGGGAGATATTCGATAAATTTCTCCAGTAGACGATCGACACCATCGCCCTTGAGCGCGGAAATTGGAATGATCTCGTCGAATTTTCCCAGTTTCGAAAGCGTCTCGATTAAAGGGAGCAACTCGGCTTTGGGAACTCGGTCGATCTTGTTGAGCAAGAGGAAACGCGTGCCATCGAAACGCTGCACGCGCTCGACGGCGCGGCGGTCACCCTGGCCGAACTCTTCGCTGGCGTCAAGCAGTAACGCCACGATGTCGACCGCGTCGATCGCGGCATCCACTTCGCCCATCATTTGTTTGCCCAGCGCGGATTCCGGCCGGTGCATGCCCGGCGTATCGATCAAAACGACCTGCGCGTTCTCGCGATTCACGATGCCCTGAATGCGGTTGCGCGTGGTCTGCGGCCGCGGCGTTACGATCGCCACTTTTTCTCCGACCAGGCGATTTACTAGCGTTGATTTTCCGGCATTGGGCCGGCCCACTATCGCGACATATCCTGATTTGAATTCTTGCGCCATGCTCGAATGATACCCTGCAGCGGGCGGGGCGATTGCGTTTTTGTAGGACAGCCACTCTTGGCTGTCCTCGTGCAGTCTCGGCGGAGTGAAAGAGGACAGCCAAGAGTGGTTGTCCTACAAGAACGTGTATCCGGGGGTTTGCTGGGGCATGTTACACTCTCCCGGCTCGGCGGATTGGGCGAGAATATTCGTCCTTAAATTAAGTCTTAACTGCCGGAGATACTGAGATGCCCGCCACGCCGCATACGGAACACCACTTCACCGCGCCGGAATCGGTCCGCGACGTCGTGATCGGGATGTCGGACGGTCTGACGGTCCCGTTTGCCCTGGCGGCGGGAATTACAGGGGCGATTGCCTCGAATCCTCATGCTTCGACGCTTGTGGTTACGGCGGGGTTCGCGGAAATTGCTGCTGGGTCGATTGCGATGGGGCTCGGAGGCTATCTTGCGGCCAAGACGGACCAGGAACATTACGCCTCGGAACGAGAGCGGGAGGTCCGCGAAATTGTGGAGTTGCGGGACGTGGAAATCGAAGAGGTCGCCAAAGTCTTCCGCGATTACGGCCTGAGTGAAACGGAGATGGCTCCGGTCGTGAAGGCAATCACCGGGAACGATAAATCCTGGGTGGATTTCATGATGCGCTTCGAGCTGGGCCTCGAAGAGCCGCAGCCGAAACGCGCGCGCATCAGCGCGCTGACGATTGCGGCTTCTTACGTTGTCGGCGGCCTGATTCCGCTCGCCCCATACATCTTGCTCTCGGATGTGCAAAAGGGTCTTTATTTTTCTGTGGCAGTGACATTGCTGGCGCTGGCTGTTTTCGGTTGGGTGAAAGGAACCTTTACCGGGATCAGTCCGTTCAAGGGGGCGCTGCAAACCGTGGTGATTGGCGGCCTTGCGGCCACGGCCGCATTTCTGATCGCCAAGCTTATTAGTTAGGTGGCCACGGTAGGACAGGCTTCAGCCTGTCGCCTTTGACTTTCAGTTTAATAGTAGGCGTTCGGAAATGCAGACAGGCTGAAGTCCGTCCCACTCAGTTGGCGGCGACTGCTGCGGGCAGGCGGCGGCCTCTTAGCCGCAGCACCTTGCGCTGATTGGCTTCCAGTATCTCGAAGCGCAGGCCGCCGTAATCCAGATGTTCTCCCGCGGCCGGTACGTGGCCGGCGATATGATTGAGGAGCCCGCCGATAGTTGTCGCGGATTCCTCTCCGCTAACGTCCCATTCCACTCCAAATAGTTCCTGAACTTTTTCGACCGAGACGCTGCCGCGCAGGATCATGCTTCCGTCCGGCTCGCGCACGGCATCGGGTGCGGGCACGCGATCGTCCTCGCCAATTTCACCGATAATTTCTTCCACCAGGTCCTCGACCGTCACGATGCCTGCGACGGAACCGTGTTCATCCACGACAATCGCCATTTGCTGATTTCGCCGCTGCATTTCTTTGAGCAGATCGGAGCCGTGCTTGGTTTCGGGGACGAAGAACGCCGGGCGGGCGAGTTCCCGTACGGTTCGGGTCGCGGCTTCGCTCTCGGGAATCTGGAGCAAATCGCGCGCAAATGCGACTCCGGTGATGTCGTCCAGCGAATCTTCATACACGGGAATGCGCGAAAACTTGGTGTTGATCAGGACTTTGCGCAGTTCGGCGACGGTGGCGTTGGCGGGGATGGCGATCACCTCGGGGCGCGGCGTCATGAATTCCAGGACGCGCTTGTCGCTGAACTCGACGACTTGCTCGATCATTTGCGCTTCACCGGGATCGAGGATTCCCTCCTGCTCCGCGGCGTCCACCAGAGCTTCGATTCCCTCCCCTTGCGCTGCCGAGCCGTCGGCGTGTGGATCGTCCGAGATGCGCGCCAGAGAAGCTGCGAGCTCCTCGAGCACACGGAATGGCCAGACAATCCAAAGAAACGCGCGAATGACCAGGGCCAGGCGCACGAGCCAGCGCCCCTTTGTGCGCGCGAGCAGAAAATCCGGAATAAACTGGGAGAGCAAAAGCACTTCGACGAGCACGTAAACCAGGGCCTGGAGCAAGGCGTCCCAGGTGCCTGGGACAAACACAATCACGCCGCGAGCGGTCTCCGCCGTGACCAGCACGAGCCAGAGATTGGCGAGCAAGCGAAAACCAGTGGTTGCGCGCGCGCGTTCCAGGCCAAAGTGAGGTTCGACTTCGGCTTCGAAAATTTCGAGATGCTCGCGGACGCGCCCTTTGTTCACCCGGCCCAGTTCCCTGTAAATCCGGTCGAGATACGAAAAAATGACGAGACCCACGCCGAGGGCCGAGACTCCGAGGACATAGAGAAAAGTCATCATCTCCGGGCAACTCCCAGCCGTTTTCGCAGGCGGCGTTCGAGCCGGTCCATTTCTCCACGGTCGGTTTCGTGGTCGAAGCCTGCCAGGTGAATCATGCCGTGAAGAATCAGGATGCGCATTTCGGCGGGAAAGGGACGCGAGAAGCGGCGCGCATTGCGGCGCGCGGTTTCAGGCGAGATGGCGATGTCTCCAACGTATTCAGCGCCCTGCGCGGGGCCGGCGCCATTGGCGGGAAAGGAAAGCACGTCCGTGGGCCCGGATTTCTTGCGAAACGTTTCGTTGAGACGGGACATGGCATCGTCGCTGATCAACTGAATGTCCACAGAATCGGGAGCGAAGCCAAGCTCGCGGCGGGCGCGTTCGTAGAACTGCTGCAAGGGTTTGAGGGTCACGGGCACGCGGCGCTGGCGGTTGACGATCATTGAAAGGTGGGCATTTTTTGATGCACTACAAAATCTCGCCGGGCTTATGAAGCGCCAACCTTCAGGTCGCCATTTTCGTGCCCAGCCGATGCCCGCCTGCAGGCGGGCGCTACATGAAGCAAAACCTAGCGACCTAATTTGGAGGTTCGGACTTGCCGTTTTCCGCAGCGGCGTTTCGCCGGGCCTCGCCTCCTCCAAACTCTTCGTAGGCCTTGATGATCTGCTGCACCAGGTTGTGACGCACAACGTCGCGCTCGTCGAACCTGATGAAGGCGATGCCTTCGATGCGGCCGGTCACTTCCAGCGCTTCCACCAGGCCCGATTTCCGGCCCGTGGGCAGATCAATCTGCGTGACGTCGCCGGTGACCACCGCCTTGGAGTTAAAACCGAGGCGCGTCAAGAACATTTTCATCTGCTCGCTGGTGGTATTTTGCGCTTCGTCCAGAATAACAAACGATTCGTTGAGCGTCCGCCCGCGCATGAACGCCAGCGGCGCAACTTCCACGATTCCCTTTTCCAGGAATCGCTCCAGTTTGTCGGCGTCGAGCATGTCGTAGAGCGCGTCGTAGAGCGGCCGCATATACGGATCGATCTTTTGCTGGAGCGTGCCGGGAAGAAACCCGAGCCGCTCTCCCGCTTCCACCGCGGGACGAGCCAGAATGATGCGGTCCACTTGTTTGGTGAGGAGCGCGGAAACCGCCATAGCCACAGCCAGATATGTTTTCCCCGTGCCGCCCGGACCAACCGCAAACGTCATGTCGTGCTTCTCGATCGCTTCCATATACATCCGCTGATTGGAACTTTTCGGCGTTACATTTTTCTTGCCAAATATCCTGGGACGCGCCGGCGCCCCGGGCTCAAGCACCTGGCGCAGCGTTGTCTTGGGGTCTTGCGTCGCCACCTTGATCATGGCCTTCACATCGCCATTGCTCATGCGGCGCCCCTCCTTGACCAATTGGTTGTATTCGGTGACGATTCGGACCGCTTGATCGACCTGTGCGGCCTCGCCTTCAATGGCAAGGTGGCGGTCATCCTGCAAATGCGTGGTAACGTGGAGGGCGGATTCCAGCAATTTGACGTTTTCGTCCAGAGTCCCGAATAGGGACTCTATCTCGCCTGCAATTTGTATGGTGCGTCGCATGGAAGATTCGGCTGGTGAGGTTTCCGAGTGCCACCAACCGATGAGGCCAACACCTCCGCCCTCGCAAGAGGGCAATAGAAAGCGTACTTGAAACGCACGGAGGGGTCAAGGATATGCACAAGACATTGCACACCAATAAGTTAGCAGAGGCTCCTGTCTTGGCCGAGATTTCTGCAGGCGGGCTCAGTCATCTGCAGGTGGAATAACGAGCGCGTCCACCTCGCTCGTGGAAACCTCAATTCCTGTTCCCGAGGATTGCACGTCCCCGCCAACGAGGATCAAGCGATTCCCGATCGCGCCAGCGGCAAGTCCATGCCTGCTGACAGGCATCGGCGGCATGATCGACCAGGTATTGCTGGCCGGGTCGTAGGCTTCGACGGATTTGAACGTCGCCATAATGTGCGGGTCCTGGAATTCGCCACCGGCCACATAGATGCGTCCGTTGATCACGGCATATCCGAGGGCGCTGCGCGTCGAGGGCATGCGGGCGCGCGTGGCGCTCCATTTGTCCGCAGCCGGATCGTATTCCTCGACAACGGAAGTATCCGACGCCAGGCCAATAAACGCTGCTCCGACACGGCCGCCGATCACATATATCTTCCCGTTTACTGCGCCGATGGCCGCATGGTTGCGCGGCGTGGGCATGGGACTTCTCTCGCGCCAGGTGTTCGATTCGGGATCGTATTCCTCAACGGTTCCGACCGAGACTTGGGGCGTTGTTGGACTCACGGCGATATCGGTGGAACCGGGAGGAAGGCTGACGCCGCCGATCACGTAGATTTTGTCGCCCACAGCGGTGGCCACGGGCGAACCCCGCTTGGATGGCATCGGCGCCAAAGCCTTCCATGAATCCGCGGCCGGATCGTACTCCCAGGCATTGTTGATCGGAACCCACGCCGCGGGACCCGAGGTTGGATACACGAATCCGCCGAACGCATAAATCTTTCCGTGATACTCCGTAAACGCGACGTGATGCGACGGAAGCGCCATGGGTTTTTTCTTGGTCCAATGATCGGTTGCAGGATCGTATTCGTAGACCAATCCTTTCGGCTTCCAAACTGGAATAAAGCCGGCGAAGACGTACATCTTGCCGCCTGCCGCCGCTCCCAGGATTTCCTCGGCCGGCTCGGGAAATGGCGCGAGCTTCTCCCATTTGGCCTGCGCAAAAGCGGACGGCGCCGTCGCGCTAAACGAAAGGATCGCGAGGGCGAATTGCAGTCCCGTCAAAACAATTTTTTTGAAATTCATGATCGGCTCCCGCATGCTCAGATGCGCGGTACTATACAACGGACGGGCGCGCACTGCATCTCATGTCCGCATTTTTCATGAGGCCGGGCCATCATGCCAAGTCCTCGCGTTCGTTGACAAAGGGTTGCGCGTCCGCTAGTGTATTTTCACTGCAATTAACGCAAAGAGGAGAGTTGAATGGCGCAGGGCGCACCTACAAAAGTAAAGAAGCGTAAGAAATCGGTTATCAAACGGGCCAAACAGGCACGCATGCGCGCGGAGATTAATCGCGCGAACACCACTCGGGTGCGAACCATTATGAAGAAGCTGCGGACGGCCATCGCCGCGAAAGACACCGCGTCGGCGGGGACTTTGCTCCACCCGACCCTATCCGCGATTGACCGCGCGATCAGCAAAGGCGTGCTCGAAGAGAACACGGGAAACCGCTACAAGTCGCGGCTGAGCGTGGCAGTGAATGGTCTGGCCGCCGCCGCAAAGGCGTGAGATTGCCTTTCAGTAGCACAGGCACTCTTGCCTGTGCGGTTTTGTAGGCTGCTTGCGCTGCTGACTCCTTGATTAATCGACGATCGCGAAAACCGCACAGGCAAGAGTGCCTGTGCTACCAAGACCTCCGATCTCATCATTTCTGCTTGCCGCTGGAACTGAATCCAATCGATTGATCGTTAAACGGGTGCGGAAGAGGCGAGCTGCGTGACCAGGAATTCCATCACGGCGCGCTGATTTTTTCCGCCGGATTTCAAGCGGCTGTCGGCTTCGTATAGGGCGGCGAGCCCACTTGTGAGCTGCGACTTCGGAAATTTTCGACTTTGGCGCACGGCCAGTTCCGCCGCGTCCGAGCGCATCTTGAGGCGGCTCGCGGCTTGCCATCCCACTGTCCCCGCCGGCAATTCCTGCGCTTCGAGAAGTTTCCGGTACATCCAGGCGAGCGCGCCAAGCAGTGCCGGCGCGGCTTCGCCCTCTCTTAAAAGCCTGTCGAGAAATTCAAGGGCTTGCGCGGGCTTGCGCGCCGCCAGCATGTCCGCCAGATCCCACACTTCATATTTTCGTTCCGAGATCACCAGTAGATCGACGTCCGCTTTCGTAATTTTTCGCCGGTCGCCGGCATAGGCGGAGAGTTTCTCGAGTTCCGTGCGAATCGCCGCCAGTTCGCCGTTGAGAATGTCGCAGAGTTCTTCGGCCGCATCGGGTTCAAGGGTCGCTCCCAATTCCCTGGCCATTTCGACCGACATTGGGACGGCCAGACGCGAGCGTTCCGCCGGATCGGTGGAAAGCTCCACCGAAACCGTTACCGTCTTCTCCGCAAACATCTTGGCGAGGCGCATTCGCTGATCAAGGGCAGCAGCTTCGAAAACGAGAATGGTGAACGGAGCGGGATTTCTAAAGTATTCGGAAATTTGTTTTACAAGCGCATCCCGCGAGTCGTCTCCCAGGCGCTCCCAGGCTTCCACTTCGCTGACGAAAATCACTTGTTGCGGGGCGAGCATGGGCATCGTCTGCGCCTGCCCCAGGATCGCGGAAACGTCATCCTCCTCGGCGGAAAATTTCCGAACGCCCCAATCGCGCGCGCCCTCGGCCACGTACGCCTCGACGAGACTCTTGCGGCTCAAGCCGCGCAGATAACTATCACTGCCCACGAGGAGAATCCCGGGAATGGCTTTCCCTTTTGCCAGGCGGGCCAGGAGTTCTTGCGGCGAGACACTGGCCATCAGAAATTCTCCAAAACATCGGAAACCAGGCGGGAAGCAAAATCGCGCGACATGCGCTCGAGCGCGGGACCCTGCTCGTCAAAGAATTTTGCCGGATCGGTGGAGATTTCATAGGGCTGGCGGAAAAGATAGTTGTCGTTTTTATACAGCACCTTGTTCGTCTCACGCTCTTCGAGCAATACCTTCATATGCACGGAAACGAGCATGGTGGTGGCGCGCGCTGTCTGGGTGTTCGTCGTGGGAACGGTTGTGGAGCTGGAGGTTGTAGCCGGCGTGGTGTCAAACACCGCGGGAATGGCCTCGAACCCGGTGATTTCGCCATGAAGCACCGCGTCCGCGGACTCTTCGGAAGAAACGATGCGGTATTTCGTGCGGGCAATGAACTCGTGCACGACGGCCTCTGTCATGCCCTGCTCGATACGGTAGCGGGTCGTGTCATTCTTCAGCGCGGGAACCGCGATGACTTTCAAGCCGGGTGGGAGCTGGGAAGCAGTGCCGCCGACGTGGTAGCCGCACGCGGATAGCAATAGAGCAACGGAGACACAGAAGCATAGAGGCAAGATTTCAAATTTGAAATTTGAGATTTGAAATTTCAAACAACAACTCTTTCGCGGCGCCGCAGGGTCGATCATGTTCTTCCCTCGCGCATGGATTGGGTCCTTCGATTGCACCACTATTAGGCCCTTCGGCAGCTCTGGGATTTCGCAGATCGGCTCCCCAGGCGACCGGCTTTCGTTCGTGTATTACGAAGCGAGCAGCTTTTCCCCGATGGCAGCGGCGGTCGCTGCCGGGACGCGCAAATTGTCCGCCGCGCCCCACAGCCAGACACCTGTTTCGATGCCCGGGTCGCGCTCCGGTTGCCTCAACACGGGCCGCGTTTCTCCGACGACGTTCACATTCGCGGGCGGCTCATCATTGGCTCGCGCCACCTTGAGCCCTGCGCCCCGCAGGCGGGCCGACAAATCCTCAAGCTCGGGAGCGGCCTCAAATTCCGCATATGCGGTAAATGCGTGCGAATAGAAGACCGGCGCCTGGACCAGCATGATGGCCGGCACTGGCGCGCGGCCAACGAGATACCTTCGGGATTCACCTGCAATTTTTGTGCGCGCGTCGGCCAGCTTTATCCCGCTCTCCGGGCCGTAGCTGGAAAGCATATTAAACCCAACCTGCGCGTCAAATACGGTTTGCGACACAGGTTGAAAGGACAGAAGCTTCACCACCTGGCTTTCCAGTTCCTCGATCGCTTCCAGGCCATGCTCCGATACGGGCTGAAGAACCGTAACGACAAGGCGCTTTAGTCCAGCGGGCGCGAGCGCCGCCGAAATGGAGATCGCCACATCGGCGGGAGCGGAGGGAACTACAAACAAGCTCTGCGGCTCTCCGCGCGGGACGCTTTCCGCCGGAGAAGCGAGCACCGCGTCCAGCGCCGGGATCCACAGCCTGGCATTCGCGTCCGCCGCGAGCCCTCCGCTCAGGTCGATCACCACCGCTCCGGCGCGGCGCGCTTCCGCGGCATGACGCCGTGAGAATTGCGGCGAACCGGAAAAGAACGCGAAGCGCACGCGCTCGAAACTGTCTTCGGTCACCGTCTCGATGATGGCCGGCTCGCCACCCGCTTCGGTCAGTGTCCCGGCGACGAATTCTTCATCGACGAGGCGAATATCGCTCGCGGGAAAATTGGACTCTTCCAGCCATTGATTCAGTTCCTTGCCGAGGAGAGAAGACGCCCCCGCGATGGCCACTCGAACCGCTTCTTTGGGGGAACTCATGTCTTGGCGGGATGCGAGACCATGTAATGGCGAACCACTCGGAACAGATGCAACGTAACCCCCGACGCGACAAAGACAGTCGCCATCACCATCAGCACCACTTCCGAATACGACACAATCAGCCACACCAGCAGGCCGATCACGATGACAAAAACTGACCTTTGGCGCGCCAACATGGGAACGTCCTTGAAGCTACGATAGCGCACCGTGCTGGACATCAAGGCGGCATCCGCGATGACTACGACCATCCAGAAGACCGACCAGCGCCAGTCCAGAATCGGTGACTTAATCGCATGCACCGTGGCGGCGATCAGCCCCGCGGCCGCCGGGCATGGCAACCCTACGAAATATTTGGACCCCGATCCGGGTGCCATGCCTTGAATGTTGAACCGTGCCAGGCGCCAAGCGCAGCAAATCACGAACGAAAGCGCCACCCACCAGCCGATCTGATGCAAGCGCCGGATGTCTAGGAGGTCGGTCTCAACTATGCCGCGCACTCCCCAGGTGAAAGCTAGCGCCGCAGGGGCGATTCCAAAGCTGACCATGTCGGCCAGCGAGTCAAACTGCTTGCCGAATTCGCTGCTGGTGTGCGTGGCTCGGGCCACAAAACCGTCGAAGGAATCGAACAGAATCGCAAGGCCGATGGCCTTTGCGGCATTGTCCAGGTCCGTGCCGCCGCCCTTGAGCGTGGCCATTACGGCATAGAAGCCGCAAAGCATGTTCGCCACGGTCATGGAGCTGGGCAAAAGATAAATGCCGCGGCGGAGCTTCAGATTGGCCCGCTGGGTGCCGGGAAACCCGAGTTCGTGTTGTTCAAAGTCGCTCATTTCCATCGCGCCAGGACGCTTGTGCCCCCCGCCACATGCTGGCCGGTCCGAACCAGAATTTCGATCCCCTCAGGGAGCCAAATGTCCATGCGCGAACCAAAGCGTATCATACCTACGCGCTCGCCTCGAATCACGGAATCGCCGATCGATTTCCAGCACACAATGCGGCGGGCCACCCATCCGGCGATCTGCTTGAAGACCACTTCCCCGCGGTCGCTCTGCACGTAAAATGCGTTCTGTTCATTTTCCGCCGATGCCCGGCCGCGCATGGCTGCGTAGAATTTCCCGCTGCGATATTCGATGGCCGTGATGCGGCCCGCCACCGGCGAGCGGTTGACGTGTACGTCGAAGATCGAAAGAAATATGCTGATCCGGCGGCCTGGCTTCGAGCCGTGCGATTCTTCCACGATTTCCATGACGCGCCCGTCGGCGGGAGAGACGATCGTCTCCGGGTCCGCCGGGGGCATCCTTTTGGGATCGCGGAAAAAGAACATGACGAAAAGACCGAGGAAGATTAGTACCCCGCCAAGCCAATTCCAGTGCAATGCCAGGGCGATAGCGCCCAGCAGCAGTGGCGGCCCGGCAAACTTGTAGCCGTCCTTTACCATGCACGTCCTTGTCAGGAGGAAATGCGGAGACACTCCTGATGTGTCCACATGATTCTATCTCAATTTGGCGATGCGCCGGAGGGTTAGCGCGCCCCGGGATGCTGCAGGCGCTGCGCGACGTGGCGTTCCATCGCGTCTTTGACTCGTAATTTCAATTTTTTGAGGGTAGCTTCTTGCTGAAGGTCTTCCAGATTCAGGTAGGGGGATTGCGAAAGCTGTCTTAGCTTGTTTTCGTATTCCGAATGCAGTTGCGCGAGCTTTTGGAACTCATGGTCATATGTCAGAAGTTGCTCGCGTATCTCCTGAGTCAAGGTCGGCATAGTGTGCCTCCTGAGCAGTCCGAATTGTGAATGGAGTGTTACATGGCAAGCCGAAAGCTAGCACAAAGCAAAGCGCCCGCCAAGTACAATTCAACAAAATTCATGGTTTCAGTACCTGATTGTGCAAAACAAGCAAGACCGCATCCTCGCTGGGATTGCGGTAGTAATTTGGCCGGCGCCCGCAAACGCGGAATCCCAATCGCTCATAAAGAGCGATTCCGCTGCCGTTGGAAGCGCGCACTTCCAGATAGGCTTGACGCGCACCCGCTGCTTGGGCGGATTCGAGCGCGGCCCTCACCAACTTTGTCGCGAGTCCGCGCCGCCTCCAGGCCTTGCCGACAGCCAGGTTCAATATCTCGAATTCGTCAGCAGCAACCCGGCCGATAAGGATCCCCGCGACGCCTCCGTCCAGCTCCGCCGCCAAGGCAATCCCCTTTGAAGCCGAATCCAATAGGCTCTCTCTTGACCATACCGACGCTTCGGGACTTTCCTCCAGTATTCGAAGCGCGGCGGAGACATCTGGCGGGGACATGCGCTTAATCAAGACGACAGGTGAGTTTCCGATTTTTTCGCCGGGAGCGTTCATTCTCCGTCCTTCCAGGCCCCTTCGGCATCCGAGCGCCGCACATAATTTGCATCGAGGCGGATGGGATCGATCAAATCCCCGCGCTTGGCTCGTTTGAATCCTAGTCGCCCAATGGCAGGCGCAAGGGCTGTGGAAACTTGAAAGACTCTCGCGCCCGGCAAAACATCCTCAATGCGCGCGGCAGAAATGACTTCAGGCGTGGGCGAAACAAGCTGTACCGTTTGGGGAGCTTTTCGCTTCACCAAGTCGAGAAACTCATCCAGCGAAAGGATTGATTCGTCGGTGGCGAGTGCCAGGCCCGTCTCGTCTCCAGAAGTCATTCGATAAATTGCTCCGAAGATTTGTCCCCGGCGCGCATCCAAAAAGGGCGCTATGAGGTGGGCATTCGAAGCGCCGGGAGCCTCGCCCATCAGGGATTCCGCGGCAATGGCTTCCAATCCACTGATGGCTGCGATGGGTTTCCCGTGCACCTCCGCCCAGGCCTTCACCGCCGTCAAGCCTACGCGCAGGCCAGTGAAGGAGCCGGGGCCGGACGCAACGGCGAATACATCGATTTGGGCCAAGCGGAAGTTTGCCCTGGCTTGCAGAAGGGCAATATCGCGAAAAAGCCTCATCGAATGAGGCGTTTCTTCGTACCCGGAGATTTCCGCCAGCACCTGATCATCGGACAACAGGGCGACGCTCCCTATTCGAGTGCTTGTATCTATGGCCAGAATCAGCATTTAGCCATATTACCGCAAGGAGAGCCTGCGCCCAGGAAAAGAAGCCAATCGGAAAAAATCGGTATGTAAGTGTTGTAAAATTCTTGTGAAATCATGCGTGCAATTCAAGGACCAATCTCAAATCAAAATATCGCATAACTTGCTGATTCTAGGAGAAATATCTTGACTTCATCCCTCGCATGATCCAGTATTCCTATAGCTTACCTCTAGGGGGCTTCCGACCATGGATTACAAGATAGGGGACAAGGTTGTCTATCCCAACCACGGCGTTGGTATGATCGAGCAAATCAATTTCGGGATATTGAACGGACGCACGGAAAAGTATTTTATGGTTAAGATTTTAGCCAGCGGCCTCAAAGTAATGGTTCCTGCGACCAATGCGGAATCGGTTGGATTGCGGCACGTGATTCGAAACGGAGAAACGCTTAAAGTTCTGAGTTTTCTCGAAAAGGGCAAGCCGAATTCGCACCACGATTGGAAACACCGGTTCAAAGAGAATTCGGAGCGAATGCGAACCGGCGAGCTGATAGAAGTAGCGGCCGTACTAAAGAGCCTAGTATCGCTCAGCCGGACGAAGCCGCTTTCCTTCCGTGAAAAGAAAATGCTGGAACGGGCCAAATTCCTCCTCGTCAGTGAACTCGCCACCGCCAGAAACACCTCAGCCGAAAACATGGAAGACGCTCTGGTCAAGTCCCTGGCAAAAGCGCGTTTGCAAATGCCATTGCCGATTGAGAAGCCCGAGGGCGTTGAATTCTAATTGAGATTCTGATTTCCCGAGTTTTAGAAAAGCCCCAATGGCCGTCACGCCTTGGGGCTTTTTTCTTTTCTGCGCGTTTTCTTCGGATTATTGGGCGCGGTTCCCCATCCGCCTCCGCCTGGTGTTTCAATACGGATCACTGCCCCTGCCGGGGCTCGGAAAGTACATTTGGAAGGAAGACGCCGCGCCCTCCCGTCGCTGACGATTTCATTTTTCCCCGGACTGCCCGGTGAGCCGCCCATCAGTCCATACGGGGTGAGTTTCCTGCGGTCCGAAAGTATTCCGGCCTGAACGTCAGCCAGCATTTCGATTTCGCGGACAAGGCCTTCGCCACCTGGGAATTTTCCGCGACCTCCAGAACCTTTCCGGAGCGCGTAGCGATGGACGCGGACTGGGTAAACATGCTCGAGCACTTCGATGGGAGTATTGAGCGTGTTGGTCATGTGGCTGTGTGCGCCGTTATTGCCTGAGTGGCCCGGGCCCCCGCCCGTTCCTCCCGCGATTGTTTCGTAATAGGCGAAAGGTTCGCCGCTGTGGCGTGGATCGCTTCCTCCGAAAGTCAAGTTGTTCATTGTGCCCTGGCTCGCTGCGGGTATGCGCGAGGGGACGGCGCGCGCGAGGGCCTTGAGGAGTGTGTCCACGATGCGTTGCGAGGTCTCCACGTTTCCTCCGGCAACGGCCGCGGGTGCGAGCGCGTTTAAGATTGTGGCTGCAGGCGCGATCACACGAATCGTTCGCATCATGCCGGAAGTGGCCGGGACCTGCTCATCCAACAGGCACCTGAAAACGTAAAAGACCGCGGACTCCGTGATGGCCGCGACGGCATTGACGCTGCCCGCGCATTGCGGCGCGCTGCCCGTGAAATCAACTTCGGCATTCTTCCCGCGAATGCGGATCGCGACGGCGATGCGCTGCGGCTTGTCCGTGACGCCGTCGTCGTCCAGGAAATCTTCGGCGCGGTAAACTCCATCGGGAATCGCCGCAATCGTGGCGGCCATCATCCTGGCAGAGTAGTCGAGGAGATGGCGGCCGTACGCGATCACTTCCCTGCTCCCGTATTTCGCGGCGAGCGCCATCAGGCGGCGCTCACCGATGCGGCACGCGGCGATCTGCGCGGTCAGATCGCCTTCGCGTTCGCGAGGGGTGCGCACGTTGGCGAGAAGAATCGCCAGGACGTCGCGCGCGATGCGGCCCCTTTCCATGATTCTTACGGGCGGGATGCGCAAACCTTCTTCATAGATTTCGCGCGAAAGACTCATGGAGCCCGCGTGCGCGCCCCCGATATCGGCGTGGTGCGCGCGGTTGGCCATGTAGAACAATGGCTGAGAGGAGCGTGGGGTGAAGACGGGCATCACCATCGTCAGGTCGGGCAGGTGCGTGCCTCCGGCGTAAGGGTCGTTCAACAACGCGACGTCTCCGGGCCCAAGCTTGAACGCGCTGAGCGCGGCCTGGACCGACATCGGCATCGATCCGAGATGAACGGGCATGTGGTCGCCCATTGCGAGGACGTCTCCGGCCGCGTCGAAAACGGCGCAGGAGTAGTCGCGCCGCTCTTTGATGTTGGGAGAAAACGCGGAACGGCGGAGCGCGGCGCCCATTTCTTCCGCGACCGAGTGGAAGAGATTTTTGAAAATCTCGAGGCGTATGGGATCCACACTCATCGGCGCGGCTCCAGGATGAGGTTTCCGTTTCGATCGACGCGGGCGGACCAGCCGGGTGGAATCAGCGAAGTCGCGCTGTATTCCGTCACGATGGCGGGGCCGGGGATGCGGTTTCCTGCGCCAAGCCGCGAGCGGTCATAAATTGCCGTCATCTTACGGCGCCCGTTGAATAGCACTGCAGAGTTGGAAACGATTGCTGGCGCTGCGCTCGGGCCGCCGGGCGTCAATTTCGGCAAAGTAGGTTTCGGTGTGCGGCCCGTGAAGCGCGCGCGAATGTTCACCACCTCGCAAGCGCGAGCGGGGTCGAAATAGCCGTAGCGCTTTTCGTGGGCGCGATGGAAGGCAGCGACGAAATTGCCCACGAATGGCACGTTTAGTTCATAGGATTGGCCGGCATAGCGCATGTCGAGAGAACGGTGGATTTGAACGGCGCGATCGAAAAATCCCTCGGCGCGCATTTGTTTGCGGCCTTCTTGTTCCAATGCGGCGAATGCTCGCTGAAGATTCGGATTCGCGTCCGTGGCGCTTTCCATTTCGAGGCGCACCGTGCGCGACAAATATTTGGTCACATCGGCGCGCAGAATGCCCAGCGCGGAAAGCGCTCCCGGAAAGCACGGCACCAGAACGCGCGGAATTTCGAGAGCCTCCGCCAGTTCGCAGGCATGCAGCGCGCCCGCGCCGCCGAACGCCACAAGCGAGTAGTCGCGCTGATCGTGCCCTCGTTCCACCGAGATGACGCGAATGGCTTTCTCCATCACGGCG